>SAMEA5043648__coassemble_278_pt1 | contig 13724 bp, 12 predicted proteins | sample SAMEA5043648__metabat2_low_PE_006 | metagenome-assembled genome bin SAMEA5043648 (sample SAMEA5043648) | Gadus morhua
TGCTGGCGAATTTAGCATTCATTATTTAAGAAAAAATAGACACAAAAAAGCCTGCCTTTCATTAAAGAATAAAGGCAGGCTGTATCGTTCGTTATTTCACTATCGAATCGATTTCATCAACCAATCCAACACGGGATCTTTTTCGCGTGAAATTGAAAGCGCTTTAGGAATAAACTTAGGAGCAGGTAATATATTACGAGCAATCAATTCATCCAAAATAGGCTTAAATTCAAACCCAGTTTTACCTAAGAATAAAGACGTTAAATCTTCTTTCTCGTACATGTGCAATGCATCACGTAGACCTTTTAGATACAAGTAATCTTTGGTAAAACCGCCACCACGATAAGCCCGAGCCGTTATCGTAAACGCACTGTCATCACTTTGATCATAATCGTGTTTCAAGCAATGGAATGTTTCTGAGAACGAGTCCCCTTTCACCATTTTATGAACCGCAATAACGCGCAATGCCAGCGTTTTTAAGCGTCCTAAATTGAAACTACCCGATAAGTGCTCACATAAAATAGCAAGCCCTTCTTGAGTGTGGGTATTGCCTGGTAGACCTAATGTTAAGATCTTCAACGGTTGTTGCTCGGCATTAATGCTCGTCACCATGTGCACACCCAATTCGTGATGAATTAAGGCATCCAAATCTTTCTTGCCAAACATCACACCCGTATTCACTTTCAGTGTTTTTCCGCTCACCATTGCTCTTGCAATTAATTGTGTTGAGCCGATCACTTTACACTTAAAGCCATACTCGTCAGCCGCTTCATGAAACGCTGCCATCGCCTCTTTCGGTGTTACCGTCTGAGCTTCTGGTTCGTCATACTCTTTTGCGTGAAGAATAAAGTTGGCGTTAGCAATGTCTTGATCATCTGGCTGACCGTAATAGCGAAGCGAATTATACAAGAAATCGTCCGTACCAATACTGGTCAACAAATCGATTCTCACCGCAAGCTGATCGATCACTTTACGGTACAATTTCTGCAAATCAGCATCACGAATGTCATCAACGGGTAAACGATACAATTGCTCTCTGAACAAGTACGGATCGATGTCTAATTGTTTATACGTAAAATTCGGTTCATACGTAAACGGCTTCGTTAAGAAACGACGTTTTTCTTGACGTAAATTACTTGGGTTAATGTAACTCAGCGTATTGATGCCTTTGGCAATCTTAAATAACGCGCGGTCTACCTTGTACGCTTCTGCTGATAAAGTAGACGCCAATATTTGCCCTGGCGTTACTTTCTTTTTTGCACCTGAACGACGAGAAAGCATGGCGGCAACGTGACCACTGATCACCGTTTTTAGCTCTTCTTTCAGTTTCTCAATCACCAAAGGAAAACTTTCTCCTCGGCTTTCATCCATATAAATTTTCTTCACACCTAATGGGAAGATAACGGTTTTTGAGAAGTGTTCTTTAACAAACGTCGCTTGATAGCCAAGACCGGTGCATACGCTGTTTTCTTGTGCATCAACATCAATATTTGGTAATTCAACGTGATTCAAACGATCCAATAAATCGTTAATTTTTTTACGCCAGCGACGCGCATTAATTTGTTTTGTTCCCACATTAAACGTAGGGATCGCTTCATCTGTGCTTTGATAATTGTACGAACGAAGATCATACACAGAACAAATGCCAAACTCTTTTTCTAACGTGGTGAGTAAGCAATGTAAAATTCGGTAATACGTCGCGTGTTTTGACTTACTCAGTTCACTTTCTTTTTCTGCTAATGGCGATGTCCATACGTTATCAATGCACGTCGCTTCCGTTTTATCTATATCGTATTCATAGCGAGAATCTAGTGCCAATAATACGATTGGTAATGACGAAATAAAATCACCAGAATACGGCGATTCTTGCACATAGCGCTCGCTGTCTGACAACGTACATAGCTCACTCAATGACGCACGCATTTCATGACCGTTATACACCGCAGTCGCAAGGTAAGGCTGATATTCGCTGATTCGAAGGGTAAGGCCACCATCCGATAATGTCGCTTCAAAAGGAATTAGGTTTTGAATTTTATTTACTATTTCACTCTCAGAAAGAATCTGCATCATTAATCCTTTTTCTACATCCATTTTATTGTTGTTCACTTCTTCTTTTATACTCACAACATGTTCTCCAAATTAATGATTTACGTTGCAGTCTGATCAGATTTTAGCGATTAACTGACTGTATTGCTTTATTGACGGTATTTACCTACCGCTTTTAGTTAGCCATAGGATTGCGTATTTATAAAGCGACCGTTAAACCGCCTTATAAAAATGGCCTCTCGATAAAGAGAGGCCACTAGAGTTTATGTTTGGTTTGCAATCAGAGATCACAGACTAATCGTCATCACCTTCGGAGTGACCATCCGTATTTACTGGACGCTGTGTACCACATAATGTGTACAATTTTGGTTTTGTGTTACTTAATTTTAGATATTTAAGCCAACATAGAGTAAATTCAGAGGTAGACTTCTGTTCTGATGCTACTTCTTGAAGAAAAATGCTCTCTCGATCACTAATAGGTACCATAGAGCCTTCAGATAAGGCTTTCATCGTACGGCCGTAACTTTCAAGAATTGCCGCTTCTTTAATAGTGAAACCACTGCGGCTGAACCCTCTTTTAAAGCGGGCATCATCATAGAATTTTGAACTTGTTCTCATCGCTTATTCTTTAATTATAGGAGATAAGCGTATATTTAGTTCAGCTGATGGATTATGTAAAACGAAAAAATTTCGTCCTTTCGATAAAACTTTTTTATGGTCAGGCTAACCTTTAATTATGGGATGAATTCTTTGGACACTGATTTACTTAAAACCTTCTTAGAAGTGACAAAAACGCGTCACTTTGGCCGTGCTGCTGAGCACTTATTTCTCACTCAATCCGCGGTCAGTTTTAGGGTTCGACAATTAGAATCTCAGCTAGGAAACCCTCTGTTTACTCGTCAGCGCCATAACGTTCAGTTAACGGCTGCCGGAGAGCGATTATTACCCTATGCTGAAGCCATTTTACAAACGTGGGGAAGGGCAAAACAAGATGTCGCATTAACTGAGGATTACAATTCTCAAATCGCCATTGGAGCCAGCCCACTGTTTTGGGAGTTTGATGGTATTTCCGATTGGATCAATGGCATTTATGCGTCTATTCCCGGCCTTGCTTTACGCTTAGAATCGATTCGTCGCCAAGATTTATCAAAATCTTTACTTGATAAGAATGTCGATCTATTTATTACCAGTGAACCCCCAAAGATTGATGGTTTAGGCGTATTAAAGATCCGTGATTACCAATTACAACTCGTTTCTCATGATCCAGATTGTCAATTAAAAAGCAGTCAAACGCTTCCTTTAGTGTATCTCGATTGGGGTGCTAAGTTTGCGATTCAGCACAGTAAGATACCCGAGCTACAACGCACGCCAATTTTGCATACGCACTCTTCTCGAATGGCGTTAGATTATTTGATAGCAAACTCTGGGGTTGGTTATTTGCCTGCGCCAGTTGTGAACCAGAGCATTGAGGATGGCGATCTTTACGTCGTTGATAACGCCCCCATCATGGAGCAGCATCTGTACTTAGTATGGAAAGAGAAAAGCGAGAAATCAGAATTGATCGAACGAATTTTAAATATAAAGCCGAATAATGTTGCGGAAAGTGTTCAATAACAAAATGGCTAAAATGAAAGCAGTGACATGTCACTGCTTTCTTTTCGTTTGATACTATTTGATTTGTCTTTTAGTATCCTTTCTTACGTTGGCGAGACTCTGTTTGAACAGAGTGAATCATTCTACCAAGCGCTCTGTCTTTTAAGCGTTTTTCCGCTAACGTTTCACTGTTCAACGCTTGCTCACGCATTAATTTTTGATAGCTGACAAAACGACGAGACTCTAGCCCCCCCTCATTCAAGGCTTTTTGGATTGCACAACCCGGCTCATTATTATGGGTACAGTTCCCAAAGCGACATTGGTCGATGAAATACGTAATTTCATGGAAAGTATCACTCACGCCTTGCTCACAATCACTTAATTGCAGCTCTCGCATTCCAGGAGTATCCATTAACAAACCGCCTTGTGGCATCCACTTCACTGCGCGTGAGGTCGTTGTATGTCGACCTTTGCTATCATCTTCTCGAATATCACCAGTTGCTTGTGCGTCTTCTCCCATTAAGGCATTAACCAATGTTGATTTTCCAACACCAGATGAACCCAATAACGCGATGGTTTTTCCTTGTGCACAATATCCCGTCAGTTCTTTGATATGCTCACTGTCTAGTGCATTTATCGCATGAACCATCATGAATCGATTTAACGCTTGTACTTGGTCGCGTTTTTCCTCGCTGTCATCACACAAATCTGCTTTAGTCAGTATGATCACAGGTTCTACATCAGCTTCTTTAGCCATTGCTAAATAACGCTCGATACGGCTTAAATTGAAATCATTATTTAATGAACAAACAATAAATAAACTATCAACATTAGAGGCAATAAGTTGGTTATCCACCTTAGAGCCCGGTGCTTTACGTTGAAATAATGATTGGCGTTCCAACCCTCTTTCTAACTTTAGTTGCTCATCAAACAAAACCCAATCACCAACACACACACGATCACTGTTCGGTGTTTGTAGTAAATTAAATTGGCCTTGTTCGCTCAATACCACCACACCACTTCGATGTTGTTCTATCACTCTACCTATTCGCAGTTCGGTCAGTTCCTCTAACGTTAGCTGCTGCTGGAAAAATGGACGCCATCCAAGTTGAGGCAATGAAGGTAGTAAATTCATGTTGATCTTCCTTTGGGCATCTTGCCCATAATCTTAAGGTATATGAGAGTCCGTAACTCTCGGCAAAGATAATAATCACTTTGCAATAAAAAAGATTGAAGAAAACCGACAATTTTGAAATTTAATTACATCTTTAAGATGATAATTTACTGCCTTTCACCGATTTATTATGCCTTTGTAAATAAATACTAGGATCAAGGTTATTCGCTTGTTTTATATCAGCTATATAACCATTATAATTATTTTTATTTCCCTATAGTTTAAAGACGCTGCTTTCTTATGGAGTAAGAGATTGAACGAATTCCAAGACTTATCATCCCAGATTGACCCACTCTTTAATGCAGACCCACAGCAGCAAGTCGAATTACTCGGTGAGTACGTTGAACATGGCTTAGACAACGGTTCTTTTGCTCGCATTTTAGAAGCCTTTCCCGTTGATCAACGTGTGCAATTGTGGCGTCGTCTGCCATTAGAAATGCACATTGATGTATTAACTGAAATGCGTGCTGACGCACGTGTTGCTATTCTTGAAGCGCTATCAGAAGCTGAGCTAAATTTCACGCTCGCTAAACTGGATAACTTATCGTTAATTGAATGGGCAGAGTCTCTGCCTGAAGATATTTTCAGCCTTGCTTTGCAGCTTATCAACCGTGATGAGTTGGATCTATATGACGACGCAAAACAATACGAAGACGATGAAGTTGGGCATTGGGCTGATAGAAAAATTGCGACATTGCCTTTTAATGTCAGTGTTGGGCGAGCTAAAAAGCTGTTAAAAACCAATTTATTTGAATCTCATCAGTACATGTACTTAATTAACCGTGCTCATAAGTTTCACGGTATTGTGCAATACACCGATATTTTAATTGCTGACGATTCAATAAAAATAAATACCCTTAAAATTGAAGATTGCCTAGCGCTTAATGTGCATCAGCCATTAAGTGAAAGTATCGAAGCCATTGAACATTCCGTCGTACCCAGTGTGGCGATCATTGACGATGAGAATACGTTAATTGGCCAACTCGATTGGCAGTTTGCGATTAACACTCAACGTGAGATTTATGAAACTCGCTTAATGGCAGGTACGGGTATGGATGAAGGCGATGATCTATTCTCCCCTATCTTTCGAAGTTCTAAAAAACGTGGGCTGTGGCTAGGTATTAATTTATTAACCGCCATCCTCGCCTCAATTACGATTGGATTATTTGAAGATGTGATCACCCAAGTGGTTGCACTTGCGGTATTGATGCCGATTGTGGCTTCAATGGGCGGTATTGCTGGTAGTCAAACATTAACCTTGATGGTTCGTGCCATGGCGCTCAATCAAATCACCCCCGGTAACCGCTTTACCTTATTAAAAAATGAGTTGGGAATTGGATCAATTAACGGATTGTTATGGTCGTTGATTATCGGTGGCCTGGCTGGCGCATGGTTTCAATCGTTCACTTTGGGAGCCACCATCTCCCTTGCCATCATTATCAACATCATTACAGCGGCGCTATTTGGCGTCCTTATTCCTATCACATTAGATAAGTTTAAATTAGATCCTGCATTGGCCGGTTCCGTCATATTAACCACGGTTACTGATGTTGTAGGCTTCTTTGCTTTCTTAGGCACCGCAAGCCTTGTTATGATGTAATTTCTCAAGCACTGGGTTGCACAAGCGCCCAGTGTTTTTTCATTCCACCGAACCATCACAACCGCTAATCTCATCTTCTATTCAAATACTCAGTATCAAATCACTTCCCTCAAAATTTAGCCCGCTCGTTCACCGTATTTATCTCTAACCAATTATCTGTCATTGCACTTTTATTATTCAGATTTTACGAATAATCATTTCGAATATTACTCAATTATCAAAATTAAACGAATAGATATAATAATTGTCATTAGGCAATAACGACAAAAGTGAAGACTAAAAACCGAACTAATATCAAAGGATATAATCATGAGCACATTAAATGAAACACACACAAAACCAAGATTAAATCAGAGTGTTATTGATAATATACCTTTTGATTTTTCAGCTAACGACATTGAGATTTTTGATTGTAAAACATTATTGATATTAGAAAGTTCATTGATAATTTCTGCTTATGCTTTCTATCAAATTTTATTTTAAATAAATACCATCTCATTTCTGTATAAATAGATGACATACGTTTAAAAACACCTTACGAAATAACAAAGAGGAACAAGTTATGAAATATAAAATAACCCTCGGGGTCACTAATCTTTCTTTTCACCAACTCACGGCATCGATAATTACTCATGTATTAGTTGATATGGGATTCGAAGTAGATCGAATTTACTCCTCACATCAAGACAACTTTGAGAAATTAAAATTAGGCGACATTGATATGCTGGCTTCTGCTTGGCTTCCCTCTAGTCACGGTATATATAAATCTGATGTAGAAGAGACGGTAGAGTTACTTGAATTAGGGCTGCATTATAAGCCATACGCACTCTGGGGTGTACCAGATTACATCCCAGAAGAATCCGTATCTGAAATAAATGATTTATTAAAACCTGAAGTGCTTTCATGCATGAATAAAAACATTCAAGGCATTAACCCAGGTGCTGGTATTACTCGATTTTCTATCAAAATGATGGATGCATACGACTTAAGCCATGCAGGTTACATCTTCCATACAGGAAGTGAAGAAGATTGCTTTGCCGCATTCGAACAAGCCGTTGAGAATAAAGAATGGGTTATCGTTCCATTATGGAAGCCACAATTTTTACACCATAAATACACTATTCGTGAAATTTCCGAGCCAAAAGGTTTATTAGGTATCGTCGATCGCGCCGTGTTATTACTCCGACAAGATCGCGCAACTTATTTCACTCAAGAACAAATTCGAAGATTAGATTCACTTACATTCTCCAATGAGATTATCGCGGCTCTCGACTATCAAGTTTCCCGAGAAGGAAAAGATATCGATGAAGTAACCAAGCAATGGCTTAATAATCAGTAATGACCCAAAACCAATGCTATTACTTAATCTCTCAACCATAAAAAACGCCTAAAGAAATTTACTTTAGGCGTTTGTCGAATAGGAAGATCACATTCCTAGGCTTTACGTATCATTGATTGACTAACGAATGACTAAGATCGGAACCTTACTTTTCGCCAACACTTCCGTTGTATTGCTACCAACAAAAAACTGTCTCAATTTAGAATGCCCATACGCCCCCATAACAAACAAACCGACCTGATGTTGCTGTTGATACGTAAGTAACGCTTCATGAACCGATCCCACCAATACGCTTTCATTAACGCTAAGGCCTGCGTCTCGCAACTGCGTTGCTGCTTGTTCAAACTCCGTACTCTTATTGCCTGAATCATCAACCATCACTAAGTGACATTCTAAACCAACTAACAACGGCGTCTTCATCGCTTTTTCAATCAGTTTATGACTGGTTGGGCTACCATCAAAAGCAATCAGATAAGAATTAGGCACAGCAAACGGCTCACTAACAACCAAAATATGCGCGCTAATAGATCGAATAACACTTTCAAGTTGTGAGCCTATTGTTTTGTTAATGCTGCTCTCTTCACCTGATTTACCTATCACTAACACCCTAATTTCATTTTCTAAATCAATGAGGCTATCAAGTAGGTTTCCATGTCGTTGCAATTTACGGACATCACTCACGCCCTCTTTAGATGCCCACGTCTTTGCTTCTTCCAGTAATTTATTACCGTGTTTAAGTGCTATTTTACTGCGAGCTTCATCAAGATCGGCCAGTTCATTAAGCAACTCTTCTTGGCTTCCTAATCCTATTTGACCTGACAACTCACTCACGACGGGTCTCATGGTTTTATCAAGTGCGTGCAATAGAACAAGTGGTGCATCGACCTTTTTTGCCACCCACGCACTCGCTTCACACGTGGCGAACGTGAATGTAGAACCATCAATACACGCTATTATATTTTTCATTCGTTTTATCCTTAATGTCCGGCCAATAGTTTTTCGACTTCTTCTGGTTTGTCATGCACACCAAATTTATCCACGATAGTCAGGGTCGCTTCATTCATCCCAATCAGATCAACGTGAGTGCCTTCTCGACGAAATTTGACCACCACTTTATCTAAAGCGGAGACAGAAGTAACATCCCAGAAATGCGCTGCCGATAAATCAATCGTTACGCTTTCTATCACTTCTTTAAAATCAAACGACGTTATAAACTTATCTGATGAAGCAAAGAACACTTGCCCTATTACGGTATATTTACGAGGTTCATTCTTATCCGTATTATTCTTTATCACCATCATACGGCTAATTTTATTGGCAAAGAATAATGAGGCAAGCAACACGCCAACCAGAACACCAAGCGCTAAATTATGCGTCATTACCACAATAATCACCGTGGCTAACATAACAATATTCGTTGATATTGGGTGCTTTCTTAAATCAGTAATTGAACTCCATGAGAAAGTACCGATAGCGACCATTATCATCACGGCAACTAAGGCCGCCATTGGTATTTGCTTCAACCACGGGCCAAGAAATACCACCATAATCAATAAAAACACACCTGCTGAAAGTGTAGATAAACGTCCACGGCCGCCCGACTTTATGTTAATCATTGATTGTCCGATCATCGCACAACCCGCCATACCACCAAGAAAACCCGTAAAGATATTGGCAAGCCCTTGGCCTTTACACTCGCGGTTTTTATCGCTGCTGGTATCGGTGAGATCATCGACAATCGTTGCTGTCATCATGGATTCTAATAAACCCACCACAGCCAAACCAATAGAATACGGCAAGATAATTAATAGCGTTTCTAGGTTTAAGGGCACATCAGGCCATAAGAAAATTGGCAAGGTATCTGGCAGATTCCCCATGTCTCCCACGGTACGAATATCAATATTAAATGACATCGAAATGGCGGTTAATACAACGATACACACCAAGGGCGAAGGAATTAATTTACCTATCACCGGTAGGTATGGGAACAGGTAGATAATCCCTAAACCGGCGGCTGTCATGGCGTAAACATGCCAAGTTACATTGGTTAATTCAGGAAGTTGCGCCATAAAAATAAGTATGGCTAACGCATTCACAAAACCGGTAACCACTGAGCGAGAAACAAAACGCATCAAGCTACCGAGTTTTAAATAACCCGCTAAAATCTGTAATACACCAGTAAGTACAGTAACGGCAAGCAGGTATTCTAATCCGTGTTCTTTAACTAACGTGACCATCAATAGTGCCATTGCACCGGTAGCTGCAGAGATCATCCCAGAACGACCTCCCGTGAAAGCAATAACAACCGAGATGCTGAAAGAAGCGTACAACCCAATTTTAGGGTCAACACCTGCGATAATAGAAAAGGCGATAGCTTCAGGAATTAAAGCAAGAGCAACAACGATACCCGCAAGCAAGTCGCCACGGACATTAGACATCCAATCAATTTTGAAATTTTTTAACATTGAATTCTCAATTTATGCACGGCAATACGCACCAGAAATAGATCTGGGGTGTAAATAAGTGCTTCTTTGATAATACCAATTCCAGTAATTCCTAGTCATTATTATTGGTCAAATCACATAATAGCGTCGCTAAAAATTATTTAAGTAGAATAACTACTTATCAGAATATCAGCCTTGCTCTTAAGTACTTTTCCTGCGTAATAAATAGACCATTTAATTAATGGCATGGTATGAGTTTTAGCGCGGAAAAGTGGCCGAAAGTACGGCAAAGAATTAACAAGCGCAAAGAGTTAAGCCGAATACTCAGGTGAGTACAGTGCTTAGGTTAGCAATGAGAGCTATAGGGGGGATGGAGCGTTTAAGGCGGCGTAATTAACACAGTGATCAATATCCTCTAAATCAAACAGGTGACCAGTCTATATTTACGAAGGTATCAATTCAATTTCCATTATCGGTTCTTTAGGTTCCATTAATATATCTATAAAAAGTACGATATTAATGGAGCCATTATTACATCAATTTTCTAGGCAGCAACTTCCTATAAAAACCCGTTACAAACATGGTTCCAGTCACAACTAAAATAGTACCTATAATGGCATTAATTCCAACGGTTTCCCCTAAGAATAAATATCCCCACAAAATACCAAACGCAGGAATAAGGAAAGTCACTGAAAGCGCAGAAGAGGCACCTAACTCATTAATTAATCGGAAATACAATAAATACGCAAGGCCGGTGCAGACCGCACCAAGCGCAAACACTGACAACATAATATCTGAGCTAATTGTTTCTCTTACTGGGATAAAAGGAACCAACGGCAGCACCAAAATAACAGAGGCCCACATACTGCCGTGCGCATTATTAAAGGGTTCAACACTTGGGGCATTCTTTGCGTAATTTGTCGCTATACCGTAACTAAACGCCCCCATCAAGGCCGCAATCATTGGAATAATCGCTTCATCACCAACATTAATGGCTTCCCAGCCAACAAGAACACTCACTCCAGCCATACCTAGAACCAAACCAAATACGACTTCTTTGGTTAGCCAAGTTCGAGTCCAAACGGCGCCAATAATGGCTCCCCAGATCGGGGCACTAGAGTTTAATATCGCTAATGTTGAGACATTTAACACCTGAGCGGAATACGCAAACAATAAAAAAGGTAAGGCTGAATTAAATAACCCTAAAATAAAGAAATGCTTTAGATTAGAAGTGAACTGCAATGATTTTTTAAGAAAGAATGAAACAACCAATAACGTTAATGCCGCAAAAGCAACACGAGTTTCAATCAGCACCGCAGGACCAAGAGGATTGGTTGCAATTCTGACAAATAAAAACGAACCACCCCATAAAGCTGCCAAGGTAAATAGGCTTAATATATTAATCATCCATAACTCCGATAATGAGGTGTTTTTCGAGTGTGGTTGATAATGATAAATTACTCAACCACATTATTTAAAAAGTGCTTTTAGCGCTCGCCTTGCACTTCAAAATCATCAGCAATTAAGCGGGCTTTACCATCTTCTTGAATTGTCCAATGCTCGCTGTGTACAACACCAAATGCTTTGTTCATCGTCCAATTCGCCGTTAATAGATAGCCATCTTCACCGATTGGTTCCCATTTAACCTCTGTATAATCAACATCAGCAAAACCTTGATCCATAATGTTTTGCCAAAACGCTTGGATCTCTTCACGGCCAGTAAATGTACCAAATGGACGCGCCTCCATCACGGTACCTTCTGCGTATTGCGCTGCACAACCGTCGGCATCTTGAGAGTTAAACGCGTGTTGCCACGCTGAAATACCCGCTTTGCATGCTGCTAAAATTTGTTCTTGAGCCATAATTGTTTCTCCTAATGTTTGTATGAAATAAACTATACGTGCATTATTAACATTGAAAAACAAACAAATAAGAAATCACTGTTTAATAAAATAGAACAATAGGATTGGTAAGAGTATGAACAAACTAAAACAAATGACACTCTTTATGACCATCGTTGAAACCGGTTCTATTACTAAAGCGGCAGATAAACTTGAACTATCAAAATCCGTCATTAGCCAGCACTTAAAACAACTAGAGAATGATCTCTCCGTTCCATTATTAAAACGTACTACTCGTAAACAAGTATTAACGACTTCTGGTGAGCACTTTTATCTGCAATGTTGCGAGATGCATCAGTTAGCCGAAAAAGCATGGAGTGATATCTTACACCAGCAACAATTCCCTCAAGGGAAACTGACGGTCACCGCACCACACGCATTAATGAATAGTATTGTTATTCCGGCATTAAGCTCCACTTTTAAAACGCACAAAGGCGTGGCGTTAAATTTAATTGCGCATGACGGGCAGCTCGATTTAATGCAAGAAGAAATTGATTTAGCGATCCGAGTTGGAGAATCCAAACTCAGTAATTTAAAACAAAAACGCATTGGAACGGTACAGGATGTATTATGTGTCGCAAAAAATCACCCTCCTATCAGCTTAGAAAATATAGAATCCGTTCCTTATATTGCAAACCATTGGCAATCAAAACAAGTCTCACATTCCCTAGTTAATACAAAAACAAAAATTGCGCACCGCTTAAATTTTACCGCCATGCACCAAGTGAACACGGTTCAAAATAGCTTAGCGTTAATTGAGAATGAATTAGGGGTTGGTTTACTGCCTGAGCTTATTTATTTACAACATCAAACAACAGTAAGAAAAGCACTGCCCAATAACGAGATCGCGCCTTCTAATGTGTATGCATTACATCCATTCCATGGTCAAACACCGATAAGTGTAACAATGGCAATCGAAGCAATTGAAAGTGCATTAAATTAAAAAGAAAAACGCCAATTCATCGGGGCGAATTGACGTTTTATTCGTTATCTTGAGGATAAACGATTTTATAATAGAAAAGTTAGCTTCCTATCACACCGCCATTATCTTTAGTGATCATTACAATGGTCGAACGTGGTTTATTGTCCCCACCTTGAGGGAAATGCCCAGACGGATGTTGCACGCCAACAAACATGGTTGTTTGATCATCTGAGAACGTTAATCCCGTAATTTCACATCCAATTGGACCCGTTAAGAAGCGGCGAATTTCACCCGTTTTAGGATCACCACACAACATTTGATTATTACCTTGCCCTGCAAAATCGCCTTTGTTTGAATAATTACCATCGGTTTGGATCCATAAACGCCCCGCCTTATCAAAGCCAATACCATCAGGGCTATTAAACATATTGTCTTTATTTATATTGTCACTGCCGGCGTACAAGTTGCCTTTATGAACCGTTGGATTACCTGCGATTACATATAAATCCCACTGGAATGTATCACTAACATGGTTGGCATTGGTGGGTGCCCAACGCACAATTTGTCCGTAATGGTTTTCAGCTCGTGGATTAACACCATCAATATCTTGGCCTTCTTTTACGCCACGGTTTTTATTGTTCGTTAATGTGCAAAATACGTGTTTTTTATCAGGATGCACAGCAACCCATTCAGGTCTATCCATCG
>SAMEA5043648__coassemble_6_pt1 | contig 13705 bp, 12 predicted proteins | sample SAMEA5043648__metabat2_low_PE_006 | metagenome-assembled genome bin SAMEA5043648 (sample SAMEA5043648) | Gadus morhua
TCACTTAATATATATAAGATCTTTTAAAGAGATCTCTTATTAGATCTATTATATAGATCGTCGATCTCTGTGGATAAGTGGTAAATGATCAACAAGATCAATATCTTTGGATCGATCTAAAGATGTTATTTAACGTTGATCTTCGATCGGACTGCTTGTGGGTAAAAAGCTTACTTATCCACAAGGGGGAAGAGGGTAAGATCTTATTCAATGGATAACTATGACTTGATCACTGGATCATAGCCTAGTTATCCACAATAAAGGTTTTGCTTATTTAATAACTTTCACTCATGGATTGCATCATTTTATTAACATATGTGTTGTTTTAACCACAACTCAGCAGGTTCCTCTGGTATTGGGTTTTGAGTGACATCAATCTCTAATAATGGAAATATTTCTTTTACATTGCGATTATGAAGTACTTTTTGTAATGATTTTCCAGCAGCACAGAAGGTATCGTAGTTAGAATCACCAATAGCGATGATCGCGAACTCGACATCTGATAAGTCTTGCGAACCTTCTTCTAACTCTTGAATAAAAGGCTTTATGTTGTCTGGATAATCCCCTGCACCATGTGTTGATACGACCAAAATCCAGAGGCCTTTTGTATCAATTTCAGAGAGAATTGGTTGATTATGAATATCAGTAGCAAAGTCCATTTCTTCTAATAAATCTGCGATATGGTCGCCAACGTATTCAGCAGCACCAAGGGTGCTACCTGTAATAATTGATGCGTTTTTCATGAATTTTTCCTATAAAAAATGGGCCGTAATAGCCCATTATTGATTGTGTTTATGCTGGAAGGATTTATTTACCAATACAGAAAGAAGTAAAAATCCGCCCTAATAAGTCATCAGAACTGAATTCACCGGTTATTTCACTAAGGTGTTGTTGAGCGATTCTTAGTTCTTCAGCCAGGATTTCTCCTGCCATATAACCTTCAAGTTGTTGCTGACCGATATCAAGGTGTTCAGATGCTTTTTCTAATGCTTCGAGATGACGTCTGCGTGCCATAAAGCCACCTTCTTGATTGCCAGAGAAGCCCATGCATTCTTTTAAATGCAATCGCAAAGCATCAACACCTTCACCTGTTTTTGCTGATAAGCGAATAAGAGTAGGATCGTTAACGTGGCAAATACCAAGATTTTCACCGGTTTGATCGGCTTTATTTCGAATGACTGTCATACCCATATTCTTAGGCAATCGATCTAGAAATTCAGGCCAGATAACTTTAGGGTCAGTTGCATCAGTTGTTGTGCCATCAACCATAAATAAAACTCGGTCTGCTTGGGCTATTTCTTGCCACGCACGTTCTATACCAATACGTTCTACTTCATCTGACGCTTCTCGAAGACCTGCGGTATCAATAATATGCAATGGCATACCATCAATGTGAATATGCTCTCTCAAGACATCACGGGTTGTGCCTGCGATATCAGTAACGATAGCGCTGTCTTTGCCTGATAATGCGTTCAGAAGGCTCGATTTACCTGCGTTTGGGCGACCTGCAATAACTACCTTCATACCTTCACGCATAATGGCACCTTGATTCGCTTCTTGGCGAACCGCGTTAAGGTTATCAATAATGCCTTGTAAGTCACCACTCACTTTGCCATCCGCCAGAAAGTCGATTTCTTCTTCTGGGAAATCTATCGCAGCTTCAACGTAGATACGCAGATAAATAAGTGATTCAACTAAGGTGTTTATTTTTCTAGAGAAAACACCTTGTAATGAATTAAGTGCTGATTTTGCTGCTTCTTCTGAACTTGCATCAATTAAATCGGCAATGGCTTCGGCTTGGGCTAAATCCATTTTATCGTTCAAAAAAGCTCTTTCTGAGAACTCTCCTGGGCGAGCCGTTCGGATCCCTTCAATTTTTAAGATGCGTTTAATCAACATATCCATAACGACAGGACCGCCATGTCCTTGAAGCTCTAGAACATCTTCACCAGTAAAAGAATGTGGATTAGGAAAATACAGGGCGATGCCTTGATCAAGTTCTAAACCATTATCATCTTTAAATGGCGTGTACTCAGCGTAACGCGGCTTAAGTGTCTTTCCTACGACTTCTAGGGCGACTTGTTGAGCTTTAGGGCCTGATACTCGAATGATGCCTACGCCGCCTCGTCCAGGGGCTGTTGCTTGTGCAACGATGGTGTCTGTATGTAATGTCATGATTATTCTTAATGTCTATTGCTTGAGCATATTGTAAGCCGATAAAACAAAAAAGGCGACCAATGGCCGCCTTTTGTTTATTTCTTTAGAAAGTTAACTTACTTAGAATGTAAGCCTTTTTTCTCAAGTGCACGGTAAATCAGAGTTTGCTGAATTAACGTTACGATGTTTGATACTAACCAGTAAAGAACTAGGCCAGCTGGGAACCATAAGAAGAACACTGTGAACATTACAGGCATGAATGTCATGATCTTCTGTTGCATTGGATCCGTTACTGTCGTTGGGCTCATCTTCTGGATTAAGAACATACTTGCACCCATTAGTAATGGCAGGATGTAGTATGGGTCTTGTGCTGATAAATCCGTGATCCAACCAAAGAATGGAGAATGACGAAGTTCAACTGATTCCATTAGTGCCCAGTACAGAGAAATGAAGATTGGCATTTGAAGAACGATTGGTAAACAGCCACCTAGTGGGTTTACTTTTTCTTTCTTATAAAGCTCCATCATTTCTTGGCTCATACGCTGACGGTCATCACCGATGCGTTCACGCATTGCTGCCAACTTAGGTTGAAGCATGCGCATTTTAGCCATTGACGTGTATTGTGCTTTCGTTAGTGGGTACATTGCACCACGAACGATGAACGTTAAGAACATGATCGCAAGACCCCAATTCCCAACAATACCGTGAATGAAAGACAGTAGTTTGTGAAGAGGAGAAGCGATGAACCATAACCAACCGTAATCAACACTTAAATCTAAGTATTTAGCAGTCGCTGCCATTTCTGGTTGAAGTTTTGGACCTGTCCAAAGCGTTGCTGTAAGCGTCGCTTCTTGACCAGCAGGAATTGTTACAGAAGGCATACGAACGCCAATGTAACCGTAATCGCCAGCAACACGTGATGTTAGTGTTGCGTCATTCACGTTACGTGGGATCCAAGCTGATGCGAAATAGTGTTGTAGCATACCCGCCCAACCTTGACCATTTGTCATGTCGATAGATAAGTTCTTATCTTCCATGTCGTCAAAGCTGTATTTTTTATAGCGTGTATCTTCAGTAGAGTAAGCACCACCACGGTACGTTGGCATTGTTAAGCTGCCACCGTCATCCAATAAGTTTTGCTTTAAGTTTGCGTACATTTCTACTGTTGCTGGTGCTGAAGATTGGTTGTTCACCGTATATTCAACATCAATTGCGTAGCTGTCACGCTTAACGATTAGAGTTTTAGTATAAGTAATACCGTTTTTCTCTAATGTTAAAGGAATGCGTAATTCGTTTTGGCCATCAGCTAAAACGTAATCTGTTTTTTTAGCCGTAAATTGTGCACGGCCGGTATTTGAATCAATACCTTGAGGACCGATCAAACCACTTTGAGCAATATAGCTATGATCAGCATCGTTTTTAAGAAGAACGAATTTTGCTTTAGAGTCTAATTCTGCATCGTATTTATTAAGAACAGATTCAATGATGTCACCACCCAACGTATCTACTTTTAAAGTAAGCACATCAGTTGTGATTGTAATCAGCTTATCAGACTGTGCTGAATCCGCTGGAGTATCACTGTTTGCTGTTGAAGAAGTTGGAACATCACCATTCGTGTGTGTTTGTTGAACGGTACTAACTGTAGCTGGTTGCTGCGGATTAGTTTCTACTTGCCATTGTTGGAAAAGTAAAAAAGAAACTAAAGCCAGTGCAAGCAACAGAATATTACGTTGGGTATCCATCGTTATTGTTCTCTGTCTTTATGCTGCTTGGGTGGGACGGGGTCATAGCCCCCATCATTCAAAGGATGACATTTTAATAGACGTTTGCCAGTTAGCCAACACCCTTTTACTAAACCGTGTGACTTTAGTGCGTCAATTGCATAATGTGAACACGTTGGAGTAAATCGACAGCGAGGTCCAATCATTGGACTGATGACGAGTTGATAAAAACGGATTAGACCGATTGCTATCCACGAGAAGGGCGAGACAGGCGATGCCATAATTTATCTAATAGCTTGTTAAAGTCTTCGTTACTCAATTCTTGAGCACTCTTTTTAGCGATAACCACAAAGTCTTTCGCAGGTAAGGAATGTTGCTTATTGCGGAAACTTTCACGAGTTATACGTTTAAACTTATTGCGACCAACAGCAGTTTTAATTTGCTTCTTAGGAACAGCAAGACCTAAACGAGGGTGTGATAGTGAATTTTCTCTGGCAAGAATGGTGAAGTGAGGTGAGCCGGCTCGGTGAGCTTGCTTGAAAACTGATTTGTAATCTTCGGGAGTTAACAAGCGTAACTCCCGAGAGAAGTCGTAATTCATCAAAATAATCTGGTGATTACTTAGATAGACGCTTACGGCCTTTAGCACGACGAGCGTTAATTGTGTTACGACCGTTCTTAGTTGCCATGCGAGCACGGAAACCGTGAGAACGTTTACGTTTAAGAACTGAAGGTTGGAAAGTGCGTTTCATTGGTATTACCTTATTACTGATCAGTAGTTTTTAGGTTTAATTTAAACCCGGCGTGGGACGTACATTCCGACGCCTCTCAACAAAGAGGCGGAATTGTAATCATTGGCAGAAAAATAGTCAATAAGAGGTTCCACGTATTTTCCGGACGATGAATTATACTTTTTGTGAGCGAGAGCGCAAGGATCTTTATGCGATCCCTACTTGATTTAAGAATTTCTTTAATTTTAGATCCTGTGGATAACCAAAAATCTGCTCTGGTGTTCCTTGTTCTACGATCTTTCCATCGGCCATATAGATAACACGATCAGCCACTTCTTTGGCAAATTGCATTTCATGCGTAACGACCAACATCGTTTGATGTTGGGTAGCCAGTTTTTTCATCAATGTCAGAACCTCATTTACCCATTCAGGATCGAGTGCTGACGTGGGTTCATCAAACAATAGCAGCTCTGTTTCTAATGCCATTGCTCTACCAATACCAACACGTTGTTGTTGTCCTCCAGATAGGGCTGCAGGGTAGCTATCCCCTTTGTCTCCGAGTCCAATATCATCTAAGATTTGTTGTGATCGTTTTAATGCATCGGCTTTATTCCACTTGTGGACAGTTATTAAGCCTTCTGCAATGTTTTGCCTTGCCGTTAAGTGGGCGAAAAGGGCGTAGTTTTGAAAGATAAACCCTGTTTTTCGTCGTAATGCGAGTACTTCTGTTTTGGTATATTTTTCTGTATTAACACTGACATCATCGATTGTTATGGTGCCTTGGTCTGCGGTTTCAAGAAAATTGATGCATCTGAGCAGCGTTGATTTACCGGTTCCACTCGATCCTATAATCGCAATTATCTCTCCTTTATTAATCGTTAAATCGATGCCAGAGAGGACTTCTGTGGTTCCAAAGCTTTTATGTAGGTTGGTTATTTTTATCATCGTACATAGGCCTTATTTAATTTTTTTTCAGCCCAAGTTTGGACTTGAGTAAGAATAATGACGACACCCCAATAGATAAGAGCAACCGCTAAAAACGCCTCAAAAAATTTAAAACTGGAAGAGGCTTCCATCTGTGCTTTTGCCATAATCTCAGAAACACCGAGTGTAAAAGCTAATGACGTCGATTTAATCATATCAATGAAATAATTCATTAAAGAAGGTAACGCAATTCGTGTGGCTTGAGGAAGAATGATTCGGCGCATCGCTTGAGAGGTTGTCATTCCTATCGAAAGACTGGCTTCCATTTGACTGCGATCAACACCGATAATTGCGGCACGAATACTTTCTGCCATATAGGCAGCAAAATGAAGTGTTAAGCCTATGACAGCAGCACTAAATGCATCTAAGCCAACAAAAATAGGAAAGACTTGAGGAAGCCCATAATAAAGAAGAAACAATTGCACCAATAAAGGCGTACCTCGAAAGAAACTGATGTAAAGTTGGCTGAGTTGATCAAGTACAGGGACTTTAAATACTCTTAGGTTAGCTAACACTAACGCGAGCGCTAAGGCAAAGAATAACCCCCATACTGCCATTTCGAGTGTCGTACCTAAGTATTTAAATAGTATAGGTAAGAGCTCAATCATATACGCAAAATCAAATCCCATGATGCTCTCTATTATTGGTTTAAAGAAAAGTGCGGTAGATAGTGTCAGCTATATAAATCAGATAAGCAATAAACACAAAACCCACTAAAGGGTAATGATAGTGGGTTTTGTGTCATTTTTATCGAAGTGAATACTCACTTTTATATTACTGCGGTTATTTTGTTACGTCTGCATCAAACCATTTTTGAGATATTTCAGCCAAGGTACCGTCAGTACGCATTTCTGACAGGGCTTTATTTACTTCTTGTTGAAGTTTTTGGCCTTTTTCATTTTTTACAAACGGCCAAGCGTTTTCAATGGTTTCAAAAGGTTCGCCAGCAAGTTGTAGCGGCAAACCTGATTTTTTAATCAATTGTGCAGCAGAAAGACGATCCATTACAAACGCATCCGAGCGGCCTAAAGCGACATCGTGTTCAATGCCTGTATCGTAGGTTTTAATATCAATTTGATTCGATTTGTCGTTATCTCGCAACAGTTTCTCAAAGTTAGACCCTAAATTTACGGCAACGGTTTTACCAGCTAGGTCTTCAATGCCTTTAATGCTTTCATTGCCTTTACGTACGGTAATTTGAGCGCCGTCGACAACATAAGGGTCAGCAAATAGATATTTTGCTTCACGTGCTTCTGTTTTTGTTATTTGATTTGAAATGGTATCAATTCGACCGGTTTCTAATAAACCAAATAAGCCAGAGAAGCTCGCTGTTACATATTCTATTTTATAGTCATTACGACGACCAATTTCATCCCATAAATCCACTTCAAACCCTTGCAGTTTGTCCAACTTAACAAAGGTAAATGGGAAATAGCGACCAGACATCCCAACTTTAACTTCAGTGGCGGCTTGAGCAAATTGAGTTGCCGCTAAAGTGAGTGCTAAACCGGTTAGAATTTGTTTTGTCCATTTCATAATGATATCTCGTTATCGACTGTGATATGCATGATACGTTTTTTGCGAGTGAGCTCTAAATACCCTATGGTTATTTTTAATAACTAAATAATCATTTAAGTCATTTTTTAACCGCCTGTTGATGGTTTTGGGTATAAGTAAGGTAAAAAGTGTGTCGATCTAGGTAAAAAAGCGTGATCAGTGTGAATAACTTCGATCTTATTCACTGGATCTTCGATCTAACACTGGCACTCTAGTTATCCACAGTATAAAATTAACGACCTTTTACAATTAATATAATGAGTGGGGTTGTCCGTGTCTTCATCGCTTTGGCTGCAGTGTTTACAGCGCCTTCAAGAAGAATTACCTTCCGCAGAATTCAGCATGTGGGTTAGACCACTACAAGCTGAATTAAATGACAATACCCTTACGCTATTTGCGCCGAACCGCTTCGTATTGGATTGGGTGCGTGATAAATACCTAAATAGCATTAACTCGTTATTAAATGAGTTCTGTGGTGGTGATATACCTACTTTACGTTTTGAAGTGGGAAGTAAACCTATATCTGCACCACCTCGCCCACAAAGAACGGCGGCTGATGTCGCTGCTGCAACGTCGGCTCCTGCACAAATGCAAGCAAGACAATCATTGCATAAACCATGGGAATCAAGAGGACCAGAGCCTGTTGATGATCTAAATCACCGCTCAAATGTGAACCCTAAACACAAATTTACTAACTTCGTAGAAGGTAAATCAAACCAACTTGGTTTGGCTGCTGCTCGTCAGGTTTCTGATAATCCAGGAACGGCTTATAATCCATTGTTTTTATATGGCGGCACTGGTTTAGGTAAGACGCATTTATTGCAAGCGGTTGGTAATGCCATTCTTGAACGTAAACCAAACGCAAAAGTGGTTTACATGCACTCAGAACGTTTTGTGCAAGATATGGTTAAAGCATTGCAAAATAACGCGATCGAAGAATTTAAACGTTATTACCGTAGTGTTGATGCCTTATTGATCGATGATATTCAATTCTTTGCTAATAAAGAGCGTTCTCAAGAAGAGTTCTTCCATACGTTTAATGCACTATTGGAAGGCAATCAACAAATTATCCTAACGTCAGATCGATACCCTAAAGAGATTAATGGCGTAGAAGACCGTCTAAAGTCTCGTTTTGGTTGGGGTCTTACGGTTGCGATTGAACCACCAGAATTAGAAACCCGTGTTGCTATCTTGATGAAGAAAGCAGAAGATCATCAGATTCACTTAGCGGATGAAGTTGCTTTCTTTATTGCGAAGCGTTTACGTTCGAATGTACGTGAACTGGAAGGCGCCTTGAACCGTGTCGTTGCTAATGCTAACTTCACTGGTCGTGCGATTACGATTGATTTTGTTCGTGAAGCGTTGCGAGATTTATTAGCCTTGCAAGAAAAGCTAGTGACAATAGATAATATTCAAAAGACAGTTGCTGAATACTATAAAATTAAAATGGCTGATTTATTGTCTAAACGCCGTTCTCGTTCAGTTGCTCGTCCACGTCAACTAGCGATGGCGTTATCAAAAGAACTAACGAACCACAGTTTACCTGAGATTGGTGATGCATTTGGTGGTAGAGACCATACGACAGTGCTTCACGCTTGTCGTAAAATCGCTCAGTTACGCGAAGAAAGCCATGATATTAAAGAAGATTACTCAAATCTGATCAGAACATTATCATCGTAAGCTATTTATCTACTTTTATATAAACGAGTATTATGAAATTTTCTATTGAACGCAGCCATTTATTAAAACCGCTGCAACAAGTATCTGGAGCCTTAGGTGGCCGTCCATCATTGCCTATTTTAGGTAATATTTTGCTTCAAGTTGAAAATGGTCAACTGTCGATGACAGCAACAGATCTTGAAGTAGAACTTATTAGTAATATTCTGTTAGAAGGGGATTTTGAAGCGGGTGCGATTACGGTGCCTTCTCGTAAGTTCTTAGATATCTGTCGTGGTTTACCTGACGGTGCAAATATTACTATTGTTTTAGAAGGTGATCGTGTTTTAGTTCGTTCTGGACGTAGCCGATTTACATTAGCAACCTTACCAGCTCAAGATTTTCCGAATATAGAAGGCTGGCAAAGTGAAGTTGAAATTACGCTTTCTCAAGCACAACTTCGTAAGCTAATTGAAAGTACGCAATTCTCAATGGCAAACCAAGATGTTCGTTATTACCTTAATGGTATGATGTTTGAAACTCAGGGGACTATTTTTCGCTCCGTTGCGACAGATGGACACCGAATGGCAGTATGTAACATGCCAGTAGAGTCAGAACTTCCTGAGCAACAAGTGATCATGCCACGCAAAGGTATTCAAGAGCTAGTACGCCTTCTTGACTCGCCAGAACAGAGTGTTACGTTACAGTTTGGTAATTCAAATGTGCGGGCTGAGGTGAATAACTTTATCTTCACTTCTAAGCTTGTTGATGGTCGTTTTCCTGATTATCGACGTGTAATGCCGCAAAGCAGTAATAAAACACTAGAAGCCGATTGTGACGAATTGCGTCAAGCGTTTGCGCGTGCTGCTATTTTATCGAATGAAAAATTCCGAGGTGTTCGTGTTAATTTGGCAAACAACCAAATGCGTATTACAGCGAACAACCCAGAGCAAGAAGAAGCGGAAGAAATTTTAGATGTCGATTTCCAAGGTGAAGACATTGAAATTGGTTTTAACGTTAGCTATGTATTAGATGTACTTAATACGTTGAAATGTGAACGAGTACGAATTTCGATGACAACAGCAAATGCGAGTGCATTAGTGGAAGATTGTGCGAATGATGAAGCACAATATGTTGTTATGCCAATTCGTCTGTAAAAGACAAAAATAGATGCCGTTATCACGTTTAATTATTAATGATTTTCGCAATATTGAAACGTGTGATATTCAATTATCTACCGGCTTTAATTTTGTTATCGGTCCTAATGGAAGTGGGAAAACCAGTGTCCTTGAAGCGATATATTTGCTCGGACACGGGCGTTCTTTTAAAAGCTCGTTAACAGGTCGAATTATTCGAAATAGCTGTGACGAGCTTTTTATTCATGGTCGATTTACTACGCCAGAACAGTTTGAATTGCCAATAGGCATAAATAAACAGAGAGATGGCACAACTGAAGTAAAAATAGGCGGAGAAAGTGGACAAAAACTGGCACAATTAGCCAAGGTTTTACCACTGCAACTGATTCATCCTGAAGGGTTTGAGTTGGTAACTGATGGACCTAAGTTCCGTCGTGCTTTTATTGATTGGGGAGTGTTTCACGTGGAACCTGCATTTTACGATGCATGGAGCCGGGTTAAACGGTTAACCAAACAACGAAATGCGTTATTAAAAACGGCACAAAGTTATCGAGAGTTGAGTTATTGGGATTTGGAACTTGCACAGCTAGCTGAGAAGATTGATCAGTGGCGAGTGGATTATATCAATCACATATCTGAAGCAACTCAACAAATATGTCAGGCATTCTTACCAGAATTCGACATAAAGCTGTCATACTACCGAGGTTGGGAGAGAGAGACTCCTTACGCGGAATTGCTTAAACGAAATTTTGAGCGAGATAAGCAGCTGGGTTATACCGTCGGCGGCCCAAATAAAGCCGACTTACGAATTAAAGTTGCAGGCACTCCTGTTGAAGATGTGTTGTCTAGAGGTCAACTAAAGTTGATGGTATGTGCGTTACGATTAGCGCAAGGACAGCATTTAACAGAAGCAACAGGAAAACAGTGCATCTATTTAATAGACGATTTTGCTTCTGAACTGGATAGTCACCGCCGCCAATTGCTGGCTCAATATTTGAAACAGACAAAGGCACAGGTGTTTATTAGTTCAATTACTGCTGAACAGATTGCAGATATGCATGATGAAGAAAGCAAGATGTTTGAGATAGAACATGGCAAAATAGCCCAAGGATAAAAACGCGAGAGTAACTCATGTCAGAAAATTATGATTCATCGAGTATTAAAGTACTAAAAGGTCTGGATGCGGTACGTAAGCGTCCGGGTATGTATATCGGCGACACCGACGACGGTACTGGTCTTCACCACATGGTGTTTGAGGTTGTCGATAACTCAATCGATGAAGCTCTTGCTGGTCACTGTAGCGACATTATTGTTACCATTCATGAAGATGACTCTGTCTCTGTAAGTGATGATGGTCGTGGTATACCAACTGAAATTCACGAAGAAGAAGGCGTATCTGCTGCAGAAGTTATCATGACGGTACTTCACGCAGGTGGTAAGTTTGATGATAACTCATACAAAGTATCGGGTGGCCTTCACGGTGTTGGTGTTTCGGTTGTAAATGCATTATCAGAGAAAGTGGAGCTAACGATTAATCGTAGAGGCGAAATTTTCCAACAAATTTATTGTCATGGTGTTCCTCAGGCTCCATTAGCCGTCATTGGTACAACTGATACAACGGGTACTAAAATCCGTTTTTGGCCTAGTGACCAAACGTTCGCAAATATTGAATTTGTGTATGACATTCTAGCAAAACGCTTACGTGAGCTTTCTTTCTTAAACTCTGGCGTATCTATCCGTCTACAAGACATGCGTGAAGAAGATAAATCTGATCACTTCATGTTTGAAGGTGGCATCAAAGCGTTTGTTACTCATTTGAACCGTAACAAAACACCAGTACATCAGAAAATATTTTATTTTGATGCTGAGCGTAAAGAAGACGGTATTGTTGTTGAAGTAGCGATGCAGTGGAATGACTCTTACCAAGAGAACATTTTCTGTTATACCAATAACATCCCACAACGCGATGGTGGTGCTCACTTATCTGGCTTCCGTTCTGCGTTAACGCGTACTTTGAATTCATTCATGGACAAAGAAGGCTTTTCTAAGAAAGCAAAATCATCAGCGTCAGGTGATGATGCTCGTGAAGGCCTAACAGCCGTTGTTTCTGTTAAAGTGCCTGATCCTAAGTTTTCAAGCCAAACTAAAGATAAACTGGTTTCTTCAGAAGTGAAGTCTGCGGTTGAATCAGCAATGAATGAAAAATTAGCTGAATTCTTAGCGGAAAACCCAGGCGAAGCTAAAATGGTTTGTTCTAAAATCATTGATGCGGCTCGTGCTCGTGAAGCGGCTCGTAAGGCTCGTGAAATGACTCGTCGTAAAGGCGCGTTAGATATCGCAGGTCTTCCTGGTAAGCTTGCTGATTGTCAGGAAAAAGATCCTGCACAATCTGAACTATACATAGTGGAAGGGGACTCTGCTGGCGGTTCAGCCAAGCAGGGACGTAACCGTAAAAACCAAGCGATCCTTCCGCTTAAAGGTAAAATTCTAAACGTAGAAAAAGCACGTTTTGATAAAATGATCTCTTCTCAAGAGGTTGGTACGCTAATTACTGCATTAGGTTGTGGTATTGGTCGTGACGAATACAATCCGGATAAACTGCGTTACCACAACATCATCATCATGACCGATGCCGATGTCGATGGTTCTCACATCCGTACTCTACTTTTGACTTTCTTCTACCGTCAAATGCCTGAGCTGATTGAACGTGGCTACATCTACATTGCTCAACCACCTCTTTACAAAGTAAAGAAAGGCAAACAAGAGCAATACATTAAAGATGAAGAAGCGATGGCGGAATATCAAATAACGCAAGCATTAGACAATGCTTCGCTTTTTGTTAATCCTCACGAATCAATTTTTGGTCAAGAGCTTGAAAATTTAATTCGTAAATTTAACAGTGTAATGAAACTGCTTGATCGTATGAGTCGCCGTTACCCACTGCCATTGTTAAATCGTTTAGTCTACACATCACGTTTAACACAAGATGAGTGTGAAAACGAAGCGACAGTTCAAGCATGGACTGAAGCGTTAGTTATCGCATTGAATGAGCATGAAACAGGTGCAAGCCAATACACCGCTGCGCTGCAGTTTAACGAAGAGTTAAACATTCACCAGCCGAAGCTTGTTGTTCGTACTCACGGTGTTCAACATGAATACGTACTAAGTGCTGATTTGCTTAACTCGAAAGAGTACGGCCGTATTGCTGAACTGTCAGAATCACTGAATGGTCTGATTGAAGAAGGCGCTTACGTACAGCGTGGAGAGCGTAAACTAGCGATCGAAACGTTAGATGAAGCCATTGCATGGTTAATTAAAGACTCTAGTCGTGGTGTTTACTTACAGCGTTACAAAGGTCTGGGTGAAATGAACCCTGAGCAGCTTTGGGAAACAACAATGGATCCTGATTCTCGCCGTATGATGCAAGTAACGATTAATGACGCAGTAAGTGCGGATGAGTTGTTTACTACGCTAATGGGTGATCATGTTGAGCCGCGTCGTAACTTCATTGAAGAAAACGCCTTACGTGTAGCTAACCTAGACGTATAATTTGAGTAAATATTTGCTGTAATCACTGATTTCTGCGTCGAAGGTGCTCACTTATGTTCATAAGCTCCGCGCCTTCTCCTTGAACTAAGCGATTACAACGGCAATTTATCTCAACTTAGAATTTAGATATATTAGGAAGCACTGCTGTTGGCGGTGCTTTTTTTTGTCTAAAGTTTGGATTTTATTTTCGTTTGTAGTTCAGTTGGTTAGTGTT
>SAMEA5043648__coassemble_14_pt1 | contig 13586 bp, 14 predicted proteins | sample SAMEA5043648__metabat2_low_PE_006 | metagenome-assembled genome bin SAMEA5043648 (sample SAMEA5043648) | Gadus morhua
ATGCGTACACCCTTTCCAAAAAGCAGGGAAGAAAAGAACCAATACCGTTAATATTTCTAGTCGGCCCATTAGCATTCCAATACTTAATATCCATTTAGCCGCATCAGGTAAGGTCGAAAAGTTACCTGTTGGCCCGACAATATGCCCCATCCCGGGACCTACGTTGGCAACTGCCGTGACGGCACTTGTTATGCTCGTTATTGGATCAAGCCCTAAACTGCCTAACAATGCAGAGATAACGATGATGGTTAAGAAAAAAGTAAAAACCAAAGCAACGACAGAGCGTGCGATATCGTCAGTAACTTGTCGTCCGTTATAACGTTGAACAAAAATACCGGATGGATGAATTAGCTTCATCATTTGTTTTTTCAACATGGTTGCTGCTATTTGAAAACGGAATATTTTTATCCCACCAGCCGTTGATCCTGAACATGCGCCCGCCATCATAACAAAAGCAAAGATAATTGCTGGGAATGCGCCCCAAGCGGTAAAGTCATCTAAACCAAATCCCGTCGTCGTAATCACTGAAATGATGTTAAATACGGACACTCGCAAGGCATCCATAATTTCATAGTCATTATGATAAACCAACCACGCGGCTACCGATAAGCTAGTGATTAATATGAGTTTGAGATAACCAATAACTTGGGCATCTTTAAATAGGACTTTTGGATCTCGTTTTTTCAATACTTGGATAAAAAGTAAAAACGGTAAACCGCCGGTAAACATAAAGAAGGCTGCAACCCAATGGGTGCTATTGGAGAAGCGATTCATTGAGCTATCAGAGGTAGAGTACCCTCCTGTCGATAGCGTAGTGAAGGCATGGTTTATGGCTTCGAACGGTGTCATACCAGTAACGAGATAACTTAGAAAACAAAGTAAAGTTAAGGTTAAGTACACGTTTACAATGTATTTTGCGACATATTTAGTTCGAGGAGCACTTTTATCTGACCAGTCGGAGGACTCCGTTTGGAAAAGCCTCATACCACCGACATTCAGCATTGGAAGTACGGCCACTGCCATTACGATAAAGCCAACGCCACCTAACCACTGCAACGTCGATCGCCACAATAGAATGCTTGGAGCCATCTCATCAAGACCACTGAGAACAGTCGAACCTGTCGTTGTAATACCTGACATTGTTTCAAAGTACGCGTCAGTAAAACTGATGTGGTTGATGAAGACAAAAGGCAGAGCAGCAAAGGCACTGGCAATTGTCCAGACTAGTGTCGTGATAAGGAACATATCCCGAACGCTCATTTTAAACTGTTTACTGCGACCAAAAGTTAAACAAGCAAATGCTACTATGTGAGTAATAGCAACCGCTTGTGCAAACTCAATAAAGCCAGCTGTACCAGTAAAAAGAGCAACAAGAGTTGGGATATACATGAATAGGGCTAGCTTAGACAGCACAAGCCCTATAACAAATAAGATCGGTTTATAATTGACCATAATTACAGAAAGAACGGGCTCGGTTGGAATAGGCGTTCAACATCCTGAACGTATTTTTTATCCACTAGGAACATAACAACGTGATCATCTTGTTCTATCACGGTTTTATCGTGTGCGATGAGAACTTCTTCGCCACGAACGATGGCACCAATGGTGGTACCCGGGGGAAGTTTAATATTTTGTACTTCTTTCCCGACGACCTTAGAGGTTGTTTCGTCACCATGCGCAATGGCTTCTATCGCTTCTGCAGCACCACGACGAAGAGAGGATACATTGACGATATCAGCACGACGAACATGGGTTAGTAAGGCTGAGATGGTTGCTTGTTGTGGAGAAATAGCAACATCGATCACTCCACCTTGAACTAAATCGACGTAAGCACTGCGTTGGATCAGTACCATTACTTTTTTGGCTCCCATGCGCTTGGCGAGCATGGCCGACATAATATTCGCTTCATCTTCATTGGTTACGGCGATGAAGACATCCACTTGGTCGATGTGTTCTTCACTGAGCAACTCTTGATCTGCCGCGTCGCCACAAAAAACGATACTTTCTTCGAGTAATTCGGATAATTGCTCTGCACGTTTTAAATTACGTTCGATCAGTTTTACGCTGTAATTCTGTTCTAAACGTTTTGCTAAACCGGCACCAATATTACCGCCACCAACGATCATTATGCGTTTATATGGTCGTTCAAGGCGTTGTAATTCACTCATTACAGAACGAATATGATTACTTGCCGCAACAAAGAAAACTTCATCATCCGCTTCAATAACGGTTGTTCCTTGCGGACGAATAGGACGTCCTTGACGGAAAATAGCTGCAACACGTGTATCAATGTGAGGCATGTGGTCGCGAAGCGCTGATAACGCATTACCAACCAATGGGCCTCCATAGTAGGCTTTTACCGCAACTAAGCTGACCTTCTTTTCAGCAAAGCTAGCCACTTGCAGTGCCCCTGGGTATTCAATCAAACGTTCAATATAACCGGTAACCAATTCTTCAGGAGCAATTAAGTGATCCACTGGAATTGCATCAGATTGGAATAAACGTTCTTTTTCTTTTAAGTATTCTGGTGAACGAATACGAGCAATACGGTTTGGTGTATTAAATAAGGTAAATGCGATCTGACAAGCGATCATATTCGTTTCGTCAGAGTTGGTGACAGCAACCAACATGTCCGCATCTTGTGCCCCTGCTTCTCTCAAAGTATCAGGATGGCTAGCAAACCCTTGAACAACGCGTAAGTCATACTTATCTTGCAGCTCACGTAATCGCTCTGAGCTTTTATCTACAACGGTAATATCGTTGTTTTCGCCCACCAAGTTTTCAGCTAATGTGCCGCCAACCTGCCCTGCACCTAAGATTATAATTTTCATACCGATTGCTCGCTCGTGAGTCGATTATGCTTTTTGTAGAACGGCGTAATAGAAGCCATCCATATTTTCTTCACCAGGAAGAATTTGACGTCCAGGTTTTGCTGGGTCTGTATTATCCACCAGAGACGCGTTTTCAGTACGTTCTAAAAAGGCTTTTACTTGATCACAGTTTTCTTGTGGTGTGATTGAGCAAGTTGCATACACCATGGTGCCGCCTGATTTTAGTTGTAGCCACATTGCATCAAAGATTTCACTTTGTAATTCTGCAAGTGCCTTGATGTCTTCTGAACGACGTAGCCATTTAATATCTGGGTGGCGGCGGATAACTCCGGTTGCAGAACAAGGCGCATCTAATAAAATGCGATCAAATTGTTCACCTTGCCACCATTCTTCAGGGTGACGAGCATCGCCACAAATCACTTTAGCTTCAAGATTTAAACGTTCTAGATTTTCGTAAACACGGGTTAAGCGAGTTTCATCACAATCAATAGCGACAACGTTGGTGTTTTTAGTGCGCTCTAGAATGTGCGCCGTTTTACCACCTGGAGCGGCACAGCAATCTAAAATCAGCTCACCATCTTGTGGTTGTAGATACTCAACAGATAGCTGTGCAGCGGCATCTTGTACGGATACCCACCCTTTTTCGAAGCCTGGCAATGTAAATACATCACGCGCTTTATCTAATAACAAAGCGTCTGTTGCTTGGCTGTGAGGGGTTACTGCAATCTCTTCTTTTTCAAGTAATGCAATGTATTCATCACGAGTGTGGTGTTGGCTATTAACTCGTAACCACATAGGTGCTTTGCTGTTGTTTGCTTCAACAATCGATTCCCATTGTGTTGGGTACGCTTCTTTTAGCATTTTTAGCAACCAACCAGGGTGACCGTATTTACCTGAATCGTGACTGATTGATTTTGCATCTAATTCTTCTTGGCTACGTTGGTAGCTTCGAAGTACACCGTTGATCAAACCACGCAGTTTTGGACCTTTTAGGTTTTTAGTGCCTTCAACGGTTTCGCCTACCGCAGCGTGTGCAGGAATACGCATGAAACTAAGTTGATAAATACCAACTAGGATCAGATGATGGAAAACACGTTGCTTTCCTTTTAATGGTTTATCCATTAAGGATTGAGCAACCGACTCTAAACGAGGAAGAAAGCGCAGTACGCCGTAGCAAATTTCTTGCAATAAGGCTTGGTCACGAGGCTTGATCTCAGATTGAGCTTTTGGAAGTGCAGAAGAGAGAGAATGACCCTGATCGACAACTTGATAAATAACTTTTGCTGCCGCAGCACGAACGTTCATGTCATCACCTAAAATATGATTGGCAAAAATAAAATGGCAAATACGATATTTGCCATTTAAAAAGTAAGGTGGCGATTATGCCACCTTTTTTATGTTTTGAAGAGTTAGTTCAGTGTATTACCCACTTCGAACCATTCTTTACGAGAATTCAAAATATCTTGAACGCCCATTGCTTTCTTTCCGGGTACTTGCAGTTGTTCAAATACGATCGCATTTGAGCTTGTTGCTACATAAATACCCGTTTTATCTGCCTGAATGATCGTACCTGGCGTTGCATCACCTTCGTAGGTTTCAACACGGGACTGCCATACTTTGATGGCTTTATCGTCCACAGAGAAGTGACTCATCGGCCAAGGATTAAACGCTCGAACACAACGTTCAATCGTCTCTGCATCCATTGTCCAATCGATTTTAGCTTCTTCTTTACTTAATTTTTTTGCGTAGTTGGCTTTTTCATCATTTTGTTTTTCTGCAAGGGCATTGCCGTTTGCAATATCTGATAAGCAATTAACTAAAGCAATAGGACCAAGCTCTGCAAGTTTGTTGTACATCGATGCGCTTGTATCGGTCGCTTCTATTGGCAGTGTGGTGATATTTAGCATGTCACCAGTATCTAAACCGATGTCCATTTGCATAATTGTCACGCCAGTTTCTGCGTCGCCAGCCCAAATTGAACGTTGGATAGGAGCGGCACCACGCCAGCGAGGTAAAATAGAACCGTGAACATTAATACAACCGAGTTTTGGTGTATCAAGCACTGCTTGTGGTAATAATAAACCATAAGCAACCACAACCATTAAATCTGCATTTTGGTCAGCTAATTCTTGTTTCGCGTCATCGCTTTTAAAGTTCTCTGGTTGGAAAACTGGAATCGCATGTTTTAGTGCCAATTCTTTCACAGGACTTGCCGTGAGTTTCTTCCCTCGACCCGCAGGGCGATCTGGCTGTGTATAAACACCAATAATCTCGTGATGAGAATCAAGTAGAGCGGCTAAATGGCGAGCCGCGAAATCAGGCGTACCTGCAAATATAATGCGTAAGGGTTTGTTCAAGTTAACCTCGGTCATCATGACTAATTTTTTTCGTTGAATTTTTTGATTTTTTCTAGCTTCTCTTTGATGCGTTTGCGCTTTAATGGCGACAAGTAATCAACGAATAATTTACCTTCAAGGTGATCTAATTCGTGTTGCACGCAGATTGCTAGTAAATCATCAGCATCAAAGCTAAATTCATTTCCATCACGATCCAATGCCGTTACTGACACTTCAGCAGAACGAGGAACCATTCCTTTTGCGCCAGGAACAGATAAACAACCTTCTTCTATACTGTCATCACCACTTTTTTGTGTAATAACAGGATTGATTAATACCATTGGTTCATCGCGTGTCTCTGATACATCGATAACCACGATACGTTGATGGAAATCGACTTGCGTTGCAGCAAGGCCAATGCCTTCTTCGTCATACATGGTTTCAATCATGTCATCGATGAATGTTTGGATTTCAGGTGTTACTGTTTTTACCGGTTTTGCTACGGTGCGTAGACGGTCGTCCGGGAACGTTAATACTTCTAATACGGCCATAATTACTCTAAATATTGAACTGCGCCGAAAACGGCATAAACCTAATAGCTCCAATTCTAGACATTTTATTAAGCAAATGACAGCATCGGTTCGAATGTCTGACAAGGAAAGCGGACCATGTTTAAAAAAATGCTGATATTAACCTCACTATTCACCACTATAACGCTATCTCCACTGTCTTTTTCTAACGAAGATAAGTTGATGTTAAAAAAGGATTACCCTGACACGTATACCGTAGAAAAAGGGGATACGTTATGGGATATATCCGCTCTCTTTCTTGATAACCCTTGGTTTTGGCCAAAGTTATGGAAAATTAACCCTGATATCAATAATCCTCATTTAATTTATCCCGGAGATAAGTTGAGCTTAAGTTGGCATAACGGAAACCCTGTTTTAAGTCTTAAGCCGTTGCAAAAATTATCACCCAAAGCTCGGATCATAGAAAAAGAAGCGGTTCCGACGTTAGCGTCTAGTTTAGTTGTTCCCTATTTAAAATCAGATCGTTTAATTGATGATGTTAATTATCGAGCGGCTTATCGAGTGTTGGGTACGAGTGACGGACGTAAGTTTCTTAGTTCAAATGAGCGAGTCTATGTTGATGGTGAACTTTCACATAAGGAATGGGGTATTTATCGCGTAATTAATGAATTTAAACGTAGAGATAATAAAGAAAAAGCGTACGCACTGAAATCGATAGGTACTGCAGAATTGGTAGACAGCACGGAAGAATTTAGTGGATTGAGAGTCCTTAAACAACAACAAGAAATCACGATAAATGACATTGTTTTACCGTTAGACGGTAAGAGTAACTTATCACTAACCACTACGTTTTATCCGTTGCCCGCACCAACAAATAGTAAGGCTTCATTATTGGGTTCTATTGATGGCGGAGACTATTTGGCGGTTAATCAAGTGGCGGTGATAGATAAAGGGACAAATGACGGGTTACAACAAGGAAGTATGTTCGCATTAAAAGAAAAAGGGTACGCAGTAAAAGGAGATAAAGGTGAATATCATTATGATGACGAAAACAATAAAAAGAGTATTCAGTTACCAGAAACGGTGGTTGGAGAGCTGATAGTGATTCGTCCTTATGAATCATTTAGTTTAGCGTTAATAACTCGCAGTGAAACGCCTATTCATAAGCGAATGATTGTGACCTCACCACAGACAAAATAGAGGGATTGATGTTTAACTCAGATAAACACTTATCTGCATGGTTAACTCTGTGCTTTTGTCCTCGAATTGGTGGGAAGGTAATGTCTCGCCTACTTGCCATTGATTCTGTTGAAAATATTGTAAAGTACGATAAGGATAAATTGCAATCGATAGGGCTTTCTTGTGCGCAAATTGCTTACATCCAGGCTGTGAATCATGAAGAAGTAGATAAATGCTTATTGTGGGAAGATGGAGATTCTCTTAATACCATTTTAACGTTATCTGATCCTCGCTATCCGAAGTTATTATCTGAAATAAGCGCCCCGCCGCCAGTATTATTTGTTAAAGGTGATGTTTTGGCGCTATCTGAACCTCAAGTGGCTATTGTCGGTAGCCGTAATGCTAGCCTAGAAGGTTTAGAATGTGCGAAGCAATTTGCGGCTTCCATTGTGCAGCATAATTATGTCGTTACTAGTGGTTTAGCTCTAGGGGTTGATGGATACGCCCATCATGGGGCGATTGAAGCGAAAGGACAAACTATTGCAGTACTTGGTTCTGGGTTAAACAAGGTATATCCAGCAAAACACAGAACGCTGGCTGATCGTGTGATTCATAATGGGGCTTTAGTTTCTGAGTTTAGGCCAGATTCTCCCCCACGAGCGGACAATTTTCCTCGTCGAAATCGCATTATTAGTGGGTTATCTACCGGGGTACTCGTTGTGGAAGCGGCTGAACGTTCTGGTTCTTTGATTACGGCAAGGTATGCGAATGAGCAAGGGCGAGAAGTGTTTGCTTTACCGGGATCAATACATAACCCTACAGCTCAAGGTTCTAATTCTTTAATTAAAGCCGGTGCAAAGCTGGTTTCGTCACCGGAAGACATTTTTGAAGAGATCGGAGCATTAACCTATTGTGCAATCTCTCATCAACCTTCGCTTTTTGAGCAAGAAGTTGTCACAGAACAATTGCCATTTCCCAAAGTGTTCGCTACCGTAGGCATTGAGGCGACGCCTGTTGATATAATCGCAGAGCGATGTCAGACGCCTGTACATGAAATCATGATGCAATTACTTGAATTAGAGTTGCAAGGTTTCATCGCTGCAGTCCCAGGGGGTTACATTAAAAAGCGGAGGGGCTAGCCATGATGGATGTTCTGATGTATCTATTTGAAACGTATATCCATAGCGATATCGAATTAACAGTAGATCAAGAAAAACTAGAAGACGAATTACTAAAAGCAGGGTTTCACCAAGAGGCGATATATAAAGCGCTTGATTGGTTAGAAGACCTTGCTCATTTACAAGAAACTGACTCTCATGAGCATATTGCTAAGAGTACGTCGACGGCCATGCGAATTTATACTCAGCAAGAAATTGATGGTATTGATACGGTTTGTCGTGGGTTCTTATTGTTCCTTGAGCAAATTAAAGTATTAACGTGTGAAACTCGTGAAATGGTCATTGAACAAGTCATGACGTTAGAAACGGAAGATCTTTCTCTTGATGATCTGAAGTGGGTTATCTTAATGGTGCTATTTAATGTACCAGGACAAGAAAGTGCGTATACCCAGATGGAAGAGTTACTTTATACTTCAGATACAGGTATGACTCATTAAGGTTAATGAATGTCAGGTAAAATAAACAAGCAACTGTTTCAAGCGCATGAACATGCATTAGATCATGAATCTTGCCCGCAATGCAGTGGTGAACTTGCCATTCGTTATGGTAAGCGTGGTCCGTTTTTAGGTTGTGGTAATTACCCTGAGTGCGATTATATTCGCCCTCTTAAAAGTAATGACGGTCATGTAGTTAAAGAGCTTGGTATTCCCTGCCCTGAATGTGACAGTGAACTTGTTTTACGACAAGGCCGATATGGAATGTTTATAGGGTGTTCTTCATACCCAGAGTGTTCTCATATTGAATCGTTAGAACAGAAAAAAGAAGAACCTAAAGAGCTATTGGCTTGCCCTAGTTGTCATTCTGGATCTTTACATGAGAAACAGTCTCGTTTTGGTAAGACTTTCTATGCTTGTGATGCTTATCCTGTTTGTCGTTTTGTTGTTAATTTTGCGCCAGAAAAAGGCATATGTCAGCAGTGTGGTTTTGAGTTGTTGCTAAGAAAAGAAATAGCAACAGGTTTAAAATTGGTTTGTGCAGATAAAAAGTGCAGTGTGGTACAAGATATAAAAAAATAGAGCATTGATGAATGCTCTATTCTATTGAGGTGTATCTGTTTATTTTGATAATACTTGAAATGCATTTTTATCTAATAATTCAGAGAGTGCCATTAATTCTTTTTCTAAAGCCTCTGGTGATGATGCACATACATTTATATGTCCCATCTTCCTACCAACACGTTTTTCTTTGCCATACCAGTGAATATGGCAATGAGGCATAGTGAGGAGTTCTTTCGGTAAAGAGTCTTCACCTAAGATATTAATCATGGCGGTTGAACGAATCAATTCTGCTCCGACTAATGGTAAATTACATACTGCACGAATATGCATTTCAAATTGACATACATCGGTTCCCTGTTGGGTCCAATGACCAGAGTTATGTACTCTAGGTGCAATTTCATTAACGAGCAGTTGACCATCTACATCAAAAAACTCAATAGCAAGTACGCCAATATAATCAAGTTCATTCACGATTGCAGAGAACATGTCATCAGCTTGTTGCTGTAATAAGCTTGTTCCTTCTAATGCGGTAGATAACGCTAATACACCATTAACATGAACGTTCTCTGTTAATGGGTATGTCACCATATCGCCATTCTTATTACGGGCACCAATTAAAGAAACTTCGCGACTAAACGGAATAAATTGCTCAGCAACGATGGCTTGATTTGGTGTGCTTTGAATTAGTTCATTCATTTCTTCCCAAATATGATCAATTTGAGAAGCTTCCTTTAAGCGCCATTGCCCTTTTCCGTCGTACCCACCTAGAGCACTTTTTAACACCATAGGAAGACCTACGCTACTAATTGAGTCTAAGAGGTCTTGCTTAGTTGTAATTATATGGTGTGTTGCATTGACCACATTGGCATTATCAAGAAGTGTTTTCTCAATACGACGATCGCCGCCAGCTTTAATGGCTTCGGGGTTTGGCTGAAACTTACCACTTTGACTGCAAATATCTAAGATGTCGTAAGGAATGTGTTCAAATTCTGCGGTAATAACATCAACGCTATTAATTGTTTGCTCTAAAGTCGTATCCATGACCTGTTGCGTTAATGGGTGTACAATTTTGTTGTTGTTCACATCATAAGCGATAATGTCGATATTTAGTGGAGCACTCGCTAAAGACATCATGCGAGCGAGTTGACCAGAACCGAGTACAAGAACTTTCATCATTAATCCTCTGATGGATCTGGATTTGCTAAGACAGTATCTGTTTGTTCTTTACGGAAAGCTTCTACTGCTGCCATTACTGCTTCATTTGACGTACCAATGATTTGAGCTGCGAGGATACCTGCATTTGCAGCGCCAGCCTCACCTATCGCGAGTGTACCTACAGCGATCCCCTTTGGCATTTGAACGATAGAAAGTAGAGAGTCCATCCCTTTTAATGCTTTTGATTGAACAGGGACGCCTAAAACAGGAATACTCGTAAATGCAGCTGTCATGCCTGGGAGGTGAGCGGCACCACCAGCACCTGCAATAATAACTTTGATACCGCGATTTTTTGCTTGAGTTGCATAATCAGCAAGTAATTGTGGAGTTCTATGAGCAGAGACCACTTTGGTTTCGTAAGGAACATTAAAACGCTCAAGCATTTCAGCGGCTAGTTTCATTGTTGGCCAATCTGATTTCGAACCCATGATAATACCGACTTTCATTGTGAACTCCTTGGATAAAGATAATGGCAATATATAAAAAGTTGGCAGCATTATACGGTTATTTAATAGGAAGGAAAACGTTTGCGTCAGGAAAAGTACAAGTTATTAACGATTATTCACAATTGAAAAATGGAAAGCGGTTGTTTGATTTCGTCTTATGAATAGAATAGAGCGATTAATAGAGTTAATAATGGTGCAAGAGTGAAGAATCTAGATCAAGTCGTAAAAGCCTTAAATAACGGTGGTGTAATTGCCTATCCTACGGAGGGGGTTTTTGGTGTTGGCTGTGATCCGGATAATGAATTTGCACTCCATCAATTATTAAAAGTGAAACAACGCCCGCGAGAAAAAGGGTTGATTTTAATTGCGGCCTCTATTGATCAATTGCTTCCTTATATTGATTTAGCGCAATTAAATAATGATCAAATTAATAGGATTAAATTCACTTGGCCGGGTCCCGTAACTTGGATTGTCCCTGTTAATAAGAACACGTTACCTTTAGTGACTGGCCAGTTTGATAGTATTGCCGTTAGAGTCTCTGCTCACCCTCAAGTTAAAGCTATTTGTTCTGCGTTTGGGAAGCCGATTACGTCAACTAGTGCAAATCTTTCAGGTTATGAACCTTGCCGAACGGTTTTAGAAGTTGAAGAGCAGCTAGGTGATTTAGGCGTGGTGGTTTTTCAAGGCGAAATTGGCAACCGAACTCAACCAACAGAAATCCGTGATGCAAAAACTGGAGAGACGTTACGCCAAGGCTAATGCATCTACTATTTCTTTCAGGTAAGGTTAGTTCAGTTTAACTTTAATCATTGAAAGGAATCACTCATGGATAAGTATGCAGTCTTTGGTCATCCCATTAAGCAAAGCAAATCTCCTTTTATTCATACATTATTCGCTCGTCAAACAATACAACCTTTGGAATATGTTGCTATTGAGGCTCCAGTGGATGGCTTTCTTAATTCGGTAACTCATTTTTTTTCTAATGGGGGTAAAGGCTGTAATATTACCGTACCCTTTAAAGAAGAAGCATTTCAATTTGCCGATCAATTAACAGATAGAGCAAAATTGGCTGGTGCGGTTAATACGCTAAAAAAGCTGGATGATGGAATTATTCTGGGTGATAACACGGACGGTGAAGGATTAGTTCAAGACTTACTGCAATATCAGGTACCACTTCAAGATAAGCGTGTCTTATTAATTGGAGCAGGAGGGGCAGCACGAGGTGTACTTCTTCCCTTATTAAAACAAAACCCCTCTTCTATTACCGTAGTTAATCGCACTTATGAAAAAGCAGAAGCACTAGCTGAAATATTTTCAGCGTATGGTGCTGTAGAGGCGGTTCGCATGAGTGACGTGACACGATCGTTTGATGTGATAATTAATTCAACGTCTGCCAGTTTATCTGGAGAGTTACCTAATATTAGTCCAGTGATTTTTTCTAAAGGCAGTATCAGCTATGACATGATGTATGGCAAAGGTAAAACGGTCTTTAATCAATGGGCATTAGATAATGATGTATACCAAGCTTATGATGGATTAGGAATGTTAGTTGGGCAAGCTGCGGAAAGCTTTACTGTATGGAGAGGATTACGTCCTAGCAGCAAACAAATACTACGAGAACTTCGCAAAAATTTAGAAGGTATGTAATGAATCAATCAATTCTCTTTTCTGATGGGCAACAATGGAACCCTGAAAAGCAATGTATTATTTTATATGCTCAACAAATGGGTAATTTAATACCATGTCTTGTCTTTGTTTCATGGCTTGCGTCAGAAAGTGGAGAAACAATAACAAATGAGCTTGATGCTTTACGTATTTTTGAGGAATATCGTTTTGATATAGAGGAACATGCAGAAGCATTGATTGAAGATGAAGAGTTCAATGCTTCTGGGGAAGTTGAGATTAAATAGCTTCCTCTTTTATATAACTATTTTTAAATGAAACGTAATTCATCGCTGATTTTTTTAGAAAGCCAATTTCATCAGTTGATAACGATCTTACTTGTTTTACCGGGCTACCTATATAAAGGTAGCCACTCTTTAATATTTTATTGGGTGGAATTAAGCTACCAGCTCCAATCATGACATCCGATTCAATAATAGCATTATCTAAAATGATGCTTCCCATACCAACAAGAACACGATCCTTTATTTCACACCCATGAAGCATAACTTTGTGACCAATAGTTACGTCATCTCCAATAAGTAATGGGGCTCCTTTCGGGTTTTCTGGATTTTTATGTGTGACATGTAAGATGGAACCATCTTGGATATTGGTTCGTTGTCCTATTACTATTGAATTCACATCACCTCGAGCTACAACTAAAGGCCAAACACTGCAATCATTACCAATATTGATATCTCCAATTAAAATGCTTGATGAATCTATATAAGAGCGTAAGCCAATAGTAGGAAAGGTTGATTTATAGCTACGTAATGATGAATTCATATGATATCCCTTGAAAATGATAATTTAGTGTTAATTAAATGGGGTGATAAAGCTAATTTAGTATTGGTTTGTACGGACTTTAACCATAAAAACATAAAATCAAAATAATAGTAAAAAAGAACTTGCCAATGTGATCGAACTCTCTATAATGCGACCTCACTGACACGGAGAGCCCATCCCATAAGGGATTCGCAATCAGGTTAGTCAGGATGGTTTAGAAATTAAGTTTCGAATAAGTGCTTGACACTGAGGCTTAAAACGATAAAATGACCGTCCTCTTCACAGAAAAGCGAAAACGCTTTGAAAGTAGAAGAAAAGCTCTTTAACAATTTGAAACCTATTAATCTGTGTGGGCACTTGTGAGTTGATAATCACTAGTTTGCATTTATTTTTCGAAGTGAATGCAAACAAAAATAATCAATGAA
>SAMEA5043648__coassemble_155_pt1 | contig 13346 bp, 9 predicted proteins | sample SAMEA5043648__metabat2_low_PE_006 | metagenome-assembled genome bin SAMEA5043648 (sample SAMEA5043648) | Gadus morhua
GAGTAATAATATTACTTAGCATCCCTTTAGCATAACGACTGGCTGAAATTGCTTCATAGGGGATATTTCGTTCTTCCATTATCTCTAGCACTTGATAAAAATGATGCAATTCTTCTTTTATCAATAACACCATTTTATCAATAAGCTCTTGGCTATAAACTGCATCTGCTCGTGCCGTAATACGTTTTGATATATTACTTTTTCCTTTCAAGCTTTCTAATGATCCTACTTTCTTATAAACGAATTCTTCATAAGGTTTAAACCATTCCAATAACGTGGCTGCACTCTCTTTATCTACTGCGTATTTACGAATTAAATACATCGCACTTTGTGCCGCTTTCAATTCACACAATAAATGATCACGAAGAATAATCGATAAATTCTCTGGCTTCTTCGCTTCATCAATCCATTCATCAGGCGTTTCACAGTGTAGAAATGCATAAATGGGTTCTAGCAATGACGTCTCATACATAATTTAGTTTCTATCAGTTTTAAACTCGTATGTTTTCTATGATACCAAATGAAACACATTCTGTTTGATTAAAAGCCTACCCTGCTTAGCTATTGGCTATTTTCTTTGGCTTAGCTCTACTTTACGAGTGTATAAATCGATTAAAAAATCAAAAATAGCTTGATCGTTAATCAAAATAAAAGTACTGTATGGATAAACAGGTAAATATTATGAACGTAACGATGGCATTAACAACTCGCTCAAACTCATACGCGCAACATATTGCACAGCGTATTTCTCACATAGCGCAAGAGACTAATGAACAATGCGAGCAGCACTTCATTCAATTACTTAAAAGTTTATCTAAACAGAAGAAATGGATCTTTATTACAGCAAATACGATGATGCCGAGCTGTGATGTGTTATTACAAAATGGGGTTGAGCTAAACAGACTCATCCGCTTAAAGGCTTCAAGTAATTTGACAGAGCAAGAAACAATCAATAAAGCTCAACAATTAGGCACCGCAAGTGCCATTATCTCAAACAATAATTGCTACTACTTTACAGATGAACAATGGTTAACATTAAATCGAAAATTAACAATTTTACATTAACCTTTATTCTTTTTCTTTAAGATGAATGATAAGAAGATCAATCCCTTCGCCCTTCTGGGAAATAGTCGTGTGTGTATTTGCAAGGATATAATTGATCTGCTCTTCATCTAAAGAATAAGGAAGCATGACTCTCAAATCAGAAATACCTTCAATTCGAGCTAAACGGATTAACCGAATAATATTCGATTCATCATTTATATGTGTCGAGAGTACGTTTAATGCTTCTAAACGTAATCGTTCTTTTAATGGTGTTTTGTCATGAACAGATGCATTCCAAACTGTTCCGAACGTGGGAATAATACTTTTTAACGCTTGAGAAAAAGTCCATTTTTGATTACTTGAGTCAACGAGAAATGAACCATAATTAAACTCAATAACATTACTCATAATTGCCCTCGATATATTCCAACATCGACCTTCAACATCCTATTGAAAAGCACGATTTTCAAACTAACTATTATAAGTATCCCGAATATTAAGCCTATCGCAAGTAGAAAAGTCGATGTAGTTCACAGTTAGGAATTATCAACTCTTATCGTTATCATAGTGATAACACATGGTTTACACACATACATTTTGGCAACAAAAAAGCCGCTACAATGAGCGACTTTATTATTATTTTTATCGTTAATATTGAATTAACTGTCTATTAAATGGGGATTTTTTGAGATAATCGGATCTATCTTAATTTCATATTCATTAAAATATATTTTGCATGGACTATGTTCACGTTTCGTTGTGACTTGTTCATCTGAGTATTGAATGGTCACTCTTGGGTACACTCGCTCAGTAACTTTAACAACGTTCTCTGCTAATTGCTTTCTTAGCTCTTCTTCTGCTGATTGGAATCGAGTCATTGATTGTGTAATCTCTTTACTTGATTCTTCTTTCATCGTTTTAACACGCATTGTCTGTTCTTCTGTTCTTTCTGATTTAGGGATCTTTGCTAGCTCCATTTCAGCACGAACGACTTTCATTGTGTTTTCTTGCGCTGCTTTATATTTCGCATTTAAATCTGCAATGTTTTCTTTGTACTTATCAAAACGTGTAAATGCTTTTACTAACGTTTCAGTGCCAGCGGTAGCCCCAAGATTCACCGTTGTAATTGTAGAACCTGCATAAATCTCTCCACCAACAATAGAGCCATTACGCCCAGAGCTATCCATTACGGAAACTGCATTTTTACTTTTTATAAAACTCTGAATGGCGTGTAAACCTAACTCAATATCGCCAGACGCTTGTAAATTAGCCGATTGAACAAACTTAGCCGTTATTTTACCACCGGCTTTAACAAAACAAGAGTAGTCCTCACCCGCTTCTACTTGATGACCAATGATCCCTTTCATCGCAATAATATCACCATGAGCTTGCACATCTGCTGATTCAATAAACCCGCCAACGGTAATACTGCCTGTCGCTCTAACAATCATCTCCGGTGCAATATCACCACTGATAATCACGCACCCTTTAAATTTGACATGACCCGTTGAGATATCAACCGCATTTAAACAAAGCGCATTATCAACTTCAGCACCTTCTGCATTTACCCAAGGCATGCCAGAGGTTGTTGCAATTAACAATTCAGGATCTTGTGGAGAAATCCCCGCACCTTTTCCTGCTCGTAATTTGCTGTTTTTTCCTGCCGTCGCATGAATCACTTCACCTTTTACAGTAAAACCATCAATGCCTTTTGTGGGAGGCGTTCGACGGATTAATTCATCACCTTCAACCACCGTGATTGTCTCACCAAGATCGCGCATATCAACTTTATCTTCTTCACCCTCTTTCTCTTGAGGCTGTAAAGCTTGTTCACGAAAATCTTCAACCAGTGCAGTAAAAATAGCGTTAGAACCATCAATAGGCTCTTTGCCTTTTGCGACCAATTGAGAAATTCGCTCTCCAGCAGCTAAGTTTCGACCTAGTACTATTATTTTCTTTAAGGCATTTCGACTGATACCGCGAGTCACTTCCATGCTGGTTAATGCCGTTATGATGTCCGTACTTTGTACATCTCGACCACCATAAGCACCAATAACAGACATCGTTGCTTTCATATCGCGCTCTTCTACAGCAAGAAACACTTCGGCATTACGACGTTCTGCAATTTTTCTATTTTGGTGATGAGCAACGATGCCACTTTTAACATCGTTAATGATCGTCATTATGATTTTTTCATCAAAGAAAAAATCCAATGCCCCAATCTCTTCTAAAGAATCTTTAAACCCTTTTAAGGTGGGTTCAGCATCCGGCTGAAAGCTATCAGGAAAACATAACACTACTGTGCCGTCATCCTGTATTAAAGTTAAAAGAGAAGCCCACATATTCATCACTCTTATATATTATATCGTCACAACAAAAAATCTTGTTGTGACTTTATTTCGTATTTAATTGAACGACATTCTACAGTTCAAAATCATCTAAATCCATGTCGGTGTCTTGACGTTCAAAAAGCGCCACTAAATCGTCATGACCACCAACAAATTTACCATCAAGGAAGATCTGAGGCACAGTATTAACTAAAATGCCCTCTTTATCTTGAATCAAGCCAACCATTTCTTCTTTGCTTAAATCAACATCAACGGTTAATACTTTATACTCAATGCCTTTATCGTCCAAAATCGCTTTTGCTTTAACACAAAATGGGCATACTGTTTTAGAGAACATAATATTTTGATAGGTAGTTAACATGTGTTTACTCGTCTTTTTATATAAATAAGGGGCCGTCATTCATCACTATTTATTCGATGAATTAACACTAAATAGAAAACATTGGATACAACTGTAGCTCAGGAACAATTTTATGTAGTTGTTCTTCGTCCATCGCAATGTCTTTTGCAGAATCACATAAATGTTGGGCATCTTTCTTAATATCGACTTTATGTTCTTCCATCTTCATCTTAATTGACGATTGAACATCAACAAATTGTTGCTGTAACTCTGTAAAATTAAGTTCGCCCTTCTGCATTTTATCTGACAAAGAGTTAAACACACTTGCAAACAATTCTTTGTCTAAGCTCTTAATCATGACTTCAAAATCTTGCTTCCATGACGTATCCACTTCTTTAAAGAAGTCATGCTCTAGCATCATATCTTTGCCACGATAGAATTTTTGTTTTGCAACATCACCGTAATCATTAATTTTCGTTTTAACAGAATCAAATGATCCTTCTGCATTAAATGACGTTTCAATTTCGCTAACAAAATCTTGAGCAGCAAGAATTCCTTTATCTGTAAAATCAACCACTTCTGGAATATAGCCAGACACCTGCTTCTGATATTCTTCGATCGCTTGTTTTTGCTCTGAAGAAAGCGCTAACTTATCACCATTAACAAATACGTTACCATTGCCATCAATGCGTAATTTATCTTGCGCTTTTTCGACTTTTATTTCTCCTTTAGGAGTTAACAAAACATCGTTTTCGATCGTCACTGGACACATGCTAGCGAAACTGCTGTTTGATACGAATAGCATCGCCATTGCTAGTAATTTATTTGATGACATTTTAGCCTCTTTTGAACTATTTTTTCTTAATCAGACAGTGTAACTGATAGCGACTCTATTGCTCAACATCCTTTCGACAATAGAAAAAAACAAACATAAAAAGCAATCGTTTGCTTTTTATACTGGCAGAGATCCAGAGTTCTGGTATGATGCTCTCTGTTTTTACACATAAGTTTATATAGGAATTCTATAATGAGCCTTTCCGAACAAGTACTTGCCGTGAATGATGATTTACCAATCCGTACGGACAAGCCTGTGCATAGCGGTAAAGTCCGTTCAGTTTATTGGTTAACAGAGGAAGATAGCCGTCGTCTTATCAAAGAGAAAGGCTATAACGTGGCACCTGACGCCCCTCTTGCTATTATGGTGATCAGTGACCGCATCTCAGCATTCGATTGTATTTGGCACGGTGAAGGCGGACTTAAAGGAATTCCTGGAAAAGGCGCGGCTCTAAATGCTATCTCGAATCACTGGTTCCAATTATTTAAAGATAATAATTTAGCGGATAGCCATATTTTAGATATTCCTCATCCATTTGTTTGGATTGTTCAAAAAGCAAAACCAGTCATGATTGAAGCGATTTGCCGTCAATACATTACGGGTTCAATGTGGCGCGCTTACACCAATGGTGAACGTGAATTCTGTGGTATTCAGATCCCTGAACGTCTAGAAAAAGACGAAGAACTGGCTGATCTTTTATTAACCCCATCAACAAAAGGCGTTTTAAAAGGCATTGAAGGTGTTCCTGAAGTTGATGATGTAAACATTACGCGTAAGGACATTGAAAACAATTTTAGTGCTTTCAACTTCTCTTCGATTGAAGATATCGCCTTATACGAAAAACTGTTAAAAGAAGGTTTTGCGGTTATCTCTAAAGCCTTAAATGACATTGACCAAATTTTTGTTGATACAAAATTTGAGTTTGGTTATGTTAATGACGCACAAGGCAACGAAAAATTAATTTACATGGATGAAGTTGGTACGCCTGATTCATCACGTATTTGGGATAAAAACGCCTACCGTTCTGGTCATATTATTGAAAATTCAAAAGAAGGTTTCCGTCAGTTCTTATTGAACCACTTCCCTGAACCTGACATTCTTTTGAATAAGAACCGTATGGATGAGCGCTTTGCGTTAGCAACTGAGAACTCATTGCCACTCGAAGCAATGATGGACTTATCAAAAACATACTTAGATATTGCCGCTAAAATCACTGGTGCACCAATTATGTTAAGTGATAATCCAAAAGCGGAAATAATTAAAGTATTAAAAGAGCAGTATCAACTGGTTGATTAATACCAATAATCGTAACTAACTATTCTATTGATTACTAATAAAAATGGCGACCGCATTGGTCGCCATTTTTGTATCTCTCTATTTCAAATAAAAACAAACAATGTTGTTATTATAGGAAATGAACCGTTAGGTTAAGTGAAGCGAAATCAATGTTTTCGTCACCTACTGTGAAGTTGTTATAACCAGCACCAACAGTGAACATTGGGAAGATATTGTATTCAACACCTAAACCAAAGAATGGATCAACACCATCATCTTTACGGTAACCATCAGCTTCCCAGCTGTGCATGCCTGCTTTACCGTAAACATGTAAAGGACCGAAATCGATACTTGGCTTAATTGCAAAGTTTACAGACGTTACATCTGTTGATTGACTACCGTAATCGTAAGAACCTAGGTTCCAAGCACCCATTTCAACACCGATGAAAGGCAAAATACCAGTACCAACGTGCGCACCGTATACTGTTGAACTTTCGCCTCTGTAATCAGCTGAACCCACTTGTGCACCAGCGTAAATCCAAGAATCAGCAGCCGCTGTTGTAGAAACGCTCGCTAGAACTAACGCTAAAAGTGTCTTTTTCATTTTCAATCCTATTTTCAAAAGGGAGCGGCAATCTTTGCCGCTCTTTTTAATATTAATCATACTAAAGCAAATTGTATGCCGATATTGTTATATATTATTCTATACACTAACAATCAGCAATGGCGTTTTTCACTCGTTTGTCCGAAACAGGGTATGGTGTACCAAGTTGTTGAGCAAAATAACTTACTCTAAGCTCTTCTATCATCCAACGAATGTCTTTTACTTTATCGGGTATTGGCTGCCCTTTCGGGATCTTGTTTAACAATTCTTTGTATTCATTGTTAACACTGTCAACTTTCAATAAATGAGCACGATCTCGAGTTGGATCAATCGGTAACTTCTCCATTCGACGCTCGATCGCTTTCATATAACGATGGATATCCGTCAATCTCTTCCAACCACATTCTGTTGCAAAACCTTTAAAAATCAGGTTTTCAATTTGAGATTTAATATCAGACAACGCAAACGCCATACTTAGATCAACACGACCTTTTAGCTTCTTCTGTATTTGGAAAGCCGTCGTTAAAATCGTTTCGACTAATTTAGCGATCTCCACAACCGTATCGCCCAGTTCCGCTCGAATGTGTTCTTTCATATTATCAAACGCTTCAGGTTCCCAAACAAGGCCACCTTTATCGTCAATTAATTTATCAACGCCACACGCAATACAATCATCAATTAAGTCCAAGACTCGACCATACTGATTGAAGTATAGGCCTAATTTTGACTTGTTTGGCAAGTTGTCACGTAAATATTTAATCGGTGACGGAACATTCAACAAGATCAATCGGCGTTGCCCTGCTTTCATTGCATTATGTTGTTCTTCTTCTGTTTCAAACAACTTAATCCCAACACTGTCTTTACTATCTACAATCGCAGGATACGCCTTAACTTCAAAGCCACCACGTTTCTGAGTATAAAGTGCAGGTAGTTCACCAAAGCTCCACGTTTTTAAACCCGCTTGCTCAATATCGTCATCAGCGACCTGAGATAACGTTTCTTGTACTTTATCTTTTAAGCCATCTTTTAAATCGTAAAGATCACGGCTTTCTTTTAACTTACGGTTATGATGATCAACCACTCTGTAAGTCACCTTCAAGTGATCAGGGATTTGTTCTAGTTTCCAATCTTCACGCAATACAGCAACACCCGTCATTCTACGCAGCTCTTTTTCAAGGCTGTCGAGTAATGGCATATCAAATGGTGTTATACGTGATAAAAATGCATCAGCATAATTTGGCGCAGGCACAAAGTTACGACGAAGTGTTTTTGGTAACGATTTAATATAAGCAACGATCATTTCATGACGTAAACCGGGGATCTGCCAATCAAACCCTTCGGTCGTCACTTGATTTAAAATCGGTAATGGCACGTGAACCGTGACACCGTCACTATCTTGCCCCGGTTCAAATTGATAGCTTAACTTCAGCTTTAAGTTACCTTGATGCCAAAAATTTGGATAATCGAGATCCGTCACATGACTTGCATCATTACGAAATAACATCTCTTTTTCAAAATTAAGTAAATCGGGCGTTTCTTTTTGGGCTTTTTTCCACCACGAATCAAAATGGCGGCCAGAAACCACATCCGTATTTACTCGTTGGTCATAAAATTCGGCAAGTTGGTCATCATCAATCAATAGATCACGACGACGAGATTTATGCTCTAACTCTTCAACTTCTTGCAATAATTTACGGTTCTGCTTAAAGAACTTGTGGTTCGTATTCCAATCCCCTTCAACTAACGCTGAGCGAATAAATATTTCACGACACACTGGCGCATCAATCGTACCGTAGTTAATTTGACGCTTCACGACAATTGGAATGCCGTAAATAGTCACTTTCTCATACGCCATAACTGCGGCAGATTTTTTCGACCAATGTGGCTCGCTGTAACTGCGTTTAATTAAATGTGGTGCTAGAGGTTCAATCCATTCAGGTTGAATTTTTGCAACAATTCGACCCCATAACTTTGAAGTTTCAACTAGCTCTGCCACCATTGCCCATTTAGGCTGCTTTTTAAATAAACCAGATCCTGGGAATATATGGAAGCGTGCATTACGTGCACCTTGGTATTCATTCTTCTCTTGATCTTTTTGACCAATATGAGAAAGCATGCCAGCTAAAATAGCCGTATGAACGCCTTCATACCCTGCAGCCTCTTGATTCACTTTATAATTAAGCTCTTTCATTACTTGAGTTAATTGATAATGCACATCTTGCCATTCACGAATACGTAAATAGTTTAAGTAATCTTTGCGACATTGCTTTCTAAACGCGTTGCTAGATAGCTCTTTCTGTTGCTCTTTTACATACTGCCAAATATTTACAAACGTTAAGAAATCAGAATCTTCATGATTAAAACGTTTATGCTTCTCATCTGATTGTTGTTTTTTATCACTTGGGCGTTCTCGTGGATCTTGAATTGATAACGCCGCAGCAATGATCATCACTTCTTGCAATGCATTTTGATTCGGCGCTTCAAGTACCATTCGAGCCAAACGTGGATCGATAGGCAAACGCGCCAATTCACGACCAACTTTCGTTAAGCGTTTTTTAGGGTCACTTATCTCAGCATTAATCGCACCTAGCTCTTCAAGGAGTTTCACACCATCTTGAATATTTCGATTATCAGGCGCTTCTACAAATGGGAATGCTTGAATGTCACCCAAACCTAACGCTGTCATTTGTAAAATAACAGAGGCTAAGTTAGTTCGTAAAATTTCAGGATCGGTGAATTCAGGGCGAGCAACAAAGTCTTCCTCTGAATACAGACGAATACATACACCTTCTGATACACGACCACAACGCCCTTTACGCTGATTCGCACTGGCTTGAGAGATCGCTTCAATCGGCAAGCGCTGAACTTTAGTTCGATAACTATAGCGACTAATACGCGCCGTACCTGGGTCAATGACATACTTGATACCAGGAACGGTTAACGACGTTTCTGCCACGTTGGTTGCCAATACAATTCGACGACCAGCATGAGGCTGGAAAACTCGATTTTGCTCTTGAGAAGACAAACGTGCGTATAGAGGCACAATTTCAGTGTCTCGTAAGTTACGTTTCTCTAACGCTTCTGCGGTATCACGAATATCTCGCTCACCCGTCATAAACAAGAGAATGTCCCCTAGCCCTTCTGCACACAGTTCATCAACTGCATCAAAAATGCCTTCTAATTGATCTCTGTCAGTATCATCTCCGTCTTCAACGATGGGACGGTAACGAGTTTCTACAGGGAAGGTTCGGCCCGATACTTCAATGATAGGTGCATTGTTAAAATGTTTTGAAAAGCGTTCTGGATCAATGGTTGCTGACGTAATGATGATTTTTAAATCTGGGCGTTTTGGCAATAATTCACGTAAATAGCCCATGATAAAATCGATGTTTAAACTACGCTCATGCGCTTCATCGATAATAATCGTATCGTATTGATTTAAATAACGATCACTTTGAATCTCAGCAAGTAAGATACCGTCAGTCATCAATTTAACTTGCGTACGCTCTGATACTTTATCGTTGAATCGCACTTTATAACCAACATGGCTACCAAGCTGGGTTTCCATCTCTTCGGCAATACGATCAGCAACGGTTCGTGCCGCTAAGCGACGTGGCTGAGTGTGGCCAATATTACCAAACTTACCACGACCTAATTCCAAACAAATCTTTGGTAACTGAGTGGTCTTACCCGAACCAGTTTCACCGGCAACAATAACCACTTGGTTATTTGCAATCGCTTCAGCAATGTCATCTTTTTTCTGACTGACTGGCAATTGTTCTGGGTACTGGATTGTTGGGCGATCCATTTCGCGGTTATTCGCGATTTGCATTGATTTTGCGATGTCTAATGCAATTTCATCAAACACCGCATTTCTTGCTTCTTCATTTTTAATGCGTGATGCGCCTTGAATGCGTTTGCTTAGGCGGAAACGATCACGGATCATACATTCACTCAGTGCTTTTCTAAGTGCACCTGCTGAGTTTTGATTTGATTGACTCAAAATATATCCTACTGAATCTGGTATTCATTAACTGTAAGGATTCTATCACATTCTTTTTAAGAACAAGATTTTGATTACTTTTATAAAAATGTGATAAATGTCAGAACAAACACAGCAAGTCAATTTAATGACACTCACCTGACAAAATAATGGCGGTACGATGTATATTCCGAAACAAATATACATACTTTGTTACATATAAGGCATATCTAACAATTAACCTAGGCGTAATTAACCATGTCATATCTTCATCTATGGATTACATTCTTATTTATTTCATTCTCTCAATGTTCTTATGCAACAGCAGAATTGCCTACATCAACCCAGTCAAATATCAATACTGAATTTTCCAATTCTACCTTATTGCCCGATAATGGCGATTATTGGTATGTTGGTACCAAATTAGGTTTAAGTGTATACCAATATGGTTGTGAGGAATGGTCAATTGATTGTGATAGAACAGATTTAGGCGGAGGTTTCTTTGTTGGCTATCAAATCAACGAAAGCTGGGGAATTGAGCTAGGTAAGACTTTCTTAGGGGCTGCTAAAGCAGAGTATTTTTCAGGAAAAGTAACAGGAGATATGGAGACAATTGATCTTTTCGGTAAGTATACCTATGGTCTGACTGATCGTTTTGGTTTTTTTGGCAAAGCTGGTCTCGCAAACTGGAACGGGAAAACAAAATCTGATTATGTTGAGACAACTACGTTTGGGCATGATTTATCTGTTGGATTTGGAGCTCAATATGCCCTAAATAAACGTTGGCTTACTCAGCTTGAATATCAATATATAAACAGCATTGGGGATGATACTGTCGGTGAATCTGATCACCACCTTATGAGTATAGGTATCATTTATCGATTTGGTTTTCATGAGCTAAAACAACCTTTCTCATGCCCGATCCCTAATGAACGTCAAATTATTACCGCTTATGTAGATGATGAGCTTTTTGATAGCAACAGCACAACCATCACTAAACCAGAACTACTTGATCCTTTTATTGCTCGACTTCACTATTACTCTGAGTCAACACTTTCTATTATTGGTCATACTGATGCTATCGGTTCCGAGGCTTATAACCAATCATTATCAGAGAAAAGAGCGGAATCAGTGGCTAAATATTTCATAAAATCTGGAATATCAAATAACCGTATATCCACCCAAGGCCGCGGTGAAAAAGACCCCATTGCTCCCAATAATACACAAAATGGTCGTTATTTAAATCGCCGAGTTGAACTACGATCTAATTCATTTCTTTATATCCCTAATAAAAAATTAATTACTCAACATCAAGAGAATAACTAATGAATAAATTATTTATATTATTACTACCTATTTTTCTTTTTGGTTGTAATGACAATGGTTTTCCCACAGATCCCACACATGGTAATTTACCCCCTGAAATAAAAAGCATATTAATTCAAGGAGATACACTTTCAGAAGCGATCATCAAAGTTCAATACGAGTATGTTGATAATGAAAACGATCCTGAAGGCTATAGCAAAATTAATTGGACGATTGATGGTAAAGATACCGGAATCTCAACGATCAATTTTCCTATTCCTTTAGAGAATAAGGGTATAGAAGTCACCGCATGCGTAATACCTATAGCTAAATCAGGGACGTTAAAAGGAAATGAAGCATGTTCACAGCCAAAATTACTCAGTCATAACACTGCACCAATCATAAATGACTTAATCATTAATTCTAACTACCCTATGCCGGGCAATACAGTAACCGCGGAGTTCAGTTTCTTTGATAGTGATGGCGACATCGAAGGAGATGATGAAATTCTGTGGCTTTCTGATGGAAACCAAATTCATGGAGAAACATCTAAATATCTCACTCTTACTAATAATGAATCAGAAACATTACTAACACTTTGTGTAACTCCTATCGCACAAACAGGTATCTTAAAAGGTAATCAAAAATGTACATCATTACCTGTACACGATTTAAATACACCACCTGAGATAAAAAACGTACAAATCCATAGTTATCTTCCGGATTCCATTGATCCTGATGAGCATATAGAATTAAGTGAATTACACCCTCATTTAAAAGCCTTAATTACTGGTGAATATGTTGATGCAGAATCAGATCCGGCCTCAATTCATACTTTTCGTTGGGAAATGAATGGAAAAAGCATAATAGGTGAAGATAAAGCATATTATGAAATTAAAGAAGTTGATGCGAATAAAATCATCACCGGTTGTATTACCCCTTATGCGAAAACAGGTATTAAACAAGGTATTGAAATATGTACGGAAACACCTATCGGTAAAATTCTTATGCTTGTTGACGGTCCGCAAGCCGTAGTTAAAATTACAGGTGTTCCATATACTGGAAATACCATTTCAGCCGAATATTCATATGACGCTAATGGAGGTTCAGCTGATAAGTACTCCCAATTTGGTTGGGCGCTTGAAAAAGATGGAATCACAACTTATAAAAAATGCTCTATTGGTGCACACTCACCTTGTACTATCACCGTAGAAGAGGATATGTTAGGCGGTAAGTTAGAGTCTTGTGTTCTTCCTATCAATGGAAAATACATGCCTGGCACTCCTAATTGTGCTCATGTTTATGGTACTGGGATCACTTTATCTGGGACTTTAGAACTTCGAAAATCCCTGCATGCCACTCTGTTCGGTTTCGATAAATTATCAACGCCAGGAAATACTGTATGGAAGATGGATATTGATGATCCCAACGGGCCGAGTTCAGATTTAAATCGAACCGTAATCACAAATAATACGTTAGATTTCAAAATAGGTAATATTGATGCTATTTTAGCAAATCCCGAATATAAGGATTCTAATAACAACAATATACTCGATGATCGAGACATTGCAAGCACACCAACCATTAGCTATATAAGTTCAGCTAACTATATA
>SAMEA5043648__coassemble_741_pt1 | contig 13253 bp, 12 predicted proteins | sample SAMEA5043648__metabat2_low_PE_006 | metagenome-assembled genome bin SAMEA5043648 (sample SAMEA5043648) | Gadus morhua
CAACTCATAAAACGTTGGAAAGAAGGCAATAGAGCCGCTGTCGATTGTGAACGATGCTCAAAATGCCGAACCAGACGTGGCAATTTTTGTGTGGTGTACAAAAAAAGAAAGCCGAAAAAATCTCAAGACTAATCAATAAATAGCAAAAAAGGGTTGGCACAATGGCCAACCCTTCTTTCATCGTTATTTACGTGATGGTGTGTTACTCATATTCTGATGAATACGTCTCTTCGTAGGTGTGTGAGTAAAGCTCAAATAAGTTGCCAAATGGGTCTTCTAAATACACCATTTTAGATGGGTTGTTATCGTCTTCTGGATGGTAGCGCATAATATCCATGCGTACTTTACCGCCAAATTTTTCAGTACGCTCAATCACACCATGAAAATCATCCGTTTGAAGACAAAAATGGAAGATACCGATGCGAGAGAAATCAACCTCGTGGCGTTCTTGACGCTCTTTCATTTCGAACAATTCAAACCCAATGCCATCTTTTGTAATGAGATGTGCAATATTGAACCCTTTAAACCCCTCGCCAAAAACAGCAACACACATTCTTCCGATGGCCGTTTCACGCTCTTCTTCTACTTTGGTATTGCCCATAACAACATTAAGACCAAGCGCTTTAGTATAAAACTCAACCGCTTTATCCATATCACCGACCATAATTCCAACATGATTCATTTTCATAATGCGCTCCAAATCCAAATAATATATGCGTTGCTCGTTTTGATGGAATGAGTATATGACTCGACATCGATTACATCAAATTATCAATAATTATAAAAATGATAATTAATATTTATGATCATTTAAGAGGTGAATATACCTATTCCTTCGTCTAGTAAGTACAACTCTAGTTCGTTATTTCAAAACATTCGACATATAGGAAAGCATGGCGGTGTATTTAGCCAATCATTACTCACTACATAAAAGAAAGACCTTAGATAGCGTGTTCATTTTTAACAAATAGAACTGGGTATAAATAATAATTCGTACTCAAATTATTATTTCAAATTAGCCTCATCCAAAAACATTCGTACAACAAAGCAAGTACTCCTTTATATTTCACATTAGTTATATTCACCCGTTAATCCCACGCTAAAAGCAAGAGTAAAAAATAATAAAAATCAATAATTTATATAGATGCAGTGGTAATTTTACCACAAAGAAAACATCACTATAAATTAACATCTCATTCTCCACAAAATCCTCCTCTATTGATTATTCCCATGAAATTACTTATAGTACTAACTAATTTATTAATAACCCTACTTTACAAAGGACTTAAAAATGAATCCCATACTGGAAGTTAAGGGACTGTACAAAGTGTTTGGAGAGGATACTGACCGCGCATTTTCAATGATTGATGAGGGTGCCGACAAAGACGAAGTATTTGAGAAAACAGGATTAACGATAGGTGTTAATGATGTCTCTCTTAGTATTCAAGAAGGCGAAATTTTTGTCATTATGGGCCTCTCTGGTTCAGGTAAATCGACTCTTGTTCGTCTTCTCAATCGACTTATCGAACCAACCAAAGGCAGTGTTTTCCTAAGAGGTAAAGACATTGCACACATCTCCGAAGAAGAACTTCTGCAAGTTCGCCGCAATAACATTTCAATGGTTTTCCAAAACTTCGCATTAATGCCACACATGACTGTGATTGAAAACGCAGCCTTCGGCTTAGAGCTGGCTGGCGTAGATCAAGAAAAACGCAAAAAATGCGCATTAAGTGCATTAGAGAGAGTTGGACTCGATGTTTATTCAGAATCATACCCTGACGAATTATCCGGTGGTATGAAACAACGAGTTGGTCTAGCAAGAGCCTTAGCTTGTGATCCTGACATCCTGTTAATGGATGAAGCATTCTCTGCACTTGATCCTCTGATCAGAGCTGAAATGCAAGATGAACTAATACGACTGCAAAACGATGACAAACGTACCATCGTTTTTATATCGCATGATTTAGATGAAGCAATGCGAATTGGCGACAGAATTGCCATTATGCAAAATGGCGATGTCGTTCAAGTCGGTACACCCGATGATATTCTCAACAACCCTGCAAATGATTACGTCGAAGCCTTTTTCCGCGGCGTTAACATCGCAAGCGTCTTGACGGCCAAAGACATTGCCCGTAAAAAACCAGCCGCTATGTTCAAAAAATCAGAACATGATGGCCCAGCGTCAGCACTCCAATACTTAATGGATAACGACAGAGAATATGGCATCGTTGTAGATAAAAGCAGCCTCTATTCTGGCATCGTTTCCGTTGATTCATTACGTGAAGCACACAAACAGAAATCGTCTCTTGTTAGCGCGCAATTGTCTGATGGTATAACACTGACACCAAATCAACCGATCAACGATATTTTAGGACAGGTGGCAAATGTGCCTTATTCCGTGCCTGTTGTTGACGAAAACGGCAATTATTTTGGTGTTGTGACGAAATCACGACTACTTCAGACGTTAGATAAGGGGTAGAACGATGTCATCTGAGCAAACAAACAGTGATCCATGGGCACAAACAGAGGCCCCACAAAGCGACCCTTGGGGTCAAACTGCAGACGCTACTTCAACAACCGCTGATTGGTTAAACAGTGAAACCGTTGATTCCATTCCTTTTGATCCTTTAAATCCCTTTGTAGAAGCGGTTCTTCCCGTCGATCACTGGGTTGAGTCAGGGCTAAATTGGATGGTAGAGCATGGACGTCCGCTGTTTCAAGCCATCCGTATTCCAATCGATTTTATTCTCAGCACATTTGAAACCGCATTAACCTCAACGCCCGCGCCATTTATGCTCATTATCTTGTTCTTATTGGCGTGGCAATTTTCTAATCTCAAGTTGGGTATATCAACCGCCGTGTCCTTAGTCTTTATTGGTCTTATCGGTGCTTGGTCGGAGGCTATGACGACTCTATCTCTGGTGATGACTTCTGTCTTCTTCTGTTTACTTATCGGGTTACCTCTGGGGATTTGGCTCGCCAGAAGCAAAACGGCGGCGAAATTTATTCGCCCACTTTTAGATGCCATGCAAACCACACCCGCGTTCGTCTATCTGGTGCCAATTGTTATGTTGTTTGGTATTGGTAACGTACCAGGGGTTGTCGTTACGATAATCTTTGCATTGCCGCCCGTCGTTCGACTCACCATTCTAGGTATTCAACAAGTACCCGAAGAGTTAATTGAAGCGGGTCACTCTTTTGGTGCCAATAAAAAACAAATGTTGTATCGAATTCAGCTTCCTCTTGCCCTACCAACCATAATGGCGGGCGTTAACCAAACCTTGATGTTATCTCTGTCGATGGTGGTTATTGCGTCAATGATTGCCGTTGGTGGCTTAGGACAAATGGTATTAAGGGGGATTGGTCGTTTAGACATGGGACTTGCCGCTGTCGGTGGTTTGGGTATTGTCATTCTCGCCATATTACTGGATAGAATTACTCAAGTACTTGGTGTGAATGCGGGTAATACGAAACTGCGTTGGTATCACATGGGGCCAGTCTCTATCGTATTGAAATTTTTTGCTCAAAAGAAAAAACCAGAACCAGAACTAAAACTTAAGGAGAAATAAGAATGATTAATTCATGGAAGAAAGCGCTAACGGTGGGTATCGTTTCTACACTCGCTTTATCAACCAACGTTTGGGCTGAAAAACTTCCTGGCGAAGGTGTGACGGTTCAAGCTCTTCAATCAACGGTTGCTGAAGAGACGTTCCAAACCTCGATTGTAAATCGCGCACTTGAAGAACTCGGCTACGATGTAAAACCAACAAAAGAGGTTGATTACAACGTTGCCTATACATCAATCGCAAAAGGCGACGCCACATTTTTAGCCGTTGGTTGGTTCCCACTTCATGCCGATAAATACAAGATGTCTGGTGGCGATGATAAATTCTATCGCCAAGGCCAATACGTTAGCGGTGCCGCTCAAGGTTACTTAATTGATAAGAAAACCGCTGAGAAATATGGCATCACAAACATTGGTCAATTAAACGATCCTAAAATTGCTAAGTTGTTTGATGCTGATGGGGACGGCAAAGCCGATTTAACCGGTTGTAACCCGGGTTGGGGCTGTGAACTGGTTATTGAAAATCAGTTATCTGCCTACAAACTGAACGACACCGTAACGCATAATCAAGGTAATTACGCGGCAATCATTGCCGATACTATCTCTCGTTATAAAAACGGTGAATCCATTCTTTATTACACGTGGACACCTTACTGGGTAAGTGGCGTTCTTGTTCCTAATAAAGATGTAGTCTGGTTAGAAGTGCCTTTCTCTGCTCTACCTGGTGATCGTAAAGATATTGATACTACGTTGTCTAACGGCAAGAACTACGGTTTTGAAATGAACTCTATGCGCATTATTGCAAACAAAGAGTTTGCTGCTGAAAACCCATCAGCCGCTAAACTATTTGAAATCATGAAATTGAATATCAATGACGTGAGTGCTCAGAATATGATGATGAGCAAAGGCAAAAACAGTTCGGCTGATATCCAATCTCATGTGAACGGTTGGATAAAAGCAAACCAGAAACTGTTTGATTCTTGGATAGCCGAAGCGAAAAAAGCCGCAATGTAATCAATGGCTAGATCGTAACAGTAAGTGGTTACCTAGCATCAAACATTAAGTCACTAAACAAAGGCCATTAGCACACGCTACTGGCCTTTTTGATCTCTGAACCTTGAATATTCACCGCACCACAGAAGCAAACATCACATTCGGCGATCTTTTTATACTGCACAATAAATAAACGAAACGTTATTATGGTATTTTTATTCCATAGTCATTGGATAAATACGCTATTTTTATCTTAACTAACATTGCTTATATTACTCCCATCAACAACGCGTTGGACGGATGTTCTGCCTTTCGCTTTTGTTTACGAATTTAGGAAGTAGATATGACTCACCCAATTATTGCCGATTTGAACTCTCGTTACACCGCTAAAAAATACGACGCAACTAAACGTATTTCAGCAGAAGACATGGATGTGATTAAAGAAGCGATTCGCTTATCTGCGTCTTCAATTAACTCTCAACCTTGGAAGTTCATCGTTCTTGAAAGTGACGAAGCAAAAGAGCGTTTCCACGGTACGTTTGCGAACATGTTCCAGTTTAACCAACCGCATGCGAAAGAAGCGTCACACACAATTTTATTCGCACACAACCCTAAGTTCGATAAAGAACAATACCGTAAAGTGGTTGATGCTGAAGTAAGTTCTGGCCACCTTCCAGCTGAGCGTTACAACGACATGCTTGATGGTGCGTATGGTTTTGTTGAGCTGAATACGGATGAATCTGGCTTTAACGGCAACTGGACTAAAGCTCAATCTTACATTGCTTTAGGTAACACACTGCATACGCTTGCTCGTATGGGTATTGCTTCAACGTCTATGGAAGGGGTTGATGCCGCGCTAATTGGTGAAACATTCAAAGACGAGCTTGATGGCTATGTTTGTGATTTTGCCCTTGCTTTGGGCTACCACAAAGACGTTGAAGATTATAACTACGGTCTTCCAAAAGCACGTTTACCAATGGAAGATGTAATTACTGTTCTATAAGAATAGAATCAAATAATGATAGAGAAGGTCAGACAGATGTCTGGCCTTTTTTGTATCCATCTATCAATGAAACTGCACGTGACAATCATTAGGGTTGCCCCTTTTCTATTTTATCTGATCTCGTATTTTTTGATAAATACGTTCCGCTAATTGATGAGTCGCGATATTACGATCTACCGTCTTACTCGCTAATGCCCCTTTCTCTACCACTTGAATCCAATCTTGGATCATGCGATCAAACCCTTTGCTGCTCAGCATTGGCGTCCAATCTTGTAGTGTGAGTTTTTGCTCTGTACTGTTTTGCCATATTTTGCCTTCCACAAAAGAAGAAAATTCGTAAGCTTGATTTTCATAACTGGCAGAGACACGTTCTGTGGTAATACCAAAATGGCGATCCATTGAGGCATGCAATAGGGTATTCCCTGCTTGCCATTGCACGTCCAATCTCGCCAATTTACTGCCCTGCATTTGATGGGTAATACTGAGATCATCAATACTCGATTGAGCATTTAAATTGATACTATCTAGAGGATGAATAAAATCGTCAAAAATGAAAGTACGAAGTTCACCAGGCAATGCATGGCGATGTTTCTCCCAACGCAGCGAACGTAAATGACCTAGCTCACCTTTTGCTAGTTCAGGCAAATGTTGGTTATACAGTGGAATATGGCGACGGTTAAACCCAACATACAACGGTTGATTGTACTTACCTGCCATCGCATAAAGTTTCTCAACGTCTTCTGCTGAGTCAGCAAGGGGCTTATCAACAAACGTAGGGACACCGTTTTTCAGAAAAAAAGACGCAATATCAACATGCACTTTGGTTGCCGCGTGGATCATAACGGCATCTACCCCCATTGTTAACAGTTGTTGGTAATCTTCACAGATCTGATCAACTCGGTATTTTGAGGTCAACTGTTTTAATGTCTCAGAGTTTCGAGTGCAGAAGACAGGCTCTACCCCTTCGAGCTGAGTAATGATAGGCAAGTAGGCTTTTTGAGCAATATTCCCTAAACCGATGATTCCAATTTTCATACTTATCCTTGTTTATTTTAATCGCCTCTTTTCAGTATAATTTAAATTATTTTAACATTCTTAAGATGTTCACGTTATTAAGACAATATTCATCATAAGTCATACAAAAACACGCTTATTTGTGCTTCAATCTATCCATAGTCTCCTCTACCTGAGAAAACCATGACGATTGAAAAGTTTGATTCTATTTATCAACGAGCGGCACAACGTAAAGGTGGAAAAGATCAACTGGAGTTACGACTTCATAAACCTCTTTCCCGTGAAGAACTTGCTGATATTCCCAATGACCGTTGGTTAGCCGCGTTTACTGAAAAGGTATTTCAGTGTGGTATCTCATGGGACGTCGTTCGTAAAAAGTGGCCTAATTTTGAAGAGGTCTTTTTCCAATTTCGCATTCAACCCTTATTACTTCAACCAGAAGAAGCTTGGGAAGAAAAAGCCAGTGACCCACGAATTATTCGCCATTTAACCAAAGTGATGACTGTGCCAGCCAATGCCATGATGATTAACATTGCGAGTCTAAAAAATGGGTCATTTGGTAAGATGGTTGCAGAATGGCCAAGTGATGACATCATCGGACTTTGGGCTTATTTAAAGAAAAACGGAAAACGACTCGGTGGGAACACAGGCGCCTATGCGCTGCGTCAGATGGGTGTTGATACGTTTATCATGTCATCGGACGTAGAAGGTTACTTACGCAGCGGTGACATCGTTGACAGCGGCCGTGATACGAAACGTGCACAGCAAGCGGCGAATAACGCGTTCAATCAATGGCAAAAAGAGTCTGGACGCAGCTTATCGGAGATCAGTCAAATCATCGCGTATAGCTGTGGTGATAATCGTATTTAACGGCTTATTAACGAGCATCTTATCTACTGGCCTACTTTTCTATTACTGATTTTTATCATAAAAAAAGCCAATTTGAATCACGCTTTAAAGCGTTCTCAAATTGGCTTTTACTTTATTAGCCTAAATACATTAAACCAATAATATCTTATACATTGTTCGCTTTATTAGGCGTTGGCAGTCTCTGATTGCTCAGTGGTTTCACCACGAATAATGCGAGTCAGTTTTGGTGCAATCAACAACGTAATCACAGCAACAACTGCTGTCGCGTAACCAATTTTACCAAATACATCACTGTAGATAGCCAGAGTTTGATTTGCATCCGTTAAACCTGCAGGTGCCGTTGTTAGTGTCGCAACCCAACCCGCAATAACGGCCGCAGTAGCAGAGGTTAAGAACCACATACCCATTGCAAAACCCATCATGCGTTGTGGAACAAGTTGTGCCACCATTGCAAGGCCCAAGCCAGAAACAAGTAGCTCACCAACGGATTGGAACGCATAACAAACCACTAACCAGTTAGAGCTCATGATGCCATCTGCGTTAGCAAAGCTTGCACCAAATTTAAGAACAAGGAAAGACAATGCACACAACACCATACCGAAAGCGAACTTGTAAGGCATAGCGAAACGCTCACCTAAGTTATTATAAGCAATGGCAAGTACTGGGCTAGCAATCATGATCCAGAATGGATTCAATGCTTGGAACTGTTCCGGAGCAACTGAAATACCAAACAAGTTATGCTCGATATTATGAATCGCAAAGAAGTTTAATGAGGTTGGCATTTGGAAATAAAGAACAAAGAACACAACGCCTTGTAACATTAGGGCAAATGCCACTAACATTTTTGCACGTTCCAAACCTTGAATTTTAAACGCTTCCTTCATGTAAAGAACAACAATCGTAACACCAACGACCACTAAGATTGCGTGAGCATAGAAAATGTTTTGCAATAATATTGAACATAAAAAGCTTAATGCTACCGCACCAACCACCACGCCTAAATAACGCCCTTTGTTTACAGGAGCAAGATCCGGTTCAGAACCGACGCCTTTCACCATACGAGAACACATTAAGAAGTTAATCACAGTAATGATCAAGCCAACAGCACTGACGCTAAACGCCATCCCGTAGCCAAATTTACTCGCAATCCACGGAGTCAGTAACATAGAGAAGAATGAACCAAGATTAATCGCCATGTAATACATCGTAAATGCACCATCTAAGCGTTGGTCATCTTTGTTATATACTTTTGCAAGCAAGCTTGATGGATTGGCTTTAAATAAGCCATTACCCATTGTAATGAAACCCATCGCCACGTAAATCAAACCAGAGCCACCGATATTGCCTGCCGATGCAGAAACACCGAGTAGCGCATAACCGATGGTGAGAATAAGAGCGCCGAGTGTAATGGTTCGTTTTGTGCCAATGACTTTATCACCGACCCAACCACCAATGGCGACCGAACCAAAAATCAATGCAGAGAATGCCCCAAAGAGTACAAACGACTCTGATTCTGACATTCCTAAAATTTTAACGAGATAAACAGCTAAAATGGCTTGCATGCCATAGAAACCAAAGCGTTCCCAAAACTCTATTGAAAATATTAAATAGAATTGCTTCGGTTGCTTGAAAACATTCAAGTTAGACATAAGTAACTTCCTGTATGTGTTGTGATTGTATATTATTTTTTTTATATATATTTATGCATTACACAACCAACTTACTTACTTAACATTTACTTATCACTAGTCATAAATGGAATCTAATTTACCATTTATGACTAAAACAATAAAAACCTATTGAATCAAAAGATTACAGAATAAAATATAATGAAACATTTGGTAACAAATTATACTGACATTACGATGACACTCATCATCAGTCGTTGATAAATAGGAAGTTGTTTGTTTTATAGACATAATTTTGAGAAAAGAAAATACGGCTCAATAAAAATGGCAGTAGATATAATCATCTACTGCCATTCATTTTACTAGTTATATTGTCGACTATTAGACTTACATACCCGTTTGTTTACGATGTTTAAAATCAACTAATACACCAAGAGCAAAGACACCAATAGTCACAAATAGAATACTTTGGAATACGTGATGATACTGTGTTGCAGAGACAATTAAATCTAATGCCCCGCCTTCTGCTCCAGTGTCTGTCGCTGTAAATTGTGCAATATCTGCTGCCAGATAATTCGCCACAGAGCCACCTGCAAGCATGTAGATACCCGCTAATGTGCCCGTTGCTCCTTGTGGGTTCAATCGTGTAATTGCCGCAAGTGCCACAGGGTCAATGAACAACTCAGCAACGCCAATAAACAATAAACCAATCAATAACCAGACAAAGGTCGTTTCGCCACTCGCCATCGCCAATTTAGATGACAAGGTAATTAAGCTAAAACCTGCCGTCAGTAACAAAAGACCAATATTAAGCTTAGTTAATGTTCTTACTGAAATGCTTTTTGAATCAAGCATTTTCCATAACCATGCAACCGCCGCTCCCCCAACGATAACCGCAATAGGGTTAACTGATTGGAAAAAAGCAGTAGGAATAGTAAAACCGCCCACATTTGTATTTACGTTACGCTCGATAAACAAGCTAATAGAACTGCCACCTTGTTGATCAAATGCCCAAAACACGGTACCAAACAGCATAAAGTACATAATTGAATTCAGCTTTTGACGATCTTCATGATGGCTTTTACGGTACAAATTAATGATATGCACAAGAGACATCAAACAAATGACCGTTAAAATGTAACCCGCCCATAAGTTTTTCAATACAAAGACCAAACCTAGCGTCGATAGCGCAACTAAAATAACCAGTAAGAACCAATGCGGGATCCCTGCCCATCTTTTCGTTAATGCACTCATATTCGGTTGTCTTACATGAGTAAAATACTTACGGCCAGTAGAAAAAACACACAAGCCAACAAGCATACCGATACCGGCTAATGAGAAACCAACATTCCAACCCCATTTCATCGCAGCAAAGCCACATAAAATAGGAGAAATAACCGAACCGATATTGCCACCAATATAAGAAATAGAGAAACCCGCTTCACGCCCGTGCTCTTGTTCTTTGGTTTGGTACAATTCACCCAATAAACAACTTGAATTAGTTTTAAAGAAACCGTAACCACAAATGATCAACGACAACGCTAAATACAACGTTGTATGATCACTGCTTGGAAGACTCAACACAAAGTGACCACTCACCATCAATAGGCTACCAATAACCACAGACCAGTAGTTACCTAAGTATTTATCCGCTAAATAGCCACCAATGATAGGAGTCACGTACACTAACGATGTATACGCACCATATAAGGCATACGCGTGTTGATCCGACATTAATAGCTTCTCAGTTAAGAAAAGAATCAATAAAGAACGCATACCGTAATAGCTAAAGAATTCCCACATTTGGATCGAAATAATATGAAATAACCCTTTAGGCTGTTTGATCGTATTCATCTGTTGTCCTGTCACTGTTGCATTAAATAAGTATCACTATCAATGATCGATACTTATTCATTAATATTGGGTAAACATACACAGCAACTTTCAAAACACCAAGAAAATTGCGGCAAATCCCGTGCAACATAAGTTTGCAAAAATAGACACTCAAGAAAAGAGCCATATGATTCTTGATAATCACTCGCTTATAACAAACATATTCGTCACTTAAAGAACACTATATTTGAGGTTGGTTAATCTAAAATTATCATATACTCTAAATATCATAACTTTCTATTATCGTAGGCATACATGTTAAATCCTCTTTGGTTACATACCTTTAAAACCTTAATTGAGGTGGGTCACTTCACCCAGACAGCCGAAAAACTCTATATGACTCAACCCGGAGTAAGCCAACACATCAAAAAATTAGAATCGGCTTGTGGTTATGCATTAATCAAACGAGAAAAGAAAAGTTTTGAATTAACAGAGCAAGGCCAAAGAGTGTATGAATATGCGTTGAAGACAGCCAAAGAAGAGTTAGAACTGTTGCAAGACCTCAGTTTTGATAATCCTTACTCTGGAGAATGTAAGTTAGCTTGTTCTGGTTCATTGGCACAATGGCTCTACCCTGCTTTGCTTTCATTACAAAAAGAGCATTCTGGATTATCTATTCATCTTGAGGCGGCCCCAAATCAAAAGATATTCGCAGACATGATGTCATCCAACATCGATTTAGGCATTGTTACCCACATTCCAAGTAAAAGCCTTTACCATAGCCAAGAAATAGGAACCGAGACATTATGTTTGATCTTGCCTAAAGCGTACCAAGGAAAAGAAATCACCGCCGATACCTTGCGTGAATGTGGTTTAATCTCTCATCCTGACTCCCTACATTATTTGTCTCTCTATTTTGATTTGTGTGGAGAACCCACATTGGCAAACATGAATCTAAACGAGCTGCCAAAAACAGGGTACGTAAATCAACTAAACCAAATATTATTGCCCGTATCAAAAGGGTTAGGGTTTACGGTGTTACCAAAAAGTGCAGTAGAGAGCTTTATAGACAAAGATTCTTTATATATTGCGAAGGGAATGAATTCGGTAGAAGAAACACTGTATTTAGTACAAAAAAGGCATCGCAACTTATCTAAACGTTACGACACCATTCGTCATTTATTACAAACAAAACTTTCCTAGGTGGCGAATGTTCACTCTTTCTTATTTAGCTCAAGTAAACATCCAACACCTAGCACTGCGGTGATAATCGTCACCGAATAACTTATCCAAATAACCAATTCGGTTAACGGACTTAAACCCGCTTCAACCATAAAACATCACTCCTCCATGAGCGTACTTCTGTTTAACATCGTGCTTGTTTATTTCTCAGTCAGTGTACTCAAAAATAGGTACTCAATTTTGTGATCGTAATCCTAAAAAACACTTATTGATAAAAAAGAAGATAATAACCGTGATTAATCTCTCGCTTATTTTTTGCTATTGAGTGTATTAACAATTACAGAAAACTGTTGTCTACCTCGAAACGGTCTTTATAACCTCCATTTTTGATTTGAAAAAAAGAAACTTACTTTCAATACTATTTATGTAACAAGTTAATACGGAAGATAATTATGAAGAAATTAGTATGCCCATGCTGTCATCAACATCAAGAGTGGTTCTATAGTGAGACCCGTAGTGTTTGGCTTTGTATTTGCGGCCATGTGATTTTCATGGCGTAGTTCAAACATAACAAAAAAATAATGTGAGGTTCAATTTCCTTTATTAAACTTACTATTAAATAAAAACGTTTTTATTGTAGGTGGATAAATGAAATGGATTTCAATACCAATACTTGCCGTTTGGCTTTTTTGTCCATTCGCTAAAGCAGCGTCTCTCAGCATCGCCTTTTTAGGCTACAGTAATCATTATATTGATAATAATTACGATTATAATGAGAATCATGATTTAATCGGATTAAGCATAAATGATGGGTTCAGTATTGCTCATTTTACTAATTCTTATAACAACACATCCGTACTCGTTGGTTGGCGATTTAAAGTAGAGCAAGCCTTAAAAATTCAAAACTTGTCTATTTCAGCCGGTATTGTAACCGGTTTGGTTACTGGGTATGAAAGAGACCAAATCATCACTTACATTAACGAAAACATCAGTTTTTATTTGATACCTCAAATTATTCTCTCTTATCCCATCACCAAAAGCACATCTCTTTCTTTAGTTAATGGGATCATACCTGATACCCATGGCGTTATATTTATGCACCACCTTGAGTTATCTTTTGGCGATGTGTTCTAACTTTTTAGCTTGGGAAAATACAATCAATAAT
>SAMEA5043648__coassemble_255_pt1 | contig 13118 bp, 14 predicted proteins | sample SAMEA5043648__metabat2_low_PE_006 | metagenome-assembled genome bin SAMEA5043648 (sample SAMEA5043648) | Gadus morhua
AAATACCCAGTAAATAGGCATAAAAAAAGAAGCCATAATGACTTCTTCTTAATTTGATTAACTCATCTTACTTTTTTGTTGGTCGTTGCCAATGTTCAATTCGGCGCTCTTTTGCACGACTGATCATCAATTCATTTTCGGCGACATCTTTAGTCACCGTAGAACCCGCACCAATCGTTGCACCATTACCAATAGTAACAGGAGCAATTAATTGGCTATCTGAACCAACAAACACATCATCACCAATAATGGTTTTAAATTTATTTGCACCATCATAATTACAAGTAATAACACCAGCACCAACATTTACACGCTTACCAATCTCTGCATCACCCAAATACGTTAAATGATTTGCTTTTGAGCCTTCACCTAAACGTACATTTTTGACTTCAACAAAATTACCTACATGCGCATCATTACACAATTCTGCACCTGGACGTAAACGAGTAAATGGACCAACAGTACACTTCTCACCAACCGTTGCGCCTTCAATCACGCTGTATGGACGAATAATTGTATTATCATCAATCTCACAATCTTTAAGTACACAACCAGCACCAATGACAACATTGTCACCTAAGGTAACATTACCTTCAATGATCACATTAACATCGATCTCAATATCCATACCACATTGCAATGATCCTCGAAGATCGAAACGACTAGGATCACGAAGCATTACGCCTTGCTCTAGCAATTTCTGAGCTTGCGCTGCTTGATATGCTCTCTCTAAACGAGCCAATTGTGCACGATCATTAACCCCTTCAACTTCAATAGGGCTAACAGGGTGTACCGCTTCAACTGCACGACCTTCATCATGAGCAGCAGCAATGATATCCGTTAGATAATACTCACCTTGTGCATTTTCATTTTTCAACGCCGCTAACCAGCGCTTTAAATCACCGCCCGTAGCAACCATCACACCGGTGTTAATCTCTTTAATGAGCTTTTGCTCTTCTGTCGCGTCTTTTTGCTCTACAATCGCAATGACAGGGCCATTACGACGAATAATACGACCATAACCCATCGGGTTATCTAAAACGACAGTCAAAAGAGCAATACCACCAGTAGGTTGAGCATCTAATAAGTTTTCAACCGTTGCAGTACTGATCAATGGAACATCGCCATAAAGGATCAATACTTTTTCATCATCAGAAAATTCTGGTGATGCTTGATTAACGGCATGACCTGTACCCAGTTGTTCAGCTTGAAGTACCCAAGTTACTCTCTCTTGGCCTAACTCAGCTTGCATTTGATCACCACCGTGACCATAAACAAGGTGAATATTTTTAGCCCCTAAACCTTCACATGTATCGATCACATGTTTCGCCATAGGTTTACCCGCTAAAGTATGAAGTACTTTAGGTTTATTTGAATACATGCGAGTGCCTTTACCCGCTGCAAGAATTACTGCACTGAAGTTCATAAAAAGCCCATTCTATTTTTTATGCTGACTTAATTTGCCTAGCTTTATTAAATACCAAAAACACTAAATCCATTATTTACTTCATGAATATTATTCATAAATAACCAATGGAATTAATATGCGGGCTAAATTATATGCTAAAAAGCATCGAATAAGATGAAAGATAAGTAAGAATTGCGAAAAACAGCCAAAGAAAAGGCGACCAATAGGCCGCCTTCTTTCTAATGGTGCTTGATTAACGCGAACGTTTTGTCAGTTCGATAACTCGAAGCTGTGCGATCGCTTTAGCCAAATCACTGGCCGCTTGAGCGAAGTTAATGTCGCCATGCTGATTCTTAATATTTTCCTCAGCCTTGCGTTTAGCTTCTTCTGCCTTAGCTGCGTCTAGGTCTTCACCACGGATAGCGGTATCTGCGAGAACAGTTGCCGAACCAGGTTGAACCTCAACAATACCACCAGAGACATAAATGTACTCTTCGTGGCCATGTTGTTTAACAATACGCACCATACCAGGCGTGATAGCGGTCAGCAGCGGTGTGTGTCCATGGAAAATACCAAGTTCACCCTCGCTACCGGTCACCTGAATCGTTTCAACAAGCCCTGAGAATAATTTTTTCTCAGCACTTACAACGTCCAGGTGAAAGGTCATTGCTGCCATATCGCCTCCTAATCAGCCTTATAGCTTCTTCGCATTCTCAAGCGCTTCTTCAATTTTACCGCAGTACATGAAGGCTTGCTCAGGAACGTCATCGTAATCACCAGCTAATAAACCTTTAAAGCCAGCTAATGTGTCTTTAAGTGGTACGTAAATACCAGGGTCGCCTGTGAATACTTCTGCTACGTGGTAAGGTTGAGTTAAGAACTTCTCAATCTTACGGGCACGAGATACAACTTGCTTATCTTCTTCAGATAGCTCGTCCATACCTAGGATAGCAATGATGTCTTTTAGCTCTTTATAACGCTGTAATGTAGATTGTACATTACGGGCGATATCATAGTGCTCTTGACCAACAACAAGTGGATCAAGTTGACGAGATGTAGAATCTAACGGGTCAATCGCTGGGTATAAACCCATTGATGCGATATTACGGTTAAGTACAACTGTCGCATCTAAGTGAGCAAACGTTGTTGCTGGAGATGGATCCGTTAAGTCATCCGCAGGTACATATACCGCTTGAACTGAAGTGATAGAACCACTACGAGTTGAAGTGATACGTTCCTGAAGAACACCCATCTCTTCAGCTAGTGTAGGTTGGTAACCTACCGCTGATGGCATACGACCTAGCAGAGCTGATACTTCAGTTCCCGCTAGCGTATAACGATAGATGTTATCAATGAATAGTAAAACGTCACGACCTTCGTCACGGAAACGCTCAGCCATTGTTAGACCAGTCAAAGCAACACGTAAACGGTTACCTGGTGGCTCATTCATTTGACCGTAAACCATCGCTACTTTTGATTCTTCAGGATTTTCGATGTTTACAACACCTGCTTCCTGCATTTCAAAGTAGAAATCATTACCTTCACGAGTACGCTCACCTACACCTGCAAACACAGATAGGCCAGAGTGCTGTAGTGCGATGTTGTTGATAAGTTCCATCATGTTGACGGTCTTACCTACACCAGCACCACCGAATAGACCGATTTTACCACCCTTAGCGAATGGACAAATCAAATCGATTACTTTAACACCCGTCTCTAGAAGTTCAGTCGAGTTTGCCTGCTCTTCATAGCTAGGCGCTGCACGGTGAATGGAATAATGCTCTTCAGCACCAATCTCGCCACACTCATCAATCGCGTCCCCAAGAACGTTCATGATACGACCTAATGTTTTAGTACCCACTGGAACAGTAATTGGCGCGCCAGTATTTTCTACTGTTAAGCCACGACGTAAACCATCTGAGCTACCCATTACGATTGCGCGAACAACGCCACCGCCAATCTGCTGTTGAACTTCAAGAACAAGACGTTCTTTTGCATCAACAACATTCAGAGCATCGTATACACGAGGTACACTGCCTTGTGGGAACTCTACATCGACTACCGCACCGATGATCTGTACGATCTTACCTGTAGTCATCGTTAATCCTCTAAACTGTTTAAATACCTATGCTTAAACCGCTGATGCGCCTGAAACAATTTCAGAAAGCTCTTGTGTAATCGCCGATTGACGGGCTTTGTTATACACAAGTTGCAGTTCATCAATAATGTCACCAGCGTTATCAGTTGCTGCTTTCATCGCAATCATTCGCGCTACGTGTTCGCAGGCTAAATTCTCAACCACACCTTGATACACTTGTGATTCAACGTATCGAATCAATAGAGCATCTAGTAATGGTTTAGGCTCAGGCTCATATATATAGTCCCAAGAATGAGTGCGTTTCATTGCTTCATCTTCAGATTTAGGCAAAGGAAGTAATTGGTCAATTGTTGGCTCTTGTACCATAGTATTAATGAACTTATTGTTCACTACATACAAGCGATCCAGTTGACCTTCATCATATTTCTTAAGCATAACGCCAACGGTACCGATCAGCTCTTCTAAACTAGGTTTATCACCTAGACCAGAATTTTGAGCAATCACATTACCGCCGTAGCTATTAAAGAATGCTGTTGCTTTAGAGCCGATAACGGCTAAATCAATTTCAACACCATCTTCTGACCATGTTTTCATTTCTGCCATGACTTTTTTAAACAAGTTAATGTTTAAGCCACCACACAAACCACGATCACTAGAAATAATAATGTAACCAACACGCTTAGCTTCGCGTTCCTCAAGATACGGATGACGATACTCAAGGTTACCAAGCGCTAAATGACCGATTACTTTACGTATTGTGTCAGCATATGGACGAGACGCTGCCATCGACTCTTGCGAGCGACGCATTTTAGAAGCGGCTACCATTTCCATTGCTTTCGTGATCTTTTGAGTGCTTTTTACACTCCCGATCTTGTTACGAATCTCTTTCGCACCGGCCATCGTTACTCTCCGTTTTCGGGTGACCCATAACAGGTCACCAACGAATTACCAGGTCTGGGTTGCTTTGAAATCTTCAACCAGTTTCACGAACTGATCTTCAATTTCTTTATTCCAAGCACCCGATGAGTCGATCTCTGTTGCTAGATCGGCAAATTGACCACGAGCATACGACAGCAGAGCTTCTTCAAAATCAGCAAGCTTAGAAAGCTCAACATCATTCAAGTAGCCTTTCTCAGCTGTAAAGATAACTAACGCTTGATCAAAAACAGACATTGGAGCGTACTGCTTTTGTTTCATTAGCTCAGTTACTTTCTCACCATGATCAAGTTGCTTTTTAGTCGCGTCATCAAGATCAGATGAGAACTGAGCAAATGCTGCAAGTTCACGATACTGTGCAAGAGCAGTACGAATACCACCAGACAGTTTCTTAATGATCTTAGTTTGCGCAGCACCACCTACACGAGATACAGAGATACCTGGATCTACCGCAGGACGAACACCAGCGGTGAACAGTTCTGTTTGTAGGAAGATCTGACCATCAGTAATCGAGATTACGTTGGTTGGTACGAATGCAGATACGTCACCAGCTTGAGTTTCGATGATAGGTAGAGCAGTTAAAGAACCTGTTTTACCTTTCACTTCACCATTAGTGAATTTCTCAACATACGCTTCGCTTACACGAGCAGCACGCTCTAGTAGACGGGAGTGTAAATAGAATACATCGCCAGGGAACGCTTCACGGCCCGGTGGACGTTTCAATAGTAGAGAAATCTGACGATAAGCTACTGCTTGCTTAGATAGATCATCATAAACAATCAGAGCATCTTCACCGCGGTCACGGAAGTATTCACCCATCGCACAACCTGAGTACGGTGCAAGATATTGCAGCGCAGCAGATTCAGAAGCAGAAGCAACAACAACGATAGTATTAGCTAACGCACCGTGCTCTTCTAATTTGCGAACTACGTTAGCAATTGTTGATGCCTTTTGGCCAATCGCAACATAGATAGAGTAAATACCAGAATTTTTCTGGTTAATGATCGCATCGATCGCCATTGCTGTTTTACCAGTCTGACGGTCACCGATGATTAGCTCACGCTGACCACGGCCGATTGGGATCATTGAATCAACTGACTTATAGCCAGTTTGTAGTGGTTGGTCTACTGATTTACGATCGATTACACCAGGTGCAATCACTTCTACTGGAGAAGTTAATTTCGCATCAATAGGGCCTTTACCATCAATAGGCTCACCAAGTGTGTTTACAACACGACCTAGCATTTCAGGGCCTACTGGTACTTCAAGGATACGACCAGTACCTGTTACTTTCATGCCTTCCTGTAGGTTAGCATATGGTCCCATTACAACAGCACCCACTGAGTCACGCTCAAGGTTAAGTGCTAGCGCGTAATGGCCACCAGGTAATTCAATCATTTCGCCTTGCATAACATCTGCAAGGCCGTGGATACGAATAATACCGTCGCTTACAGAAACGATTGTACCTTCATTACGAGCTTCACTTACAACGTTGAATTTTTCAATACGTTGTTTGATCAGATCGCTAATTTCCGTGGAATTAAGTTGCATGCTCCATTCCCCATCAAGACTGCAATGTTTCACTCAGTCGGCTCAAACGGCCACGTACTGAGTTATCAATGACTAGGTCTCCGGCTCGAATTATGACCCCAGCTAACAGGGCCTCATCTACGCTACAATTCAGCTTCACTTTACGCTCTAAACGAGCTTCAAGTTTGGCGCCAATGTCAGCTTTTTGCTGTTCAGTTAGTTCAATTGCCGAAATAATTTCAGCATCAATCACTTTTTCAAACTCATGTTGTAAAAGGATATATTGATCTAACACATCAGGTAGAACCTTTAAACGACCGTTTTCAGCCATTATGTGAATCAGATTCTGTCCAAACTCGTTCAGTTGTTCGCCACAAATAGAAATAAAGATTTCCGCTAATTTTTCTGGTGCGACTGCACCATCTAGCAATTGAGCCATGTCTTTATTTTTTGTAACTTCTGAACAAAAAGTTAACATTTGAACCCATTGGTTCAATTCGTTCTTTTCGACCGCAAAGTCAAAAGCTGCTTTCGCGTAGGGGCGTGCGATGGTTGTCATTGTCGACATATCTTAGCCCCTTTTACTTACAATTTCGCAGTGATGTTATCAAGAATATCTTTCTGCGCTTCTAAATCAATAGAACGCTCTAAGATTTTCTCAGCACCAATCACAGCCAGAGTTGCAACTTGTTTACGCAGTTCATCGCGAGCGCGTTTGCGTTCAGATTCAAGTTCAGCTTCACCTTGAGTAAGAATCTTCTGACGTTCTGTCAGAGCTTCTTCACGAGCTTCATCTAAAATTTGACCTTTACGTTTATTCGCTTGTTCGATGATCTCAGTTGCAGCGCGCTTTGCTTCTTTCAGTTGATCAGAAGCATTGGCTTGTGCCAAATCAAGGTCTTTAGCTGCGCGTTCAGCGGCAGATAAACCGTCAGCAATTTTCTTCTGACGTTCCTCGATCGCTTCCATGATTGGTGGCCATACATATTTCATGCAGAACCAAACAAACAGTGCGAAAGCGATTGCTTGACCAAGCAGAGTTGCGTTCATATTCACAACAGCTACCCCTCGTTAAGAATCAGCTACAAAAATTCAATTAGCAAATGGCTAGATTAGCCTGCTAGTTGACCAACAAATGGGTTAGCAAATGTGAATAGTAGCGCGATAACGATACCGATCATTGGAACCGCATCCAATAGACCAGCGATGATGAACATCTTAACTTGTAGCATTGGAGCCATTTCAGGTTGACGTGCCGCGCCTTCAAGGAATTTACCGCCAAGAATTGCGAATCCAATCGCTGTGCCAAGTGAAGCAAGACCTACAATGATGCCTACGGCGATTGCAGAAAAGCTCAGTAAAGTTTCCATTTACTTTCTCCAGTTTTGTTGTTGTCGGCAAAGTGCCATTGATAAATATATTTTATTAAAATTAATGATCAGGATCTTCATGAGCCATTGACAGATAAACGATTGTCAACATCATGAATACGAACGCCTGAATCAAAATAACTAAAATGTGGAAGATAGCCCAAGGTAGTGCACCTACCCATTGTAAATACCACGGTAGCATTGCCGCAATAAGAATAAACACCACCTCACCAGCAAACATATTACCAAACAAACGCATACCTAAAGAAAGAGGCTTCGCTAATAACGAAATAACTTCCAATAGTAGGTTGAATGGAATCATGATTGGGTGATTAAACGGGTGAAGTGCTAATTCTTTAGCAAACCCGCCAAGTCCTTTAACCTTGATGCTGTAATAGATCATCAACGCAAAAACACCTAACGCCATTGCCATGGTGATATTCACATCAGCAGAAGGAACCACCTTAAGATAAGGGATACCTAACCAATGCGCTGCAGAGTATGGTAAGAAATCGATTGGAATTAAATCCATCAAGTTCATTAAAATAACCCAGCAGAAGATAGTTAGTGCCAGTGGAGCAACTAATGGATTGCGTCCATGGAAAGTTTCTTTAACGTTGTCAGCAACGAATTCCACGACCATTTCAACAAAACATTGTAGCTTTCCTGGTACTCCTGTTGTTGCTTTCTTTGCTACAGAACGAAAAACCCAAAGGAATAACATCCCTGTAAGCACAGAAAAGAACAGGCTATCGATATGTACGTTCCAGAAGCTTGTTTCATCAGCAACCATACCTAGTTTCGCAAGAGACAGGTTTGATAGGTGATGCTCAATATATCCAGATTGTGTTAGCGCTTCGCCTGGCGCAGCCATAACTTTTCCTATTTTCTGTTGTTAATAAAGAGAACTGGTGCAAAGATATTAATACCCAGTACCAGCAAATAGGTTAGTTTGAGGGGAACAAGTTCCACCTCCATATACACGTAGGCAACAGAAAATAAGACGACTGTTATAAGAATTTTTAACACTTCGCCAGCATAGAAAGAAACAGCAACCTTTTTAGCCGCTCTTGCTCCACTGAACATAAATGCACACCCTGCAAATACCGCATTAGCAATGACATAAATGCCACCCCCAATAAGCGCAGAGATCCCCCAGCTAGCACTAACGGCTAAGCTCATTCCTACTGCCATGAAAATAACCACGCTAAGCTGGATCATAATCAGTCGTTTGGCTAGCAAACGGCCAGGTCTAGCTAACGTAGCTACCATGTATTCTTCCTTAAAAGCATCTTTACCTTGATATAAATCAACACAAGGTGAAGATTTTGCAAAAATTATACGTTGCACTAATATGAATGCAATCAAATAGCATCAAATAGTTACATTTATGAGAACAAAACAGTAAGTTTTACGATGAAAAATACAATAATAATGTCAACTACTGCTTTATATCACATTTAACTTTCTAGCTTTGTAATCAGTTGTTCTAATTTGTGAGCCTCGTCAAAGCTAATCGTTAACTTACCTTTACCCGACGTATTTTGCGTAATAACGACTTTTGAACCCAAAGTCTCTGACAGTTTTGTAGATAGAGCTTCAATTTGAGCGTCTTTCTCACTGACTTCCACTTCAACAACTGGCGCTAATAATTTCTTTACTTGTTGTTCAGTTTGACGAACCGTCAGCTTCTTTTTCACGACAATATGCGCTAATTCAATCTGTAATTCAGACTCTAAAGCTAACAAAGCACGGGCGTGACCCATTTCTAAAGATTTGGCTTCAACTAATGCTTTAACTTCATCAGATAATGCGTTCAAGCGTAATAGGTTAGTCACCGTAGTGCGAGATTTACCTATCACATCCGAAATTTGTTGATGCGTTAATTCAAATTCTCTCTGTAAACGTTCTAACGCCTGAGCTTCTTCAATCGCATTTAAATCTTCACGTTGAATATTTTCAATCAGAGCCATCGCAATAGCGGCTTTGTCTTCAGCCACTTTAACAACACATGGAATGTGTTTTAACCCTGCTTGTTTTGCCGCTCTAAAACGTCGTTCACCTGCAATAATTTCATATTGTAATGGCGCAATTTCACGAACAACGATAGGTTGAATAATCCCTTGAGAACGAATAGACAAAGCAAGTTCATCCAAGGCTTCTTTTTCCATGATCTTACGCGGTTGATACTGACCAGGAGTTAATTGATGAATACCAAGCTCAATTAATTGAGCATTTTTTGCTAATGACTCACTTTGAACAGCGGCAGTCTGCTTTTCACGAGCTAATGAGCTTGTCGCTAATAGCGCATCAAGTCCTTTCCCTAAACCACGTTTATTACTCATGAATTTTTGTTTCCCTTTCTTTTTCCAGTTCGTCACGGCGGATTATCTCTCCGGCAAGAGCAAGATATGCTTTTGCACCATTTGAGTATTTATCATAATACATTGCAGGTTTACCATGACTTGGCGCTTCCGCTAATCGAACATTACGAGGAATAACAGTGCGATACACTTTATCTCCGAAATGTTTTTTAAGTTGATCAGACACATCATTAGCTAATCGATTTCGAGGGTCATACATGGTTCTAAGTAGACCTTCAATTTTCAAATCTGCATTAACTACTGCCGCTAATTTACTAATAGTGTCAATTAATGCGGTTAGCCCCTCTAATGCATAATATTCACATTGCATAGGGACTAATACAGAATCGGACGCAGCCATGGCGTTAATTGTAAGGAGATTTAATGCAGGAGGGCAATCAATAAAGATGAAATCATAGTTACCACGAACTGGGTAGATCATATTGCGTAAACGAACTTCACGCGCAAACACTTCCATCAATTTAATTTCAGCAGCTGTAATGTCACCATTAGCGGCTATGAGATCATAACCACCAGAGGTTTCTTCTATAACTACCTTATCAAAAGGCACTTCATCAACCAACAACTCATAAGCCGTTGCATCTACGTCGTACTTATCTACGCCACTGGCCATAGTAGCATTACCTTGAGCATCTAAGTCAATCAGTAATACTTTACGATTTGTTGCAGCCATTGAAGCGGCAAGGTTCACCGCCGTTGTTGTTTTGCCTACGCCACCTTTTTGGTTCGCAATAGAGATAACTCTTCCCACATTAACCTCATTCCATTATTTTTTTCCGGTTAAGGTGACTAAATGTCTTTCACCCTCTAACTCCGGAACGATCAATGTCACTACATCTCTGACTGAGCACCATTCAGGAAGATCATTTGCTTCTTCTTCTGAGTAGATCCCTTTTAATGCCAAAAACACACCATCTTCTTTTGGTAGATGATGACACCAATTCACCATGTCTGTCATTGACGCAAACGCACGACTTAGGACTGCATCAAACTTTTCTTCCGGTTGGAAGTCTTCAACACGACTTTGAATCGGAGTGACATTGGTTATTTTTAATTCATGAATCACTTGTTTAATAAAGCGAATTCGCTTTCCTAAGCTATCGAGCAGTGTAAATGACTTTTCAGGATTCATGATAGCTAATGGTATCCCTGGTAAACCAGGACCGGTACCAACATCAATAAATCGCTCACCAGATAGATTTGGACTAACAACAATACTATCCAAGATATGTTTAATTACCATTTCACTTGGGTTTCTTACTGAGGTTAAGTTATACGCTTTATTCCACTTATGAAGTAGGGCGACATAACCAAGTAATTGTTCTTTTTGCAATTCAGAGACAGTTAAATCAGTTTGAGCAATCAAACGATCGAATTGTTGAGATAAATCGGTCACGTTACTCACCTTTCTTCAATAAACCATGTTTTTTTAAATGAACTAACAAAATTGAAATCGCAGCCGGTGTAATTCCTGAAATTCGAGATGCTATACCAATACTTTCAGGTTTTGCGTCGCTTAATTTTGCGACCACTTCATTTGAAAGGCCTTTAACTTTGTTGTATTCCAAATCAAACGGCAATTTTGTATTTTCATGACGTAATGATTTTTCAATTTCATCACGTTGACGTTGAATATAACCCGCGTATTTAGTTTGAATTTCAACTTGTTCAGACGCTTGTTGATCATCACTAGCAGGACCAAATTTTTCAATTGTCATTAATGATGAATACGTAACTTCTGGGCGACGAAGAAGATCCTCACCACTTGCTTCACGAACGATCGGTGTTTTTAAGATCGAGTTAACTTGATCTATATTTTCAGACGTTGGATTGATCCAAATATCTTTTAAACGTTGGCGTTCTTTTTCAATATTTTCTACTTTTTCATTAAAACGAGACCAACGAATATCATCAACAAGTCCAAGTTCTCGACCCTGTTCAGTTAAGCGTAAATCAGCGTTATCTTCACGTAATGACAAACGGTATTCAGCACGAGAAGTGAACATTCTGTAAGGTTCTTTTGTGCCAAGCGTTGATAAATCATCAATTAATACGCCCATGTAGGCTTCATCACGACGCGGGCTCCAGCCTTCTTTTCCTTGAGAGAATAAGCTTGCATTTAAACCAGCCATTAAGCCTTGCGCAGCCGCTTCTTCATAACCGGTCGTTCCGTTTATTTGACCAGCAAAGAATAAGCCTTCAATAAACTTCGTTTCATACGTTGCTTTTAAATCTCGAGGATCAAAGAAATCGTATTCTATCGCATAACCTGGACGCACAATGTGTGCATTTTCGAATCCTTTCATTGAACGAACAATTTGTAATTGAACGTCAAAAGGAAGGCTTGTTGAAATGCCATTCGGGTACAATTCGTGGGTTGTTAGTCCTTCTGGCTCAATGAATATTTGGTGACTGTCTTTATCTGCAAAACGCATTACTTTATCTTCAATTGAAGGACAGTAACGTGGACCAACACCTTCAATAACTCCCGCATACATAGGGCTACGGTCTAAATTTTTACGAATGACATCATGCGTTTTTTCATTAGTGTGAGTAATAAAACAATTTACTTGTTGTGGATGTTGTTGACGGTTACCTAAAAAGGAAAATACAGGGGTTGGATTATCACCGGGTTGTGCTTCTAAATTGGAGAAATCAACACTTCTCGCATCAATTCGAGGTGGAGTACCTGTTTTCAGGCGATCTATTCTAAACGGACGATCTCTTAAACGTTGAGCAAGAGTGATCGAAGAAGGATCCCCTGCACGGCCTCCTGAGAAGTTTTCCATTCCGATATGTATCTGACCCCCTAAAAATGTGCCAGCAGTCAGTACAACTGATTTAGCACGGAATTTAAGGCCCATTTGAGTGACAGCACCGATAACTTTATCATTTTCAATGATCAAATCGTCTACCGCTTGCTGAAACAAGGTTAAGTTTGGTTGATTTTCTAATACAGAACGTACGTAGGCTTTGTATAACGCGCGATCGGCTTGAGCACGAGTTGCTCGAACTGCTGGTCCTTTCGATGCATTTAGTGTTCTAAATTGTATACCACTGTGATCAATGGCTTCAGCCATTAACCCGCCTAAAGCATCGACTTCTTTTACCAAATGGCCCTTGCCGATCCCACCAATTGCTGGGTTACACGACATTTGACCTAATGTATCAATGTTATGAGTAAGTAAGAGTGTCTTTTGTCCGGTTCTAGCTGCAGCAAGTGCTGCCTCTGTACCAGCATGACCACCGCCAATAACAATGACATCAAAGTTTTCTTGGTAAAACATGATTAGACCTTAGGTGTTTTAAAGAGTTGGATGAATTTAATCAAGGAGGAGTATTTTACCCTTTTTCTAGGCTTGAGAGAAATGAAAAAATGATGAAGTTTTAAA
>SAMEA5043648__coassemble_367_pt1 | contig 13110 bp, 9 predicted proteins | sample SAMEA5043648__metabat2_low_PE_006 | metagenome-assembled genome bin SAMEA5043648 (sample SAMEA5043648) | Gadus morhua
TAACGATTAAAATAAAAAAGCCTCTTAAGGAAATTAAGAGGCTTTTTATTGATTAATGTAAATTATTTATTTTAAATTATCTTGAATCAATGATAATGCTGTTTTCATCGCACCTTTAGTTGAACATTCAACTTGGCGAATATTCGTGAAACGCTCGCCTTCTTTTACTGGAATATCGTGAGCAAGGATGATGAACTTCGCGTTCGCAACATCTTTTGCCGTCAGTTTATTCATTAAACCATTAGAACCTTGTGTCTCAACTTTAATCTTGATACCTGCTGCTGCACCCGCTTTTTCTAGCGCTTTTGCTGCCATAAATGTGTGAGCAACACCTGAAGGACAACAAGTAACTGCAAGAACATCGTACTCGCCTTCACCAGCAACTGGTGTCGCTGTTTGTGCTTGTACTGGAGCTGCTGCAACGGTTTCATTCTCTTCAACATAAACTGGCTTCCAGAAGCCAACAATTAATGCCGTTGTTAGTGAGCCTAAAACAATACCAACTACGTACATTGGGATGTTGCTAGAGACAGGTGCTGTAATTAATCCCCCCCAAGGTGCGTGAAGTAACACATCAGTCATAAAGCCGAACACACAACCCACCATACCACCAGCAACAATAGACGGAAGAACACGCATTGGATCATTTGCAGCGAATGGGATAGCACCCTCAGAAATACCAATTGAACCCATGATTGCTGCTGCTTTACCTGCTTCTTGCTCTTCTTTAGAGAATTTTTTCTTAAACATGAAAGTAGCAAGAGCCATACCTAGCGGTGGAGTACAAATCGCGATACCAACACCACCCATCAACCATGGTTGTGTGTTTACTTGCGTTTGAGCGAACAAGGTTGCCACTTTATTGATTGGGCCACCCATATCAAATGCCGTCATACCACCAAGAATCGCACCAAGAACCACTTTAGAAGAACCCGCCATTGATGCTAAGAATTCGTTCATCACGATCATGAATGAAGAGATAGCTGCGCCTAGGCCCCACATTACGATACCCGCAGATACCAATGTACCAACTAGAGGGTAGATAAAGTAAACCCCTAATGCACTTAGATGTGCAGGAATAGGAAGCTTCTTAAGTTGAAGAACCACACCACCAGCGATGAAGCCTGCAACGATACAACCAAGGAAACCACCCCCTAAATCAGCCATGATACCTGATGCAATAAAAGCAGGAGCTAGTGCAGGTTTATCAGCAATTGAGTAGCCAATAAAACCACCAAGGATGATTGGAAAAAGAACTAAACCTTTAATAGCAATAGTCGAAATATCAGCCAGAACACCTGTATCAGGAACCGCGCCTTTACCTGTTGCCATTACCGCTAGTGCTAATAAAACCCCACCAGCAACCACGAATGGAAGCATGTGAGACGTACCAAAAAGTAAGTGCCCTTTAAGGGTAGACAATGTTTTTTTCCAATCACTTGGACTTTGCGTTGCAGTCATCGTTGACATAAAAAGTATTCCTAAAAGTGTGATTAATTAGTCAGTAGGTCTAAAATTTCTTGTTCCGTTGTCGCCTTGTGCATGTCGGCAATTAGGTCATCGCCAAATTTTTCAAACAAAGCTTGTAGAGCATAAATGTGGTGATCACCGCTTTCTGGTGATGCAATCATGAAAAATACCGTAGGTTGGTCGTCTTCAGCATCGTATTCAATCGCTGCTTTTGATACGCCGATGGCAATCGCAGGAGTAATAACCGCAGAATGTTTCGCATGAGGGTACGCTATACCCATATCAGAAGTAACACATTGAGATTCGCGAGCTTGAATACCTTCTAAAAAGTTTTCTTTATTATTAATTCTGTTGTTTTTAAATAGCATTTCAGCTAATTCAGAAAATACACCTTCTTTTGTAGTTGCATCTAAATTAAGTTTAATTAAGTCTGTATTCACTAATGTAGTAATCATTTTTTTTCCTTTTTAATAAAAGAAGTTAAATTTAAAATTTAGCTTAGAAAGCTAACCACTCAAACTCACAACATCACTATGTGAGCTTTTCACTTCACATAAAATATTTAGAAGACATGCATTTCGTCATGAAAATAGTAACGACATTCAAGTGGTTACGAATTGATGTATAGATAATATGAATTTATTCGATTATTGGTAAGTCGATATTTAAAGCATTTACTGGACTTTTGTACCGTCAAATCTAAAGTGTGAGATTAGTAACAATTATTGAACTAGAAAGGTAAAAATTAGCTTTTACGTGTATTTAAAGACGATTCAATAGTGATTGAAATCACTGTTAATAAGTGAACCAAAGCATTAATTAGATATTGATCACAAAATAATTAACGTTATACGGCATTAATTAATATATTTATTAATAAAGTGAAATATAAGAAACTCTATATTCTATTCATAAAAAAGCCGTTGATGATTATCAACGGCTTTTTTACGCGATTTACCTATTGCTTAATAAGCATCATTCACTATGGTATTCTTAGTCGTTCGTTTTGCTTTATAGAGTAAACTGTCTGCCTCTTTGTAGGTCACTTTGCCTGTGGCTGAGAAACTTAGCCCACCACTAATGGTGACGATAAGAGAATTATCCCATCGAAGAGCTTCAACTCCAGTACGAATGTCTTCTGATATTTCAATGGCCGTTAGCTTGCTCACACCTCTAAATATCACGACAAATTCTTCGCCACCAATACGGTAGCAGTTGTGCTTTTTACCAAGAACAAGAACAATCACACTCGCAATTTTTTCTAATACATCATCTCCCATATCGTGCCCGTAGCAGTCATTAATGGATTTAAAATTATCGATATCTAAAATTAAAAAACCATGTTCTTTTTCTGCAATCACATCAAAATCACTCATGAACTTTCTTCGATTAAAACAACGAGTGAGTGGGTCTGTGTCATTTTCGATATTTAAGTATTTAATCTTCACTATCATCACAAGCAATAAAGAAGAGGTCACCAACAACGCAATAAATCCGATCTTAAGAAATAACATGGACTGTTCATTGTCATCATTTAAATTATTGTTTTCACTTTGTTTTAATTTATTAGAAATGAGTAGATGGTAACTGGCACTTTGAAAATCGTCGGTCAGTCTATTGTAATCAACATTGAGATCATAAAATGCCTTGATATTATCGGTTGCAAGATAATAATCAAACATCGTTTTATAGACCATTTTTGTGTATCTAATTTGATTTGTCGTATTTGCTATTGATAATAAATAATTTTTATTTTTTTCAATCACGTCAAAATTATGCATTCTGAACGCCAATTTAAACTCGACAACAGAAATGAGAATACTTTTATCTAATAATAATGGTGACTGATCTTCCCTTAGCGCTAATTTTGCGAGTTCGATGTTCTTTTTGGATTTATCTAACTCATTAAGATAGAGGGACGCTTCTGCTTTAAGTGCTGTGCTATAAATATAATAATCTCGCCAATCTTCGTCATTATAAGCCCAACTATTTAATCCAATTCCATTTAGTAACTTTAACGCTTCTTGGGGTTGTTTTATTGCGAGTTGATTCTCTGCTAAGCTCACTATTGCTTGAGTTTTCAACCTATACCATTCGGGTGTATGTCCTTCCATTTTACATGACATATCTTTAATCATTTGGCTTGCAAAATCATACCCTTGAAAATATGAAATAATAAGTGCGAGCTCTAAATCTCCTCTTGCGCTCCTTAATTTATCTCCATTTTCGTGTGCAATTCGAATGTATCTTAAGGTCGGTTCAATCATTCCATACAGATCATTATCTCTATACCGAAGTGTTGATATCTTATCTAACGCGAGCATTTTTTGAGAGTCATTTAACTCCCCTTCATAAAAAGCAATACTTAAAAGGGTAACACCTATTTTAGCCCCATTCTTATAATCAAGGAGAGGACGAATACTTTCGGCAATATCATCAAGATTGTTAGCATATTCTTTAGGGTTAAAACGTCTAAAATCACGAATAACATTGCACTCGAGTCCTTCACAATTCGTTTCATAAGAATTTAAACGTTGACTGTAAGTCGAAATAAGTACGGCATCATTATGATTATATACAGTTTCGTTCACCGTAAAAAACATAGCGCTAGTGAGGATAACGATCCCCGCAATAAATAATAGTATTTTTTTCATTTTGCACATTAAAAAAAGAAAGGAGTATACGCCCTTATTCTTTATCCACAATAAAATTAATGCTAATAATAAAAAGCCAACCCACTGTGTGAATTGGCTTTTTTAAATTACGTATTATAAAACACATTAACTATTCGGTGATCTTACATACTGATTTCCATGAACTGTCTGCCGAAAAAGGCTCAGAACTTGTCCACTAACATCCAGTGTTAATAAAATCTCGCCACCAACAGGAAGCATTGTGTTGACCTAGCTTCCTTCATCAAAATTTAAAGACAAATCAATGTTAAATACAATCTAAAAATGCCTGAATTAACTGTCGATGCGGTTCCACTAAATCTTGATGATTACTTCGATAACCCCCACCAACAACGCAAGCAATGGGAATATTCTTCTGCTTTGCCGTGGTGCTCATCCAACAGTCTCGCTGATATAAGCCTTCAGTCGACACATTTAAATAACCCAGTTCATCATCACAATGAATATCAACGCCCGCGTCATAAATGATCAGATCAGGTTGATGATGATTAATTGCCATTTCAACCACTTGTTGAAACGCTTCTAAGAATTCGTCATCTTGAGTACCAATCAATAAAGGAACGTCATAATTCGACATCGGCTTTCTAGCAGGAAAGTTCTTATCGCAGTGAAAAGAGACGGTAATAATATCGTCTTTATCCGCACATAATGTGGCAGTCCCATCGCCATGATGCACATCGCTGTCGACAATCAAGACGGTTTCAATGCACTCTTGCTTTAATGCATGGTGCGCAGCAACAACCAAATCATTAAATAAACAAAAGCCGCTCCCAAAATCGTAATGCGCATGGTGATACCCACCACTCAAATGAATCGCAGCCCCATACTCTACGGCTTTATCTACCGTTAAACAGGTGCCCGCAGTAGACGTTAACGTTCTCTCAATTAAAAAATCACTCCAAGGAAAACCAATTCGTCGCATTTTTGCAGCCGGCAATGTGCCATTCACTACGGCATCAACATAATTCGTTTCATGCACTTGTTTGATATCACGGATAGGTAATGCGGTAGGTTCAAAATAACAAAGGCGATCATCAGAATGAAGGGATTGGATTGCTTGGTATAAACGTTGATATTTTTGAATAGGATAACGATGCCCTTCAGGAAGGTCTAATTGCGAATAAATTGGATGATAAATTAACGGCAACACGACCACATAACCCCTATTTGAAATAAAAAAAGAGCAACTATTATGGCTGCTCTTTAAGAATATACAAGGATAAGGCTAGTTGCTTATCATCACTTTCTTTGGCTTCATTGTTCTTGCCATTTTATTCACAAAAATCGTGATAAGCACAGGGATCAACCAAGAAGTGTGCGAAGAGAATAACGGTAACCATTGGCCACAGAAAGTGCTAATGCCTTCTGGTAGTTTCTCTAAAATATGCAAGGCATCAACCGTACCAAACAACGCAGCAATACATACCACTGTTGTGTGGCTCACTGAGATCTTACGTTTCTCTGATTCTGTTTTCTCTGGCATCAATATCATCGCAATGATCAATGCTATTGCTATCGGACACAGAATAAGGATTGCAGGTAAGCTCACTTCAATAATCGTTTCTAATCCAACGTTTGAAATGATTGCTGTTAATACCATAATTACCGTAGCACTTACTTTAAACGTAACACCATAAGTATTCTTGTAATATTCGGAGTTCGCATTCGTTAAGCCAATCGTTGTTGTTAGACACGCCATCAAGGTAATCGCTGCCAATAGGATTTGACCTAATACGCCAAACTCACCCGCCGCATAGCTTGTTAGTATCTCACCACCGTTAGTTGCACTTGGTGCAATTTGAGAAGATGTTGAGCCTAAATAACCCATCGCTAAATAACACAATGACATTAGTACCGCATAAATAACCGCAATGCGTAATGTGTAGTAAGAAATCGCTTTTTTACTCTCAACCCCTTTACTACGGATGGTTTGAATAATCACCCAACCAAACGCTACCGCTGCGATTGCATCTAATGTCATGTAACCTTGAATCAAGCCATTAACCGCCGGTGCTTGCTCATAAATATCAATCGCTTGAGTTGGAGAACCCAAAGGATTAAGCAGTGCAGCGGCCACCAATAATGCCAACATGGCAATCAATGCAGGTGTCATTACCTTGCCAATGTAATCAACCAACTTACCCGGTTTTAATGCCAACCATAACGTCAGTGCACAGAACAACGCCGAGAACACCATCAATCCATTACCAGAATAGAACGGTTTAATGCCCATCTCATAAGCAACAGTTACCGCACGAGGCAATACAAATGCAGGACCTAACGTCGTTAACACCAAGAACCAGAATGAACGATCCATCCATTTAGGTAATGATGACGTCAGTTTATCCGCAGAAGATAAACGGCCTAATACGACCAAAGTGATGGCAGGTAAACCAACGGCAGTTAATAGAAAGCCAGCAATAGCCATAAGCCAATTGTCGCCTGCTTGTTGTGCCATTAAGGGTGGATAAATTAAGTTACCTGCACCTAGAAATAGTGCAAATGTCATAAAGCCGATAGCGGCAAGATCTCTTCTGTTCAAACGACATACCTTTTAAAATGAAGCGTGGTGTCAATTTGGCTAGAAGATTATAAAGAAAGGTTCTTATCCGCCAGCCTAACTGACGAATAAAAAATCGTCAGTATCAGTTAATGACAACGACGACAGAGACAAGCGCATAAGCATTGTGCTTAGAAGCAGTTATGGACCCTGCTTGATGTTTTTTGATGTCTGTAGACATAACTTACACACTCTATGAAAAATAATTATCCTTAAAATAAAGGAAACACCACAGATTGTAAAGACTAATCATAAAATGCTCAATTAATACTCTACTGTTACACGCTATAAGCGATTATTGTAATTAGTTGTCTGTTTACACCTCAATAATCACGAGAATAAAAACTCGATGTCGGCACATAAATCGACATAATTATATTACCTACCAATAGAAACCCAACATGCGATTGAGTTGATTCAGCGACATGTTTCATGATAAATAAGGTGCGATTTTATCTAGCAAATTGATTCTTATTTTGAAAAAAATCCGATTACGCCTTTCTAGATATCACACATAAACCATACCTTCATTTTTATTTACATGGCTTCAAACCTTAATACACATAAGATCAGCCTTATCTTCCCCTTCGATAAAACATTAATGGAACAATGGCTGGTATATGTATTGCATTACTCTCATTACTTGAATAAAACGGTGCTTTAAATAAATTAACTGACCCTATTCATTAATAATGATTTCCACAGAGTTATGGCGGTTTCGTTGATTAAAAAAACCTCATTGTTTTTATTTACACGTAATTTCAAGTTTATGAATCTATTAATTATGCTGAGGCTTATCCCTCATTAAAGTAAAAGTAGAGGCTTATTATGAAATATAAACAACTTTTAGCTCTCGTTGCTCTCACAATGACAACTGCCCCGGTTTACGCAACCTCTGTAGACTTGGATTTCTCTAATCATATTGAGGCCACTAATTTAAGTAACAGCTTTGGGCCGTCTTATGATGGTCCTGTTATGCACTTTCTCAATGTGGGTACTCATGATGGAAAGATCATTGATGCTAAGATCAGCAGCCGAATAATTGGGGATGCTACGTTTCGATACCACACTCCAAATTACAAAGATAACGGTGCTGGACAGCCCTCTGGTGATATAGGTTTTCTTTATCAAACCAACTCTCCTGGGCCTGCTGGTCTTATTTATACCTTTGAGTTTTATGATGGAACTGACGGTTTATCAGGCACCTTCTCTATTCCCTATACGGTCCCTGAGTTCGATATGATCGGTTACGATATTGATGGCGAGCCGGTACAATCAGAGCAAGTTCGTGTGTTCAAAAATGAAGGCTTTTACAGCTATCAAACCGGCTCAGCGGGAGCAAGCCTAACCGCAGAAGAAAGCTCTGACGGCCTATCCGTGTTATTCACCGGCCCAGGAACCAATTACAGTGAAACGGACACATCAGGCGCCGTTAAATTTACATACAAAAACACCTCTATTGTGACACTCCAATTTGAAACCGTTACCGCAGCGAACAGTTCTTTACCAAACCCCATTTTCTCTGCGTTTGACGGTAATTGGGATTTAAGTGGTTTTACAACCCCAATAGAAAGCTCTGACGAATCTGATTTCGGTGATGCACCGGATAGCTACGGTACATTGCAAGCAAGCAATGGTGCCGAACATGCCATCTCACCTACGCTTTATCTAGGTTCTACTATTGATGCAGATACCGATGGACAACCAAGCATTGCCTCAAATGGTGACGATCTCGATATTAGTGGTAACGATGACGACGGTATTACGGTATTAACAAGCTTAGAAAGAGGTCTTGATTCTTTGCTTAATATTAACGTTACCGGCAGTGGTTATCTGCAAGGTTGGGCCGACTGGGATATGAATGGCAGCTTTGAGGACAGTGAACAAATAATAACAAACAGTCCGGTGGTTAATGGACAACAAGTGATCCCAATACGTGTCGGTGACAACGCGGTTATTGGCTCAGTCCAAACTCGATTCCGTTTATCGAGCAATCCCAATATACCGAACTCTGGATACGTGGGTGATGGTGAGGTCGAAGACTATGTCTTTAATGTTACCGATCCCGGCACAACGATTCAACATTCTGGCTACTACACTGCCGCTTTCGAAGATAACTGGCCAGAAGTTGGGGATTTCGATCTCAACGATGTCGTCACTTACTATCGTACAACCATCATAAGTAAAGATGGGGACGTATTACGATTTGATCTCACCGGTAGCATTACTGCCTATGGTGCATCTTATGGTAATGGATTAGGTTGGAAATTGGATGGTTTCGCTGAATCAGATATAAACCTTTCACTATCTAGAGTAGAAAAAAACGGCGTTACTCGACCAAACATTTCGCCATTCACTGGTGAAGACAAGGCTACCCCTTCTCCTTCAGGAGACCTTATAGTTGTCGCTTCTTTGAACCTACGCGATGATATTATCATTAATGAGGAATGTAAGTTCCATCGTACCAATCCATCATGCAGTGCATCGTTAGAGTCAGAACAAATGACGTTCAGTATCTCTCTTCCTTTTAATAGTGGTTCTGAACCAAGCGTAGTCTCATTAATCCCACTTGGTGCTGCAGACCCATTCATTTTTGGAGCAGGCCAAGGCTTGTACCATGGTAATAGTTTTTCTAGTCCTCCGGGCAAAGAGCTAGAGATCCATACCGCAGATTTTCCACCAACGACCAGAGGTACTTTGGTTGAAGGGTTCTACGGTATCGCTCAAGACGATTCAGATGCAGCAAGTACTAAATACTACCGTACGACTGAAAATATACCATGGGGGATCGTAATTGCATCACCTTGGAATCATCCTTCAGAATACATTGATATTAGTCATGCGTATCCAGACTTCGCCGAATGGGTAACTTCAGGAGGTGTCTCTAAACCAACTTGGTACCTTAACCCAGAATCTAACAAAACTTGGTCAACTGCTGACTAACAAGGAGGATTTATGAAAAATATCAATTTATTACTAAGCATTGTCACTCTTACGTTTCTTTCAGCTTGTGATAGCGGAGGTGGCGGAGGCAGTAGTAGCGGTAGTTCAACACCAGATTCTACTCCCTCAAACATAAGTGCAACACCTGAAACACAAGTTGGGGTAAGTACGAGTGAATTGTCGGCTCCTGAAGGTTTTTCTTTCTCAACGGAACGAGAAGTCAGTTTTAACCTCTCTGTTGCTAGCTCTCAAAGTGATAGAGGATTCATGTCTATTTATACGGAATTTAACGAAGGCATTGTAGACCACACCTCTCAGATTATTCTGACTCCGATGAATGATACAACAGAATTCACGACGAATGTGATGCTACCAAACCACGTAGATAAAATCTGGGTAGAAGTTTGGTACCCTTCAGCATTAGGAAATGAAATTAAAACATCAGTAGACATTGTTGATAATACAGTCAACGCCATTCTATAAATGAATATTTAGAACGTTAATGTTTCTTTCTATTCCTTAAATAAAAAACGCCAAGTAGATCATTTCTACTTGGCGTTTTGGTGTTTATTTAATTACTTAATTATTTCTTTTTCGCTTGATCTCTTTTCCACTTCCCTTCCCAATACGTTGCGCCTTTAATCCCTAATTTAACAGGGTTAAACGTGTAGGTCGTCACCCCTCGTCGTTGCTGATCTTCATAATCTTTCAACGCTTTTAGTGCAGGTTTAGACATAAAGAAGATAATCAAAATACCAATGATATTCAGCCATGCCATTAAGCCTACGCCAATATCCCCCATTGCCCACGCCATATTGGCAGTTTTGATCGTGCCGTAAAAGACCGCAGACATAATCACCAATTTCAGGATAAACATCATGCCATCAACCTTAACGGTACGACGAATGTAAGCGATGTTGGTTTCTGCAATGTAGTAATAAGCAAGAATCGTTGTAAAAGCAAAGAAGAACAACGCAAATGCAATGAAGATTTTACCAATACCCGGTAACGTACTTTCAATCGCGAGTTGGGTAAACATAGGGCCATTTGCCCCAATCGTCTCAGAAATATTCTGTACTAAGAAAACACCTTCGCCACTGCCCTGAACATTATAAGTTCCCGTAATTAGAATCATAAATGCTGTTGCAGAACACACTAACAAGGTATCAATGTAGATTGAAAACGATTGCACTAGCCCTTGCTGAGCAGGATGTTCAACACTTGCAGCGGCTGCCGCATGAGGACCTGTACCCTGACCGGCTTCGTTAGAATAAACACCACGCTTAACACCCCAACCAATTGCGGCACCAAAGCCTGCCATTGGGGTAAATGCATCACCAATAATCATACTGAAAATGGCTGGCACTTCGCTGATATTAAGAAGGATGATAACAAACGCTAAAATAATATAAGCCAATGCCATGAATGGCACGACAATTTGAGTGAAATGCGCGATACGCTTAACACCACCAAAAATGATGAAACCAAGAATCACTGAGATAACCGCACCAGTGAAAATTTTCGCAAAACTGAACACGCCAATACCCGTGTCAATCATACCACCCGTACCAAATGCAGTTTCAACCGCATTACCGATACTGTTTGATTGCACACCCGGAAGTAACACACCACACGCAAAAATCGTCGCGATAGCAAATATCCATGCGTACCACTTTTGACCCATTGCTTTTTCAATATAGTACGCTGGACCACCACGAAATTGACCTTCATCTTCCTCTTTATAGATTTGAGCAAGAGTGGATTCTGCATACGCGGTTGCTGCTCCTAAAAAGGCCACTACCCACATCCAGAATATGGCACCTGGGCCACCAAAACCGATCGCCGCAGCAACCCCAGCGATATTCCCCGTACCAACACGGCCAGATAATGAAACGGCTAATGCTTGGAATGAACTGATCCCTTTACTTGATTCTTTGTTCGATACCAACAAACGACACATCTCTTTAAAATGTCGAACTTGAACGAATCGAGTTTGAATAGAATAAAACAATCCAGACCCCAAACACAGGTAAATCAAGACCGGGCTCCAGATGATGCTATTAAGAAAATCAACGATACCTTGCATATAAAATCCTTTTCAGTTTATGAATATGGTTTAATATTTAACCAAACCATACCCTAATGCGTAACAATAAGTTAACAAGAAAAGGGTCTTAGACACAAAAATGTGAATTAAAGCACTAAATAACGAAAAAGATAAACTAAACGAATAGATAAAACTAAGAAGATATAAATTGGTGATTACTTACACTACCAAAACAGGGTTTGGATGATATTTAGTCAATATTAGGCAGGTTAGTTACTAAAAATAGAGCTTACGAAGAGAAAAGCCTAGAAGTGTGTTATTTCTAGGCCTATTCAATTAAACGATTTTTACGCCCGCAGGCATCAAACGTTCTGGCGTTAATAACACGCTTTCTGATTCATCTTCTGTTTCTGCACACAACAACATGCATTCTGAAGTTTCGCCACGCATTTTCGCCTTTGCCAAGTTACACAATACAACCACTTGCTTACCCATTAATTCTTCTTCTGTATAATAAGGAACAAGGCTAGTGACGGTTTGTAAACTCTGTTCTCCGACATCAATTTGAACAATATAAAGTTTATCCGCGTTATCATGACGCTTTACGTCTGTAATTTTACCGACACGAATATCCAGTTTTGCGAAATCACCGTATGCAATTGTTTCCATTTTACTTTATCCTTAGCTTAACTGAGTGGTAACGTTTACATTAATCAGTAATAATCAATTGAGCAAGAAAACGACATTAAATATTTACTAAAACTTTAACTTGATCAAACTACAGGTATAAATAACGATTATGGCAACCATTAAAGATGTCGCAAAGGAAGCCGGTGTGTCAGTTGCCACTGTCTCTCGAGTCGTAAATAAATCACCAAAAGCAAGCAAAGCCGCCATTGCATCAGTCAGTTTAGCAATGAAAAAACTCGGCTATCGCCCAAACGCGAATGCCCGCGCCTTAGTCAGTAAAAGTACCAATACCATTGGTGTTATGGTCGGGGACGTATCTGATCCATTTTTTGGTTCCATGATCAAAGCGATAGATAATGTAGCTCAAGCCCATCAAAAACATTTATTAATTGGTAATGGCTACCACGATGCCACCACAGAAAAAGAAGCCCTTGAACTGCTTATTAATAACCGCTGTGAGTCTCTTGTTATTCATTCCAAAGGATTAAGCAACCAAGAGCTGATTCAGTTTGCAGAAGAAGTCCCAGGTTTGGTGATCATTAATCGCCATATCCCTGAAATTACAAACCGATGTATTGCCCTTGATAATCAACATGGCTCATTCGTAGCCACAGAATATTTATTGTCTCAAGGTCATGAACATATCGCATACATCAATTCAGAACACGACATTGACGATTCACATCACCGAAAAGCAGGGTATTTAC
>SAMEA5043648__coassemble_184_pt1 | contig 12962 bp, 8 predicted proteins | sample SAMEA5043648__metabat2_low_PE_006 | metagenome-assembled genome bin SAMEA5043648 (sample SAMEA5043648) | Gadus morhua
AAGAAGAGGCGTCTAGCGTCACTATATCCCCTTTATTAACCGAGCTTGGTGCAATAATCACGGCTACTGGTGGGGTATTAACAGGATCAGTTCCTTTAACCGTTACGACTACAGAGACTGAATCAGAAGCTGTTGTGCCTTTATCATCCGTTACCGTTAAGGTGAATTGAAGAGTTTCAGATTGAATAAAACCATCAGTTACAAAACTAGCATTAACCGTGTTTTGATTACTTAACACTACAGCTGGTCCAGAGACTTGAGTCCAAGCATAAGATGTGATTGTTCCATCACTGTCTGATGATAATGAACCATCAAGTTGAGCTGTTGCTGGAGCGGTTACCGCAATATCGACGCCAGCATTAGCAATTGGTTTTTTATTCGCCGGAGGGGTTACCGTTCCACCAGCAAGGCCTTCTTGCATTGCATTAAGAATATCACCGTTATCAGCATCTATTTCCCATGCGAATAACCCCCCTAAGCCTAAAGAGCGAACGTATTCCCCTTTTGCTAATACAGATTGTTTATTATCATAAGTAATTAGATCGCCATTACTTGGGTCATAAGCAAAAGCTGCTTGTGCGACATCATCGTAACCTACTTCTACGCCTGCTTTATTTACGTAATTAGTGACGACATCTTTGTAATCAATAACGCCAGCTTCCCAAGAACCCGCAACTTTACCATTACCAACGCCTGTCATTGGGTTTGTTGGATCAGTCATGCTTTCACGTGTCACGCCAGTCCAACCACGAGCATACATACCAGCACCAACAACCAGTTTCTTAGCATCAACACCCTGCGCTAGCAGTAAATCGATAGCATTAGATATGGTATAAGCTGGGCCTTTTCTAGGTTCGCCTTTATCGTCTAACCCTGTGCCATCACACTCACCTTGTGACATATGTGAGCCACAGTAAACCGCAGTTTGATGTCCAACGACGTTATTCCAGCCACCGAAGAAATCATAAGTCATGGCAAAAATGTAGTCCATGTATTGAGAGGCTGCTGCATAGTCAACATCTTCAATTTTATCGTAACCAGCACCAATCGCAGAGGTTAGTTCATAAGTTTTTCCTGTTTCCGCACTTAACTCATCAAGCATTGCTCTTAGCTCTTGCATTAAAGCAACATAAGCTGGGCCATCATTTACAGGGTCACCACCGGTCGAGCTTGCGCCATCACCGCCTGGGAATTCCCAATCAATATCAACGCCGTCATAGAATTTCCATGTTTTAAGAAATTTCTTAACCGAAGTGACGAAAATGTCACGTTTAGATTTATCAACAAAGTCATAGAAAGGGTCTGATAAAGTCCAACCGCCAATTGATGGAACAATTTTCAGATCAGGATAGCGTTGTTTAAGAGCCATCATTTGACCATAGGTTCCTTTATATGGCGTGCTATGTACATGACCTGATTGCGGCTGAGGCATTTGAACGGCTGCCCATGGGTCATGAATAACAACTTCATAATCAGGAGTGCCAGCACACGCACGGTTTAGAGCCGCTAAACTGTTTCCGTTTTCGATTTCACCTAAAGAGGGATTAGGACCACAAATAGGAATAAAGCCATAAAGAATATGAGTTAGATTTTGTGCAGGTATTTGGTCTACGGCAAATTTACGACCGTAAACGCCCCATTCAACAAAGTAAGCACCAGAGACCATACCTTCAGGGGTTGTGTAATTACCATTTGCAGGATCGATATTCATTGGTAATGGATCTAAATGACTGCCATCAGTATCAGCGACAACAATGTCTTTTGGCGCACTTGTACTACATTCTTCTACTGCACCAGTGCCGTTACACAGCTGAACTGTCATTGAGTATTGGCCGCCTTGTCTGACTTGAAGGACAGTAGAGGCTTTTTGAGAGGCAGTAGCAGAAATAGATTCTTCATGGACGATTTGTCCATTCAATAAGACTTTCCATGTTTCAGCGGATTCACCAGACCAGCGATCCCAAGTAACAGGAACTTCAGCAAACTCTTTAACGGTAACGAGATTTTTATAAGAAGTGGCGGCTTGATCTACATCGATGATTGAAAAATCCGTTTCCATCCAAGAAATAATGGCTTGGCCAGGAACGGCTGCATACGTAGGGGCGGAGAGGGCAAGTGTGATTGCCGCAGTGCAAAACCCAAGTTTAGTTTTAAACATAAAGTAACATCCTTGATTAAATTATCCATAAATGGATATAAATATCTGCTGTAAATATCAGCATTACCCCCAGTGTTACTGAAGTTTTTGATAGTTCAATTCGATTTTCTGAGTTTTGCAGCAAACTAAAACAATATTGATAGTTGTATGAAATGAGGTCGAGTGAACTTAATAGTGACGCGAATTTTTATATATTGAATATTGATTTATAAAATGTAGAGTGGTATTCGCGTAGGAACTAAAGCTAATAAAAGCTAATTTTATTCTTTTTTATGTGGCTATATGTTTACTTTTTGTGTGGTTAATTGGAGTTAAACTCTAATTTTTCATTAAAAAACAGTTGAATAGATAATTAATGCTCGCTTATTTAGTTTTTGTATATTAAGCCATCAATTACTCTTCCTTTATTGGAGTTTTATTCTGCTAATTGTGATGATATTAAAAATTATCGGGCATTTTGTGACAAAAATGTGGCAAATTACTTCGATGATTGATAATGTTGCCCACGATTCTTCGAAGGATTTTATGTTTTTTAGACGTATTTAACGTTTTTTAGAACATTAAAATGATTGGCAAATCGCTTTGTCCGAAGATTGTCATGGATGCAAAAAATGTATTGGAGTTAATGCATGTATAAAAATAAAATTACACAAGCAATTTTGCTTGGTGGCTTGTCACTAACACTTGTTGGCTGTGGAGATAAAACCGCAGAGCAACCAGTAAAAGAAACGAAACCTGCTGAAAAAGCAGTATCAACTGATTCTGTTTATGCCGACGTTCAAGAACTGACTCGTGGTAATGGAACAGAAGTTGCCACTCTTGATCCTCATAAATCTCAAGGTGTACCTGAGTCTCACGTTATTCGTGATTTACTTGAAGGTCTTGTTAATCAAGATGCGGCAGGTAATACCATTCCTGGCGTTGCTGAGAGTTGGGAAACGACCGATAATAAAAAATTCACTTTCCATTTACGTAAAGACGCTAAATGGTCAAACGGTGATCCTGTCACTGCCGATGATTTCGTTTACAGCTTCCAACGTGCAGTGGATCCAGCAACCGCTTCTCCATACTCTTGGTATATGGAATATACTAAGATGGCGAACGCAAAAGACATCGTTGCAGGTAAAAAAGACAAAAGTGAGCTAGGTGTTAAAGCGATTGATGCAAATACGCTAGAAGTTCAGCTTGATACTGCCGTTCCTTATTTTGTGATGATGATGGGGCATACAACAATGATGCCTGTTCATAAAGCCACAATCGAAGAATTTGGTGATCAGTGGACTAAGCCGGGTAATTTCGTTGGTAACGGTGCATTTGTTGTAAATAAATGGGTTGTGAACGAACGTTTAGAATTAACTCGTAACGAGCAATATTGGGATAATGCCGACACAAAATTAACGAAAGTGACGTTCTTACCGATTGAAAACCAAGTGTCGGAAATGAACCGTTTTCTTTCTGGTGAACTCGACTTTACTAATGAATTACCAGTTGAACACTTTAAGCGCTTGAAAAAAGAAGAGCCAGAATCAGTGTCGGTAGTGGGTAGTCTATGTACTTACTATTATTCATTTAATACGAAGAAAGCCCCCTTTGATGATGTTCGAGTTCGTAAAGCGATTTCTTACGCAATTGACCGCCCAATTATATCTGACATTATTTTAGGTCAAGGCCAAAAACCTGCGTATTTCTTAACACCAGAGATCACCGCTGGCTTTAATCCTGAGCTACCAGCTTACGGTAAAATGACTCAAGATGAGCGTAATGCTGAAGCGAAACGCTTACTTGTTGAAGCCGGATTTGGTCCTGAAAACCCACTGAAATTTACCCTTTTATACAACACGTCTGAAAACCATAAGAAAATTGCGGTTGCAGCGGGTTCTATGTGGAAAAAAACACTAGGACTAGAAGTGGTACTAGAAAATCAAGAATGGAAAACATACCTAGATTCAAAAGATCAAGGTCAGTTTGAAGTGGCTCGTGCTGGATGGTGTGGCGATTATAATGAAGCGTCTGCTTTCTTGACATTAATGGTGAGTAAAAACACCACGGGTGGTCAACATTACGGAAGTGCTGAGTATGATGCGTTAATTGAAAAAGCATTAGCATCAACATCAGAAGAAGAACGTACAGCTATCTACCTACAAGCTGAACAGCTATTGGCGAAAGATATGCCAATTGCTCCTATCTATCAGTATGTAAAATCTCGTCTATTATCTCCACAAGTAGGTGGCTTCCCTGTTGAAAATGCGGAAGAAAAAATCTACTCGAAAGACCTATACATAAAAGCTAAATAAACTTAGCAAATAAAAACTATAAGTATAAGCCACTGCATACAGCTAATGTATGTAGTGGTTAGATCCACCTTTTAATTATTTTTGTCACAGACACTGGAAGTATGAATTATGTTTCAATTCATTATCAAACGGATACTTGAAGCCATTCCAACAATGTTGGTATTGATCACTATCTCATTTTTTTTAATGAGATTTGCTCCCGGCAACCCATTTTCCACAGAACGTCCACTTCCTCCGGAAGTCATGGCGAACATCAATGCTAAATATGGTTTAGACAAACCTGTTTTTGAGCAATATACGACTTACCTTGGAAATATTATTCAAGGCGATTTTGGTCCATCATTTAAATATCAAGATTACACCGTAAACGAACTGGTTGAGGCAGCGTTACCTGTATCGGCTAAGATCGGCTTTTTTGCTTTTATTTTTACGGTGGTATTTGGTGTCTCAATTGGTACTTTAGCGGCATTGAAGCAAAATACTTGGCTTGATTACAGTATTATGTCCACCGCGATGATTGGGGTGGTGATGCCTTCCTTTGTACTCGCCCCCGCACTAATTTATTTATTCTCTATTGAACTCGGTTGGTTCCCTGCTGGTGGGTGGCATGATGGCTCGTTTAAATACATGCTATTGCCTATTCTCGGTATGTCATTCTTATATATAGCGACGTTTGCTCGTATTACTCGCGGCAGTATGATTGAAACATTGAACAGTAACTTTATCCGCACCGCTCGTGCGAAAGGATTAAGCTACCGTTACATTGTGTTAAAGCACGCACTTAAGCCTGCATTACTTCCGGTTGTTTCTTATATGGGACCTGCATTTGTCGGCATTATTACAGGCTCGGTAGTTATTGAAACCATTTTTGGTTTACCGGGTATTGGTAAATTGTTTGTGAATGCTGCGTTTAACCGTGATTATTCACTAGTAATGGGGATCACCATTTTGATTGGTTTTCTATTCATTCTTTTCAACGCCATCGTTGATGTATTGCTAGCAATAATTGACCCGAAAATTCGTTATTAATAGGGGAACGGACGCATGTTAACGAAAAAAGCAAATTTAGAAGCGATCGAGAGTTTCTCTGAAAATCTAGAAATAGAAGGTCGTAGTTTATGGCAGGATGCCCGTTTACGCTTTATGAGAAATAAAGCCGCGATGATCAGCTTATGTGTATTAACTATAATGACACTTGCTGTTGTCTTTTTACCGATGTTTAGTCAATACGCTTATGATGATACAGATTGGTATGCATTGCACGAAGCACCAAGCCTTACGCACCTTTTTGGTACTGATAGTTTAGGTCGAGACCTTTTTGTACGAACCTTGGTTGGTGGTCGAATCTCCTTGATGGTGGGTATTTTAGGTGCATTGGTAGCGGTGGTTATCGGTACGCTTTATGGCGCAACATCTGGTTTTGTCGGTGGTAAAGTCGATCGAGTAATGATGCGTTTTATTGAGATCCTATACGCAGTTCCATTCATGTTCTTAGTTATCGTACTAGTGACGTTTTTTGGTCGAAATATTATCCTGATCTTTGTTGCGATCGGTGCCATTGCTTGGCTTGATATGGCACGTATAGTTCGTGGACAAACATTGAGTTTACGAAGTAAAGAGTTCATTGAAGCGGCACACGTTTGTGGTGTGAGTAAGTGGGGAATTATTACTCGTCATATCGTGCCTAATGTACTGGGTATTGTTGCGGTATATTCAACGTTACTTATCCCAAGCATGATCTTAACTGAATCATTCCTATCTTTCCTTGGCTTAGGGGTGCAAGAGCCAATGACGAGTTGGGGGGCTTTACTCCAAGAAGGCTCTCAAACCATGGAAGTGGCTATTTGGCAGCTCATTTTCCCTGCGTTATTTATGGTTGTTACCTTGTTCTGTTTTAATTATGTAGGTGATGGTTTACGTGATGCGCTGGATCCAAAAGACAGATAATCCTCTGTATGGACAGCTAATTATTTAACGGATTTAAGCAGGAAAGAATTATGAGTTTATTAGATGTAAAAGATCTGCGTGTCGAGTTTACAACTCAAGATGGCAACGTCACTGCAGTAAATGATTTAAATTTCTCACTCGAGCAAGGTGAGACATTAGGCATTGTTGGTGAATCTGGTTCGGGTAAATCTCAAACTGTTTTCGCATTAATGGGTCTATTAGCAAAAAACGGTATCATTACGGGCAGTGCTAAATTTGAAGGTAAAGAAGTTTTAAATTTACCAGAACACGAATTGAATAAAATTCGTGCAGAACAAATGGCAATGATTTTCCAAGACCCGATGACATCATTAAATCCTTACATGAAAGTCAGTGCTCAGCTAATGGAAGTATTAATGCTTCACAAAGGCATGGGAAGAGCAGAGGCATTTGAAGAATCAGTTCGAATGTTAGAAGCGGTTAAAATCCCCGAAGCTCGTAAGCGTATAACGATGTACCCACATGAGTTCTCGGGGGGTATGCGTCAACGAGTAATGATTGCAATGGCTTTATTATGCCGACCAAAATTATTGATTGCAGATGAGCCAACAACGGCTTTGGATGTCACGATTCAAGCTCAAATCATGCAGTTGTTGAATGAGTTGAAAAGTGAATTTAATACGGCAATTATCATGATTACTCATGACTTAGGTGTTGTTGCTGGTTCTTGTGACAAAGTATTAGTGATGTATGCTGGGCGTACGATGGAGTACGGTACCGTTAATGAAATATTTTACGAACCAAGTCATCCATATGCGGAAGGCTTGCTAAAAGCGATCCCTCGTCTAGATCAAGTTGGCGATATACTACCAACGATTCCTGGTAATCCACCTAACTTACTGCGTTTACCTACTGGCTGCCCTTATCAAGAGCGCTGCCATCGTGTAATGGACCGTTGTAAGCAAGAAGCGCCGATACTTCAGCCATTTGGTGATGGTCGTTTACGTGCTTGTTTTTCTGATCAGGGAGCGTGGTAATGTCAGCAGATAAAAAACTTCTTTTGGAAGTAAAAAACTTAAAAGTCCACTTCAGTATCGCGTCTAAATCAGTGTGGCCATGGGCGAAACCAGCTAACTTAAAAGCAGTTGATGGGGTTAATGTTCGTTTATACGAAGGTGAAACTCTAGGTGTTGTTGGTGAGTCTGGTTGCGGTAAATCTACTTTTGCTCGAGCGATTATCGGGTTAGTTGAAGCAACTGAGGGTGAAGTTCTTTGGCTTGGTCAAGATTTGACAAAGTTGGATGATGAGCCTTTACGCCAAAAACGAAAAGAGATTCAAATGATCTTCCAAGATCCACTGGCGTCTTTGAATCCTAGAATGACTGTTGGCGATATCATTGCTGAACCTCTGCAAACGTTTTATCCTAAACTGACAAAAGAAGAGGTGAAGGATCGAGTAAAAGAGATGATGATGAAGGTTGGTTTGTTACCAAACGTCATTAACCGTTATCCACATGAATTCTCTGGTGGTCAATGTCAGCGCATCGGAATTGCACGAGCCTTGATACTTAAACCAAAAATGATCATCTGTGATGAGCCAGTATCGGCGCTTGATGTTTCTATTCAAGCTCAAGTTGTTAACTTACTTAGAGAGTTACAAAAAGAATTAGGTTTAAGCTTAGTTTTTATTGCTCATGACCTTTCTGTGGTTAAGCACATTTCTGATCGCGTACTTGTTATGTATTTAGGTAACGAAGTTGAGTTAGGTGAATCTGATGCCTTGTTTAGCGATCCTAAACACCCGTACACAAAAGCATTAATGTCAGCGGTACCAATCCCAGATCCTAAACTTGAAAGAGCAAAGGTGATTGATATGCTAGAAGGGGATCTTCCTTCTCCAATCAATCCGCCATCAGGGTGCGTGTTTAGAACGCGTTGCCCACAAGCAACGGAAATATGTGCACAAACAAAACCTGAGCTTAAAGGCACTGATGTTCATGCTGTCTCTTGTTTAGCGGTAACTAGCTAAGTTTTCTATATAAAGTAATTCAGCCTGTGACAGGCTTAAGCGCGATAATTTTTTATATCGCGCTTTTTTTATACCTAAAATCTAAATGTTTAAATTTGGTTAAATATTATTAGCAAACTGTCGATAAAGAAAGGTAAGTATTTTAATTGGCTATTCTAGTTAAAAAATAAATAGATTTTAATGAACTCATATATAGAAGGATATTGTATGCAGTCACTTTCTCTTCAGTGGAAAATAACCATCGCGGCAGCCATTGGGCTTATTACTCTTGCTTCTTCGCTCATTGGTTTTTCCATTTATTCCTCGATTGAAAATCAAGTGGTTGTTCAAAAGCAGACGTCAGATTCTGTTATTAAGCAAACTCAAACGCTATTAATGGCAGAAGCAAAAAATCAATCAAAACAAATTCAAACTTACTTAGATGAAGCGATTTATCGAGCTGAAATGCTTGCTGAAAGTGCGCTGTTTTTTCAACAAAGTGCTGAAGATACCTTTATGGACAGTGGTGACTTACGCCAGTCTTTAAGTGACATGATGAAGAGACCAGTACAGAAATACCCTAATATTTATGGTGCATACAGCGTATATCAACCAGATATGTTAGATGGAGAAGATTTTAATTATCATGATGCAGGTTATGCGAGTTCAAATAAAATAGGGCGCTTTGCTCCTTATTGGTTTAAATCAGCAACCAAAGAAGCTGAAATGCGTGTCTTTACAGAAAAAGAGCTGAGTAACACAGAAAGAGAAGCGAGCGGAGATGCGTCGAATTACTGGTTTACGTGTAGTTTAAAAGAAAGCCGTTTGTGCATTATTGATCCTTATTATTATGAAAATAATGGGGTAACGACACTTATCAGTTCTATTACCACTCCTTTGATAAAAGAAGGACAAACAATAGGAATTATTGGTATTGACCTTGATATAGGTCGTCTTTCTGACCTAGTCACTCAAGCTGATAACGCTATTTTCAATGGTGATGGTGCGATTTATGTCGTCAATGGAAAAGGAAAACTCATATTATCAGATCAGAAAAACACCTCTTTTGGCCAATCTTTAGATTCACATAATAATACATTATCAATGGTACCTTCGTGGGTCTCTGCTGGAAACTCACAATTAATATGGTCTGATAATAAAAATAAGTTGTTTGTGTTTGTGCCAATCAATTTAAAAACACAGCGTTGGGGAGTCATTATTGAAGTCGATAGAGAAACGGTGTTTGCAGATGTCAATAAATTAGACCGTTTACTTATTGAACATGGGAGTGAATCTTTATTAATGCAAGGAATGGTTGGTTTAGTCTTAACCGTTTTAGTGTTAACTGCTTTATGGTTTGCCACGAAACAGATTGTAAAACCTATTTCATTAGTGGCTTTACGTTTAAAAGATATCGCTTCTGGTGAAGGGGATTTAACCCAACGCTTGGCTGTACAAAGTAAAGATGAAGTAGGGCAATTGGCGCATTGGTTTAATGCTTTTTTAGAAAAACTTCAATTAACAATTAAAGATGTGGCTCAAAGCAGTGATGAATTATCGAATGTAGCTGCGCGATCAAGTTCTATTGCGAGCCAATCTAAAGAAGGCAGCGATGTTCAATTTCGAGAAGTCGATATGGTTGCTACTGCGGTGGAAGAGTTAACACAAACGGCAAGCTTAGTGGTTGATCATTCAACACTCGCCGCTGATGCTGCAAAGCAAGCAGAATCGGCTTCTAATGAAGGAAAAGAATTAATATTGACGACTGAGTCCGTTATTCAATCTTTAGTCAGTAATATGGAAAAAGCGGTCCCTGTTGCTCAGGAATTAGAGTGTAATAGCTCAAATATAACCGCCATATTATCGGTTATTGAGGGAATATCTGAACAGACTAACTTACTTGCATTGAATGCGGCGATTGAAGCGGCGAGAGCGGGGGAGCAAGGAAGAGGATTTGCTGTTGTGGCTGATGAAGTTCGTCAGTTAGCAAGACGTACCGGAGATTCTGTGGATGAAATTCGCATAGTGATTGAAAAGTTACAATCAGGAACTAAATCGGTTGTAACTGCAATCACTGAGGGAAATACGATTGCACTGGATGGCGCATCGACGATTAAATTGTCGGTAGAAAGCCTGCAACAAATCAGTGCGGCTGTTGTGACAATACAGGACATGAATATGCAAATTGTGAGAGCCGCAGAAGAGCAGCAAGCCGTTTCTAATGAAGTGAATCAAAGTGTCAGTAATATCCGAGATTCAAGCCATAAGATGTTAGAACAAGCTAATTCTGGTGAAGCGGTAGGTTTAGAGCTTTCATCGTTATCAACGCAACAAAAACAATTGATGTCCCAATTTAAAGTTTAACTGTCGAAACGGTGTAAATAAAAAACGCCCATGGGATGAAACCTATGGGCGTTATTATTTAATCCGTACAATTCATTGTGATTGTATTGATTATATGACCGTTTATTCTTCGTCTTCGTCTGATTCTACGAACCAGTAACCTGTATTGACAAATTGCAGTAGGTTAGCCACTGAGTGCGGATCTTGCAGTAAGTTCTCAATATCAAGCAGTGTAAATTCTGATGATTCACATAAAGCAATCACATCCTCTTTTACTGTTAGTGGGAACACATAGCTCTCACCATCAATATAAAGTGTCATGTTGTCTTCACATGCTTCTTCTTCATGATAGAAAGCACGAACACCGGCCACTTTAATCAGAGCTTGACCTGATTGTAGATAAGCCAATAACTCTTCTGTTGTCCACTTCTCAGTATCAGGCAAAATGTTCAAATGATGGCGAGAGTTACTTAAATACTCTCCCATAAATTGCTTAAGGCTCTGTTCATCCGACAACGCATTTAGCATCATGGCTTTTAAATCTTCAAAACTTTGTGTGGTGATCTCTGTGCCATGTGTTTGCGCTTTAAGATCTGGATTATGGTAATGCACATCATTTTTTTCATTTTCAATAATGAAATCCGCAAAATTACTCACTAGCTCTTGTTCTTTTGGAGAGCGGAAGCCGGCAGAGTAACTCATTGATGGCTCTAGTGCGTAGCCATCGTGTGGAAAGCCTGGTGGAATATAAAGAATATCACCCGGTTCTAAGATTTGATCAATGATCGGATCAAAACCTGTAATTTGCTTTAATGCACCATGACGATGTTCTTCTTCGTATTCGCCGATATCGCCCACACGCCAATGACGCTTACCTTGGCCTTGAATAATAAAAACATCATATTGATCAATGTGCGGGCCTACGCCACCATCGGGTACTGAATAGCTGATCATTACATCATCAAATAACCAATTTGGCATTTGTTTAAATGGCTTAAACAACTCAGCAGCACCTTCATGCCAATGGTTAGCGGCTTGAACGATAATAGACCAGTTAGTTTCGCCCAGTGTATCAAATAGTTCTTCAGTTAATGGGCCGTGTTCTGCTTTCCATTCGCCATTTAAGTTAGAAACAAAGCGTGAGTCCACTTCGTTTTCTAGTGTTAAACCTGCTAATTCTTCAGGTGTGACTGGATCTTGAAAGTTCTCAAAACCACCTTTGATGATGACGGGTTTTTTCTGCCAATATTCCGAGAGAAATTCTTGTAGTGAAAAGCTTAATTGATACATTATTTATTCCAATAAAAATGCCCGTCGTCGGGCATTTTGTATAAATTTAGGGGGGAGACGACGATCAGTATCTAACGTTATCGTGATATTGGCTTAGGATAGCAACCATTTTTTCCATTGTCTCTTTTGAAGGAGGATTAACACCATCAAGCGGATATTTTAAACCCATTGCTTCCCATTTATGGGCACCAAGTTGGTGGTATGGAAGTAATTCTACTTTCTCTATGTTATCCATATCTTTAATGAAATCACCTAGCATGTGTGCTGATTCTTCATCATCAGTGTAGCCAGGAACAATTACGTAACGGATCCATGTTTTTTTACCGATCTTATGCAGGTAACGAGCAAAGTCCAATGTTCGTCTATTTGATACACCAATAAAATCGTGGTGGATTTCATCTTTCATGTGCTTAATATCAAGCATAACAAGATCAGAAGCAGCAAGAACTTCATCAACGACATCAGTATGCTTACGAATATAGCCATTGGTATCTAAACACGTGTGCATGCCTTCGGCTTGTGCTGCTTGAAAGAAATCACGTACGAATTCTGGTTGAAGCATGGCTTCACCACCAGAACAGGTAATGCCGCCACCTGACGCTTTCATAAAGTGACGGTAGCTTTTGGCTTCTTCGATTAATTCAGTCACAGAGACTTCTTTGCCTTCATGTGTATCCCAAGTATCGCGATTATGGCAATACATACAACGCATTAAGCAGCCTTGTAAAAAAATGATAAAGCGAATACCAGGACCATCAACGGTACCACAAGATTCAAAAGAGTGAATACGACCTACAGACATGACGACATTTCTCCGAACTATAATTATGAGGCCATTTTATTACACTTTCGGATAATTAAGTAGGGCAAACCACAGAGAAATTAGGGGATTTAAGAGGGGATTTGTGGAAATAAAAAAGCCCCACCAAATGGCAGTAATGAC
>SAMEA5043648__coassemble_752_pt1 | contig 12907 bp, 9 predicted proteins | sample SAMEA5043648__metabat2_low_PE_006 | metagenome-assembled genome bin SAMEA5043648 (sample SAMEA5043648) | Gadus morhua
ACTATAGCCAGCATCCGCTTTGCCATATTCATCAACAGCATAAATAAAATTAGAGTTAAATTTTTCAACAGCTTCTTTAGGCGTGTCAGCGTAGATAGCATCATCTTCAACTTCAAAGCCTTGTTGCAAAAGCGCGGCTTTCTCTTTAATAAAAGAGTCAGAGGCCATATCAAGGTAGGTATAGTGCTTACGGTCACTATCAGGGATACAAAAAAATTGGTACTTAGCCATATTCATTTCCTCAGTAAAATAAAACGTCTCAAAAGGGGGGTTCAAATTGGCGTGATACTTTATTTACCGAATGAATAATAGATTTTTAATTATATACAATTAAGATGAATATATTGAAAAATTACTCCACGAACAATGGAAAAAGTAATAAAAACGAGAGTAGCTCACATTATATATAACTATATTTAACAAAAAACGGCTCACCAAATTTAGATGAGCCGTTTAATCAGATTAAATAATCCCCTTGGTACAAACAACGCTTTATTAATCTAAAGACTTTTTAAATCGCTTAGACGCGATAAATAAACCAATAGCAGTGAAGATAATCATCCACAACGTATCTCGCCATAAATCCATTAAATCCGCACCACGTAGAACAATACCTCTGATCAATCTCATGAAGTGTGTCGCGGGTAAGATTTCAGCAATCCACTGAGCAATAACAGGCATGCCTTCATACGGAAACATAAAACCTGATAATAAAATCGAAGGCAATAAGATGAAGATAGTCATTTGCATTGCTTGAAGTTGTGTTTTTGCAATGGTCGAAATCACCAATCCAAGAGTTAAGCTTGCGGCAATAAACAATAATGTGCCTAATAAGATTTGGCTTAATGACCCATTAATCGGCACACCAAAAATCACATAACCTAAACCAAGAATAATGAAGACTTGAATTAAACCAACGAAGATATACGGAATAATTTTAGCAACCATCAACTCAAACGATCGTATTGGTGTCGTAATGAGTAGCTCTAAATTCCCTCTTTCTCTTTCTCGTACAATCGCAGAACTGGTAAAAAGCACCATCGTCATGGTTAAGATAACACCGAGTAGTCCAGGAACAATATTGACCGCAGATCGTCGACTGGGGTTATAGAACAAAGTGACTTCAAACGTTTTCGCATGAGCGCTGTTTCGCACATCAAAATCAAGATCCGTTAATGGCATGGTTTGTAAGCCAAGAATCGCCGCACTTATCATGGTGTCTGAGCCATCAACAATCCATTGCCCTAGCTCTCTTCCTTGCATCATCCGCTGAGTAATATCTTTTGGTAATACTAACGCAGCACGAACAATACCCTGTTGGATGGCTTTTTCTGCTTCTTCTACGGTTGGGTAATGTTGCTCAACGCTAACCACTTGAGTCACTTTCACCGATTCAGTGATCATTCGCCCAAAGGCACTTTCACTTTGATCAACAACCGCAACAGGTATGTCTCTAATGTCGGTATTAATCGCATAACCGAACAATAACAATTGAATCAAGGGGATCATAATAACCATGCCAAAGGTCAATTTATCTCGTGATAATTGACGAACCTCTTTAAGCATAATGGCTTTCATACGATTAAGTGATTTCATTGGCGTCCCTTCCCAGTCACGGTAACAAAGACATCTTCTAAACTTGGGCGCGCCCTATTCATCTCTGCGTCTTTCAACTCAGGAAATTCGGTTCTCAACCATAAAATAGGGTCACTCACACGTTGATGAATAAGCACTCGTAATCGTATTCCTAACTGAGCGGCGGATCTCACTTCATCTCGCTTTATTAACCCGTTTTTTAATACACGTAAATTATCCGTTTTCACTTCAACAATATTCACCCCCATGTTTGCCATTAATGTTTCTGGCTCTCCATCGGCACGAATAACGCCAGATTCCATAATCGCTAATCGATGGCAACGTTCCGCTTCATCCATGTAATGTGTCGTCACCAAAATAGTGGTGCCTTTATCGGACAGATCAAATAATTGCTCCCAAAATTCTCGACGATTTTCAGGATCCACCGCTGACGTTGGCTCATCTAAAAACAATAATTCGGGATCATGCATTGTCGCGGCCGCTAATGATAACCGCTGCTTCTGACCACCACTCATGCCCGATACCCGTTGTTTTCGGAGTTGGTCAAGACCGTAAGTAGCAAGTTGTTCTGTAATACGCGCGACTAATAATCGTTTTTCCATTCCAAAAATTTGACCTATAAACTCTAGGTTTTCTTCCACACTTAAATCGTCATATAAAGAAAACTTTTGAGTCATGTAACCAATTTTCAAACGTAATGCTTCGGACTCTTTAGGGATACGTAAACCAAGTACATCAATATGGCCGGATGTAGGACTCAGTAATCCTGTTAGCGTGCGGATAGTGGTCGATTTACCGCATCCATTTGGTCCTAAAAAACCATAGATACTGCCTTTAGGGACGGATAAGTTAATGCCATCTATCGCGGTAAAATCACCAAACTTCTTTACCACATTGGTGGCTTTAATCGCAAAATCAGTCATTAGAGTCGTCCTTTTTCAAGATAACTTGAGCAGGAACCCCCGAAGGTAGAGAAGCCGCAGACTCGGGTAAATCGACTTCGGCTAAATACATCAAGTGCGATCGGTCTTCTTCAGTCAGTGCATAATAAGGAGTAAATGAAGGCTCGGACGCTACCCAGCGAACTGTGCCTTCAAAGGGTAAATCAATGCCATCCACTGCCACTGAAAACGTTTTCCCCGGAATAAACCCAACACGATAAGAAGCAGGAACATACACTCTGGCATAAGGGATACGATTTGCTTGAATAACCGCCACAAACCCATTAACTGGAACGCGCTCACCTAAGTTGTACGGCAGATTATCTAAAATTCCATCACGTGTTGCGACAATGGTTAACTCATCTAATTTTTGCTGTTGTAACACCACTTCGGCTTTCATTGCATCAAGCTCTGCTTTGGCTTGATCGATGTCTTCTGGTCTTGCCCCTGAAGTCAGTTTGGAGAACTCTTCATTGGCAGAATTCAATGCCGCACGAGAAGAGTCCCGCGACGCTAAAGCCGCGTCTTTATTTGATTGACTCGTCAGTTTTTTCTTTACCAATTCAACCATTCGACGATAGGTCTTTTCAGCATCAATCAATTGGGCTTTCGCTTGATCAACTCGGGCTTGAGCAGACGCAATATCTTCAGGTCGTTCACCATTGGTTAACCGCTGTAAATACGCTTGGGCTTTCGCCTTATTAGCAATAGCGTAAGCAAGAACTGCGGTTTGATTTTTTGTATCAAGTTGAACCAACACATCCCCAACTTTTACCACGCTACCTTCTTTAATCGGTAATGCTCGAATAATCTCATTGGAGGTCGCAGAGAAGGTTACTCTGTCTCGTTCTAACGTTCCTAAGGCTTCATCACGCTGCTCAGGTCCACAACCTTGCAGTATCACCACGCAGATGAATCCTAATAATAATTTACGCATCCTTCTCTCTCCTGATATTAACGACTTACCGTTTAGTAAAAATAACGCCATCGCTCAAATAATACCATCTTACTCCTAAAAAAAGCCTCATTGAATATCTTCATTCAATGAGGCTAATTACGGTGTCATCTTGTGATGTAACGGCATCTTCGAAAAATGTAAATCTTGAAATAAAGTAATGCGTATACACCGAAAGGTTATTTAATGACAATATATTTCGTCCATAAAAAAGCCCGATTGAATCCCTTCATTCAATCGGGCTTTTTATTACTTTTTCGTTATTCTATTATGGGGTTACTACACCAAACCATAAATTGAATTGATCAAATACCGACATCAGTTGCTGGAATTTAGCTTGGTCAGAAACCGTAAATTCTCCCGCTTTCATTTCATCTTTCAATACTGATTTTTTCGACATCATGTTTTCAAACGCTTGACGCGATAACGTAATGTTCAAATCCGCATTATCAAACTGAGTATCTGTATAAGACTTCAATACTGAATTACTTAAATCCATTGAGTATTTACCATCGCCTTTAACATCAATATTCACTTTAATGTTCATGCCTTTTGCAACATCAGGTTTCACTGTCACACCAAGGTATTTCATGAACTGATTAAACGGCATGTTCACGGCTATTGCTGCTGTATTTGGCGTTGCTACTGGTTTAATACCATTACGTAATTCTTTAGCGCCGCCTAGATAATAGTTTCTCCAAGGACCAGACTCTGATTGATAGCCTAGTTGCTCCATTGCATCCGCTTCTAAATAACGTGCATCCATATTGTTAGGATTTGCAAAAGTCACGTTATTTAACAGAGTCACCGCCCAACGGTATTCGCCTTTTTTGATTGCCGCTTCAGCAAGCTCAATGACTTTCTTCTCGCCACCTATCGCTTCAACGTATTTAGTGCCTTCTTCCGTTGGTGTTAATGGGTTTAGATTGGCTGGGTTACCGTCCCACCATGCGCCGAAGTAGTAATCGTAAGTCGCACGTGCATTATGAGAAACCGTACCGTAGTAACCACGGTTGTACCACTCTTTACCTAATGAATCTGGCAGTTTAATTTCTGCTGAGATTTCATTTGGCGTATACCCTTTGTTTGCAAGACGTAGCGTTTGGTCATGAACGTATTTATACATATCACGCGTTTTCGCTAACTGTCCTTTGATCTTCTCTTGACCCCATGTCGGCCAATGGTGCGAAGCAATCATGGTATCTGCTTTGTCGCCATACGTATGCAATGCTTGGTCTACGTAAGTCGCCCACGAAGATGCATCACGTGTTTTTGCGCCGCGCAATGTCGAAATGTTGTGGATAGTGTGCGTCATTACTTCCGCAGCCATCATGGTTTTGTATTCAGGAAAATAGAACATGAATTCAGAAGGCGCTTCTGATTCTTGAGCCATCATCACTTCTAGATCAACACCATCAATCGTCATTTCTTGACCAGTGTGCTCTGCGATTTCAGTTGGCTTAACAATACCAGGTGAACCTGATGACGTCGTCTTGCCTAAACCACCATCAACCATACCTTTATTGTTCGCATCAAGAAGGTTGCCATACATGTATGAAGAACGACGCGACATGGTGGTGCCTGCCATTAGATTTTCAGCAATAGAGTGCGTGAAAAAACCTTCTGGTGCCGCAATAGCCACATCACCATCATCAATGGCTTTTTGAGTTGTTACGCCTAAAATACCACCAAAATGGTCAACATGAGAGTGAGTAAAAATAACACCCGTTACCGGCAGGTTCTCTACTTTATCGCGTAATAATTTTAGACCGGCAGCAGCCGTTTCTGGTGAAATAAGCGGATCGATAACAATCCAACCCTCATCACCACGAATGAACGACATCACTGATAAATCAAAACCACGAACTTGATAAACACCCTCTTTAACTTTAAATAAGCCATTGATGTTATTTAGTTTCGCTTGACGAAGAAGAGAAGGGTTAATGGTTTGAGTGTCTTTGTCTTGATTAATAAAATCAAACTTTGAGAAATCCCAAACGACATTGCCTTGCGCATCTTTAATTGTTTTTTCTGGCCATTTAGCAATGAAGCCACGAGAAGCATCTTCAAAATCCGATTTATTATCAAAATTTAAATATTGCTTTAATTGATCATTCTTTTGAATCGTGTAGGTCGTTGCTTCTTTTGGCTGACTGGTTGTCGGGGCAGCAAAAACAAAGGCAGGAGCCAGAGTCGCTACAACCGCCAGTGATATGATGGATTTTTTAAATGACATTAATAATCTCTCAATATGAGCGAACAATGCAATTTGTTCGTCGCTGGAGAAATAGTAGGGCTTATCACCGAAACGATCGATAGCGTCACGGTTAAAAGTGGATTTAGTTATATTTAATCCATAACCAAATAGATTAACTAATTCATAAGTTCAATAACGGTAAATGTTGAGTCACCTCTTCAAACGTTTTCTTTAACCATTGATGTCCGGTATCCGATTGCTGCGAATGGTGCCATGTCATATAAACAGGAAGTGGCCGGGAATCAAACGGCAACGGTAAAATGGTAAGTGGTAACATTTTAGAGAGCATCTTCGCATGCCAAACACCTGTGACACACAACCAATCGGTTTGAGCGGCCATCATTATTGAATTACAAATAGACCCACCGGTATAAGCTTCCTTTCTTTGAGGTAACTTTTCTTTTAATAATGAATCCATGATGTAGTTATCCATCCTTTGAGTTTTCCACAAGAGATGTTGCTCTGCAAAAAATTGCTCTTGAGTAATACTGTCTTTGATTCTTGGATGGTCTTTTCTACACACGACGACTAACGGTAATTCAAACAATAATTGATTATGATAACCATGCTCTTCAAGTGGCACGGTTGCTAAAATTAAATCCACCTTACGCATGCGTAAATCAGCCTGTCTGTCTTCCTCATTTAAGTGTTCAATATCGGCTTTAAAATTCACATCAGGTGCACATTCATCACGATGTTTTATTAAGGGAGGAACAATCATCAAATCGAGATCTTTATGGCTGGAAATACGAAAGGTTCGCTGACTCGTTGCAGGATCAAACGCTTGACGAGATTTTGCACCATTCAATAATAAACTCAATGGTTCTTGAATTTCAGCGTGTAATTCAGTTGCAAAATTAGTGGGGACGATCCCTCTTCCTTGGCGGATAAATAATGGATCTTGATATTGTTCACGCAGTCGATTCAATGTATGGCTGACCGCTGGCGCCGTAATCCCTAAACTCACCGCCGCCTCATTCACACTTCGTGTGTTCATTACTATATCAAAGGTTTTGAGTAAATTTAGATCCATGAATTCCTACCACATCAATTATTTAGTGATCTAATTATAAGCAGTTTTACAATCAAAAATCTAACACTGCCTCAAGGTATTCTATTTCTGTCTCTTTTTGACAACCATTTCTCGCGCCTTTTGGTGATATTAATCAAGCCGATACTTTGCTTGCTTTTTCATTTGGCGACAGCGCAAGACCCACAACCTTGGGTTCGTAACCCATTAAATTGGTTAATAAAAGAAAGTCACAGAGAAGTCGCAACAGGACGAGAAATCAGTCAATACTTTCAGCGTTGTTAAACAATGAAACACTCGACAAAAATTTGCGGCAAGACTCTAATTTACATAATTTAACCCGGATAATTCACTCTTATCCGAGAGCATAATCACATTTTTTACCTTATCTCAGACATACACTTCCCTTCTATTCTTTCCTATATTATTAACGGCATCAGAAGGATTTTTTATGTCGCAGATTTCCCTTAATGGCGATTGGACACTCACCTCTCCTACGCATTCACATATTGCTATTCCAATGACCATTCCGGGTGATAATTATCACGCCTTATTTAACGCTAATATCATTGCTGACCCTTATCAAGAAACAAATGAAAAACACGTTCAATGGGTGAGAGAATGCGATTGGCATTTATCTCGTTCTTTCTCGATATCTCAAGGCGATCTTAACGCTAAAGCACTGTTATTGACCCTCAGTCGATTAGATACCCTTGCCGATGTTTTTATTAATGGCGAGCAAGTATTAAGTAGCACCAACATGTTTCAGCTGCACCGTATTGATATCAAACCGTTTATCGTGCTTGGAGACAACATCATTGATGTTCATTTTGCGCGTGTAAACGAAGAAGGAAAACAACGAGCACAGCAATTATCGATGCCTATCCCTTGGGCTGTTGGAAATAATAAAGTGCCTCACATGAACTTGATCCGCAAAACCCAATGCCACTCAGGTTGGGATTGGGGGATTTGTTTATTGGTGTCTGGCATTTATGACCCCGTTTACATTGATCCTATTAAACACATCACTTTGCATTCAGTTCATACAGAACAAATATGGCATCAAGGCAGTGTCGATGTCAGCGTAAGCATCAAGCATGATTTAATGTCAGGGCACGATATTACCGTTACGTTTGGAGAACGAATCCAAACCATTACCAGTCATGAACAAGGCGAAACCACGGTTATCTTCCCAATTGAAACCCCTGAACTTTGGTGGCCTTCCGGTTACGGTGAACAATCTTTATATCCTCTAACGATAGAGCTTGATGGCCAATCAATTTCAAAAAAAATAGGCCTAAGACAATTAGCATTAAATAACAAAGCAGACGCGATTGGCTCGGCGATGGAATTTATTATTAATGGTTTTCCAATCAATTCAAAAGGCGCAAATTGGATCCCGATGGATGCTATGCCAAGCCTAGAGTCAGAAACTCGCTACCGTGACCTGTTAAGCAGTGCAAAAGACGCGAACATGAATATGATCCGCGTGTGGGGTGGCGGCCAGTACGAATCCGACACCTTCTATGAATTGTGTGATGAACTGGGATTAATGGTATGGCAAGACATGATGTTTGCTTGTTCACTGTATCCCTCTACTGATGCTTTCATGAAGGAAGTGGAACCGGAGATCCGTCAGCAAGTTCAGCGCTTAAAAGATCATGCCTCTATCGTACTTTGGTGTGGTGATAACGAAGTGATTGGCGCCATCGGCTGGTATGACGAATCGAAACATAATAAGACCACCTACACGGTTAATTATGATCGTCTAAACCGTAAGATTGCTCAATGGATTGCAGAAGAAGACCCAAGCCGCCGTTTTTGGACGAGTTCTCCCTGCAATGGTGACATGGATTTTGGTGATGCATGGCACAATGATAACCGAGGAGACATGCACTTTTGGGATGTGTGGCACTCAGGAAAATCATTCAATGCGTACTTGGACATCAAACCACGTTTTTGCTCTGAATTTGGCTTTCAATCATGGCCTTCTTTTGCTGAAGTGAAACGCTTTGTGCCAGAATCAGACTGGAATGTCACCTCTCCCACGTTTGAGGGTCACCAAAAAAATGGGCGAGGAAACAGCATCATCACAGAAATGTTTACTCGTTATTTCCGCTTCCCATCCAACTTTGAGCAAATGCTGTATTTAAGCCAAGTTCAACAATCCATGGCAATTAAGACTGGCTGTGAATACTGGAGAGCCATCAGTCCTATTTGCCGTGGCATGCTGTATTGGCAATTAAACGATAATTGGCCAGTTAGTTCGTGGTCAAGCATTGAGTACAGTGGCCGTTGGAAGCAATTGCACTATCACGCCAAACGCTTTTTTGCGCCAACGTATGTGCCTTTTGAAGAAACAGACACTGAACTTCAGATCAGAGCTGTTAATGATAATCGCTTTGAACGTCATATTGATGGTACGGCTTACTGGATGGATTTTAACGGTGAAGTCCTCGGGCAATGGCCAATTAACTACTCTATCGAACCTGATGGCAACGATGTGATTTGGTCACTTTGCAAAGAAAAATTTCAAGTGAGTAAAAACAACAGCTTCTTCTTTGTCGACATAAACGTCAATGGCGAACGCATTCAAAACACATGGTTTGCAACACCAAAGCTCAAACAACTGACCATTAAAAAAGCGAATATTGAGGTTACTCAAGAAGGTGAACGTATTACGCTTTGCTCTGATAATCCCGCTTTCTTTGTGCATTTAGAACACGACGGAAAAGGCCGTTTCAGTGATTCAAGTTTTACGTTATTACCGAATACCCCAATCACTATAAATTACTTAGGGGATGACATCGAAACAGTAACCAAAACCTTACGTGTTTATGATTTATCAAACAGCTATTAATAGGCATTAGCGTTAAAAAAGAGGTGATATTTGATGTCGCCTCTTTTTATTGATAACTATATATTATGATAACCAGAACAAATCATAATTATCAGTTTTTATCGTTCTCCCTTATTCTCTTCTCATAGTAATAATTCATACCCCGTTCGTTTGCAGGAGTTTCATTATGAGTAACGCATTATTTTCATTGGTTCAATTAGGCCAACACACATTATCAAACCGTATTGTTATGCCTCCAATGACTCGTTCACGCGCAAGCCAACCTGGTGATAGTGCTAACGATATAATGGCAACTTATTATGCACAACGAGCCTCTGCGGGTCTTATCATTTCAGAAGGAACTCAAATCTCTGAAATGGGTAAAGGCTACGCATGGACTCCTGGTATTTACACACAAGAACAAATCGCCGGTTGGAAAAAAACGACCGATGCTGTACACGCAAAAGGCGGCGTAATATTTGCGCAGCTTTGGCATGTAGGCCGCGTAACTCACCCTGATAATATTGGCGGAGAACAACCGATTTCATCTTCCGCTATCAAAGCAGAAAATGTGAAAGTCTTCATCGATAATGGTACAGATGCACCCGGCTTTGTGGATGTTGTAGAGCCACGAGAAATGACAAAAGAAGACATTAATAATGTCATTGAACAATATCGCCAAGCGGCATTGAATGCAATTGAAGCGGGTTTTGATGGCATTGAGTTACACGCGGCAAATGGGTATTTAATTAATCAATTTATTGATTCAGAAGCGAACAATAGAACGGATGAATATGGCGGAAGCCTAGGGAAACGTTTACGCTTTTTAGATGAAGTTGTGACCGTATTAGTTGAAGCCATTGGTGCTGATCGCGTAGGGGTTCGTTTAGCGCCACTAACAACATTAAATGGTACGGTTGATGCAAATCCAATCGCAACCTACACCGCTGCAGCTGCCTTATTAAATACACACGAGATTGTCTATTTACACATTGCAGAAGTGGATTGGGATGATGCTCCTGAAACGCCAATTTCATTTAAACAAGCGCTTCGTGATGCTTATAAAGGCATTCTAATTTACGCCGGTCGTTACAAAACAGAAACGGCACATACTGCAATTGAAGAAGGCTTTGCCGATATGATTGGTTTTGGTCGTCCATTTGTTTCGAATCCAGATCTGCCTGAGCGTATTAAGCACAATTACCCATTAGCAACGCATAATCCAGAGACATTATTTGGCGGTACCGAAAAAGGATTAACGGATTACCCAATCTACGGCAAATAAATTTCATCACATATAAAAAAGCCAATGATATTACTCATTGGCTTTTTTATTCTCGTTCTTTACGCTTCGCTTGAATACTCAGCTTTCACTTTATCGATAATTAATTCTCTAAACCAACGATGAGAATGGTCAAAGTCAAAATGCTTATGCCACATTAATACATAGCATCCGGGTTCCATTTCAATAGGCCCAGGTAGTATTTTTAAAGGTGAGTTTTTTAGCATGTGGTCGACGTATTTTGCGGGCGCACATAAGATCAAATCACTGCGTTCACACAACTCCATTGCTGAATGAAAATCCGTTAAATTGACGGCAATATCACGCTTAAGGTGTTGTATATTAAGAATATCATCCAATAACCATTGTTCTATCCCACCAAAAACGACCTGTAAATGACGGTACTTTAAAAAAGTATCAAGATTCCATTCTTCTTGAAATAAAGGATGGTCTTCACGCACCAAACATACGGCATGATCTCTGACTAATTCAACACAGTTCAATTCTTTTGGAATGTTTTCCATGTGCCATTTAGAGCGACGATCCCATTCCCAACAACTGATTGCCATGTCAATTTCACAACGTAATAACTGATCTAGACTGTCACGACGCCATGTTTTCGCATGTACATTCACTTGCGGCGCTTGCTTCAATACCGAAGGCATAAAATAAGGGTAAGTAAGAGAATAAGCGGGCTCTACCATATGAATATCAAAGGTACGCTTACTCTCACTTGGTTCAAAATGATTAGGCCGAGTAAATAACTCTAAATGTTGAAGAACTTGACGTAATTCTGGAGCGAGTTGCTTTGCTCTTGGCGTTGCTCTTAATCCATAAGAGGTTCGCTCAAACAGTGGGTCATCAAACACTTCTCGTAGTTTCGCCAATTGCTTACTCACGGCAGATTGGCTCAAATGCAATCGTAATGCAGCGGCGGTTACGCTCTGTTCTTCTAACAATACTTCTAACGTATTCAGTAAATTATAATCGAACTGCAACACAGGTTATTCCACCAATTTATTCTTTATCACTGTGATAAAATATCCAGTGCATGTAAACACGCCTCGCCATCATAATGCCTTGTATCTGAATTCCGATTGTAAAGTTAACGTGATATATGCCTTCCGCAGTAAAAGTAACTCCGTCACTTAACCAAGTTGACCATGTCTTTTGATGTATATCGATGGCAGCCACCGACATCATCATTTTTTAATGCTAAATCGAGCATACACTTCGCAACAATCTCGCCTTTAATCGGTTTATAATTTAATAAAAAACCTTTCATCAATGGCTTAACTATCTTCATTATCCCTTGCAATAACACTTCATCAGAGCGCGTTTTTGATCTCGTTCCCGCTAAGGGACCCGGTTGCATAAACGTGACATTTTTAAAGCCAATCGCCGTTACTTGATCTTCCATTTCACCTTTGCATTTCAAATAATGCGAAAGCGCCGAGCTTGATGCTCCAATGCAAGAAACAACATAAATACGCTCAACACCAACATCATGCATAGATTGTGCAACGTCCACCACCAAAGAAACATCAATCGCTTTCAATGCCGCTTTGCTGCCTGCTTTCTTCATCGTTGTGCCTAACGTGATAAAACCAATACTAGGAACGTTGTCTTTGACTTGCTCTTTATTAAACGTTAAATCAGGACTAACTAATTGAGTTAATTTAGAGCATGCATCTTCAAGCGGCCGACGAGTAAGGCTATACACATGGTTAACCGCCTCGCTTTTTAAGGTAAAGCTCAATAAATCATGACCAATCAATCCTGTTGATCCCGCAATTATTATCGTTCTTGAATCAGACATAATTTACTTCTTATGTTTCTATTACTCATACTTTAGCTTAATGGGTAACTCCTAAACTGTCTTGTTTTTTCATCAAAAAAGCCAGTGAACTTCTCACTGGCTTTTAATTTTATACGATTTTATCTAACGATAATTAAATCGCCCAACCACCCACGTAAAACACAATCAAAGCGATCGTGATTGACACA
>SAMEA5043648__coassemble_235_pt1 | contig 12672 bp, 10 predicted proteins | sample SAMEA5043648__metabat2_low_PE_006 | metagenome-assembled genome bin SAMEA5043648 (sample SAMEA5043648) | Gadus morhua
CATTATTATAAGAACTTTCAGTAATAATTGAATAAATATGTAAAAATAATGCATTTAATTCTTTATTTTTATCTGGAATTGCCGTAAGTTTGAATCATCAAGAAAAATACTGAATTAAATCAGACTTAATATTTGCAAAAAGCAGTGAGCACTGTGCATTTAGGAGAAACACCATGGCATTATGGGGCGGACGTTTTAGTCAAGCAGCAGACACAAGATTTAAACAGTTTAACGATTCACTTCGTATTGATTATCGCCTTGCAGAACAAGACATTGTCGGCTCTATCGCATGGTCTAAAGCACTACTTTCTGTCAATGTTATTACAGAAATAGAACAACAAAAACTTGAATTAGCATTGAATGAATTGAAATTAGAAGTGATGGAAGATCCTGAACAGATCTTATTGTCAGACGCTGAAGATATTCATAGCTGGGTTGAGACACAGCTTATCGGTAAAGTGGGTGATTTAGGTAAAAAACTCCACACTGGTCGTTCTCGTAATGATCAAGTGGCGACAGATTTAAAATTGTGGTGTCGTCAACAAGGCCATCAACTGCTTCGCACATTAGATTTATTATTGAACCAACTCGTGAATGTAGCGAGTGAGCATCAGGCGACGGTGCTTCCTGGTTATACTCACCTACAACGTGCACAACCTGTGACATTTGCGCATTGGTGTTTGGCGTATGTTGAAATGATTGAGCGTGATTACTCTCGCCTTGAAGATGCGATTAAGCGTTTAGATACGTGTCCATTAGGATCAGGGGCTTTGGCTGGAACGGCTTATCCAATGGATCGTGAGAAATTGGCTCGTAATCTTGGTTTTCAAAGAGCAACACGTAATAGCTTAGACTCTGTATCGGATCGTGATCATGTGATGGAGTTAATGTCGATTGCTTCAATCTCTATGGTTCACCTTTCTCGTCTTGCCGAAGACATGATTTTTTATAACTCAGGTGAATCTAATTTCATTGAGTTAGCGGATACCGTGACGTCTGGTTCATCATTGATGCCACAGAAAAAGAACCCGGATGCCTTAGAGCTTATCCGTGGTAAATGTGGCCGTGTATATGGCGCATTGGCTGGTATGATGATGACAGTAAAAGCGTTGCCCTTAGCCTATAATAAAGACATGCAAGAAGATAAAGAAGGTTTGTTTGATGCATTAGACAGTTGGTCTGATTGTATTGAAATGGCTGCGCTTTGTTTTGAAGGGATTAAAATAAATAAAGAACGCACTCTAGAGGCGGCAAAACAAGGGTATGCCAATTCAACCGAATTAGCCGATTATTTGGTAGCGAAAGGCATTCCATTCCGCGAAGCTCATCATATCGTTGGTGTTGCTGTGGTTAGTGCAATAGAAAAAGGCTGTGCATTAGAAGAGTTATCTATTGCAGAATTAAAAGTATTCTCTGATGTGATTGAAGACGATGTGTATGCAATTTTAACTATCGAATCTTGTCTTGCGAAACGTAATGCCCTAGGTGGTGTTGCTCCTGAACAGGTAGCTTATGCTGTTGAGCAAGCAGGTAAACGTTTAGAAGAGCGTGATTCGACAGGGGTTAAAGTTCGTCCTGCACGATTAACGGATTTAGATGCATTAGAAGGAATGGTCGCTTACTGGGCTGGTCTTGGAGAGAATTTACCACGTAGTCGTAATGAGTTGGTGCGTGATATTGGATCGTTTGCAGTATCAGAACATCATGGGGAAGTGACTGGGTGTGCCTCTTTGTATGTGTACGATTCTGGTTTAGCTGAAATTCGCTCATTAGGTGTTGAAGCGGGATGGCAGAGTCAAGGTCAAGGGAAAGCGATTGTTCAACACTTGGTAGAAAAAGCGCGTGAAATGGCGATTAATAAAGTGTTTGTATTAACTCGTGTGCCTGAATTCTTTATGAAACAAGATTTTATTCCAACATCTCGTTCGTTGTTACCAGAGAAAGTATTGAAAGATTGCGATCAGTGTCCTCGTCAACATGCGTGTGATGAAGTGGCATTAGAGGTGAATCTGCAAGAGCAAATTATTATCAAAACGAATGTGGCTTAACTGGGGTTGAATGGTAATGATCGGCACTGAGCTAAAAATACAGAATAAAGAGAAAAAGTGGTGAACTTTTTAATTAAAGACTAGTCTTATTAATACTGCTTTTTCTTAGATAGATTCTAAGAGGCCCTAATATCTTTATTGGTATTGGGGCTTTATTTTTTGTGCTTACCTTTAATATTTGATGATTTTATCAAACGATAATAGCCCATCGCTAATAAATGCAATGTCAGTAATCCGCTAAATGCAGCACTTACCATGAAAGTGGCAATGGCTTCGATTTGATAAGGTGTTGCTTGAAAAAACTCCAGCCATGTTAACCATCCGCCGATAGATAAAAAAGTAAGTTGTTTCATACAGCGAAAGCATCGGCCTAGTTTTTGTTTGAATATATCAGAGTGACAAAATTGGCAAGCCATGTTGATTCCATTTTAAATGACGAGTTATGGCCGTTATTTTAACGAGTGATGGGTAAGATAGAAATAAAAAAGGTCGATGTTTTCACATCGACCTTTTTTATTTTGTTTTTATGTTAGTTGCTGGTGATTAACAACCAGGACCACAATCCATACAATGTTTAATCATTTCAGGGCCTAAATGCAGTTTCGCATTTAAATCACGAAGTGCAGTACGAATACCTTCTTCGATTACTGGGTGATAAAATGGCATATCTAGCATTTCAGAAATAGTCATTTTATTTTGGTGTGCCCAAGCTAATAGGTGCGCTAAATGCTCTGCATTTGGTCCCATCATTTCAGCGCCTAAGAAACGCCCCGTTCCTTGTTCACCGTATACATGAAGAATTCCTTTGTTCCGCAGCATTACTCGTGAACGGCCTTGATTTTCAAAAGAAACCTCACCAGTTGCGAAACAACCACAAGTCCCTAAACGAGTTGTGATTTCTTTATAGCTTTCTCCAACCATTGCGATTTGTGGATCTGAGAATACCGCTGAGATTTTCGAGCGACGAAGGCCTGCGCGGATCTCTGGGAAACGTCCTGCATTATCACCAGCAATACGTGCTTGATCAGCGGCCTCGTGCAATAGGGGCAGTTGATTACTGGCATCACCAGCAATGAAGATGGTTGGTAATGATGTTTGTAATGTGTAGTGATCGGCTGTTGGTACACCGCGTTCGTCTAATTCAACCGATGTGTTTTCTAAGCCCAATTTGTCGGTGTTTGGACGACGACCGGTTGCTGCAAGTACATACTCAACTAGGATCGTTTCTTGTTCGCCTTGTTTATTGATGAATTTGATTTCAACTTTATCTTCATCATCATTAAGAGATATGCGTTTCATGCTCTCTATTTTCACATCGGCATCAAGGTAAAACTCTTCGTTGAAGGCCTTGTTTGCATAAGCCATTACTTCAGGATCTGTTACCGGACCGACTTGACCACCTAAACCAAAAAGCTTAGTTTCAACGCCTAAACGGTGAAGTGATTGTCCAAGTTCAAGACCAATAACGCCAGGACCAAATACGGCGACTGATGTCGGTAAATCATCCCAATCAAATACGTCATCATTGATGATAAGGCGATCACCTAATTCATTCCATACCGCAGGGTAAGCAGGGCGAGAGCCTGTTGCAATAACAATACGTTTTGCTGTAATGATCGTATGATCATCGACTTGCAATGTATTGTCGTTTAAAAATTTAGCATAGCCAGAGATTTTATCTTCCGCTGGGATTTCATCAACGCCTTCTAAAACAAACCCAACAAAACGGTCACGTTCAAATTTTACTCGGTCCATGACTTCACGGCCGTTAATGACGATTTCACCTTGAGGGTGAATACCGAATTGAGGTGCTTTTTCAATTTGGTGAACGCTTTCTGCCGCTGCAATTAACAGTTTTGATGGCATGCAACCAACACGAGCACAAGTGGTACCATAAGGACCGCCTTCGATCATGACAACACTGTCAGTATGTGCTTTTGCTGCACGGTAAGAGCCTAAACCTGCTGTACCACCACCGATAACAGCTACATCAACATTGACTTGTTTCATAATTAATATCTCACGTAGATTTATTTTAGAAGAAGTTTTGAAATGGCCCACGGGGTCGTGGGCCATTTTTATTCATTTTGAGCGAGAGATTAAGCTAGGAACACTTCAAGCTCTTCGCTACCACCAATGTGTTTGCCACCGATGAATACTTGAGGAACGGTAGTGCGACCAGTAATTGCACGTAGGCTTACTGTCGTTGCATCTTTACCCAGTACCACTTCTTCGTAGTTTAGGCCTTTATCAATCAAAGTTTGTTTGGCTTTCATACAGAAAGGACAACCAGGTTTTGTAAATACGGTGATTGACTCTTGTTCTTTGTGTTCAGGAGCAAGGTAGTTCAGCATCGTATCTGCATCAGAAACTTTGAACGGGTCGCCAGGTACGTTTTCTTCGATGAACATTTTTTCAACGATGCCGTTTTTAACTAGCATGCTGTAACGCCATGAACGCTTACCAAAACCAATGTCATTTTTCTCAACTAACATGCCCATACCATCGGTGAAATCGCCGTTACCATCTGGAATGAAGGTAATGTTTTCTGCTTCTTGGTCTGCTTTCCATGCGTTCATTACAAACGTATCGTTTACAGAGACACAAACGATTTCATCAACGCCGTTGTCTTTAAATACAGAATAAAGCTCGTTGTAACGAGGTAAGTGGCTTGAAGAACATGTTGGAGTAAATGCACCAGGAAGACTGAATACGATAACGGTTTTGTCTTTGAATAGTTCTTCTGTTGTTACGTTAACCCAAGCGTCACCTTTACGTGTTGGAAAAGTTACTTGAGGAACTGATTGGCCTTCTTTAGATGTAAACATAATGATGTCCTTTAATTTTTAAATAATTTTGAATTTCTTTTCGGGGTCTGCCCGGTTGATGTAGCTATTATGCAAAAGCCAGCTTGATAGTTCTAATCGTTTGGTGTTATCGTTTCAATCGTTAAAAGCTATCTAACTTATTGCCATCAATAAGATATAAGCTTTCAGGAGTGTAATACATGAATATCCGTGATTTTGAGTACTTGGTCGCACTTGCTGAGCATAAACATTTTCGTAAAGCCGCAGAGTCTTGTTTTGTCAGCCAGCCAACGCTAAGTGGTCAAATCAAGAAGTTAGAAGAAGAAGTAGGATTGACGCTGCTAGAGAGGACCAGTCGTAAAGTATTGTTCACCGAAGCGGGTTTACAATTGGTCGATCAAGCAAAGCGTATTCTTATTGAAGTAAAGTTATTTTCAGAGCTTGCTAATCAGCAAGGTAAAGAGATGACAGGGCCATTACATTTAGGCTTTATTCCAACGGTGGGTCCTTATTTATTGCCTTGGATCGTACCGACATTAAAAGCACAGTTTCCTGATTTGAATTTATATCTTCACGAAGCGCAAACCCATCAATTGGTTAAAATGCTAGAAGAAGGCAAGATTGATTGTATGATTTTGGCCTCGGTTGATGAGACGAGTGGCTTTATTGAAGTGCCTGTCTATGATGAACCGATGGTGTTGGCTGTTCCTAAAGAGCATAAGTGGGCAGAAGAAAAGTCGATCGATATGTCTCGCCTTAATGGTGAATCCGTATTGATGCTTGGCGATGGACATTGTTTACGAGATCAAGCATTAGGTTTTTGCTTTGCGGCAGGCGCAAAAGACGACGATCACTTTAAAGCAACAAGCTTAGAAACGTTGCGAAATATGGTCGCCGCTGGAGGAGGGATAACATTGATGCCTTATCTTTCTGTGCCAAAAGAAAAAGAGCGTGATGGGGTGTGTTATTTGCCAGCGAAAGCGCCTGTACCGCATCGCCAAATTGTATTGGCTTATCGTCCGGGTTCACCCTTAAAGAGCCGCTATGAGGCATTAGCAAAAGAAATAGAAAGTAAAATGGCTGACGTTATCCATCAAACTGTTTTATAGATAAAATACGAATAAAAAAAGGGACGCTAAGTGAGCGTCCCTTGTTCTTTACTTTAAACTAAGTACTTAGAATAAGCTTTCGTCTTCTTCGCCGTCGCCATCAGCATCACCTGATGAATAGATAGTATCTTGGAAATCTTGTTTTACGTATTCAGTTGGCTCTGTACCGCCAGCAAAATATTCCCACATACTCGTTTCATCATTTTTATTACTTAATAGGCCGGTTTCACGGTCTATTTTTACTTTAATGATGTTGGCTGGAAGTCTTAAGTTTTCTTCAGGCACACCTTCTAAAGCAACCTTCATGAAATTAACCCAAGCGTAGATTGCTGTTTTACCGCCAGCTTCTCCGCCAGTTAGCATCTCATCTTTAGGCATGTTGTCATTTTTACTTGTGCTGCCTAAATGGTGTGATGGGTTATCAAAACCAACCCAAGCCGTTGCAACAACGTTTGGACCGTAACCGTTATACCATGCATCAACAGAGTCATTGGTTGTACCGGTTTTACCACCAATATCACGACGTTTCAGCACTTGTGCTCGCCAGCCTGTACCATTCCAACCGGTACCTTTGCTCCATACGCCACCACCCCAGATATTGCTATACATCATCTGTTTTGTGAGGAACGCATTTTGAGCTGAGATAACTTTTTTCGCATAAGGTGAGTTTTCATCATTTTGGTGATCGCACTCTTTTTGGCAGATAAGTTTTGGCGTTGCTTTGTAAACCTCATCGCCGTATGGGCTTTCAATATGGTCTATATAATAAGGTTCAACATAGTAACCATTATTAGCAAAGACTGAAAAGCCTTGTGCCATTTGCACTGGGCTTAAACTGCCTGCACCAAGAGCAATGGTATCTGAGCGAGGTAACTCATCTTTCTTGAAACCAAAACGAGTAAGATAATCAATCGTTTCATCTAAGCCGACATCACGCAAAACGCGAACAGCCATTACATTTTTCGATTGAGCTAAACCAATACGTAAACGAGCAGGACCAATGTAGGTTGGTGGTGAGTTTTTAGGTCTCCACGCCGTACCTTGGCTTTCATCCCATGTATTGATCGGTGCATCGGTAATTAAGCTTGCGAGTGTTTTACCGTGATACAACGCCGCGGAATAAATAAATGGTTTAATACTCGAACCAACTTGACGAACAGATTGAGTCGCACGGTTAAATTTATTATGAACAAAGTTGAAACCACCAACCAGAGAGGTAATCGCTCCGTCATTAGGATCCATTGCAACAAATGCGGTATTCGCTGCAGGAACTTGGCTTAGTTTCCAGACGATAGTCGTAACGTCGTCTTTTGTTTCTTCGCTGAGAGGGCGAACGTAAATTTGCTCACCAACACTCAAAATATCAGAGGCACGACGAGGTGCAGAACCTTGGCGTTTATCTGTTTTGAAACGACGAGCCCATTTTAATCCATCCCAGGGAATGGTTGCTGTACCGTTATTTTTGATATTAACCGTGACTGTTTTTCCTTTCACTTGAGTCACAATTGCAGGCATTAACTCACCGTACGAAGGTTCTTTTTTCAAGTGTTTTGCCATCGCGTCTTCATTAAGCGGTGTGGCTTTCGGTTCCCAGACTGTTTTGACTGCACCACGGAAACCATGGCGTTCGTCATAAGCAAGTAAGTTATCGATTGATGCTTTATTTGCAGCGGCTTGCATTTTTGAATCAACAGTCGTGTAGATGTTCATACCTGATGTATAAGCCGCTTCTTCACCGTACTTATTCACCATCCATGCACGAGCTATTTCTGCAACATAAGGGGCTTGTAGTTTAATTTCTGCGCCGTGATATTTAGAAATAACCACTTCCGCTTTTGCGTCTTCAAATTCTTGTTTTGTGATATAGCCTTCATCGAGCATACGAGCCAATACGACATTTCGACGAGTCGTAGCACGGTCAACTGAATAAATAGGGTTCATCGTTGAAGGCGCTTTTGGTAAGCCAGCAATGATAGCGACTTCACCTAGCGTTAATTCGTTTACTTCTTTACCAAAATAAACATGAGCGGCAGCACCAACACCGTATGAACGGTAACCAAGGTAAATTTTATTTAAATAGAGTTCTAAAATTTCTTGTTTTGTTAGCAATTGCTCAATGTGAACCGCGATAAAAATCTCTTTGATTTTTCGCATGATTTTCTTCTCATTTGATAAGAAGAAATTACGCGCAAGTTGCTGAGTAATGGTACTCGCCCCTTGTTTTGCGGAACCTGAAGCAAGTACTGCAAATGCGGCACGAGTAATACCAATAGGATCGAAACCATAATGGCTATAGAAACGACTGTCTTCAGTTGCAATGATGGCCTCAAGTAAATGAGGGGGCATGTCTTCCAATTTTAAAGGAATACGGCGTTTTTCACCAAATTGAGCGATCAACTTTCCATCGCGGCTATAAACTTGCATTGGCGTTTGTAGTTGAACATCTTTCAATGTCGCGACATCTGGTAATTCTGGTTTCACATATTGGTAAAAACCAAAAATTGTTGTGACCCCAAGAATAATGCAAACCAATGTAACTATAAGCAGTGCCTTTATGAACTTCACCTGATATTTCCCGTTTACTTTAATCTGTATTGTCGTTTCTAACCAATAACTGAGTAGTATAAATATAACACAACGAAAAATAACGTAAATTAACGCTTAATTTTGAGATATTTATTTTTTACTCGGAGCCAAATCAAGATGATTTATCCTACAGTCACTGGTGTAGACATAGGGCATCATAGCATTAAAGCGGCGTCTATAAGGTTAAAAAAAGGTCAATTTGAACTGATTGCTTGTCATGAAGTGTTATTACCTGACTCTGTTTTTATTGATACGAACTCAGTAAACCTCGAAGAGTTAACGCCATATCTGACTCGTTTAAAAAAAATGCTCTCATTTAATCAAAAGCGTATCGCTTTTTCTGTACCTGATAGCAACATTATCAGCAAGGTCATACAGATAGACAGTCAGCTTGATGAAAAAGAAACAGAGTTTGCGATTGCGCATACTTTTAACCAGCAGTCCTCTTTTTCTGTGGAAGATCTTAATTTAGATTATGTCGCGTTAAATCAACGAGGGGTAAGCAGCGTTAAAACAACCACATATCAAGTGTTTGCTACACGTAAGGATCTCATCGAATCTCGTCAATTATGTTTCTCTTCTGGAGGATTAACCCCCGTTTTAGCCGATGCTCATTCACATTCGTTATTCGCACTGTGGAAGAAGGCAACGGAATCCTATCCGAATAAAAAAAACTGGATGTTAATTGATATTGGGCACGCTCAAACTATTTTTTGTGTGATGTCACCGAATCATAACTTTTACTCTAAAAATATTATGTTTGGAGCGCAAGATTTACAGAGTAAAGACGAACAAGAAACCAGTGAAAGTATTAGTTTTGAACATGATACGAAGTTTATTGCTCAACTTTCTGAGCATATTAAACGGCAAGTCACACTCTATTCATCGATCCATCACCATAAAATTGAAGGTGTGTGGGTTGTCGGTGGTGGAGCACTGTTACCTGGCTTGTCGGACTGTCTAAGTTATGAAGTCTCTCTCCCAACAATGGAATTAAATGTATCGTCTCTTTTTTTTCAAGATAAAAAACGAGTGATGCCAATGGCTGTCAATGCAAGTCAATATGCGGTTGCTTTAGGTCTGGCGTTGAGAGGGGTGTCATGGCTTACGAGATAAACTTGCTGTCTTGGCGAGATGAAAAAAGGCTTAAATATAAACAACGGTTTATAGCGATATTAGTCTTGGCGGTTATTCTTTCGGTTTGTTTGCAGTGGGGTTTTGCTCGGTATTTGAATCATCAAGCTTCATTGCAAGATTCGCGTAATAACTCATTAACTACCCACGTTACTTGGCTTAATAGTGAACTGAAGGGATTGGCAGAAATAGGAAAGCAGCATGAGGCTATTTTGACTCGCTTAAAAGTTGTCGAGAATCTGCAGCAAAATAGAAATAAAACAACGCAAATTCTTAATATATTACCGGAAGTGATTACTGAAGGTGTCTATTTAAACAAAATTAGAATGGATGCTCGCAGTATTGAAATGAAAGGGTTTAGTGACAGTAATGCTCGATTGGCGACGATGCTGGATAAATTGGAACGGTCCACGCAGATTGTTGATGTCGAAATGCATTCGATTGTTTCTGGGCAAACGATGTTTGGGCATGAAATGAGTCGTTTTGACGTGTCCTTTCGATTATTAGCCCCAAAGAAGAGGGTCAATAATGATTGATTGGCGTGAGTTAGATATAGATGAAATTACTGAGTGGCCATTGTTACCTCAGTTACTTGTCGTGTTTTTACTGTGCCTATGTGTGCATGCCGCAGGGTATTGGTTTTGGTTATCACCGATTCACGAAAAAACAGAGCAATTAAAGAGAGACGAATTAACGTTAAAAACAACCATCAAATATAAATACAATCAAGTCGCGGCAATGCCTGAAATGGAAGATCAATTAAATGAATTGAATTTACGTTATGAATTTTTAGCGCAGCAGCTTCCTGCGCAAAAAGAACTAGCGAGTATGTTGTCAGGGATCAATCAAGTCGGAATTCAAAACAAACTTACGTTTACTCGTATTGATTGGGGAGAAAAACAGAATCAAGAATTTCTATATAAACTGCCTCTAAATATCGAACTAACGGGGCAATATCATGATATCGGATCATTTTCAGAAGCAATTGCTGATCTCCCTCGAATTGTAAGTTTGGAGAATATTGATATTCAACGAGTGAGTAAAGAGAGCAGTACATTGCACTTTCGAGTAATGGCTTATACCTATCAATTTAGGGGGATCCATGAATAGGCCATTATTCGTTATGCTCACTTTTCTTTTCGTGATAATAGGGTGCAAAGCAAACAAAGAGCCATTAAATGACTTTTATGTAGAGGCCAAATTACAAGGCAGTAAAGAGGTTGAAGTATTAGCTGGCGTGCTTCCTTTTGAAGTCGATTCCTATAATAGGGCTGATGAACGTTCTCCTTTTGTTTTACCTAAATTACCAGAGAAAGTCAGTCAGCCAATCGCTAAGAAATCATGCTGGCAACCAGCATACAGAAAGAAAACCGGCAGTTTAGAGCGCTATTCATTACGGAAATTACGTCTTAAAGGTGTTATGGGAAGTGAAAATGACATTACTGCGTTAATACAAACACCAAAAGGTGGGGTTATAAAAATTCGAAAAGGACAATTTATGGGCATGAATAATGGTCAAGTTGTCGATATCCAATCAAAACAAATCACGCTAAAAGAAACGCTGTCTGATGGGATGGGGTGTTGGCAAAAACGGTACATAAAATTAGCGTTAAACCATTAATTAATTTTTAGGATTAGGAAAATAACATGTCGCAAGGATGCAGAGGTAACATGAATACTGGAGCAATGAGATGGTGCGCTTTTCTTGTACTGTTTTTTGTTCATATTCATGCATTTGCTGAAGAGTCGCTTGAGAATCAACTCGTTTCTGTCGATTTTCAATTAAGTAAGCAAAAAGGAGGGCAGATAACCGTCGAACTTGCTTCTGCTGCCGCTACGGTAGATTTACGTAAAGAGAACGGTAAGTTAGTGATCGAGCTTCATGACACTAAAGTGAATGATGATAAATTGGTCATTTTGGATGTCGAAGATTTTGCGACGTTGGTGTCTCGTATTGAGACATTTAGAGAGCCTAAGAGTACGTTGCTTTTTGTTGATATTAAGGGGGATTATGATTATGACTATTCTCTTAAAGGGCCTTTTTTAGAAGTGATAGTGTCTGCTCCTGTTGTTGTAGCAGCGCAGAAAGAAGCGACGAAAGTTAAAGAAGAGAGTAAACCTATCTCAATCAACTTCCAAGATATCCCCGTACGCCATGTATTGCAGTTGATCGCTGATTATAACGACTTTAATTTAGTGGTTGCTGATTCAGTGAAAGGCAATTTGACATTGCGTCTCGATGGTGTTCCATGGCAGCAGGTTCTCGATATTATTTTGAAAGTAAAAGGATTAGATAAGCGAGTTGAAGGTAATGTGGTTTTGATCGCACCTAAGGCCGAGCTCGATGCACAAGAGAAGCAAGTGTTAGAGCAAGCTCAGATGGCGTCAGAGTTAAGTGCATTGTCCTCTGAAATTCTGTCGATTAAATACGCTAAGGCCTCTGAAATTGCTGATTTATTGGTAGGCGAAGGTGATATAACCATGTTATCGAGCCGAGGTAGTATTACGGTCGATGAAAGAACGAACTCCTTATTATTAAGAGACTTATCAGAAAATATAATGGTAATAAAAGACATTATTGAATCATTAGATATTCCGGTTAAGCAGGTGCAAATAGAAGCCCGAATTGTTACCGTTAATGAAGGGAATCTTGATGAGTTAGGGGTTCGCTGGGGATTCTCAAATACCAACGGAAGTGCAACGGCAGGAGGTTCGATTGAAAGTAATTTGGCTGCTGTGGGTTTATATGATGGTGGAAAAGATGGGTTGCCCGTAGATGATTTTTTAAATGTGAATTTAGGGCTATCAAATCCAGCAGCATCAAGTATTGCTTTTCAAGTGGCGAAACTCGGTTCAAACTTATTACTGGATCTTGAACTGTCCGCGCTTCAATCGGAATCAAAAGCGGAGATTATTTCGAGTCCTCGCTTAATTACGACGAATAAAAAGCCCGCTTATATCGAACAAGGGACTGAAATTCCTTATTTA
>SAMEA5043648__coassemble_307_pt1 | contig 12603 bp, 11 predicted proteins | sample SAMEA5043648__metabat2_low_PE_006 | metagenome-assembled genome bin SAMEA5043648 (sample SAMEA5043648) | Gadus morhua
CTACTATTTAATTGCTGTATATAGGAAATATTAATGAAGTTTAGACATAAAATAATCGCGGCATTTTCGCTGATAATGACAGGAACCCTCGCTGTTTTAAGTACTGTTCAATACATCAATATGAAACAAGAAGTAGAGAGTCAGGTTGAATCCAGTATTTTAGAAATTGTAAATGGGGTGCGCAATACGGTTAGTTCTGAACTTTCAGGTAAGACATTACTAGCAGAGTATGCCACTCGAATGATAGAGAGTGATTCGAGTGAGACAGGTATTGAGAAGGTATTAAATCAGCCGCAAATGAAACAAGCGTTTATTTTAGCAGGAATTGGATTTGAAGATGGTCGTGACTTTATGAGTAATGACCCATCGTGGAAACCTGTGAATTATGATCCTAAAACGCGCAGTTGGTATAAAGCGGCAAAGCAGCAAGGAAAAACCATTATCACGGCTCCTTATGAAGACGCGGCAACGGGGCAAATATTGGTTTCAGTTGGAACGCCAGTAAAAGAAAATGGCGTTTTTTCTGGTGCAATATTTTTTGATTTAAGTTTAGGTTCGTTAGCTGAGTTAGTTAATCAGGTGGCGTTGTTTGATGCTGGTTATTTATTTATCGTTGACAACGATGGAACGGTCATTGCGCATCCTAACCGTAAATTTAATGGCAAAGGCATGTCATCGTTCTTACCAAAAGTGAGTCTTCGTGAAGGAATACAAAAAATAGAAATAGAGGGAATTCCTTACAATATCGATTTTACGCCGATTCAAGGGCAAAATTGGTCTGTTGGTGTTGTTCTGAACCAAAATAAAGTATTTGAATACGTGAATGAATTACGAAATAGTTCGGTGATTTACTCTGTGATTGCGATTATTTTATCTATTCTGTTGATGCTTGTATTTATAACAAAATTGATTCGTCCTATTCAGGATTTAAATAAAGCGATTCAAAATGTCAGTTCAGGCGACGCGGATTTGACTCAGCGTCTTGATACAAAGATAGATGCAGAATTTGCGCCTTTAGCGGAAGGGTTTAATCAATTTGTTATTAATTTACAAACTCAGGTGACAGAAACAAAACAATTAAGCCATCAGTTAATGCAAAGTACAGAGCAAATTTCAGCAGGGGCGCAAGAGTCGTCTAATGCGATGAATACACAGATGATGGAGCTTGAGCAACTGGCTACGGCAATGAATGAAATGGCTGCAACGTCGGTTGATGTCGCCAATAATGTACAGAGTGCTGCAGAATTTGCTAAACAGGCTGATATCGCGACAGAGCATGGCATGAGTGTCGTTGGACAAACTACTGAAGCCATTCATGGGCTATCAACGAATATCAATCAAGCGGTAGTTGAGGTTGAGAGCTTAGAGAAAGCAACGGATAGCATTGGTACTATCTTACGAGTGATTAATGATATTGCGGAACAAACCAATTTATTAGCATTGAATGCGGCGATAGAATCAGCACGAGCGGGTGAGGCAGGACGTGGTTTTGCGGTTGTGGCAGATGAAGTCAGAACGCTTGCAAAGCGCACACAGCAATCAACCACTGAAATAGCGACAATGATTGAGCAATTACAATCAGGGGCGTCTAGAGTGTCTTCTGCGATGTCGAGCAGTCAAGATAGTGCAGAGTCAACTGTTGAAACTGCGAAGCAGACAGCAAATGCATTAGGAAAGATCAGAGAAACAATACAACTGATCAATGACATGAATATTCACATCGCATCCGCAGCAGAAGAGCAAAGCCATGTTGCAGAAGAGATCAATGGTAAAACGGTGAACATTAAAGATCTCTCGATTGTTGTGCATGACGCTTCTAAAAACGCAGGAACAGCGATTAATGAACAGGTAGAACTCGTAAACAACCAAGAAAAAATCATGGATAAATTTACGGTATAACATTAAATGTTGATTATGGTGTAGATAAAAGCTCAGGTTAGCCCTGAGCTTTTTCTGTTGTTGATTCCCAATACGAGAACAGGCGAGATAAGCTAAAACAAAGAATGAAATAACAGAGAGCAACCACGATCCAAATTTCAAAGATCATTCCGCTTGAGTTCGCAATTTCAGTACCAACAAAGGTTAATTCTTGTATCGATATTAGGGATATAATAGAAGAGTCTTTCACTAACGAAATACACTGACCTGCAAGAGGAGGGATGATCACTTTAAACACTTGGGGTGCAATAATATAGCGATAACGATGCCAAGTTGATAAGCCTAAACTTCTTGCTGCCTCATGCTGTCCTTTTGGTATTGCGTCTAATCCTGAACGAACCACTTCGCCGATATAAGCAGCAGAGATCATTCCAATACAAAGTACCCCTGAGATTAGATTTTCCCATAAAGACGCAGGGCCGAATAGAACGGACTGAAGTGGGTTAATATTGCCACTGTGCTCTCGTAATAGATGCTCTAAACCAAATAAAGGCACAAGTTGATTAGCAATAAAAAAGTAAAAGATGAAAATAAAAACAAGGGGAGGAATATTTCGAATCAGTTGTATATAACTGTTCGAAAGGGCACGAATAAATGTGATGTTAGAGCGACGGCCCAATCCCAATAAAGTACCAAACAACACAGCAAAGATCATTCCCAAAAACGTTAAACGTAATGTGGAAATTATCCCATCAAAAAAATAAGGCAGAGAGCCATCAGATTTACTGGTAAAGAGTAAAGAAATGGCTTTGGACCATTGCCAATGGTAGGTCAATGATCCACTGTCTTTGAGAAATAACCATGAGACACTACCAGCAACAATGGCCAGTAGTATCCAATCTAATCGATTTAGTGAAAAATGTTTACTTTGCTGCATTGGCATTAGTTCGCTATTTGTGACTGCCAATCTAGGCTAGTAAACCAATAATCGTAGCGTTCTTTTAACCAACCATCTTCAGTTCGGTCTTTAATCCATTGGTCAAAAAATGCTTTTTTATCATCTTCGCCTAAACGTACAGCAAAAGCTTCATTTCCTTCAGAAAGGCGCTCTTTGAAAGGAAGGTAAAGCACATCAGAATATTTGATAGCATCAAACTCTGGTTTTGGTGTTGAAGCAGCAACCGCATGAGCATTGCCATTTAATACTTCTTGAAACGCTTGGGCATCATCATCAAATTGAAGGACTTTTGCTTTAGGGAAGCTTTCTCTAACGGCGGCAACGGTAACGGCACCACGACGAACGGCAATTTTTACACGGCGAGAATTGAATTGTTCACGAGTAAAGCCGTCCGTTAATTTTTTATTTGCAGCAACTTGTACACCAGAGTGTGAATAAGGGGTCGTAAATAAAACACTTTTTGCTCGTTCATCAGTAATGGTTAATCCACCAATGATCACATCGAATTTTCCTGAGATCAGAGAAGGAATAATGCCATCCCATGCTGTAGGTATGAAAACAATGTCTAAGCCAGAGTCTTTAGCAAGGCGTTTCGCAACATCGACTTCAAAACCGATCAAATTACCCTGCGTATCACGCATAGCCCAAGGGACAAAAGTACTGAGACCTACTTTAAGTGTGCCACGTTCTTTTATCTTATCTACATTGGGTGTCATTGATTCTGAAAAGGCCGAGCTACTAAAAAGTAGGCATAGGCTAACAAAAGATAATAATATTCGCTTCATGCTGTGTGTTCTCCATTAATGTGAATTATGCATTTTATGCTCTAACCAGGCAGATAACCCTGAGAGACTGAGTGTAACTAATAAATAGATAGTGGCGACACTGAACCAAATTTCGAATGGCATTGCGGTATCTGCGACAATGTTTCGTCCTTCCGTTGTTAAATCAAAAATCGCCATCACACTGACTATAGAAGAGTTTTTTACTAAAGAAACTAATTCATTAGTGAGTGAAGGTAAGGTTTTTTGAATCACTTGAGGAAGAATAATGTATCGATAGCTATTAAAAGAAGATAAACCAAGTGAGCGGCAGGCTTCAAATTGCCCTTTAGGTAAATTGACCAAACCAGAGCGTAAAATCTCTGCGGTATAAGCCCCTTGAAATAGAGCCAAAGCAAGGATAGCCGTAGAGAATCGTTCTAATCCTAAATAAGGGCCAAATACAAAATAAAGTAAATAGATTTGCACCAATAAGGGCGTATTTCGAATTAACTCAATATAACCTTTAGCCAATGAGCGGCCAACGACAGAATCAGATAAGCGTAATAAGGCCGTAATAAGGGCAATCGCGAAGGTTGCTATTGCGCTTAACCCTGAGATTTGTAACGTAACCAATAAGCCCTCGATTAATTCAGCTGGAAACCATTCACCGTCTTCGTAAAAAAAGAGGAAATCAGGTACTCGGTCCCATTGCCACTGATAATTCATGGCTTCAGCTCCGCTATTTAATACCCAGAATAATCCAAGAGTAATAAAGGCGATTTGGAGTAAAGCGGAAAATACGGGCTGCAATATGTTGAGAAAGTTGCGCATATTAGTAGCTCAAGATTTGGTTTAAAAAAGTTTGAGTACGATGATGTTTTGGGTGTTCAAAAAATTCATTTGGTTCGGCGATTTCAATAATCTCACCTTCATCCATAAAAACAACACGGTCAGCCACTTTTTTAGCAAATCCCATTTCATGAGTAACGCAGACCATGGTCATGCCGTCTTTTGCCAGATTTGACATAACATCCAAGACTTCACTGATCATTTCAGGATCTAACGCGGAAGTTGGTTCATCAAATAACAGAATTTTCGGTTCCATGCATAATGAGCGAGCTATGGCGACACGTTGCTGCTGACCACCCGAGAGCTGAGAGGGGAATTTATTCGCCTGCTCTGCAATGTTAACGCGCTCTAAATAATGCAAGGCACGTTTATTGGCTTCAGCTTTAGAGAGTTTTAAGGTTTTGATGGGTGCTAGTGTCAGGTTTTCTAATACCGTTAAATGTGGGAATAAATTGAAATGTTGAAACACCATGCCAATTTGACCTTGAGACTGCTGCTTTGTTGACACGGTTTGACCAAAAACAGACAATTCTCCAGATTCAATGGATTCTAGCGTATTAATACAGCGGATCAGAGTGGATTTACCAGAACCAGAAGGGCCGCATATAACCACTTTTTCGCCTTGAGCGATAGAGAGGTTAATGTTTTTTAAAGCATGGAATTGATCATAATACTTTTCTACGTGTTTAAAAGTAATCACGGAGTTAGTCTGTGTATTTTGACGGCTCACAATACATCCTTTTTCTTAGTTCTTAAACTTACTCTAACATATTCATAAGGCTAAAGAAGTGAATCTTTTTTGGTGGATGAATTTTAAACAATATTGGGTGTTATGTACACTTGAGGTTAAATCTTAACTGAGAGACTTATTTATATTAAATTAACCATTGCACAACAGAAGAAGACACGTTACGTTAACAGGATGGAGAATAAACATGCAGTATACAGAGTATATGCTGCATAAATAGACGGAAGCATAATAATGTATCAAACTGATGATGTACGAATTAACAAAGTAAAAGAACTTTTACCCCCTGTTGCGATTTTAGAAAAATTTCCTGCGACAGATACGGCTGCTAAGACGGTGTTTGAATCTCGTCAATCAATTCATAATATTCTACAAGGTGACGATGACCGTTTGCTTGTTATTATTGGTCCGTGTTCAATTCATGATACTGAAGCGGCACTAGAATATGGCGCGAAGTTAAAAACATTGCGTGATGAATTAGGCGATCGCCTTGAAATTGTTATGCGTGTTTATTTTGAAAAACCTCGTACAACCGTTGGTTGGAAAGGTCTAATTAACGACCCATACATGGATGATTCATTTAAATTGAATGATGGCCTTCGTATGGGACGTAAGCTCTTGCTTGATCTTACTGATATGGGACTGCCAACCGCGGGTGAGTTTCTTGATATGATCACACCACAGTACATGGCTGATTTAATCAGTTGGGGTGCGATTGGTGCTCGTACAACAGAATCACAAGTTCACCGTGAATTGTCTTCTGGCCTGTCTTGCCCTGTTGGTTTTAAAAATGGTACTGATGGTAATATCAAGATAGCAACAGATGCGATTCGCTCTGCTGGGTCTTCTCACCATTTCTTATCAGTAACTAAATACGGTCATTCTGCGATTATTGAAACCGCGGGTAACCCTGATTGCCATATCATCTTACGTGGTGGTAAAGAGCCAAATTACAGCGCTGCACATGTAAAACCAGTTAAAGAGCAACTTGCGGCATCTGGTTTACCTGAGAAAGTGATGATTGATTTCAGTCATGCTAATAGCTCAAAAGACTTTAAGCGTCAGATGATTGTTTCGGATGATGTTTGTGGCCAAATCTCTGGCGGTGAAGACGCTGTTTTTGGTGTGATGATTGAAAGTCACCTAGTGGAAGGTCGTCAAGATCTTGTTAATGGCAAAGTTGAAACTTACGGCCAATCTATTACTGATGCTTGTATTGGTTGGGATGATACGGAAACAGTACTTCATCAACTTGCGAATGCAGTCACTGCTCGTCGTAATAAATAACACGACATCTTATCAATAAATAAACGCCAATAACTGAGAAGTTGTTGGCGTTTTTTTGTTTCTTATAAAACGGACATTAGCCTTGGCCTTTTGCCATGGTTAATGTTCGTTTTAGTGTCCAACGTAGAAGAAGTGGAATACTTTCGGGTCCATTATCTTCACAGTATTGCACTATCGCTAAGGCTAAATCAGGCTTAGCGTATTTTTTTAGTGTTTTTATAATGATTTTTTTAGGCGGTACAGGTTGATCTACCGATGTATTTGAAAGCTCTCGAAATAAGGGCTCAAAACCATGGTGATATAAATAATGCTCAATATCTTTGTGTGGAAGCTCAGTTAAACGGTGGCGTTGGTGTTCATTATCTAACTGACTTTTTACCGCAAACGCGTATTTTTTCCCTGCGGGATCACCATCGGTCACTACATGCCATTCAATGTGTAAGGTTTTCGCGATTTTTATGAGTGACTTTAATCCTGATTGTGCAAATTCGATGATTTGAATGCCTTCTGCTGCTAAGTTATAACCTAAAATTCGTGCCATTTCATTAAACAACCAAACCTCAGTTTCTCCTTCAACCAGTAACCAACAACGAGCGAATAAGGCATTTGATCGTTGGAATCGGACATGGAAAGTAATTCGGCGTAAATCGTCTTTAGAAAGGCAGGTCGGAGAGACTGAATAGCAAGAGGTAGAGTCAGATTCTCGAACCAAACGACGTATAGAGCAAAGGGGAACGGTACTCAGTAGCTCGCTGCTGTTTGTTGTTAATATTTTTTGCATGGGAATATGATTAAGCAATGTCCATGCTTGTATTAGTTGGGTTGGGTGTAATCGCCCCTCGGGATCTTCCACAATCATTAGAGGTCGAGCTGATGGTTTGAGGACATTCGGTCCTTTTGCTCTTAAATACGTATTAAGTAAACCAAGCAATAATAGTTTGGTTTGTTTGCTTTTGTTTTGATTAATAAATTGGGTTAATGAGATACCTTCGGTTTTTTGGCCAAAGAAGAGATCATCATGAATTCGATGTTGTGTATGTCGATTATGATTTTTAAATGCAAAGTAGTGCTCGACTAACGCTTGCATTGAATGGAGAGCACTTTTTATTTCACCACTGCTAACTTGACCAGGAGAGGTAAGTAGACGGCGGCAGGTATTATTTATACGTCGCTCAATGCGATCATCAGATAAAGGCGCCGTGTCTCCATCTGGGTGAAGCCGTCTGGCGTCGCGTATACGAATGACAGGGTGTAAGCGAATAAGCTCATACACAAGCATATGAATTTTATGATAACGAAGAATACGGCCTTTATTATCTAAAAAAGAATGGGATGCCGTTATTTTTCCGTCATTATTTGTTGCACTAATACGGTAATAAATACGTTGTGCGTGGCTGTTTTCATCTGGTTGCCATAATGAAGCGAGTTTTCTATAGCGGCCAGCTCTGTATTCATTTTTTTCTGTGGTCTGAAAAGTAATGATGATTTGAATGTGCTGATCTTGAGTGTAAGAGATGGAATGGTCTTGATGGAAGTCAGTTAACGAAAATTGATGCAGCTCCCCTGAAATAGGGAGAGCGATAGATAGGGCATCAAGTAATGATGATTTGCCCCATGTATTTTCACCTATCAGAGTGGTGAGTTGTTCAAAAGAAAGAGATAGGCGTTTTATGCCACGAAATCCTGAAACTTCAATACGTTCTAAAAGCATATAACCTTCCTCATTAAAGAGAGTTGTCATAAATAACTATATAGCAAGTAATAAAAACAAAGCACTATGACAGTCACACTTATTGAATTGTTTAGAGCCTAAGGGGTATCATGCTTTTGAAACACATCGTTATTATTAGGGAACCAAGTTAATGTGCGCAATAAATAATCAAACAATCAGAATACTGCATATTAATGATACTCACTCCTATTTTGATGAGTCTGTTATTGCATTAAATTCAGCCGACCATGGAAAGTATTATATTAAATGTGGTGGTTTCTCTCGGATATCATATCAAGCATCGCATTTGATAAAAGAAGCAACAGAATGTGGCGCTGCTACGGCTTTCTTTCACGCTGGTGATTGCTTCCAAGGCACTTTATATTTCTCTTTATATAAAGGGGTAGCCAATGCCGATTTATTAAATCAATTACCGCTTGATGGAATGGTTTTAGGTAATCACGAGTTTGATCTCGGCAACCAACCCGTCAGTGAATTTATTGCGAACACTGATTTCCCTATTCTGATGGGGAACTGGGATCTTAGCCAAGAAGATGAGACCAAAGGGCATGGCGTAAAGTATTGTGAGCGTATATTAAAATATAATCCGGAACTAAAAATCGCAGAATACATGATAAAACATGTCGGTTTAACGTCAATTGCCATCTTTGGTTTAACGATAGATCGTATGTCTCTGCTTGCTAGTCCAGATCCAGATACTCCGTTTGTTAATGCTGTGGAAGTCGCTAAAAATACGATTGATTATTTGGCAAGTAAGAACATAACTAACGTGGTGATTGTGAGTCATTTAGGATATGAAGCCGATAAAGCGTTGGCGGAGATAATATCCGGCATTGATCTTATTATTGGTGGACACAGTCATGTATTACAAGGTGACTATGAAAGTATTGGGCTCGAGACTCGAGATCAGTATGGTGAGAAAGTGAATGGTACGTATATTGTCCAAGCTGGGTGTCATGCGTTAGCGTTGGGCTATTGTGACCTTGAGTATTCTAACGGTGGGGAGCTGATCCATTTCAATGGTAATAATCTACTGTTATTAGATGATGTCGCCTATCAAGATAAAGCGTGCGAGACCCCCTTACCGTTAAGAGCGTTAACTGATGTAAAGCAATCACTGTCAGATTTCTCACATGCGCAATTTTGTCAAAAAGATGAAAATATTGAATCACTGTTAATTGAAAAATATCGTGGAGAAGTTGAGCGTCTTTCTAGCCAAGTGATAGGGCAGTGTCTAGACGATTTAACTCACCGCCGTGTACCTAATGAACTAGGTCAAAGTGATATAGCACCATGGGTGGTCGAATCTTTCTACTCTAAAGCGCATCAAGTGGATCACCGCGTTCAATTCGCAATGCATAACGCAGGGGGAGTTCGTGCCGGTCTTAACCAAGGGGCAATTACTTACGCGGATATCGCCGGAAATGTATTGCCTTTTGCCATACCGATTGCCATTTACAGTGTGAAAGGAAAGTACTTGAAAGCGGCAATTGAGGGCGCAATTGATAATGCTACGGATAACGGGGTTATTGGTACTGGCTCTGGGAGTTATCCTTACGTTTCACAGCTAAAGTACAGTTATAACGCAAGTAAGCCCAGTGGAAAGCGTATTACTGAATTGAGTATTTATCATGAAGTGAATGGATGGCAACCAGTATTGGATGAACAAATTTATTTTGGCACATCAACCGCTTACACCATAAAGGGTAAAGAGGGGTATGAACCTTTATTAAATAAAGAAAAGGGTGTGCATATTACCGAACATTCTATGGCGGATTGCTTTATTGATTATTTGCAGCATTACTCAAGTCTGACTAAACCAAAAGAATATTTAAATAAATACCATAGAAATGACAAAGCGATGATGTAATGGCATAAAATTTGCTTTTATAAATATGGAATTAATTCATAGATTTAAGCAAAGGAATATTATGGATAGTAATTGGTCTGATAGATTACTAGCAGTCGGTTGGGTTGTTGCGTGGTCAGTACTGGTTTACTTTGTGCCATTTTCTGGTTGGTAAGTAATAATAAAAAAGCCTTCTATTCTGTAGAAGGCTTTTTATTAACATTAATTTTACTTATTTAACTCTTTTAAACCAAACTATGTTGGTAAATTAATTTTTGAATAAACGGAGTCTTAAATTGGCTTTTATTTTGATTTTTATTCACTTTATTTGATTTTAGTTCTTATTTTAAGCATTTATTATGAATAGGTATCGATGTAACGTTTGCATTAGTAAAACTAATATTACTTTGAAGAAAATGTCATTTTTTGAGTAAAGAATATAGTTCTATTATTGCGGCATCAAAATTTAAATGACTTTTATTTTTAAGTGAGGCAATCATGGCACAAGCAGCAATGAACGTTAATAACATCGCTACTTCTTCTTTGGAAAAGAAGGCCTATTCAGTAAGTTTCAAAGGACTGATTGCTCATTGTATTGATGTATTATTTGGTAAAGGCCAAGTAACATCCGTGCACTATACATCAGAATTATCTGAGCATTTACAGAGAGACATGGGTTTACGCCGTTAGTTTCTTTTTAATAAATGCTCTATTAGAAAAAACCAGCCATGAGCTGGTTTTTTTACATCTGCAAAAGAGTATCGTTACTTTAGTAAATACATACCTTGTTTTTACCTGAGCGTTTTGCTTTGTACAATGCTTTATCTGCACGCAGAAACGTAGATTTACAAGGTTCGCTATTTGTATTTATAGCAAGGCCAATACTTACCGTAATACTTCTATCATTGAGAATATGTTTCCAACTAACGTTGGCGATAAGCTCTCTACACTGCTCTGCAATGCGTCGCCCTACCTCTAGGTCGTTTGATGGGATAATCAATAGAAACTCTTCACCACCGTATCGAAGAGCATAATGTGAATTATCTAAGTTTTTCTGTAAAATCCGCCCCAGTCTTTTTAATACGATATCCCCGGTTAGGTGTGAGTATTCATCATTGATGGATTTAAAGTCATCAATATCAATAATAAGCAGTTGATAATGTTTGATCGTCGGAAGGATTTTTTTTATAAACGCAGATTCAAACCAGCGACGATTATAGAGCTTTGTGAGGCTATCGTGCTGTACGTCTTTTTGTAATTTTTTGACCTTATTTTTTTGCTGAACAGACACTTTTTTCAATTCAATGTTTTCTGATTCTGAAATACTAAGGCGTAACTGCAATTCTAAATGAAATAAACGTCTGAGAGCATGCCCACCAAGTTTATTGATCGGAAAAGAGTGAATAATATCGACGGCTAATTTTTGCGCTTTTTTTTCACACGTGAGTGCATCAGAAAAATTGCCGTATGAAGCCAAGGCGTTACTTTTTATATCTAACAATTGGCGAATGTAATAACCATTAGAATATTTTGATGTTCTTCGAATTTGATGATTGATAATCACTTCTGCCATTTCCCCTCGTTGCAGCTGGATAAGGCAGTTAGCGGCTTCGATAGCAAACAATTTATTTAGCCAAGGAAAAGAGATTTTGGCGTACTTGCATTCTTTTTTAAAAGAGATTAGTTGATCTAAAGCGAGTTGAGGCTTATTTTTTAGGCGCAATAATTTTGCTGAATATAAAGCCACTTGAGGGGCTAATTGAGGATCATCAACGAGGTATTGTATGACGAGGCACTCTTTAAGCAGTTTATTCGCTTTGGAGAGTCGGTTGAGTTCAAGGAGACAAGCAATCATGTATAAGCGATAACGCAAAGCTAAATTATGGCTTTCCATTATGTGACTGAGAGATTCTAGTTTTTGGTAGTAACGGAGCGCTTTTAAGTGGTCGCCGTAAATGGAGCAAAGATTACCAATACCCAGAATTGATTGGATGTAAAATTCGCTTTTCCCATGCTCGACAGCAATTTTAGAGAGGTTATCTAAAGTAGATAAGGCGTTTTGATAGTTACCAAAATCAATGTGACGATAGCTCAATGAAGAGTAAATTTGTAAAATAAGATCAATATGAGTAGGTAGAACTAATAATGTTAATGCTCGTTGTAAATGGCAGATACTTTTTTCTGTAAGATCCGCTTTTACTTCATATTCTGAACACATAAATAATGCGTAGGCTTTTTCCTCATTGCTCTCTGCCATGTGTTCTAGTATGTGATACCAAAGAACCAATGATTGAGAATGGGAGAGGACAGAAAGATCAATTCCTTGCTCTTGTATACGATCTAAGAATACATCCATACGAACCCTTAATTATAATACTTCTTGTACCATCGATTCTGATAAATATTCGATAATGTTAAAATAGCTCACTTCGGGGACCGAAGTACTGTTTGAATATCGATGCCATGGATAAGTTGATAAACTAATAGATAAAGAATGGATTATTTCTAAACACACGTTGGTTTCTGCGTGAAGTAACC
>SAMEA5043648__coassemble_277_pt1 | contig 12581 bp, 13 predicted proteins | sample SAMEA5043648__metabat2_low_PE_006 | metagenome-assembled genome bin SAMEA5043648 (sample SAMEA5043648) | Gadus morhua
AAGACACTAAATAGAATCGAAAAAAAGTGCCAATTGAAATCAGCACTGTTATCGCAAGAATAAATTGGATCGCACTTTTTAACTCTTGTATCGATTGTTGAGCAAATCCTTCGTCAATCAGGATTCGTACACCATGGCCTACAGATAAAGTCAGTGAAGCGGTACATATTAACGCGACCAGTGCTGCAGCGACTTTCCCTTTATAGGGATGAATAAACGTCATTAGCTCGAATAAAATACCTAGATTTTTACCTTTGGAATAAGATTGAGCGGTACCATTTGGCGTAAATTGAGTTTTCATAAACACACCTTGCGTTTACCCACTTCAATTGAAGTGAGTATTGAAATTGAATCTTTAGCTCAATTATTAGTAAGAAAAGGGACAATTTTAGGACTATCATTCAGCGATTAGGATCTCAATGAATGAATAGTTAACCCATTGATTAAAATGTAATACTGAAAGGAAGTAACTCAATACCCAACACAGTACTAAAAGCGGTAATCACCAATAATGAGGTCTTAAATACCGATTTAGACCATTGAACATAGTTAGACTCATCCATATTTCTGTACGTCACTTTAAACCAACCATAACAAGAGATCGCAACAACGGCTAAATACTCATACCCAGTATGTCCAAAAGCATATAAGCCAAGTGCAACAACAGAAAAAACCAGCACATAAATCATAATATGTTGACGTGCTTTTTGAATGCCTTTTACCAATGGCAGTACCGGAATATTGGCTTGTTGGTAATCTTTCATTCTAAACATCGCAATGGCATAAGAATGCGGCATTTGCCATAAACAGAATAAACCAAACAGCAACACGGCTTCTAAACTGAGGTAGTTAGTCACCGCTAAATAACCAACTAACGGTGGGATCGCCCCCGATACACTGCCAACAAGTGTGCCGTATACCGAGGTACGTTTGTACCACATCGTGTAAAAGAATACGTAGAATACATAACCTAACAATACCATGACCGCCGACAAAGGATTGGCCATTTTATACAATAAGCCAGTACCAATCAGTAGCATTATAATCGCAAATAAAAAAGCGAACTCTATATTGATTGAACCTGTCACTATTGCTCGATTACGAGTGCGCGACATTTTAGCATCGATATCTCGATCAAAAATATTATTCACCACACAACCTGACGCAATAACTAAAGCAACGCCTAACATAGTATAAATAAGCAATGACAGAGTAATTGATTCAGATTTAGCCGCTAGAAAATAACCGGCTAATACCGAAATTAAGTTACCCATTATAATGCCGGGCTTGGTCAGTGATACGTATTCTTTAAACATATCCGGCCCTACATCATCATATTGTTATTAAGGTTCCACATGATCCAAATAGAACCTGCAATCACAATAAACACAATAACGGCAGTAAACACAAAAGACAGCATATTAAAGCGCCCTTTTTCTGTGCTATCCATATGAAGGAAATAAAATAAATGTACCACTAACTGTGCTATTGCTGAGAGAATCAAAACAACAATAGTCACCTCACGAGATAAAACCCCAGTGTAGGCAAAGTAAAATGGGATCATAGTTAAGATAAGAGAAGCAATAAAACCAGTAATATAACCTTTTGCCCCTAAATCTTGCTGATCACTGCCCGATACAGATTGATTAGCCATTAGATAACCCCCAACAAATACACAATCGTAAACACACAAATCCATACAATATCTAAGAAATGCCAGAATAAACTTAGGCAATAAAAGCGCCCTTTCATCAAGTCATTCAAACCTTTGGTACTTAGTTGGAAGTAACACACACTTAACCAAATCAAACCGAAAGTAACATGTAAACCGTGAGTCCCCACTAAGGTAAAGAAGGCCGATAAAAACGCACTACGCTGTGGTCCAAACCCTTCTCCAATCAAGTGATTAAACTCATACACTTCCATTGAAATAAAACCTAAACCAAGCAGCGCTGTAATTAATAACCAACGTTTTAAGCCTGCTAGATCTTCGCGTTTCATTGCAATAATACCGAAACCAAACGTAATACTACTAAGCAGTAATAACATGGTTTCAACAAACACGAATGGCAGTTCAAAAATGTCTTTTCCGCTTGGCCCACCGGCAGTGGCGTTAACAAGCACTGCATAAGTGGCAAATAAAGAGCCAAACAAAATGCAGTCGCTCATTAAGTAAATCCAAAAACCATATTGCTTCATTTCATTCGCATCGTGATGATCATGATCATCATGTTTATGCTCAGCCGTTGGATTAGCGTACATAATCTACCTCCATATCTTCATCATCGGCATGTGTATTTTGTTGTTTTGCTTTTCTTAATTTGGCTTTATTGGCTTCTTCAATTGCCTTAATTTCTTCAACTGATACGTAATAATCACGATCTTCATTAAAACTATGAACAATCGCGGTAACAATAATTCCGACAAAACCAATAGCCGCTAACCACCAGATATACCAAATCATTGCGAAACCAAAAATCAGAGACAGACCCGAGATGTAAATACCCGTCGCCGTATTTTTTGGCATATGGATTGGAGAATATTCTTCTTCAGTACGTAATGTAAATTCAACACCCGCTTCACCGCGTTGTTTTTGATACCAAAATGCATCAATTTCATCACCTTTCGGGATTTTCGCAAAATTATAAAACGGCGGTGGAGACGACGTTGACCATTCTAGAGTTCGAGCATCCCAAGGGTCACCGGTTAAATCTAGATTTTGTTCACGGTCTCGAATACTAACAATGTATTGAGTTACCTGACACGCAACACCACAGAAGATAACAAAAGTACCAAATGCAGCCACAGCAAGCAGTGGGAAATATTCAGGGTCGATGTGTTGGCTCAAACGACGAGTCATTCCCATAAAGCCCAGCGCATAAAGAGGTAAAAACGCCAATAAGAAACCGATGATCCAGCACCAAAATGCACGTTTACCCCATGTTTCATTTAACTTAAAGCCTGTCGCTTTCGGGAACCAATAACTAACACCAGCGAAACAACCAAAGACGACACCACCGATAATCACATTATGGAAGTGAGCAATCAGAAACACACTGTTATGTAATACATAGTCAGCACCAGGAACGGCCATTAATACCCCGGTCATTCCACCAACAGTAAAGGTAATGAAAAAACCAATCGTCCATAACATTGGTGAAGTAAACTCCACACGCCCACGATACATGGTAAATAACCAGTTAAAAATCTTAACCCCTGTCGGTATCGAGATTATCATAGTGGCAATACCAAAGAAGGCGTTCACATTCGCACCAGAGCCCATGGTAAAGAAGTGATGCAACCACACAACAAATGCAAGAATGGTAATAACCACCGTCGCCCACACCAGTGAAGTGTAACCAAACAACTTCTTACGGGAGAACGTAGCCACAACCTCAGAATACACACCGAATATTGGCAAAATAAGAATATAAACTTCTGGGTGTCCCCATGCCCAAATTAAATTAATGTACATCATCATGTTACCGCCCATGTCATTGGTAAAGAAATGGGTACCGATGTAACGATCCAAGGTAAGTAACGCAATGGTCACAGTTAATATTGGAAAAGAGATAATAATCAAGACGTTGGCACACAATGACGCCCAAGTAAATACTGGCATTTTCATCATAGGCATAGAAGGCGCACGCATACGCATAATCGTGGTAAAAAAGTTCACTCCAGAAAGCGTTGTACCTATACCAGATATCTGAAGAGCCCAAATCCAGTAATCAACTCCGGTTCCTGGGCTTGCTTTAATACCAGAAAGAGGTGGATACGCCAGCCAACCAGTACGTGCAAATTCACCCACACCTAAAGATAGATTGGTTAAGATCACACCTACCACAAATAACCAAAAACTTAAGTTATTTAAATATGGAAATGCAACATCACGTGCACCTATCTGCAGCGGTACCACTATATTCATTAAACCAATGATCATAGGCATCGCTACGAAAAAAATCATAATCACGCCATGGGCACTAAAGATCTGATCATAATGTTCAGGGGGCAAATACCCCGCTTCACCAGCAGAAGATAATAATTGCTGGCTCCGCATCATAATGGCATCCGAGAAACCACGAATGAGCATAATTAAGGCCACTGCAATATACATGAAACCAATTTTCTTATGGTCAACCGAGGTGAACCACTCCGACCATAAATATTGCCATTTACCATAATAAGTAATGGCTGAAACAACGCTAAGTCCCACAATGGCGATTACCGCTAAAGTCACCACGATAATTGGTTCATGGTATGGCACGCTGCCGAGAGAAAGTCTTCCTAACATACTAATTTCCTATTCTTTGCTATTTGCCATGTCCATATGATGTTCTTTACCCATGCTTTTCTCGCTTGAATTTAAAGAACCCCTATATTGTTTCACCACATCAGAAAACAAATGGTCTGGAACACTAGAATAATAAGTCACGGGCACGTTTTCACTTGGCTTTGCCAGTTCACGATACGCATCAAAATCGCTCATCACTAACGCACCGTCTTTATGTTTCAAGCTCTTAGCCCATTCCCCAAATTCCTTACGAGTTTCTGTAACATGCGCAGTAAATTTCATACCGGAGAAACCAGCACCGCTATAACTAGCAGAGATCCCTTTATAATCATTCGCTTCATTAGCAATTAAATGAACTTTCGTCATCATTCCGGGCATCGCATAGATTTGACTGCCCAAACGAGGAATAAAGAATGAATTCATAATATTATCTGATGTGACTTTAAACTGAACCGGAACGTCTTTTGGAAAAACGACATAATTCAATGTAGCAATGCCTTGTTCTGGATAGATAAATAACCATTTCCAATCCAGTGATATCACTTCTATTGTCATTGGTTTTACATCGCTAACTAATGGCTTAGATTGCTCTAATTCATGCGTAGTGCGCCATGTAATAATGCCTAAAATAACAATGATAATGATCGGTACAGCCCAAACAATCACTTCAACTTTAGTAGAGTGTGCCCATTCTGGTTCGTACTTTGCTTCTGTATTCGATGAGCGGTATTTATAAGAAAAATAAACCGTCATCAAAATCACCGGAATAACGACAATCAACATTAATAACAGTGCAGTGATAATGAGTTCTTTTTCTTGAATACCAACAATCCCTTTAGGATCAAGTAATGCAGAGTTACATCCTGATATAAACAGAATTGAGCCTAGCAATCCTCCTCGTGACAGAATATTTTTATATTTTAAGACTTCCATTCTCAATCTCAATATTAAAAGTTGAAGACATATCTATATGTTACTCGCTTCAATGAAAATCTAATTTTTAGCTATAAATATCAAGTTTAAACGCTATTTTCGACGGTTCATTCCCTCTATCTAAAGTAACCATAACCGTTTATAAATTTGCATCAAAAAAGTTCAACATAAATAATAGTTATTACGAACACGCACACAAAAGTGTAACAGCTCGAAATTAAATGTAACATTATGTTACAGATAAAAACAAGTTTGATTAATGGTATACCTGTCTATATTTGTTGGTGATAACGCTTTTAAAAAGCGTTTTTTTATAGTTAAAGAAGATTAATATTCGTCAAAAACTGTAATATATGCATTTAATACAGACTAATATTAAGGTGAAAACTTGATATAATTAAAAACAAACACGGGCGTTAAATTGATATATTAGTGATATTTTTCAAGCATCTCCTGACAACTCTCAAGGAAGCACTTAACTCGATTAAGTAAAGTCTTCATCGATGACTTTATTCAGTTTTGTCGTACCCATCAAAAAGGTGACGCTCTGTTTAATATTTCGCTATAGATATAAACTAAAATCGGGGGTTGCTCACACTCTTACGTTAATTCGTACAGTATAAAGAATATACAGATGCGAATTTAAAGGGAGAGTCAGTGAACGCCATTAAAGCCATGTTAACTGCCATGCTTGGAAGCTTTCGTGATCTTCTCCCAATTATTCTGGTCATCGCTTTCTTCCAACTCGTGGTATTACAAGAGCCCCTACCAAACCTTGGTTCTATTCTCTTTGGTTTGCTGCTTGTTGTATTGGGTTTAACCTTTTTTATCTTCGGTCTAGAAATGGGGTTATTTCCCATTGGCGAGTCGATGGCACACGCTTTTGCTAGAAAAGGCAGCGTGGCTTGGTTATTACTGTTCTCTTTTTGTTTGGGGTTTGGAACCACCATTGCCGAACCCGCCCTCACCGCTGTTGCAGCAGAGGCGGCTGAAGTCGCCGCAGAAGGAGGTATGATCCCGCACACAGAAGATGAAATGGACCATTATGCCAATGGGTTGCGATTAACCGTTGCTCTCTCTGTTGGCTTTGCCATAGTCATTGGGGTGTTACGGATTTTAAAAGGCTGGCCAATTCATATCATGATCATTGGGGGTTACATCACGGTGGTTGCCCTTACTTGGTTTGCCCCTGAAAACATCATCGGCATTGCTTATGATTCTGGCGGCGTCACAACATCCACAATTACTGTCCCCTTAGTTACCGCGCTTGGTGTCGGATTGGCCTCAACTATTAAAGGCCGCAGCCCGATGTTAGATGGGTTTGGGCTCATTGCTTTTGCTTCATTGCTCCCTATGATTTTTGTCATGATATACGGGATGGTATTAGCATGAATAATCTCACTCTGTTTATCGATACCTTCCTATCTACCATCCGTGACGTATTACCGATTGTGGTGATTATTTTTGGCTTTCAATTTGCCGTGTTAAAAAAGCCAATTGCCAATTTACCTAAAGTCATTCTGGGATTCTTCTATGTGATTTTAGGGTTATCCCTATTTTTAATGGGATTAGAACTCGCGCTATTTCCACTCGGCGAATCAATGGCAACGCAATTAACTGCACCCGACTTTATCTATGAAGGTAAAGATCTATTAATCCAAACGTTTAATTGGGTCGATTATTACTGGGTCTATATTTTTGCTGCCACAATTGGATTTAGTACTACCATTGCTGAGCCATCCCTCATTGCCGTTGCCATAAAAGCCAACGCAGTATCAGGTGGCAGCATTAGCGTTAATGGATTAAGAATTGCGGTTGCTCTGGGTGTCGCTTTTGGTATATCGCTGGGCAGTTATCGTATTGTTGTTGGCGATCCAATTCATTATTACATCATGGTCGGTTATGTGATTGTTGTTATTCAAACCTTTTATGCCCCTAAAATGATAATTCCACTGGCGTACGACTCTGGTGGTGTAACAACCTCTACAGTAACCGTACCTTTAGTTACCGCGCTTGGGCTTGGGCTGGCCTCTACCGTTCCCGGAAGAAACCCGATGATTGATGGCTTTGGGTTAATCGCCTTTGCCAGTTTGTTCCCCATAATTTCAGTAATGGCTTATGCACAGATCAGTGCCTATAGAAACCGATCAAAAAATACCGAATTAATCGATTAATCAGGAGAAAGCCTATGCGCTTTAAATTGTTACTCGCTTTTGTAGAAGAAAGTAAAACAGAGGCAGTTCTTGACGCCGCCCGCAATGCTGGAGCAACCGGTGCAACCGTTATTAATCATGCTCGTGGTGAAGGGTTGAATAAAAAAACCACCTTCTTTGGGCTTACATTAGAAGTACAAAAGGATGTTTTATTGTTTGTCGTTGAAGAGCACTTAGCACGATCTATCTTAGAAACGATAAATCAAGTCGGAGAATTTGATACCGAATCAGGCCAAGGCATCGCGATTCAAATCGATATTGAAGACGCCGTTGGGGTCGCTCATCAAGTAGAAACACTCACCAAGGCTGTTGGGGAAAAACTATGAATAAAATAAAAGTAGAAAACGTCATGTCAAATACTTATGTCATGGTTGATGGGTTAATGACGGTAGCTGAAGGTATTCAACTGGCAAAACAAAAGCAAGTAAAAGCACTCATTGTAAAAAAACGCGATGAAGAAGATGAATATGGGATTGTTCTGATGAATGACATCGCCAAAAAAGTGCTTGCTCAGAACCGCCCTACCGATCGCACCAACATTTATGAAATCATGACAAAACCTGCTTTATCCGTCTCTCCGGATATGAACGTAAAATATTGCGCTCGTCTTTTTGAACGGTTCGGAATTAGTCGTGCTCCGGTGATAAAGCACGGTGAGATAGTTGGCATGGTCAGTTATAACAACATTGTATTAAATGGTATGGCAGAGGTGAATCCCTAACCAAAATAGACGCACTTCGGTGACTTAAAGACGATGAAAATCTCTAAGCCACCGAACCCATTACTCTGTTTTTTGAATGATCAGTGGTGCAAAGTCGGCAACCGCATTATTACCGGCACCAGAATGATCGGTGTATTCCGTATCTTTCATTATGGTATAAAATACATCAACAAAATCATCGTCATTAATGAATAAATCATCTGGAAGCAAGGCAATAATTGCACTTGTCATTTGAGGAATAATTAAATAAGCCTGCGCTTCTTTATCAGGTATAGTCGCTAAAAAATCACTTGCCGCTTTTAAGATAGTTTGCGCTAATTCTTTGTAATCTGTTTTATCATCTTGTTCCATCAAGATAATATCCGCGGCACCCCAACGATAGCGCTGCCAAAAAATCATGATTTGATTTGCAGGGTAAGATTGCTCGGCGTAATCAAGATACGGCATTTCAATCAGATCAATCGTTGGTTCATCACGATCAGGACTGACACCAGAAACAATCGCATACACTTCTGCTTTACCAGAGATCCATGGTTCATGATCATCCTTTAGCTGAATTTTTTTCAATATAGTCGTATTGATTTCAGTTGGCTCTGGTGTACTTTGCATCCTAGAGTAACGAGCGATTTTTTGAGCTTTCGGCTGCTCTTGTAATGCTTTTAACTCATCACGCATTAACGCTAAGCCAGCTTTTAGTTCTTCACGGTTATTGGTATCAACCACTAAAACAGGACGCTCTGGAATATCATAAATATCTAGGTAATGGACGTTGCCATCAACATCAAATGCTTCAATGTATTGCCATTCACTTTCTGCCCCTTCAGGTTCAAAAGCGAATAATGGACTTTGCCCCGCCTGCCAACGAGCAAGCATGCTTGGGTCAGCAAGACGCAATTCCAACAATTCGTCAGTATATTGCTGTAACCCGCGAGATTCGATCTCAGTATCATTAGCCGCACTCATTGCTGCCATAAAAGTTCGAGCTTGAGGCTTGGGTTGAATAGGTAAATCAGATAAAGAGGCACTTAATTGGTACTGATTAATCGTACCTTTTAAACTCTTCTCTAATTGAGGAAAAGCACGACTCAGTTCCTGAGCTAAGTCACGTTTAGACACTTCATCTTGCGCATTCGCTGAAACAGGAGTCATCAAACAAAGTACGAGTAGCGCTGTTAATTTGTTCATACAGCATTCCTTTTTATAATTATTGTATGTATTTACATCCGTTTACATTTGTCCTTAAACACACTGTAACAAAACCACGAAAAAATTAAAGTCAATACTCTAAAATAGATACTTAATAAGAGATCTCACTATTGAAACAGTTAAATGTCAGGGGGATTTAACCAGAAAGTGAGATTTACCTTTTGGCAATTTAGTCAAAAATGAACCAAACTATTCTATAGAAGCGGAAGAAATTCGAAAACGCAGCAGTATTGTAATAGAAGGATGTAAACAAGGTTGGCGACAACCATTTTGTTAAACATTGGGATAAGGCAGCATAATGACATTAGATACTTGGTTAATCTCGATTTCTACTTGGTATGAAGCAAAGCAATACGACCAAATAGAAACGCTTGAAGCATTGCTTTACTCAGCTCCTCATTCTGTTTGGGGCCCAGAATTAACCGATGATCAAAGTAAGGCAATAGCCTGTTGGTTAGATGGGTGTTTAAGAGTGTTTGAGCACACCAAGTATCATAATGCAAAGAAAGCATATCACACATTACAATACGCCAGCGCTAAGTTAGAAGTGACCACCTTTAACCCCGCAACGGATATTGATATTAAAGATTGGTGCTTAAAACGATTGCAGCACCTCACGGTACTCAGTCTGGAGTTTTGTAATCAGCAACAAGACCAATCAACATGGCATGAAAAAGCCCACTCATTAATTGAAATGCACGTTAAATTAATGGCAAGTCTTTCTTGGAATGAAAGTCGCGCACCAAATTTAATATTCCCTCATTAATACCTTATACAAAGACAATAAAAAAGCAGCAGATTAACCCCTGCTGCTTTTCTTTTTATTTAACTCACCTTAAAGAAAGACAACTCTTCGCTTTGTTTTACAGCCAATAGCGCTAATTCTTTCGCAGCTTGTTGTGTCTGATTCACCGCCGCTACATTCTCATTGACTAAATCGAATGTTCTCGTGGTATTTTTAGCGATATCTTCCGTCACATTGTATTGCTCTTGTGAAGCCGTAGCGACTAAGGTATTTATATCTGAGATAGCTTGAACCGATTGAGCAATATCATCAAAAGAAGCTTTCACATTATGAGATAATGCCACTGACTCTTGAATAGAATTAACATTTGCTACCATATTGTCATTTGCTTTTTCTGATTGCGCTTGCAGTGTAGAAATAATGCCTTGAATATTTTTAGTCGACTCTTGAGTTTTAGCCGCTAAGTTCCGCACTTCATCGGCTACCACAGCAAAACCACGACCTTGTTCCCCAGCACGAGCTGCTTCAATCGCTGCATTCAAAGCTAATAAATTAGTTTGCTCAGAAATAGAACTAATCACATTTGTTACTTCTCCAATATCAATCGCGCTATTTTTTAGCTCTTCGATCATATAAGCCGTTTCTTGAACCGATTCATTAATGTTTTGAGTTAATAAAATAGATTGCTCTAACGCTTTATTTCCTTCAGTTACATTATCAATTGCTTTTCTTGTTTCATCTTCAGCTTGAACCGCATTCGATGATACCTCTTTTGAAGTACTTGATAATTCACTAATAGCCGTCGATATTTCTTCTACTTGAGCTAATTCACTTTGAGTATTTTTAGCGGTATTTTGCATAACAGCAGTCAACTCTTCAGAAGAAGAACTCGTATTATCCGCTGAAATAGTGAGTTCATTAATAAGATTTGATAGCCTTCCAATCGATTTATTGAACTCTTGTTTAATTTTAAAAAATTCATTTTTAGATGGAACAATAGGCAACGGTTTTAAAACACCATCCGCCAATAAAGCAATAGCCGACGACATTTCATTAACGTTCTTATTAATAATATTATTTATAATAAAGAATAAAACGGCAGAACAAAAACAACCTATAAACGTTAAGATTAATGTAATTGAAATTAATCCACTTAATGATTCATCCAACAACTCCGTTCTTTGAGCAAGGAATTTTTTTTCTTCAGCAGAAATCTTATCAAATACGATTCTAATTTCATTAACATATTTTTCTCCATCTGCTTTATCTATAAACTCTAGAGCTTCACTTAAACTTTTAGTATTCCGAATTTCTATCCCTTGATCTATAACGTTTTCTTTCCAATTTGAATAAGTTTTTATAAGTGTATTTAATCTATTCGTTTGATCTGTCGTAGGATTATTAGAAAAAAAGGTGGACAACGTCTCAAGATCTGAATTAATCGAACTTACTCCCATCTCATAAGGCATTAGTGATGACTTTTCATTAGTTAACATATACCCCCTGAAACCGGTTTCTATGTTAATCACTTGCTCTAAAGAATGCTGAACCAGTCCCATAATCGTGTATGTTTTTTCTACTGCGTCGCTGTTCTTTTCAATCTCTTCATTTGAATTATCTACAGAAACATAAATAGACATAAATGAAATGAATGTCACAAAGAAAGCAATAATCATGAGTAGTTTAGTTGGTAAATTTGCTAGCTTATTCATTTTAACCTTATAACATATATTTTATAATTTGATGCGTCATCACGTTCTCTTAACAAATAATTAAGACTACACATCACTTTTTTATTTAATGAAAACATAAAGAAAATCGAACTTAATCGGTTAATAATCGAATGAAAAAACAGAATAAAACCATTAAAAAAATAGCCATATAATATTGCTTTGATTTTTTTATTAAACCATTACTTTTCGCTTTCCTCTGGGGTATTTTCCTTAACAAAAGATCATGACCATGACTTCTTTTAAGGTTGTGTTTCATCCACCCCATATCTTCATCACAAACTTCAAATGTGCAATAAACATCACAGCCATTGACTAGATTATTAGTACATAAATCCAAAAATGAGGTTTCAGAATTAGCGACTAATATGTGTTTATTACTCATTATCTATATTCCTTAATTAACTAACTAAAAATCCATAGAAAAATTAAAATTATAAAGACTAACCTCTATTTCTTTTTTGCAATCGCGATCAAACTCCAGAACCAATACCCTTCTGTTATACAGGCAATACTTTACATTCACACAAATAATGACAGTTTCGATTTCTTCACCACTAAAACATATCGGTTTTAATTCTATATGACGATGTAATTTAATATTTACAAAGTGATCTTTTTTAGAAAAATAAAATGATTCAACCATAAATTCAGAAAGAGAACATTGGTGTTTTTTCTCTCCAGAAATAAACATCATATCTTCAGATTTAAGTCTAATAATCCCAGAATAATTAATGAT
>SAMEA5043648__coassemble_280_pt1 | contig 12112 bp, 9 predicted proteins | sample SAMEA5043648__metabat2_low_PE_006 | metagenome-assembled genome bin SAMEA5043648 (sample SAMEA5043648) | Gadus morhua
TTTGGTGTGTCCTGCACTCCCTGTGAATGGACGTACGGTCTACAACGGTCATTTATTTGTATTTGGTGAGTTATTAAGTGATTCAGGAATGCGAAATCACCCAGTCACACCAATGATGGATTCAAACATTGTTCGTTTAATGGATGGTCAATCTAAAGGGACATCAGGTCTAGTTAATTTCCAAACGATAGAGCAGGGTGTTGATGTAACAATAGCTCGTTTTGATGAGCTAAAAACACAAGGTCATACCTATGCGGTGGTGGATGCATTTACTACAGAGCATCTTGTTACTCTAGGCCAAGCCGCTAAATCATTTAAGCTAATTACTGGCGGGTCTGGTTTAGCTGCTGGGATTGCCAAAAACTGGGTTGAGAATTTAACGGATCAAAGTGATGCCAAGCAAAAAGGCTATCCGGCGAAGGCTCCAACTGTAGTGTTCTCAGGCTCATGCTCTGTAATGACTAATCAGCAAGTGAGTATCTATAAAGAGAAAGCCCCTCATCTTTCGATTGATGTAAAAGCGTGTCTAACCAATAAACAATACGTAAATGATGTCTTTGATTGGGTAATGACAAACAACCACGCAGAGTTGGCTCCCTTAGTGTATGCAACAGCAGATACTGCAACATTAAAGGCGATTCAAGAAGAATTCGGGGCTCATGCTTCAAGTCACGCGGTAGAGCAATTCTTTAGTGAGTTAGCCATTCAATTGCAATCGCATGGGGTGAAGAACTTTATTGTTGCAGGTGGTGAAACCTCTGGTGTTGTGACACAAAGCCTTGCCGTTAAAGGATTTCATATTGGTCCTCAAATCGCTCCCGGCGTGCCATGGGTAAAATCTCTTGATGGCACATTATCGTTGGCTTTGAAATCTGGAAACTTCGGAGATGAAAATTTCTTCGCTAAAGCACAAGGATTTTTCTTATGACAGAGCAACAACTCAGAGACCAAATGGTTGAGTTAGCTCGCTCTATGTTTGAGCGAGGCTATGCAACGGGTGGTGCTGGTAATTTATCGCTCAAATTACCTAATGGTCATTTTCTTGCTACGCCAACAGGATCATCATTTGGTCGTTTAGTGGCAGAAGATTTGTCAGTGGTGGATGTGGATGGTAATCATATTTCAGGGAAAAAACCGTCAAAAGAAGTGGCATTTCACTTAGCTATTTATCGTAATAGTTTGCAATGTAATGCGATAGTCCACTTACATTCTACCTATTTAACGGCGCTTTCCTGTTTAGAAGGGTTAGATCCTGAGAATGCGATTCAACCATTTACCCCTTATTACGTGATGAGAATTGGTCAGCTACCAGTGATCCCGTATTTACGTCCGGGAGAGCCTAAAATTGCAGAAGAATTAGCAAAAAGAGCGAGTGATTACCGAGCGTTCTTACTGGCAAATCATGGCCCAGTAGTGACAGGAACTGATTTTGTTGATGCTGTAGATAATGCTGAAGAGCTAGAAGAAACAGCAAAGTTAGCTTTTTTATTAAAAGACAAAGTGATTCGTTACCTTACAGATAAAGAAGTTGATGATTTAAAAGGGAGAGGAAAGTAATGGCCAAATTTGCAGCAAATCTCACGATGTTATTTACAGAAGTCGATTTTTTGGAACGATTTGAAAAAGCCCACAGCGCAGGTTTTAAAGCGGTAGAGTATTTATTTCCATACGCATTTGAAGCAGAAGCACTGGCTGAAAAAATGCAGATGTTTGGTTTTGAACAAGCACTTTTTAATATGCCTCCAGGTGATTGGGATGCTGGTGAACGTGGTTTTGCTGCTATTCCGGGTCGTGAAGATGAATTCAAGCAGAGTGTTGATGCCGCGTTATTGTACGCAGAAGTATTGAACTGTCGAAAAGTTCACGCAATGTCTGGCCTTATCGATACGAATTACACTCGTGAGCAACAGACGGTAACATTTATTTCAAATATTCGTTATGCGGCAGATAAGTTTGCAGAGCATGGCATTCAATTGATGATTGAACCGCTAAATAGCCGTGATGTCCCCCATTATTTTGTCGCTCATCAACGTGAAGCGGTAGATCTAATTAAACAAATAGATCGCCCAAATGTGAAATTGCAATTGGATCTTTACCATGCACAAATCATGGATGGCGATTTAAGTACATTAATAAAAGAAGTCGCTCCATTTATCGGCCATGTTCAAATTGCATCAGTACCAGAAAGACATGAACCATCAGAAGGTGAGCTAAATTATCCACACTTATTTACGGTGTTGGATGAGTGTGGTTATCAAGATTGGATCGGATGTGAATACAACCCAAGAAATACAACAGAAGAAGGATTAGGTTGGGTAAAACCTTACTTATAACCTTTTCAAACGATAAAAATAAAGCAAATAGCAGTGATTTATTAATAGCCGATAAATCACTGAACCCTACACAACAATACAATAAGAAACAAAAGGAATGAGACAATGGACGGAGCATTAATTGGTATCGTAATTGGCATTTTAGCCATGATGGGAATGATAATAAAAACACGAATTCCTGTCGCATTAGCAATGATAATTGCAAGTATCATTATGGGGTTATTCGCAGGAATGGCACCAACAGAATTAATTAACTCAATTCAAGCGGGCTTTGGTGGTGTACTCGGTGGTATCGGTCTTATCATTGCGTTTGGTGTGATTATGGGGGCGTGTTTTGAACGCTCTGGTGCCGCGGTACGAATGGCAAAAACGTTTGTAAAACTGTGTGGTAAAGGCCGCGAAGATCTTGCGTTAGGTTTTACCGGTGTGCTTGTCGCCATTCCTGTTTTTTGTGATTCTGCTTATATTATTTTGCATTCTCTTGTTCGCGCAATTTCACGAGATACGGGTAAATCGGCTGTGGGGCTTGGTGTGACGTTAGCACTTGGTCTTCTTATTACTCATGCTCTTGTGCCGCCAACGCCTGGACCTGTCGCGGTTGCTGGAATTCTAGGTGTTGATCTTGGTGTTTACATGATGTGGGGTTTGATTGTTTCAATCCCAATGATGTTACTTTCAATGATTTATATTCGTCGAGTAGGTAAAGAATATTATCGTGTACCAAATGGTGATATGTGGATAACAAATCAAGCCGATTGGGCAAATCTTGAGAAAGTAAAAGAAACTGACGACAAAGAACTGCCAAGTAACTTCTTATCTTTTGGTCCAATTTTAATTCCGATTGCATTGATCTTAGTGAATACCATCATCGGAAAAGGCGACTCAATGCCGTATCAGGTACTTGAGTTACTTGGCAACCCAGTTGTTGCTGTTGGCCTTGGTGTATTGATGGCGCTTTATGGGTTAACTCGTCATATCGAACGTAAAGATATGGTTGGTTCCATGGATGACGCATTATCTACTACGGGGTTAATTCTGATTGTTACTGGCTGTGGTGGCGCGATGGGAGCGGTATTAAAAGCATCAGGTGCAGGGCCACAAGTGGCTGAGGCGATTGCAAGCAGTGGTATTCCTCCTCTACTTGTTCCTTTAGCTATCGCTTCGATGTTACGAATTATCCAAGGTTCGGCGACAGCATCTATGATGGTTGCGGCGACAATGACCTTACCATTAGTTGAAACACTGGGTCTTGATCCTGTGTTTGTTGCTCTGGCTTGTGCTGTTGGTCCCGTTGGATTTTCACACTTGAACGATTCATACTTTCATATTATCAACCGTACATTAGGGATTACTGAACTTGCAGACCAAATCAAAATCTGGTCAGTTTCTTCTACGATAGCGTGGGCGATTGGTGCAAGTATCATCATGATATTGAATCTTGTGTTTGGTAAAGGGGGGACAATGATTGATCCATTGGTTCCATTCGGAGTACTAGCCGTAATTATGTTCTGGTTAAAAGCAAAAGAAAAAAATCAAGTAAAGATGGCAACTATTAATTAAACGATAAGCTTTATTTATAAAGCTATTATAAAAAATCCGGATCATTCAGTGGGTGATCCGGATTTTTATTTAGCAATTATAAATAAGAGTAAACTTATTTATTTTGTGCAGCAATGTGAGTTGCAATGGCATCCATTAGTGCTGGAGATAGGCAATCGTAAGTAGGAAGGCCTAGTTCTTCAAAGCGAGCACGGATAGCATCCATGTCTTTAGGATCAGTGCCTGTTTCGATAATAGATGAAACAAATGCCGCGAATTGTGGCGCAGAGAAACCTGCATCTTCAGACAATTCAGTGTGAACGAAATCTAAACCAAAGAATGGGTGATCTTGGTTATCAATACGGCCGTACATGTGAGTACCACATTCTTTACAAGCGTGACGTTTGATTGTTGCTGCTTCATCAATAACAACTAATTTTTCAGCGTTTGCAATCACTTCAACGTTATCACGTGAAATTACCGCTACTTGAGAGAAGATAGCGCCTTCTGGTTTCCAACACTTAGAACAGCCACAAGCGTGGTTATGAGCAGTTTGAGCTGTTAGTTTAACAGCCACTTTATTTGCTTTACATTGGCAGTGTAATGTTCCGCCTTGGAAGTTTTCAGCAGTAGCTGAAAAACCGTTATCAATTGCTGGGTGTAGTGTTGTAATAGTCATTTTATTTCCCTTAATTAGGTTTAATATTTTAGTTATTTGTTTATTCAAGCAGCTTGTAGCCATGGAAATCTCTTAATTTATTTAGATAGTTTGATTATTTGATTGCTCAAACGATGGGAGGCATTTTTCGCCTTTTTTGCTTCGGACACAATTAGAGAAATAGTAATTTATTATTACTGTTTTGTAATAATCAACATTGCTGGCCTTTTCATTGTTACTTATTTGTTATTTTTACTTAGTGGGGTTTATCGTATCTAATTGATATTTAATATCAATTTGTTGTTTCATATGATGACGTCATTTTTTCTGTATTTGATACTTTTAGTTGATATATTATTTTTTAATAAGACAAAAATAAATATTTCCGATCCAATTAGTGCTATTAAGTAACATTATTATTTTGATTTTTTGTACGAATTAGAGTCACTAAGTCATCGTAACTATCAAATAGTAGGGTTTTAATTAACATTCCTTTTTTTTAAAAAAAACAATACATAGCAGGATGAAAGAGTGGGTATTTATAGAAATCATGATTCATATCTAGTTTTTGATAGGTTTTATAAATCACAGCTATAAGTACAATCGATTATCTCTTATTCTCTTAAGTGGTTACTCTATACCCATAGATTATTAAAGGGTAAAGAGATGGCGAAGAGTGCGTTAGTAGTTGAAGGCGGTGCAATGCGTGGTATTTTTGCTAGCGGCGTACTGGATATCTTCATGAAAAATGAATTTATGCCTTATGATTTTGCTATTGGAGTGTCAGCGGGAGCGTCTAATTTATTAGGTTACCTTGCACATTATCCTCAACGCAGCTTTCATGTGATTACCAAGCTTGCTACTCATAAACGCTTTTTTAATCTTCCTCGGTTTGCGCGAGGAGGTGATCTTGTTGATGTTCGATGGTTAATTGATGAGTCAAATACACGACATCCTTTGGATTTTGAACGTTTGTTTTCTTCTATTCCTTTGTATGCTGCCGTTACCAATATTGACAGCGGCAATGCGGATTACTATCAAGTAAAAAAAGAGAATGTGGATGACGTATTAGAAGCAACGACTGCGCTTCCTATCGCCTACAAGTCGACGCCTTGTTTCTCTGGTGGTTGTTATACTGATGGTGGTGTAGCGGACTCTATTCCGGTGAAAGAAGCGTATCGAAGAGGGGCGAGAGACATTACGGTCATTTTATCTCATCCACTCAGTTATGAAATGAAACCAACACGATCACCTTGGTTAATGACCAAGTTATTAGCTCGATACCCTCAAATAGCACAAGCTATGTTAGTACGAGCAGAAAATTATAATCAATCACTGGAGTTTATTCGTAACCCTCCAGAAGGAACGACGATTCGAGTGATCGCACCACCAGAAGATTTTGCGGTTAAGCGTCTTTCCATGAAATATCCTACACTGGTTGCAGGGTATGAAATGGGCGTATCTGCCGGTTTACATCATTTGTCCAGCCGTGATGGTACTTTCGGGTTGGACAGTGAAAATTGTCACTTTTGTATTTAGCACCACCTTTATTAATCGCTTTACTGTGTACTTTTATAATAATACTAAGGAATGAGTAATGAGTAAGAAATTAACGACAGCAGCAGGTTGCCCTGTTGCACATAACCAAAATGTTCAAACTGCGGGTAAACGTGGTCCTCAACTTCTGCAAGATGTTTGGTTTTTAGAAAAACTGGCGCATTTTGATCGTGAAGTTATTCCTGAGCGTCGTATGCACGCAAAAGGTTCAGGTGCTTATGGTACGTTTACGGTTACTCATGACATTACCAAATACACAAAAGCAAAAATATTTTCAGACATTGGCAAAAAAACAGACATGTTTGCGCGTTTCTCTACCGTTGCGGGTGAACGTGGCGCGGCAGATGCTGAGCGTGATATCCGTGGTTTCTCTCTGAAGTTTTACACTGAAGAAGGTAACTGGGATTTAGCGGGTAACAATACCCCGGTGTTTTTCTTACGTGATCCATTGAAATTCCCTGATTTAAACCACGCAGTAAAACGTGATCCTCGCACAAATATGCGAAGCGCGAAAAATAACTGGGATTTCTGGACGTCATTACCAGAAGCACTGCACCAAGTAACTATCGTGATGAGTGACCGTGGTATTCCTGCTACATACCGACATATGCATGGTTTTGGTAGCCACACGTTTAGCTTTATCAACAGTGATAACGAGCGCTACTGGGTGAAATTCCACTTTGTATCTCAGCAAGGCATTAAAAACCTATCAGATGCTGAAGCGGGTGCTGTGATTGGTAATGATCGTGAAAGTCATCAACGTGATTTGCTAGAAAGCATTGATAACCAAGATTTCCCTAAATGGACATTGAAAGTTCAGATCATGCCAGAAGCAGAAGCGGCGACGGTTTCTTATAACCCATTCGATTTAACCAAAGTATGGCCACATAAAGATTACCCATTAATTGAAGTGGGTGAATTTGAGCTAAACCGTAACCCACAAAACTTCTTCGCAGAAGTAGAGCAATCGGCATTTAACCCTGCAAACGTGGTTCCGGGTATCAGCTTCTCTCCAGATAAAATGCTACAAGGTCGTTTGTTTGCGTATGGTGATGCACAGCGTTACCGTTTAGGTGTAAACCACCAACACATCCCAGTGAACGCACCTCGTTGTCCTGTACATAGTTACCACCGTGATGGCGCAATGCGTGTTGATGGCAACTTCGGTAGCACATTAGGTTATGAACCAAATAACGAAGGCCAATGGGCAGAGCAGCCAGATTTTTCTGAGCCACCACTAAATTTAGATGGCGCAGCAGCACATTGGGATCACCGTGAAGATGAAGATTACTTCTCACAACCGGGTGACTTGTTCCGATTAATGACCGCTGAAAAACAAGCAATTTTGTTTGATAACACAGCACGTAACCTAAATGGTGTGCCAAAAGAGATTCAACTACGTCACGTAACTCATTGTTATAAAGCTGATCCAGCGTACGGTGAAGGTATTGGTAAACTACTTGGTTTCGATATCAGTGAATATAATTCGTAATTAATCGCGAATTATAATAAGTAAATATGCTTAAGGCAGATGACGATAATCGTTGTCTGCCTTTTTTGTTTAAATATACAGAGACTTAAAAACCACAAAAACTGTCCGTATTTGTATCGATAGACCTCCGCTATACTCCCCGCATTATGATAAGCCGCTAAGGCAAATACTCATTGCTCTGGATTTACGATCCAGCCTCGCAAAAAAGGAAAGTTACCCATGTCTCAATATATCGTTTGTGCGTTATACAAATTTGTTTCATTAGAAGATTACACCGAAATACGTCAGCCATTAACGCAAGTGATGGAAGACAATCAGATCAGAGGTACGTTACTTTTGGCAAGTGAAGGCATTAATGGCACCGTTGCTGGCTCTCGCAAAGCAATTGATACGTTGCTAGCTTGGTTCAAAGAAGATTCACGTTTAGCGGATGTAGTTTATAAAGAATCAATCAATGACGTTCAACCTTTCAATCGTACCAAAGTGAAATTGAAAAAAGAAATCGTCACCATGGGCGTAGAAGGTATCGATCCTCTTCATGTGGTGGGCACGTACGTTAAACCTGCTGATTGGAATGCCCTTATTTCTGATCCAGACGTGCTATTGGTTGATACTCGAAATGATTATGAAGTAGATATCGGCACATTCAAACATGCAGTAAACCCAAAGACAGAGACATTCCGCGATTTCCCTCAATATGTGGCTGAAAATTTAGACCCAGCAAAGCATAAAAAAGTAGCGATGTTCTGTACGGGGGGGATTCGTTGTGAAAAATCGACGGCTTACATGAAAGAGCAGGGATTTGATGAGGTGTACCATCTTGAAGGTGGAATACTAAAGTACCTTGAAGAAGTACCAGAAGAAAACAGCTTATGGGAAGGCGATTGTTATGTGTTTGATGGTCGAGTTGCCGTCAATCATCAACTAGAGAAAAGTCATTATGATGTGTGTAATGCGTGCCGTTTGCCAATCACAGATGAAGATAAGCAGTCAGACTCTTTTGAGAAAGGCGTAAGTTGTCCTAAATGTATTGACCAACATACCGAAGAGCAAAAATCTCGTTTCCGTGAGCGTGAAAAACAAGTGCAGTTGGCTAATGAAAGAGGGGAAACTCACGTTGGTGGTGACGCTGCAAAATTGATTGAGCAACGTAAACAAGAAAAGAAAGAGAAGAAGCAGCAACAGAGAGCCTCTAAGTAAGAAGAATGCAGTATTGATCCAAAATGAATGTGAAACATAAATAATGAACTGACTCGAAAGAATATAATAGGCTTTCATTTGACTCATTATTAGATGGAAAGCAGATAACAAATGCGTGAATAAACCGTTTATTTGTGTCTGATTTTATCGCCAATTCATCAATCCTTGCTAATTTTATAAACGAAAGTGAGGCGTTAATCGCCTCGCTTTTATTGTTTATAGACAAGGATGAAATATGACAAATACAATAAAAATCAATTCGCTTACCATTGCCTTTGTTGGCGTATTATCCTCAATGGGAGTACAAGCGCATGGCTGGGTTGAATACCCAAGTGCGAGGCAAAACACCTGTTATCTTGATGGTGGGTTTTGGGATAACACCGTTCCAAATCAAGCGTGTCAGTCTGCGTTTGATGAATCTGGTGCATTCCCCTTTGTTCAACGTAATGAAGTGGCGGCCAATGTTCCTAATTATAAAGACATGGCACATGTTCAAGCCATTGTTCGTGATGGTAATTTATGTTCCGCAGGAGATAAGGCCAAATCAGGGTTGAATATGGGATCAACGCATTGGCAAAAAACGGCCATTACGTTAGATGAGAATAACCAACTTGAACTCGTCTTTAATGCCACCGCCCCCCATAACCCTTCTTACTGGCAATTCTATTTATCTAATGTAAATTATGATCCAACCGTTCCGCTTACTTGGGGTGATCTCGATGTCGTCGATACGGCAGGAGATATTATTGTTGGAGACGATAAAAAATACCGCATTAAAATTACTCTCCCAGCAGACCGTGCCGATTCAGCCGTGCTCTACACTCGTTGGCAACGTGAAGATGCCGCAGGCGAAGGATTTTATAACTGCAGTGATATCACCTTTGATGGAGCTGGAACGACGCCTCCCGGGCCTATAGATCCTGTTGAGCCACCGCCACAATATTCCGATCTAGGCTATTACATTGGTCAAGGATTTGGTCCTGTAGAATCTGGAGACTCGGTAAGGTTTAGAACTTTTGATGCAACAGGCGCAGAGACAACAGACATTAGCTTAGCGATAACCGTAAATAACACAGCAACATGGTCGGCAGAGTTAGCGGGTCAGTTTAATCAGTTGAAAAATAAAGCATGGTTTATTGGTATTTGGCATCAAGAGATGAACCATTATATGTATGACACCATTAATATTTATGCGAATCGAGTATTTGCTCCTAAGGCAAATCTAAGTTATCAACTGTCGCTAATTAAAGCCGACATCACTCCTCCCGTTGAGCCACCAGTCGAACCAACGAATCAATGGGATAAAAATAATGCTTATCAGGCGGGGGAGAGCGTGACACATCAAGGAGGAACATGGGTTGCTCAGTGGTGGACAAAAGGTGAAGAGCCGGGAAAAACAGGCGAATGGGGAGTATGGCGATAACCCTTTACGACTAATTATAATATAAATAGAAGCCCTAGATTATTCTGGGGCTTTTTTTATTGTGTATTAAAACGTCATATCTCTCGACAATGTGATCAAGATCTCTGTATAATCCGCGGCTAGATTTTCTCATTCATCATACTTTCGTCCTTCATCTTGTGGCTCTCTAATAGCCCAATCATGACTTGTCAGTAAACCCTAGGAATTATTTCGTTGATACAATCAAACAACATCACAATGCAATTTGGCGCAGAGCCTTTATTTGAAAACATTTCAGCAAAATTTGGCAACGGTAACCGTTATGGTTTGATCGGTGCGAATGGTTGCGGAAAATCAACGTTCATGAAGATTCTAAGTGGTGCATTAACTCCTAGTTCAGGCAACGTATCAATGACGCCAGGACAAAAATTAGGCGTGTTGAGCCAAGATCAATTTGCGTTTGAAAAATACAGTGTAATTGATGTTGTGATCATGGGCGACAAGAAATTATGGGAAATAAAACAAGAGCGTGAACGCATCTATTCACTACCAGAAATGAGTGAAGAAGATGGTATGAAGGTTGCTGAACTTGAAAGTGAATTCGCAGAAATGGACGGTTACAGCGCAGAAAGCCGTGCTGGTGACATTCTATTACAAGCCGGTATTGATGAAGAACTTCATTATGGCTTAATGCAACAAGTTGCTCCAGGTTGGAAACTGCGAGTGTTATTAGCACAAGCATTGTTCGCAAACCCAGATATCTTGCTACTTGATGAACCAACCAACAACTTGGACATTAATACGATTAACTGGCTAGCTGGTGAGCTTAATCAACGTAAATGTACAATGATCATCATCTCGCATGATAGACACTTCCTAAACTCTGTATGTACTCACATGGCAGACATTGATTACGGCGAACTTCGTGTTTACCCTGGTAACTACGAATACTTCCTTGAAGCGTCTAGTTTGATCCGTGAGCAACTACTTTCTGGTAACGCGAAGAAAGCAGCAGAAATCAGTGAACTACAAGATTTCGTAAACCGTTTTGGTGCGAATGCATCTAAAGCGAAGCAAGCAAGTTCTCGTGCAAAGAAAATGGATAAAATCTCGCTAGATGAAGTGAAATCATCAAGCCGTATGAGCCCATCAATTAACTTCGGTGAAGGCAAGAAATTGCACCGCCAAGCACTTGAATTGAAAGATTTAGGCCACGGTTTTGAAGAAGACGTATTATTTGAAGGCGGTAACCTACTTCTTGAAGCGGGTACTCGTCTGGCTATCATCGGCGAAAATGGTGTGGGTAAAACGACATTGTTACGTTGTTTAGTTAACGACCTTGAGCAAAATGAAGGCATCGTTAAATGGTCTGAAAATGCGACCTTTGGTTACTGTCCACAAGACAGTACGGCTGATTTTGATAACGATTTAAGCATCTTTGATTGGATTTCACAGTGGCGTACAGTGAAACACGATGACTTGATGGTTCGCGGTATTTTGGGTCGTCTACTGTTTACTGCGGATGATACAAATAAACAAGCGAAAAACTGTTCTGGTGGTGAGAAAAACCGTCTATTATTTGGCAAGTTAATGATGCAAGACATCAACGTACTTGTTATGGACGAACCAACCAACCACATGGATATGGAAGCGATTGAAGCATTGAACGAAGCGTTAAAAGTGTACACTGGTACATTAATCTTCGTAAGCCATGACCGTGAGTTTGTTTCTTCTCTAGCGACTCAAATCATTGATGTTACAGGTAAGAAACTGGTTAACTTCCAAGGTACTTATAACGAGTACCTAGATCATAAAAACAGAATGCATGTAGCTTAATTTTAATTAACGTTACTTAGCAAAAAAAGCGCGAGACTGATGATATCAGCTCGTGCTTTTTTATTTTTAGTGCTTTATTAAACGCTAAATTTACG
>SAMEA5043648__coassemble_207_pt1 | contig 11894 bp, 9 predicted proteins | sample SAMEA5043648__metabat2_low_PE_006 | metagenome-assembled genome bin SAMEA5043648 (sample SAMEA5043648) | Gadus morhua
GTCCAATTGTATTTATAAATATTAGGAGCAAAACATGTTTAAAAACCTTTTTGCCAGTTTACAGAAAGTTGGTAAGGCACTTATGTTGCCAGTATCAGTTCTTCCTGTAGCTGGTATTCTTTTAGGAGTTGGTGCAGCCAACTTTAGTTTCCTTCCAGAAGTTGTTTCTCATTTAATGGAACAAGCTGGTGGTTCAGTATTCGGCCAAATGGCACTACTCTTTGCAGTTGGTGTTGCTCTTGGTTTCACAAACAATGACGGTGTAGCGGGTCTTTCTGCTATCGTTGGTTATGGCATCATGACAGCAACACTAGGCGTAATGGCTGAAGTGATGGGTGTTGATGGCATCGAAACGGGTGTTCTTGGTGGTATCCTTGCTGGTGGTGTTGCTGGTTGGGCATTTAATCGTTTTTACCGTATTCAACTTCCTGAATATTTAGGCTTCTTCGCTGGTAAACGTGCAGTACCTATCATTACTGGTTTTGTATCAATTGCTTTGGGTGTGATTTTATCTGTTATCTGGCCACCAATTGGTTCAGTAATCGCGTCTTTCTCTGATTGGGCTGCTCATCAGAACCCAGTAGCTGCTTTTGGTATCTACGGTGTTGTTGAACGTTCTCTAATTCCTTTTGGTTTACACCATATCTGGAACGTACCATTCTTCTATGAAGCGGGTTCTTGTGTAAATAATGCGGGTGAACAAGTTCACGGTATTATGACTTGTTTCCTAACCGCTGATGATGCGTCTCGTGCTGCGGGTAATGGTTTCGGTCAACTTGCTGGTGGTTACTTGTTTAAAATGTTCGGTCTTCCTGCTGCTGCAATCGCGATTGCACATTCAGCAAAACCTGAAAACCGTGCTAAAGTAATGGGTATCATGGCATCTGCTGCGTTAACTTCATTCCTTACTGGTATCACAGAACCGATTGAATTTGCATTCTTATTTGTTGCTCCTGTTCTTTATGCTATTCACGCAGCTCTTGCTGGCGTGGCATACATGCTGACTAACGCATTAGGTATTGTTCACGGTCACACATTCTCAAATGGTTTCATTGACTTCATTGTTCAATCTCCACATGCTGAGAAAATGCCTCTTCTAATTGGATTAGGTCTTGTTTACGCTGCTGTTTACTACATCGTATTCCGCTTTGTGATTAAAGCAATGAACCTTAAAACGCCAGGTCGTGAAGATGAAGATGACAATGCAGCTCCAGTAGTAACTGGTACTGAATTGGCAGGTGAACTTGTTGCTGCCTTTGGTGGTAAAGAGAACATCACCAACTTAGATGCTTGTATTACTCGCTTACGCGTTTCTGTAGCAAGTGTAGAAGCGGTAAACCAAGACAGACTGAAACAACTAGGTGCAGCAGGCGTTGTTGTTGCTGGTTCTGGTGTTCAGGCAATTTTTGGTACTAAATCAGATAACTTGAAAACAGACATGAATGAATGGATTAGCCATAACTAATTCCTGATTTTATGAATGAAAAAAAGGAGACTTTCGAGTCTCCTTTTTTATTGCCAGTCTAAAGAGTACGGTCTTTATTTTGAGGGAAACTGACTTCATGTTGTGAGTCTAACCAAGTCGGGTATTTTGTCATAATGGAAAGGAATAAGTGTGACTCTATAAAGTGATCAAGCCATTGTCGAGTAAGAGTATAGTTACTTTGTTTGAACCATTGAATATCCACAAAAGCAAATTGTCTGATAAAGGGTAAAATGGCAATATCTGCAAAGCTGTATTGTTCATTAAAAAGCATTGTTGATGTTGATAATCGACTCTCTATCTTTTCCAAGAATATCTCTCCTTGTTCGCGATAATAGGCTTCGGAATGTTCAGGGTAGCGATCTGAGTATTTATATTTATCTAGCCATCCTTTGAATTCATGATCATTTTCTTGAATTAAAAGATGCATCTCTTCTGTGGCATTAATAAGAAGATCTGAGTCGATTAAAGCCCACTTCATAATGTCCAAACTCTCATCTATAACACAGCCATTATCTTTAACTAAAACAGGCACCGTTCCCTTAGAGGATGCTATAAGTAGGGCTTCTGGTTTATGCTTTAATTCTATCTCCCGTAGCATCACGGTACGATGAGAGAGTGAAAGACTTAATCGAGCGCGCATTGCATAAGGACAGCGTCGAAATGAATAAAGTATCGCCATGAATTTACACCTTAGAAGAAATAAAAAAGCAGATCCGAAGATCTGCTTTATATTACTATTTTTTAGGGCTGAGGTTATTCACTTTTCATCGCTTTACGAATACAGATGGCAGCGCCACCCCAAGTAATTCCTAAACCAATAACCATCATAATAATTGCACCAGTTGTCATATTAAGCTTCCTTACTTGTTTTATTAATAACAATCCCAACAACTAACATTGCAGCGATAAGACCCCAACCAAGGATCAGTAGATCTGATTGTGCATAACCACCGTAACCATCTGTAATCGTATTTACAATATTAGTTCCAAGGATAACGATTAAGAATGCCGGGCTAATAAAGCGGAGGCAGATTTCAAACCATTTACCTATTGTAAATTCAGATATTGCATTTACATGCTTACGAATATCAGTAAGTTTAACTAACCACCCCATAATAATGAGTTCAAGTAAGCAACTTGCAAGTAGAGCTATGTTATTAATAAAGTAATCGACTAGGTCAAGTAATAACAGACCGCCATTGGTTGCAAAGGCCATTGACACAACTAAACCTGTACCACAAACAACAGACGCTGCTTTTTTACGTGACCAGTTTAACTTATCAATAAAGGCAGAAGTCACGGCCTCAATAATAGAAATATGAGAGCTTAGTCCTGCAACAACAAGAGCAAGGAAAAACAGAGGACCTAAAATATAAGGAGCAGGCAATAAGTTAATGGCAGCAGGGATAGTTACAAAGGCAAGACCCACACCAGCACTAACAACTTCTGTTAATGGTTTCCCTTGTTCTTGGGCCATATTGCCTAAGATAGAGAAGATTAAGATACCAGCAATAATAGAAAAACCACAGTTGATCAATACGGTCATGAAAGCATTGTTATTTATATCTGATTTCTCAGGTAAGTAACTTGAATAAGCTAACATGATTGCAAAACCAACACTTAATGTGAAAAATATTTGTCCATAAGCCGCTGACCATACTTTAGGGTCGGTTATTTTGCTGAAATCAGGTTGGAATAGATAGTTAAGACCATCTAATGCGCCCGGTAAGAAGACCATACGTCCAATAAGTGCGATAACCATGATAAAGAGTAAAGGCATCATGATTTTACTTGCTCGTTCAATACCGCTCTTAACACCGCCAAAAATAGCGGCGAAGGTAATCGCCCAAGCAATCACCATTGGAATTGCTATATGCCATTGAATGCTACCTAGTTTGCTTGGAGAGTTATCACCTAGTTGTAGGTACTCACCAAAGAAAAAGGCATTCGTGTCTTGTCCCCAACTTTGTGAAAAAGACATACTGAAGTAAGAGATAGCCCAACCAATAACGGCCACGTAATAAACGGCAATTACCGCTGCGATTAATACTTGGAACCAACCAAGCCATTCATATTTTTGATTTAATTTTGCAAAGGCACGAGGTGCAGAACCTCTGTATTTATGACCCATACCAAATTCCATTATCATAAATGGAATACCAGCAGTTAGCATTGCAAATAGATAAGGAATGAAGAAAGCACCACCACCATTTTCATACGCCATGTATGGAAAACGCCAAATATTACCTAGACCGATAGCAGATCCTACTGCGGCAAGAATAAATCCTGCACGAGAACCCCATTGTTCACGCTTCATAAAACACTCCTTTAAAAAACTTTTCCCTGAGAATTGAAGCTTGTTTAGTATCATTCTCTATTTAAATTGAAATAAATTTGCTCAAACTAGATGGATTAGCTAAGCATTACAGGCAGATTACCTATTAATACTTGTTAAGGCAATATGAATAAAAGGTAGTGCAATTTGTACTAAATAGTCGATTATGCTGATTTTTTGGTTATAACTAGAGTATGGTTTTATAGGGGGGAATGTATATAAAGTTTACTATTGTTAATTAATGGTTAAATAATTGATTGTGTTTTTTTATAAAAAAGCCCAAATGATGGGAAAATAAGCATTTCATTTTAAATTAATGAAAATGAAATGCTTAATAGTCGAAGTATTGTGTTTTTTTAATTGTTAGAAATTGAAACGAAAGCCTACGTTAGCTTGAAATTGGTTCACCCAATCACTTTCGTATTTTATTACACAAGTGCTGCTTGTTGAGTTTGAAGCGCAGGTGCTATCAACACTACTATTCATAGAAGTCCCTAACCAACGGCCCTCGAACTGCAATGCAAAATGATCCGTAAAATGGTATTGCAAACCAGCAAATGCGCCTGCTGAAAAGTGAAGACTGTCATCAACCCAATCAACATCAGAGTAAGTTGTACCAATACTTAAACCTAAGAAAGAGCTTAGGTTATGTGTTAATTGATAATCTAAAGCGCTTTGAAAATGCAAATATTGAAGTTTTGATTTGAGGTTTACACCATCAACATCATTGGTTTGATTGCTATAAAATAAGCCAATTCGACCTAAATCATAATCGGTCTCAATACTTAATGAATAAGCGGTATCTGCTTTTAAATCGAGAATGTCATCATTAACGGTTTCAACTTCACCGCCAGAAGCGTAGCCAATGGAAGGCGTGATATAGATCTGAGAAAAGGCAGAAAGTGGCATAAAAGCTAATAGTGTAAATAATGTTAATCGATTCATGTGTTCCCCTAGAATTCCATTTCATAGAAGTGATTATTATGCTGACATTGTGACTCTAATACCAACTTGATTGATTAACTGTGTCTATTCCTTGAACATACTTCAAATTGGTGTTAATTTTTTGTTACAAACAACATGGCAAGGAGCTATTATGGATCGTGATTTTAAATTCGCACTTATTACTACTGTCGCTGTATTTTCAGGCCTAGCATTTTTTGGAACGTTAGTTCTAACAGCCTAGAATGAATAGAATAAAAAAAGAGTAATAAAGTTTAATCTTTATTGCTCTTTTTAATGGGTCGAATGTGGCGTTTTGAGAGTGAAAAAGCACATTTTGTATCGATTACAATAGGAATGAATACAGAATCACGGCTTTTATTGATAAGTGTAGAGAGTTTTTTTATTATGTAAGTCTTTCACTTATCAATATATCAAGGCGAGTAGATGTCTTTCATTAAAATACTTTTTACAAGTGTTTGCCTTCTTTTCTCTGCTTCAAGCTTTTCTCTTTCAGAAAATTTTATTTTTTACCCTATGCCTATCTATGCTGATGGACAATACATTACGGCGCAACAACTCTTCCTTCGAGAAGATGGAGCGTTGTGGATGTATGATGTTTATGGTCAACTGCATTTGTTTGATGGTAAAAATATTTTCACGCTAGGTAAAAAATCTCAAACTGAATTACCAAGAAAAATCACCTTATTTGATGGGCGTTTTTGGTATATCAAAGACAATGTAATTAAATCATGGTCTCATAAAGAGGGGTTTAGGGACGAGCAGCCTTTACCTGCCTCAAAAAAAGTGAGCATGCTTAATAGTACCAATGGGATGCTGTGGGGAAACGATGACGAGTACTTCTTTGTTTATAATCCGTTAACCGAATCTTTCTCGTCGTCAATGATAAATGAATCAAATACAAGCGTTATTCTGGATCAAATCACGATCACTGGTGCTATCAATGTTAATGGGCGTTGGTTAGTTTCTACCTCTGAAGGGATTTTTGAATTTGATACGACAACAGAAAGTTTTGCCCCTTTATATTTAGGGCAATATATAGATACGATTTTTTATTCGAAGGTGACAAATCAAATCATTCTAGGGACACATGACAGCATTTGGATGATGGAGTTAACAAAAAATAACCTATTGATTAAACAAAAGTTACCGATAAACGCGTCATTTATTTCTTTTGCCGAGACGGATGGGCTTTTTTGGTTTGGGACTGATGGTGGGTTATATCAATGGAATATAAAAAATAAAAAATACCACAAATTTAATTCAGTTCTTAGAGATGATTACTCTCTTGAAGGAAATAAAATTTATGCATTACTTGCCGATAAAAATAATGGGTTATGGATAGCGACAGATAATGGCGTCAGTTATTACTCGGATAGTAGTCGATTATTTACACGCATTCGTTATAAAGAAGCCAATGGCAGTTTAGACGTGAATGAAATTAATTCGGTCTTACAAACACCAGATGAATTGGCATGGTTAGGCTCATCTACTGGCTTGTTTTTGGTTGATTCACATAATATAAAGAAAAGCTTACGAAAAATAATAGCAAAGCCAATTAATGATCTTTCTTATGATTCTGACTCAATATGGGCAGCAACGTCTTTTGGCGTGGAGAGAATTGATCGGTATAACCAGAAAAGAACGACTCCGAATGCATTAAAATCGTTATCGACACAAAACATCGAACATATCTTTATTGATTCAACCCAAACATTATGGTTTTCAAGCAAAAAGGGGCTGTATAAATACAATGTAGCAGAAAATAAATTGGTTCCTTTAGGTTTTTATTGGGCAATTCAACAGAAATACTCCACTCAAATTACGCACATTTATGAGAATAAAGATGGACGAGTTTCTATTGGCACAAATGTTGGTTTGTATCAATATTCTAATGGAGCATTAACGTTTGATTATGCTTATAGCCATACAGGCAGCATTTTAGATATGGCTGATACTGAATATGGTAATTCATGGATAGTAAGTAACTACGGCCTACAATTGACCCTACTTAATGGGGTTCGTAAAGACATCAAACTCCCTGCTGAATATATAACCCCTCATTGTGTACTGCCAAGTAGCAAAGGTGTATGGCTATCTTCTAGTAAAGGGCTTTCTTTATACACCCACCAAGGCCGCTTAATGAAACATTTTGGTAGCCAAAGAGGGTTAATTAATAATGAATTATTGCCTAATCTTTGTTCTATTTCTCCTGCGGGTAAAATGCTTTTCGCAAGCAAAGATGGTGTGATCTTTGTTAATGAGCAAGATCTTATTGAGTATCAAATAACGAAGCCGAAGGTGGTCTTTGGCAAAGTAAAAGTGGGGGATCGTATTGTTAGTTATGGCGAGGATAATAAATTAACAAAACAAGTCCCTTATGGTTCTAGTATCTCTTTCTTATTTGGTATTTTACCGGAATTTCAGAATAAATATTTATCGTTTCAATTGATGGGTTCTAATGATGAATCGTGGTTAGATTTTGAAGGTAACTTGTTGATTTTTGACTCATTAAATCCAGGTAAGTACACACTACGGATCAGACCTAAGAATGATGGGCAAAGAAGCAGTAATGTCACAGAGTTTATTTTCTATATTGAAGTACCCTGGTTTTTTGCTCCTTGGTTTGTTTTTTTACTTTTTGTCAGCTTGGTTAGCGTTGTCATTGCTATATATTACTGGCGCTCTAAAGAAATTAAGAGAAGTAATGAAAATTTAAGAAAAAGCGTGGGAGTAAAAACGAAGCAATTGAGTAATCAAGGGAAGGTATTAACATCAAGTAATCGCCAGTTGCAAAAGTTACTTACTGTGCGACAACATGTTATTGCTGAGATGGCAGAGCAAGCGCAACAACCGATTAAAGACATTCAAGTAAACCTATACAAAAAGGGATCGTTAACTAACTTGTCATTGGCTAATCAGTGTGAGTATAGCTTACAGCTTTTACAGCAATTAACTCAATTAGAGTCGTTTGCCGATTTGCAAAAAAATAGAAGAATGAATCAAGTACTACAGCCGTTACTTACTGCCGCTATTAAGAGTTGGAAAGATGAGTTTTACTCTAAAGGAGTGGAGTTAATATTATGTGATGATTCTAAAGGGTGTTCTATTTTTGTTGAGCCTCTTTTTATCGATACGATTTTTAATAATATGCTATTTAATTTATTAAAAAGAAGTGATTTTGGACAACAAGTAGAAATTGTTTTATTTCATGATAATGGGGAGATCCACGTGCAATTCTTAAGTTCAGGAGAGGTCATCAATGACAATGAACTCGATGAGCTAAAACGAATTGATCTTTCTCAACACCTTCAAATCATGAGTCAAGCAGCGTTAGGGTTATCATCTGTAAAATTGCTTACCATACAAAATGGTGGGCATTTTGTATTAGTTAAAAATGAAGCCAGTAATGGTGAAATAAAATTATCTTGGCCTGTGGCTGTTGATGCGTTAGTAGAAAGACCTGAGAAATTTAATTATAAGATTGATAATGATAAAGATGATAATCAACAACAATGGTTAATTGATGTATATCGTTTAGTTGAACAGTCTTACGGTGACCCTACTTTTGGTACAAGTGCGGCAGCTAAATTGCTATACACCTCTGAACGCAATCTGCAGAGAAAGTTTAAACAAATAACGCAACGTTCATTCATGGAGTATGTGACAGAAATCAGATTAGAAAAAGCGTGTGAAATGTTAATTTCAGGAAATAAAGTGGCTAATGCAGCGTTTGAATCCGGATTTAATGATCCTTCTTATTTTAGTAAGCGCTTTAAGCGTCATTATGGTTTATCACCGACACAGTTTGTTTCTGAGAATGAAATTTTATAGCGATGGGATTTTATATTGTAGATATAAGGTAAGGGACTTAATAAGGAAAGAAAAAAAAGATCGTGGCGTCGCCGGGGGGACGACGCCACGGGTACCAAAGGCACCTTCGCTTGCTGCCGAGGAAGTAAGATTTCTCTTGTTTCCTCTTATAGAATAAAAATTAAGAGGTCTCCCTCTCGATGGAATAACTATAATCCCACCGCCTTTTTTTACATATCAAAATAACGCCAATCGATAAGGATAAATACGACAAATCGATATTTTTAATTTAAGTTGTTGTTTTTAAATAACTATATTTCCATGTCGTATTTGTCCTATATTTGTGTCATTTTCGACGTCAATTCAATACATATTTAAATTAACGTGATTGACGTTTTTTTGAAGCAGTATCACGATCTTATTTTCGATTAAAAATCGTTATTTATAGTATTTTTGTCAATTTACTGAAAAAAATTGATTTAGCGCAAGATAAAAGTAACAGTTAGTTATAAAATGAAACGAAATAATAATGATTCTCACTATCGTGGAGCTTTGAATGAATTTAGCGCAATTAGAAAGCGGTAAAAAAGCCGTTGTAACAGACATGTCTTTATTACCAACGGATACAAGAAAGAAATTAATGGTAATGGGAATGCTGCCACATACTGAAATTTCTATATTGCGTAAGGCTCCAATGGGTGACCCGTTACAGATCAGTGTAAGAGGTACTTCTCTTGCCATTCGTAAAAATCTAGCAGAACAGATTACAGTTAAGGAATTATAAAATGCAGTATCAGGTATTAACTGTAGGAAATCCAAACAGCGGTAAAACAACCTTATTTAATGGATTAACAGGCGCAAAGCAACAAGTTGGTAATTGGGCTGGTGTTACGGTCGAGAAGAAAACAGGTAAATATATCTGTTCTGGCGATGAATTTTTATTAACGGATTTACCGGGTATCTACGCGCTGGATAGTGGTAATGATGTAAACAGTCTTGATGAAACCATTGCCTCACGCGCCGTGCTTACTCATGATGCCGACGTTATTATTAATGTGGTTGATGCGTCGTGCTTAGAGCGCAGTTTATACATGACATTGCAGTTACGTGAATTGGGTCGACCAATGATTGTTGTGCTAAATAAGATGGATGTATTAAAGCGTCAACGACAAGTATTAGATATCAAGGGATTAGAAAAAACGTTAGGTTGCCCAGTTTTAGCTCTTTCTGCGAATAATAATGGTCAAGTACATAAGTTTAAAGAAAAACTGCATAAATCCATTGCCCAAGGCATTAAAATGGCACCGCTTGAATTATCGTATGGTGATAGAGTTGAAGCGGCAATAAAAGAAGCGTCTCATTTATTCTCAAGTAAATACGCATCAAGTCGTTCTTTAGCGATCAGAGCATTAGAGAATGATGCATTAGTGTTAAATACATTAGAAGCTGATAAACGAAATGCGATTGCTAACATTGCGAATGTCTTAACGACCGAAGTTGAAGCGGATTTCCATATTGCAGATTGTCGATATACTTTTTTACATCAACTATGCCAAAAGTTACGTCGTCAAGAAGGTGGACTAAGCCACAGCGTAAGCGAAAAAATTGATAGTGTAATTTTGAATAAATGGGTTGGTATTCCTTTCTTTTTCTTCGTTATGTACTTAATGTTCATGTTTTCTATCAATATAGGCAGCGCATTTATCGATTTCTTTGATATCGGTGTGGGTGCACTATTGGTAGATGGAAGTCATTATTTATTAGATAACCATTTACCGGTTTGGCTAGTGACATTGATTGCTGATGGTGTTGGTGGTGGTATTCAAACTGTTGCAACATTTATTCCTGTTATCGGTTGTTTATACCTATTTTTATCTTTGCTTGAAAGCTCAGGCTACATGGCTCGTGCTGCTTTTGTTCTTGATAAAGTAATGCAAAAAATTGGTTTACCTGGTAAAGCGTTTGTTCCTTTAGTGCTTGGTTTTGGTTGTAACGTTCCTGCCATTATGGCAACTCGAACGTTAGAGCAGGAGCGTGAACGTAAACTAGCGGCTTCAATGGCGCCATTTATGTCATGTGGTGCACGCTTGCCTGTTTATGCGTTGTTTGCTGCGGCATTCTTTCCAGAAAATGGACAAAATGTTGTGTTTGGTTTGTACTTTTTAGGTATTTTAGCCGCTGTATTTACCGGCTTACTGCTAAAACATACTATCTATCCTGGTCGTAGTGATACGTTCATTATGGAAATTCCTGATTATGAATTTCCAACGGTACGTAACATCATGATTAAAACATGGCAGAAGTTGAAGCGCTTTGTTCTTGGTGCCGGTAAAACTATTGTTGTGGTAGTGACTATTTTAAGCTTCTTTAACTCATTGGGTATGGATGGTTCATTTGGTAACGAAGACAGTGAAAATTCAGTATTATCAAAAGCGGCTCAAATTGTGACACCGATATTAGCGCCAATTGGTATTCAAGAAGACAACTGGCCTGCAACCGTCGGTATTATCACGGGTATTTTTGCTAAAGAAGCGGTTGTGGGTACATTAAACAGCTTATATGCTGATCCTGCGGGAGATGATGCTGAATTTAATCTTATGGCTAGCCTTGAAGAAGCTGTAATGTCGATCCCTGAGAACTTAACGGGTCTTAGTTATTCAGATCCATTAGGGGTTGAAGTAGGAGATTTAACAGACAGTGCGGCAGTCGCGGCAGACCAAGGTGTAGAACGCTCTATCTTTGGTAACTTACAAACGTATTTTGTAACGAGTGCAAGTGCAATGGCGTATTTAATCTTTATCTTGCTGTATACACCATGTGTTGCTGCAATGGGGGCTTATATGCGTGAATTTGGTCGTCAATATTCTTATTTTATTGCTGGTTGGACGATGTTGTTGGCTTATGTGTCTTCAACATTATTTTACCAAATTGCAAATTTCTCTAATGCGCCAATGACAAGCAGTATGTGGATTGCGATTTCACTAGCTGCAATGGCTGTGACTTATTTAGCGTTGAAGAGAAAGAGTCGAGAGGTTGAAAACCAAGAGGCGGCATTAGTATGATACTCACTGAGCTTAAGCAATATATTGATGAAGAGGGTCGGGTAGAAAGACTGACCCTAGCGAAAAAGTTCAGTATGAGTGAAGATGGTGTTGATGCAATGCTTGAGCTCTGGGTTAGAAAGGGAAAGTTAACTCGTGAACTTATTGGTTGTGATAAGACTCAGTGTTGCCAAGAAGCAGAGCGTGTTTGGTATCGACCGGTGTATAAAGATGAGTTAATGACCACTTACATACG
>SAMEA5043648__coassemble_803_pt1 | contig 11125 bp, 5 predicted proteins | sample SAMEA5043648__metabat2_low_PE_006 | metagenome-assembled genome bin SAMEA5043648 (sample SAMEA5043648) | Gadus morhua
ATTTACATTAATCAATAAAAAGCCTCTTAATTTCCTTAAGAGGCTTTTTTATTTTAATCGTTAGTGTTGATCAGCTTTTTCATATTAAATCCAAGGAAGATAAAGCTGATCCCTTCGATTAATAATGAAACACCAACAAATGTACCTAGTAGTGATAATGAAAACTCAGGATTATTTAAAAGGAAGAAGAAATATCCACCAATAATAACAGAGAGCAAACCACTTAGAACCACCATATTACTGCCTGGAAGGTTTTTGTTTGTGAAGCCAAAAATCATACGTGTTAAACCATTAAAGATCATTACCACGACCATGATGGTTGTTATTGTCATCAAACCTTCTAGCGGTTTAAAAAGAATAGATAAACCACCAATAATATAAAGCAGGGCACTAACAACGTACCATAGCTTTTCTTTCCACGAATGAATGCGGAACGTATGGTAAGCCTGAACTAAACCAGTAATGAGTAATACGACCCCGATAATCGTTGAAATCGTCACACCAGCCATTACAGGTAGGCTTGTTGCTCCTAATCCTGCCACTGTGGCAATGACACCAACAGTAATAAAGTATTTCCAGCTTTTTGAAATTAATGCCTGACTTGACGTTTGAGTTTCCATTTTAACCTCTGAATTAAATGTAAGGGACCTAGGTAGTGTAGTGGATAAAATGCTAATTAACTGATAAGCAAACTCAGTTTCCAAATTTTGTGACTATGCTCACGTTTTATTCTTATCGTACAAGAAAAGTGCAGACTGGTAATGATTACGTAGACTCTACGGAACTCTTTTGGTTTGTGAGAGCTATACTGAAATAGCGCTTGTAGCAAACAATTCAAGAGCCTAAAATTATTATCATTTCAAAGCGGTATACGCATACTGCATTCTTCTTTATCTCTGTGATATAAGAAAAAATAAGGACAGTAACTTGCTAGAGCATCATGTACGTAACTATATTTCAGATAAACTGAGTTCCTTCGGTATTAATAGTGACCCTTACGGTTTAGAGCTTACCGCGGTATTTGTCCTCGTTGTTATTGGTGTTGCAACGATTAGTTATCTCATTACTCGCCATATTATTGTTCGAACGATAACGAATGTTCTTCATCGAGCAAACAAACCTTTATTAGAGAGTTTTTCAAATAATAAAGTGTTCGAAAAGCTGACTCTTCTTGTGCCGATTACTATTCTCGATTTACTTATTCCTCTGGCGCTAGGGCATTACAATTTACTTTCTGCGATTGCTGATAAGCTGCTTAGTATTTCGATTCTTGTTATATTTCTCGCTATGTTGTTTGCATTACTTGATGCGCTTAATGATTTTGCGACGTCTAAAGGCATTACGCGTCGTATGCCGATAAAGAGCTTTGTTCAGCTGACTAAACTGTTTGCTTTTTTTGTCGGTATTGTGGTCTCAATGTCCATTCTTGCTAGTGAATCACCCGTGATATTTTTAAGTGGGTTAGGTGTGGCAACGGGTTTTGTTATGTTGGTATTCAAAGATACCATCTTAGGATTTGTGGCAGGGATACAGCTTTCAGCTAACCGAATGATTAGCTTAAATGATTGGATCGAAATGGATGCCTATAAAGCAAACGGTACGGTGGAAGAAATTTCATTAACCACGGTTAAAGTGCGAAATTTTGATAATACGGTAAGTATGTTACCGGCTTATGCACTTGTTCAAAATGCGTTTGTAAACTGGCAAGGAATGTCAGATTCTGGTGGCCGACGTATTAAGCGCGCGGTTAATATTGATGTTAATTCTATCCGCTTTATGACAGATGAAGAGGTTGAATCACTGAAAGACATTCGAATTCTTAGAGAATATCTATTTGAAAAAACAAAAGAGATAAAAACATTTAACGAAGAGTTAGATGATATTCCGCATTTGGGCAATATCCGTCAAATGACTAATATGGGGATCTTTCGTGCCTATTTAGCCGCTTATTTACGTACCCATAAAGACATACATCCATACATGATGTTTATGGTTCGCCAACTAGAGCCGACGTCTGAAGGTCTGCCATTACAAATCTACGCGTTCACTAATAATACTGACTGGGTCTTTTATGAAGGGGTACAGGCAGATATTTTCGATCATATTTACTCAATTATGCCATTGTTTGATTTGCGTCCTTTCCAAGTGTTTGGAGGGAACGATGCAGTCGCTCTTGGTCTCTCGAATGCGAACCGGTCATCCATTTCAAAACCGACGGTATAAATGATGGGTTATCGTGTGTAATCAATGGGGTATTAGATGTATTGCTTTAGAAAGGCGGGTTAAAAAGAAACAGATAGTGTGATTGGTTTCTGAGCGGGACGAAAAGAGACATCGTCTCGCTTGATACTTACTGTTGTGATTTATAATGCATGTAGATACAAAAAAGCCCCAGCATTTCTGCTAGGGCTTAGAATGTGGTGGAGGGATAGGGATTTGAACCCTAGAACCGCTATTAACGGTTGCCGGTTTTCAAGACCGGTGCTTTCGACCACTCAGCCATCCCTCCAATGCCGAGTATCATAGTGTGAGTTGATTTTCTTGTAAAGTATTTTCTCTAAAATTTAGTTCAACCGCCTGAAAAACAAACGTTATTGTTTGTTTTTAACCATATCGTTCAAATAACGATCGCTAAATTAATTATTTTTAATAGATAGAGAGTGATCACACTTACTTTTTCTCGTGGATTTACGTTGTTCAGTAAGTTGAGGTTGAGGATTATGAGTAATCTGAAAAAAGGCTTCTTACATCATCATGAAGAAGCCTTTTTATTGCTGAAGATTGTGGTGTTAATTATGAGGTTTTTCAAAAACAGCCACAGACCATGCCGGGGTATTTATTTTATTGTTAGTAATACTTGATACGGCCAACTTATTTTGTGAAATTGATTTATTTCCTTTCGTTGCTTGAATTGAGTGAAGGGTGTAGCCAGTTGCATCAACGTTAGAAAATTCACGGATGGCTGTTGGGGTTGCGTTTACCACAATGAGTAGACCATCACGTTGTTGGTCAATAGTGGTGTCGTAGTTACTGCCGCTGTTATCGATGCTCATTACAATGACACCAACGGTTTGATTGCTGCCTGTATTGTGGAATTTCACACGTTTAATAATTTCATTGCCATGGCCTAAGGTAAGTAAACCTGAAGAGGCACGCAATGATGCAAACTCCTCATAAAAGGCTTTCATTGCTTCGATATTTTCGGTTGTTGGTACGGTATTCTCCGCAGAGTTATCGATGACATCTTGAATCACCGTCCAGTTACTTCCGTCTTTATCTTCACGGGGTAAACCCACATCCCAGTTATTATTTTGTGCTGTAAAATCAACACGGTTGTACCAATCACCTGAGTCATAAGAATCGCGCTGCATTGATTTAGAACGCAATAATTCACTGCCCATATGGGTAAATGGAACCCCCTGATCGAGCATCGCAGTTGCTAATGAAACGGCTTGCATACGAGTTCTAATTTCTGCAGAAACACTGTAACCAATTTTATATTGGTTGTTGTCCCATAAGGTTTGGTTGTCATGCTTTGAGACGTAATTTTGTATTTCCCATGCGTCTTTTGCGTAACCAGCTGGTTGACCGTTGTAATCTAACTCTGAGCCTTTAATTCTGTTATTTTCACTGTCAATAAAAAGAAAGTCAGATAAGTTGCCTGCCATACCTAGACGAGTTAAATCAGCGAGGTGTAGTGCTGTTTCTTTGCTTGTTTTATCTTGTTCGTTAGGTAATACAAACGCACCACTACCAAAGCCTTGGTTTTCACGCAATCCCATTTCTGAATCGAATGGACCACCGCCACGAACGGAATCACGTAGACGATCGGAAAAAGTACCTATGCCTGTGCCGTACATATTTGATTGAGTCGCTTGAGTAAATTGACGATCATTTTCTACTTCACCAAAATTCCAACCTTCCCCGTAGAAATAGGTGTTAGGGTCTACTTTTTGAACCGCTGAAAGTGTGTCCATAATTTGAGTTTTTGGATGATGTCCCATTAAATCCCAACGGAAAGCATCGATTTTATAATCTTGGGCCCAAACGACTAATGAATCAGAGATTAATTTTCCCATCATGGCATTTTCTGGTGCGGTATTTGAACAACAGGTTGAATTTTCTACGCTACCTGTCACTTCATTCAAGCGTTGGTAATACCAAGGAACAATGCGATCTAAAACCGATTTATTGCTTACACCGGCTTCATTGGTGTGGTTATAGACAATATCCATGACCACATTCATTCCGATGTCATTTTTTATGGCCATAACCATTTCACGGAACTCTTTAATTCGAGTCATACCATCAGGGTTACTTGAGTAAGAACCTTCAGGGACGGTGTAGTGGTATGGGTCGTAACCCCAATTAAAACCATCAACATCACGTACATAACTATTTAAGTGTTGTATGACTGCATTTTCTGGAGAATCTTTTACTAGCATGGCCGTAAATACAGAGGCAATGCTGTCGTTTGTATTGCAGTAACTACCAAAATCATTGTCATTTTTTATTGTTGGTTTTAAACCGCATAATTTTACGAATGACTCGTCAATATTAGCGACTTGTGTCATGTCTTCATTAATGGTCGCGATATCAAAAGTTGGTAATAAATGTAAGTGTGAAACGCCAGAGTCAGAGAGTGACTTTAAGTGCTTAACGGGTGCGGAATCAGCTTGACTGAACGCTGAATATTTTCCTCTGCTACTGATAGGGGTTGATTGATCTAATGCTGAAAAATCACGTATATGAGCTTCATATAAAATAAATTCAGCAGGATTATTTTGTGCATGAGGAGAGGTGAGTTTGTTCCAACCAGTAGGCACCACTTCAGCATTATTTAAATCAATCACCTGGCTTAATTCTGAATTGGTTGAAAGACTCAGTGAATAAGGATCAGTGACTTGATAGGTTTCAATTTTATCTGTAGAAGGATGATAAACAGTGACTTCGTATTTATAGAAATCACCGTGTGTTAATTCTGTCTCTTCAGCGACCCAACTGCCGGTTGTTTGGTTAAAGACCATTGGGATCTTTTTATTTTCTTGCTTGTTGTTGTCATAAGAGATCAAAGAAACAGACTGAGACGTTGGTGCCCATAGGCGGAACGTGGTGCTGTTATTTGAATTAATAATGGCACCAAATTTTTCGCTTGTTGCTTGAGGTGCATACAGTGAATCTAGGGCACTGGCTATTTGAACTTCGGTCGCTTTAATTGCACCGTTATCATCTGAAGCAACAAGTAATAATTGCCCTTTTAACGCCTCTTTTAGGGAGAGGGTTGATTGAGAAAAATCGATATCAAAAGCGATGAAATCAGAGGCTAGGTGTGGTTTTTTTTCGGCACGTTTCCATTCTTCAGATTGACTTAATGTACTGCTGTTAATCACGTTATCTGAACCAAGTACCTTTCTGGTTTTGCTATCAAAACTCATCCCTGCATTTTTTGCATAATATAACTCTATCTTAGTTGCTTCTTTACTGTTTATGAGTAGGGTTTTGTCGTTAGCGAAGATAGCACTGGCTCCTAATAATTCGATTGAATTAACGGGTTTATTTGCCATCGGATCGTAATAGACTTTATCGGTACCTTTGAAAATGAAAGCGGCGTTACCTATTGCGGTCGTTTTATCAAATTCAATTTTTAAATTTGCGGTTTGATAGTCACCGTCTTGTCTTGTATTTGGAATAATATTTAAACAGTTATCAGTGCCATTAATAGGAATGTCCCAATACACACCATAAGTATCACTGACCCCTGAAGATTCAATCCCCGGCCACGCTGAGTTAATGCCGTTAAGATTAGTACACGAGCCTTCATTCCATACATGAAGACGGAATGCATTGGTATCCCCATCAGGAGTATTCATATAAACACGAGCATGATTCACTGGAATCTCACCAGTTGGAATAAGCTCAGGGTAAACGGCAGCAACTCCTTCTTGTGTGAATACTTCCCCTTCAGCATTTGTTTGGGATAAATCGACTCTACCGTTGAAATCATCTAAAGGTTTGTCGTTATTCTCGCCGATTCGTGGAATAAAATTCACACACTGAGAAGCGTGTGTTTTATCTACGTTGAGTGACCAATACACTCCAAATTTCGAATCTTTACCATCGGGTTTTAACCCTGTATCCCAATCATTGGCATTGGGGGTTTTATTAACATAAGCACCACAGTTTTCATCATTCCAAACATATAAACTGGCATTATCGTAGTGATCAGATATTGATTTAAAATAAACTTTAATGGTGTTGTTTTGTTCAACCGGAAGCTCGGTCTCTTCAGATGGTGAATTACAGCCAAAAAGTAGTGAGGATGTTATTATTGTTAAAATAGATTTAGCCAAATAAGAATGTTTAAATATTGTATTAATATTATTCACGGTTAATTATTCCCATATATTTATTAGTAGAGGTTATAAATTAAGTGAAGAATAATATTATTTACTAAGTACATATTGTGATCGACTTAACCAGAAGTTATTTATTATTAAAAAATATCATTCTGTTTATTTTTCCTAACAGGAAAAGCCCTTAAAGATGATCCTTAAAGGCTTTTTTGTGTTCTGTTTATTTTATTTTTTACTTTCTAACGCGTTAACAAAAACCGTTTTGGCATCTTTAATCCCTAATGCTTTTGCTTCTTCTAATAAGGCGAGGGCTTTCGTTATATCATTTGTTTTCACCGCTTCAATAATCGCATTGTGGTAAAACGATTGAGTCTCAGGTTGAGCAGATACGGTGAGAGGTGTCGTTTGCTGTTTTGGTGCTTTATGCGCTTGTAATGACAGTGTTTTTACTGACAAGGTTAGCTTTCCAAAACGCTTATAGGTATAAGTCGGGTCTGTGACCATTGGCATGGCTTCACCTAATTCTTCAGCTCTGATTCTTGCTGGGTGTTTTACTTTTATTGATTGACCTAAATAAGCCTCTGACGAGTAAATAATAAAATAAGGGGTTTTCGTTGCATCAAGATTGAAATTTAATTGAAATTGAGTACGGGTAAAAGCGCCAGACGTTTTAATATTAAATTGTTCTAAATTTGTGGTGCTGATAATTTTGAATTGATCGTCAAGTGCGATCAGTTTAGGAGCAACAACCGAGTCATTAATCATTAAACTAGAAAGACGTAATTGCACTTTTCCTGAACGTTCAGATAATTTGAAGGCATTAAAATAACTATTACCATCAGAGAAATGACCGACGGGTGAATCTGAATCGAGTTGAAAATCGATATTTTCAGTTGTATTTAATGAGATCCATGGAAATTGAGAAAAGTTACTGCAACAAACTTCAGAAGAGGAAATAGGAACAATGGGTTCTTGAATGATTTCTGTCGAAGAACATGCGGTTAAAGAAAGGCCGACAAATAAGCTAAGTAATAATTTTTTGGTGTTCATCAAGATTCTCCATGATCAGATAAATAAACGCAAAAAGGCAGCCGATTTGGCTGCCTTTAATTTTAAAGTAATTAGAACCAAATTTCAGTGTGAACACCGATAATTGTTTCTGATTTACCATCTTTAATGCCAATTTGTTTAGCACTTGCTTCATCGTCAGCAGTAATATAGCTTACGTATGGTTTGATTTGTGGGCGACCAAAGTAATCAGCGTTTACCGTAAATGCAGCTGCTAGTTCAACGTTAATAATATCACTTTTCAGATCATCACCTGTACGTCCCCAGTAACCTTCAGCGCCTTCTTCATGAGCAAAAGAACCTGTAGCTTCAAGACGTAGGTTGTCATTTACTTTGTATGATGGACGAGCGGCAACAATGTAACGTTTAAGATCTTTAGCACCAAATAGTTCATCTAATGCCATAAAGTAAGTGACTTCAGAGCCCATTTGCCAGTTTTCAGAGATGTTTACGACACCACCAGAGGTAAAGAATAATGATTCAGCATTGTCATCGCCACCAGACCAACTACCAAAGTTAACACCACGGTTTTGAGCTGCGCCTTTACCGTAAGCGATAGCGGTTTGTGACCAACCATCTAAGCCGTAGTAGCTAGAGTTTAATGTGATAGAAGCACCGATACCATCATCATGATCAGCGTTAGCTTGAGTTATGTATTTAAAATCAAAGTCTAAGCTACCAAAACCAACATCAACACCATAATAGTATAAATCATGCGATGTTAACGTTTGTCGACCATCAGTACCTGGACCGTTATTTATATCACCATCAGTATCGGCAGCTACAATAGCAAAACCTGCAGTATTGCCAGCAATTTTAGTTTGAATACCCGCACCAACCCCTGATGATTGTTTCCAGAACTCACCAGATAGTGCACTCGCAGAACGGTTTAGGTAACGTTGACCACCCCAGATAGAAGTATCTTCACCTAGGTAAGATAAGCCACCAATCTCAACAAAAGTTTCTTTAATTTCAAATTGGGCTGTTGTGTTGTCTTTTTGGCTACCAGGAGATGAGTAAGCGTAAGAGTTACCGTTGCCGTATTCAGAACGAACAACAAAGTCAGACCAAACACCATTCGCATGCTCGGTGTGTTTTTTGATTACAAATTCAACTTGGTTAGTACTTTTTCCGTGAGTACCTGCTGTTTTATAATCAGGTTTGCCAAATTCAGTATCTACTGTTTCGCCATCGACCATACGGAAGTTCATAGATGCGTAACCGTGTACTTCCCAACCATCTGCAATTACATCAGTGCCATTTACTTTTTCAACTTGAGGAGCGGCTTCGTCTCCCGTAATTACATCTAAAGCAATGTCTGTTTCTGCTAGAGCAGCGCCTGAAAATAACGCTGTAGAAACAGCGGCAGCAAGCAAAGTGTATTTATTCATTTTCATCTTAAAATCCTATTTCCTTTTTAAAGGATATTTTGATTTGAAAATGTTTACTTAACTAAAGCTGTGTAGGGAAGCAAGTAAACATCGTCGTCGTTATTGAACGAGATACAGATTAAAAATAAATGAGAATGTTTAACTCCTCCTCCTTTTATAAAAGAGAGGGCGTAGGCTTAGGGATGAGAAAACGAGACAGGAGGTCTTCTGTTGATAAAAATCACACTTGGTGTAGATATTGGATTTATTTATGAGAGAAGAGTCACGTGAGGAGATATTTAAAAATTTAAATTAATGCTGAAATAGCGAAAATAAAAAAATTGGAAATAATCAAAAATGTGATCTAGCTAATAGTAGACTTCACTGACGATAAATAGTTCAGTTTGTATTGATTATTTACACAGAGAAACCATGATTGGTTTACGTCTTTTTGGCGTTGAATTCTAGACGGTACCCCCATTTGTTGATGAGGTAGTGCTGTGTTTTATTTATAATTACTTTTAATTAACATGTTGTTTTATCTAGTTTATGGTGATGATAAATCAAAAATCTATCGATGCTGAGTATATTTTACATATTATACTTTATAATATTTTAGCTTTTTCTTCATTATTGCTAATGTATTTTAATCTCTGATTCTAACTGGTTTTAAGGATGCTCATTGTTTAGGTTATTAACCGTTTAGTCTCGTGGTATGTACTCATGTTCTAGACTGTTTTTTGGAATAGAGTGAATGAGTAAGCGTTAATGGCGCACTCTTTTTCTTGTTTGCTACTATATATATTAGGGCGATAAATAATACGTTAAGATCTAGTGTGGCATATATATTAAACATGTTTTAGAAAGAAAAAACCAGTAAGTGGCAGTACTTTAAATGTATTTAAAGAGAGAGGTTTGAAGAGCGATAAATAAACTGAATTTGGAATGAATAGTTTAGAAAATAACGCCCTATTTTACTCGTAAAGTAATAGGGCGTTATAGTGGGAGGGGATCGATTAAATGGATATCTAGCTTACAGCCTTACGACAATACTTTGATAAGGTGCAAGTGTTAGTTGCTCTCCAAAATGAATTACAGGGTCTAGATTTGCAATTAAACACTCTACTTCTTTGCCCGTTAAATGCTCAGGAAGGGTTAACGTCTGAGACTCAGCAGTAAAGTTATTTAGTACAACCAAATGTTGGTCTTCATCTTTACGCTCATAAGCAAATACCGCAAGGTGATCTTCAAACAGTGGAATGAAATCACCGTACACAATCACAGGATTCTGTTTTCTCAGAGCAATCAGCTTTTGGTAATGATAGAAAATAGAATCGTTATCTTCCAAAGCCGCAGTAACGTTTATTTCAGGGAAATTAGGGTTCAATGAGATCCAAGGTGAGCCTTGAGTAAAACCAGCGTGCGCAGAATCATCCCAATGCATTGGTGTACGCGCGTTATCACGACTGTTAGCATGAATGCCTTTCATCATGGTCTCATGACTAACGCCAGAGTCAGTTTTTACTTTATAGAAGTTCAGCGTTTCAATGTCTTTGTACTCTTCTAACGTATCAAATGCCACGTTAGTCATACCAATCTCTTCACCTTGGAAGATATACGGTGTTCCCTTCAATAAATGCAGGGTTGTTGCTAACATTTTTGCGGACTCAACACGATATTGACCATCACAACCGTACTTAGAAACAACACGAGGCAAATCGTGATTATTCCAAAACAGTGAGTTCCAGCCATTATTGCTTAACTCAAGCTGCCATTTAATCATCACTTGCTTAAAGGCATTAAGATCTAACGGTTTTGGTTTCCATTTATCGCCGTCTTCCCATAACAAAGTAATGTGCTCAAACTGGAACACCATTGATAACTCATTACGAGCAGGGTTACTATAAAGCTGCGCGGTTTCTGGCGTAGCATCCCACGTTTCACCTACGGTTAATAAATCTTTATTACCAAACGTCGCTTGATTCATCTGTTGAAGAAGCGGATGTAAACGATCGCCATTACCCGTGATCTTTTTATCGATTTCTTTACCAATTAAATCAATCACATCTAAACGGAAGCCACCAATGCCTTGGTCGATCCACCAATTCATCATATCAAACACTTTTTGGTGAACCGCAGGGTTTTCCCAGTTTAAATCTGGCTGACGTTTTGAGAATAAGTGGAAATAATATTGTTGGTTCTCTTCATCCCACTCCCACGCCGTACCACCAAAAATAGAGCCTAAATCACTTGGTGCTTCACCGTTTTCACCCGCATCACGCCAGATATAAAAATCACGGTATTCACTGTTTTTGTTGTTTTTTGCTTCAACAA
>SAMEA5043648__coassemble_219_pt1 | contig 10764 bp, 9 predicted proteins | sample SAMEA5043648__metabat2_low_PE_006 | metagenome-assembled genome bin SAMEA5043648 (sample SAMEA5043648) | Gadus morhua
TTATGACATTTACTTTTTAATACCAACCACATATTAATTAAATAGATATAAAAATGGCGCTGCTTTGTAATAAAGCAGCGCCATTTTTATTTAATTTTTTAAATCAACTTACATCGCAAAGTTTACGAATGGAAAGCAAGGTAGGAAACCGTTTTCCGCACAGTTGATAAGACCGATCTGAACACCTTTAATGTCAGATGTCATATTAAATAAACCAACTTGAACATGTGAATCATTTGAAAGGTTTGCAACACCAACATCAACCATTGTGTAACCTTCTGAGTAGTTTACTGCAGAAAGGTTAGCACCAGTCACATCGTTCGTAATATTAACAAAACCTAAGTTAGCACCAACATCTTCGCCTTTATGCCAATTGAATAAGCCAAAAGATGCGCCCGTCATGTTGCCATTAACTTTGTTTGCACCAATAAACAGAGGGAAGTTAACACCAGTTAAATTATCACTTTCAGACATACCTAATGCGAAATCAACACCAGTTACATCACCCGTTTTGCCATGTAAAGCGGCAAGGCGAACACCTTTAACTTCACTTGCTGCAGGGGCATTAAAGCCATTTAATGATGAGAACATCACAGGCGTACTATCAGCCATTACTGCTGATGACATTAACGATAATGCAGCACACGTACCAACTAAAACTTTATTCATAATATTTCCCTTCATTATTTTAGGATTACTAAGATCTATTTATTCGATTTATATATCTCATGCATCGCATAAAGTTTATGCAATAGTTCATAATATACTCTGTTCGAATGATAAATAAAGGTTCTCATTCAAAATATCTATTGGATTATTATATTTAAGTCAATCACTTAATTTATAACATCATCAATATTTTGATTGCCGATATGACGAACATCTTTACCTTTTACAAAGTAAATAATGTATTCACAAATATTCTGACAACGATCGCCAACTCGTTCAATTGCTCTTGCAGCCCACATCACTTTCATGACACTTGGAATCGAACTTGGGTCTTCCATCATATATTTAATTAATTGACGTATTACGGCTTCATATTCTTCATCAATTTTATCATCAAACTTGTACGCTTCTGTTGCGGCTTTTACATCCATACGAGCATATGCATCAAGTACCGAGTGCATCATTTTGACTGATTGTCGACCAAGAGCTTCGAGTGATACTAATAATGAATGCTGTTTATTCGTAAAATTTTCTAATGAGACTTTGGCTATTTGAGAGGCCACATCGCCAATACGCTCAAGATCAGTGATGGTTTTAATAATTGCCATGACCAAACGCAAGTCACTCGCAGTAGGTTGGCGCTTAGCTATAATTCTAGTACAAGCTTCATCAATCGCCACTTCCATGGCATTCACTTTGTGATCTTCATGCATTACCCGCTTTGCCAGCTCGGCATCGTGATTATGCAACGCTTCAAGTGCGTAGATAAGCTGTTGCTCTACCATTCCCCCCATGGTTAATACATGGGTTCTAATGGCTTCAAGCTCGGTGTTAAATTGGCCTGAAATATGTCGACCAAGTTGCATGGAATGTCCTTATTAAGGTAAGTAAATCGAAACGTTTAGCCGTAACGACCTGTAATGTAATCTTCAGTTTGTTTGTGTTTTGGAGAGGTGAAAATTGTATTCGCATTACCATATTCAACCAATTTACCTTGGTTAATAAAAGCGGTGTGATCACTAACTCTAGCCGCTTGTTGCATGTTATGCGTTACAATAACTACCGTATATTTACTTTTCAATTCGTAAATAAGCTCTTCAATCGTCAAGGTTGAAATAGGATCCAATGCTGACGTTGGTTCATCTAATAACAAAACTTCAGGTTCAATAGCAATCGCTCTGGCAATAACTAAACGCTGTTGTTGACCACCAGATAATCCAAATGCATTTTCATGCAAACGATGTTTTACTTCGTCCCATAATGCAGCAGCTTTTAAGGCTTCTTCTACCGCTTCATCTAATACTCGCGCTTCTTTAATCCCTTGTAAACGTAAACCATAAACTACGTTCTCATAAATAGACTTAGGAAACGGATTTGGTCGTTGAAACACCATTCCAACACGACGACGTAACGATGGGATGTCAGTATTTGGTTGATAAATATCATCACCAAACAATTTAATTGAGCCACTAATCTTACAATTATCGACTAAATCATTCATTCGATTAATGCAGCGTAACAGAGTTGATTTACCACAACCTGATGGACCAATAAATGCCGTTACTTGACCTTTTGGTATACGCATATCAATATTTGAAAGCGCCGATGCTTTGTCGTAAGACAAACTCAGATTATTGATCTCTATCGCTGTACTTTCATCAGCTAAATCATTGACATCCATTGATGATAAAAAAGACAGATCTGGTGATAATGAATACATATAACTACAACTCCAACGTTCTGTATTTTTCTCGTAAATTATTACGAATCGCGATAGCGGTTAAGTTCAAACCAATAATCACAGTCACTAATAAAAAGGCCGTGGCATACACAATTGGTCGAGCGGCTTCTACATTTGGGCTTTGAAAACCAACGTCATAAATATGATAGCCAAGGTGCATAAATTTTCGGTCTAAATGTAAATAAGGTGCAACGCTATCAATCGGCAATGATGGTGCAAGCTTTACCACTCCGACCAACATTAATGGGGCAACCTCTCCTGCTGCCCTTGCTACTGCTAGAATTAATCCCGTCATTATCGCAGGACTGGCCATCGGTAACACAATTTTCCATAAGGTTTCAAATTGAGTTGCCCCAAGCGCTAACGAACCATGACGAACTGAATTAGGGATACGACTTAAACCCTCTTCTGTAGCAACAATAACAACGGGCAATGTGAGAATTGCCAACGTAAGTGCTGACCATAATAGACCAGGAGTACCAAACGTTGGTGTAGGTAATTGGTTTGAGTAAAATAATTGGTCAATCGTTCCACCAACAACATAAACAAAAAATCCCAACCCAAAAACACCATAAACAATAGAAGGAACACCCGCTAAATTGATAACGGCAATCCGAACTAATCGAGTTAATATATTTGGCTTTGCATACTCATGTAAATAAATAGCCGCGATCACCCCTAATGGCATCACGATAATTGACATCAATAACACCAATAAAATGGTACCAAAAATGGCAGGAAATACACCGCCTTCAGAATTCGCTTCACGTGGAGGCTCAGATAAAAAGTCATATAATGTATTTACCCAATGAGAAAGCTGTTCACTTAAGGTCATCGCATTCGGGTACCAAATATTAACGACATTATCGCTGCTTAATAAGTAAGATTGATTTTGGCTGTCTTTTAACACTAAATAGCTTTGAGTTAGCTGATTTGAAATCGACGTTAGCTCTTCCGTTAACGTTTTCTCTTTTTGTGTAAATGCATCATTCGACAAATTTAACGCAGGAAGATCGTCCAATAATTTATATAACTTGTGTTGTTCTTGCTCTAATAAATCTATTTTTGCTTTTTCACTTTTCACCCAAGATTCGACTTGTTGGCGAGTAAGTTCTAAACCACTTGAGGCTTTAATTATTGTCCCAAAAAACTTACCGTGCTGAACTCTATCGACCACCACTAAGTCTTTTGGTTTGCTCACCGATGCTATTTGGTCTCTGTCTAAGCTAATAAAGTCAAAACCATTGACGTCTCTGTTGCCGACTTTAATCACTAAACGTTCTTTTTTCTCCGTATTATTACTGTGGATTTTTTGCACGTCATAAAGTTGCCCAATAACAACATTACCTTCTACAGTCTTCCATTCTTGCAAAGACGTAGGCCAAAAATAAGATAACCCTTTCCACCCGATAAGCAATAAGATCCCAAGCACGGTGATCATACTGATGCTTACTGAGCCAGCCGTTAACCATATCCAAGGTGATCCTGATTTAATCCAATGCTTTATTTTCATTTAAACCAGCCTACAAACTACGGTACTTTTCGCGTAACCCTTGGCGAACCCACTCCGCCAACGAGTTCACAAAGAAAGTGAAAACAAATAATAAAAAGGCCGCTAAAAAGAGCATTCTAAAGTGTGTACTTCCCATTTCAGATTCAGGCATTTCAATCGCAATATTCGCAGCCAATGTTCTCATGCCCTCTAGAATGTTTCCGTCCATGATTGGTGTGTTACCTGTCGCCATTAATACGATCATCGTTTCACCTACGGCACGCCCTAATCCCATCATCACGGCAGAAAATATACCTGGGCTTGCGGTTAATAACACCACTTTAGTTAACGTTTGCCATTGAGTAGCACCCAGTGCTAATGACCCTTCGGATAAATGCTTAGGAACAGAGAAGATCGCGTCTTCTGCAATGGTATAAATAGTAGGGATAATAGCGGCCCCCATGGCTAAACCAACGACCAATGCATTACGTTGATCGTAACCTAACCCTTTATCACCAAGGTAATTTCTTAAATCCCCAGCAAAAAACCACCCTTCAATAACATAACCATAGTTAAATGTGAGATAACCCACACCAATCAGCGCGGGGATCAATAAAATGGCATGCTGACCACGAGGCAGCCTTCTCATTATATGAGCAGGTAAAATATGCCAGATAAAGGCAATAATCATCATGCTTAAGGGAAAAAGTATAAATAGGCTAAATACGGCGGTTAAATTATTTTCGATAATGGGAGCTAGCCAAATTCCCGCTAACAAACCAATAATAACCGTTGGTAAAGCCTCCATAATTTCAATGGTAGGTTTAACATAACGACGTACATTCGCTGACATAAAATACGCAGTATAAATTGCGCTACCAATCGCAATTGGACCCGCAAATATCAACGCATAAAATGCGGCTTTTAACGTACCAAAAGCCAGTGGCATTAAACTGAATTTAGATTCAAAATCATCATTAGCTGCGGTTGATTGCCAAGTATACGTCGGCTCAGGGTACCCTTCGTACCACATTTTCCCAAACAATGATTGAACGCTCACTTCAGGGTGAGGGTTGGTCACACTAAAGCATTCCCATCCCTTGTCCGTTAAAACAATTAATTTCTCAGCATTCGGTGGTTGAGTAACAGCGAGTACTTTATTATTAAACAGATGTTGGCTGAATAATGTTTTTTCTGTCGTCGTATGAATAATGGATAACTGACCTTCAGTATCAATCACGCTCACCCCTTTTCGGTAAACTTCAGGGGCTAATTGAGCGATTGGAGCATCAAACGAGAACGAACGAATAGACGTTAATGAGCGTTTTTCATTATTAATCGTATCAAACCATTGAGACACGCTGCCATCTGCAAACTGGATTAATACCGAGTTTGCCCCTGCTAACAATGTTAATTTTTGCGCGACGCCATTAAGAGTAATCCTCTCTCGCAATTCTGCGTTATGATCTTTTAATGTCCATACTTGGAGTTCATGCTCAAACAATAAATAAATGAAATCGTTATTTGGTGTAATGACCATTGAAAGCAATCCTTTGGTACTGCCCATCGCTTTAAATTCAATCGCTTGTGCTTTCCAAATAGTTTCCCCTGTCATTTTATTTACAGAACCATCGAGTTCCACACCCAAAAATCGTTCATCTTGAGTTTTGGCTAAAATAACACCTTCAATGGGGGTTAAACTTAACGCTAATTGTGTCAGTGGTTGTTTTTTATCATCCACTTGAATTGATGGAAAAGGCGTAAACTTCTCAACAAAAGGGATAAGTTGTCGCTTACCATTTTTATAATTGGTCTGAAAACCTATCTGAGAAAATGTCACTTTCCCTTTATCGTCACCAAAAGCAAACCAATCTTGGCTTTCGATAGTGGCCGTAAATGTGGTTGGATGTTCAACAATTTGTTGTTCGCTAACAAATTCGTTATTGGTTAAATCAATAAATTGCACCTTACCACTGTCATCAATACGATAAACCATTTTACCTTGTTCATCCGAGCCAATCGCTAACGTCGCATTCGAGTATTGAGCAGTATATTGATGAGACGGTTCAACAGAGACCGGCGTAAAAATGGGGGCAATGACAGCAAGTAAATAAAAACAGATAAGCATAAGTGCCGCAATGATCCCTACGCCACTGGATTTCACCCAAACACGTATAATCAGATCAACAACACGACGTTGTTTATCTCGAGTGATCTGATTAGGTTTGGCGTATGCCATGATGAGTTAACCTCTGTTTTCTTATTGATATTAATAAATATGGGTGATAATTGAATGACAACAAACGTTCATCATTCCTGATTCTTTAATTTACTTAATGTAAATCCAACTTCGATAATTCTTGTAAAACAAACCGTTCAGAAAGTGCGATATATCCGTCTTGTTCTACTCTTAGTTGCCCTTCTTCTGAAAGCATATAGCGAATAAATTCAGCATCAAGTTTCGGTAATTTAGCCGTAGGCGGTTTATTTATGTATAAATATAAAAATCGAGCTAACGGATATTGACCATTAATAATATTATCGGTCGTAGGATTAATGTAATCGGTTCCATCTCGACTGATTGGTATCAATTTAACGCCAGACATTTTATATCCCACCCCAGAATAACCGATGCCATTCAGTGAGGCTGAAACCCCTTGAACCACAGACGCAGAACCGGGTTGTTCGTTAACATTAACCTTGAAGTCGCCATCACATAAGGCATTAATTTTAAAATAACCATAAGTGCCTGACACGGAGTTTCGACCAAACAATTGAATTCTATGTTTTGCCCAACTTGTTGTTAATCCAAGATCTTGCCAACGATTAATCGGTTTAACGGCTCCGCAGCGTAACGTAGCTGAAAAAATGGCGTCAAGTTGGGTAAAATTAAGTCCTTGAATTGGGTTATCTTGATGAACAAAAATTCCGAGAGCATCAATAGCGACTCGGATTTCAGTGGGAGGATAACCAAATTGTCTTTCAAAAGCCGCTTTTTCACTTTGCCGCATTTTTCTGCTCATAGGACCAAATTGTGCGGTGCTTTCGATTAAGGCTGGCGGTGCCGTTGATGAGCCAGATGCTTGAATTTGAATATTAACGCGAGGGTAAATACGTTGAAAATCTTCTGCCCATAATGTCATCATGTTCGCTAAAGTATCAGATCCTATCGACGATAAATTCCCCGAGACACCTGATACTCTCTCGTAATGAGCCAATTGCCCATCATAAGCCATACCATTATTAATAACGCATAGCCAAAGCAGTGCCACAGGGGTGAGTACCTGATACCACTTACGCTTCGTGCTATAAAATCCGTTCATTATGCTCTACTTTAGAATGAGTTTTTTCGGTAATACAAACGAGAAAGTGCTCCCTTTACCCAGTTTGCTTTGTATTTCTAATTGCGAATCATGATGGCTAAGCGCATGTTTTACAATAGCTAATCCTAAACCACTGCCACCAGTTTCTCTTGAACGAGCTTTATCTACTCGATAAAAACGCTCGGTTAAACGATGAATATGTTGCGCTTCAATCCCTTGTCCGCTGTCCGTAACTTTAAGTTTCGCTCCCGCAGAAGAAAGACGCCAATCAATGACGATATTTGCACCATCCGTTGTATGCTTAACCGCGTTGTATACCAAATTAGAAATCGCGCTTCGTAATTGATCTTCATCGCCTTGAACTTTAAGCAAGCGATCAATATTAAACGTAATATTATGGTTTCTATCACCACTTAACGCCTGTGCTTCTTTCTCTAAAATATCAAGCATTGCCGGTACATCAACTTCATCTTCTAACATCGATGTTGCGGCGGCTTCAATTTTAGAAAGCGTTAATAGTTGCTCAACTAACCCCTCCATCCGAGTTAATTGTTCTGTCATGACTCCGTGCGCTCTATTCCACATAGGGCCAACAAGCATGTCTGGATCTTCTGACATTTCTAAATAACCACGAAGCACCGTCATTGGTGTACGTAGCTCATGCGATACATTGGCAAAGAAATTACGGCGCATGCCTTCGAGCTGCTTGATTTGAGTAACATCACGTACCACCATCAAGTACTCACCTTCGCTGTAAGGTGCGATACGTATTTCTAACGTTTTATCTGAATTAATTGGCGATGGCATATCCAATGGAATATCAAATTGCTGCGCTAATAAATACTGAACAAAATCAGGGGGTCTAATTAAATTCGTTATCGGATGACCTGAATCTTCAGGCCAACGAAAACCCAATAGCGATTGCGCTAAAGAATTACACCACACAATGTTACCTTCATGACGAAATACCACCACGGCATCAGGCAGTGCTTCTGCCCCTTGTCGAAATCGTCGAATTAAAACAGATAACTCTTTACGGCGTTTTTTATGACGCTTTTGTAAACGATAAGTTTCATCAAAAATAGGCTCCCAACTGCCAGAAGCAGAGGGTGGGGTCGCTTTTCGTCCTTCATGTAACCAACGAGACATTTTAATTTGATTGTGCAAATGCCAAATCAATAAAATAAACGACGCGAGGAACAACAATGGCCATAAGGCATCAAATAAGTACCCTACAATAATCCAAGGAACATAGAAAAAAGCCAATTCTCCAACCAGCTTTTTCCATGACAGACGCTCAACCATTTAGCCTACCTTTACGTTAATTATTGACGGTTATGCGCATTGCACAGAAAAACGGTAGCCAGCACCACGAACCGTTTGAACCAAACGATCATGCCCTTCTGCTTCTAGCGCTTTACGAAGACGACGAATATGAACATCAACAGTGCGATCTTCAACATAAACGTTAGTGCCCCATACATTATTCAATAACTGTTCACGGCTATATACACGTTCTTGATGCGTCATAAAGAAATGCAGCATTTTAAATTCTGTTGGTCCCATGTCTAACGGCTTATCATTTGCCGTCACTCGATGAGAAACCGGATCAAGTTTTAATCCTTGAACATCAATTAATTCTTCAACAGAAGTCGGTGAAACACGACGAATTACCGCTTTTAAACGCGCCATTAATTCTTTTGGTGAGAATGGTTTTGTTATGTAGTCATCCGCCCCCACTTCAAGGCCACGCACTTTATCTTCTTCTTCACCCCGAGCGGTTAACATCACAACAGGGATCTTTTTCGTAAATTCATCACGCTTAAGATGTTTGATTAAATTAATGCCAGAGCCACCAGGTAACATCCAATCCAACAAAATTAAATCTGGGTAGGGTTCGCAGAGTAAAGCAAGCGCAGTATCATAATCTTCCGCTTCAATTGGTTCGTATCCTTTCTGCTCTAATACAAAGCACAGCATCTCACGAATTGGCGCTTCATCTTCTACGACAAGTATCCTTCTAGACATTATTTTTACCTAAATTAACCAACAAAATTTATACCGCTATTATTAAAGGTAATTATGACACTTTTGTGACTATTGAAAAGAAAAGTTCATAATTTCATCATTGAATTTCAACCTTGTGGCCATTTCCTTAAAATCCCGAAAACTCTACAAGCATAATGCGTCAAAATCTCCTATCATAAGCGCACTTAAAAAAGACAGGAATTCAGCAGCATGATGTGGTTTAAAAATTGTTTAATTTATCGTTTTACTAAAGAGATTGATCTCAATCCTGAGCAACTTGAAAAACAACTGAACGATTTCCGTTTCACACCTTGTGGCAGCCAAGATATGCAAAAATTTGGCTGGGTAACTGCAATGGGCCGTCATGGCGATATGCTGACTCACGTAGCAAGCAAAAATATTCTTATCTGTGCTAAGAAAGAAGAAAAAATGTTTCCGGCGTCTGTAATCAAAGAATCAATGAACGCAAAAATTGATGCGATGGAACTTGAACAAGGTCGTCCTCTTAAGAAAAAAGAGAAAGACTCAATCAAAGATGACATCGTGATTGATTTACTGCCTCGTGCATTCAGCAAGCACCAACAAACGTATGCGTTAATTCTTCCTGAATCTGGTTTTATTATTGTTGATGCTGGTAGCTACAAAAAAGCAGAAGATTTATTAGCATTACTGCGTAAATCTATTGGCAGCTTACCTGTTGTTCCCCTAACGGCCACTCAACCGATTGAGAATGCATTAACCGAATGGGTTAAAACAGGCGTCACTCCTCAAGGTTTTGAGATGGGTGAAGAAGCAGAATTAAAAGCGATTTTAGAAGACGGCGGCGTGATCCGTTGTAAACAACAAGAATTAGTGTGTGATGAAATTCACGCTCATATTGATGCTAACAAAGTTGTGACTAAATTAGCGCTAACATGGCAAGACCGTTTAGAGTTTATCCTTGCGGATGATTTATCGCTAAAACGCCTTAAATTCAGCGATGATGTAAAAGATCAAAACGAAGATATTGGTTTTGAAGATAAAGCCGCTCGTTTTGATGCTGATTTCTCTCTAATGAGTTCAGAGCTTGACGCTCTACTGCCTGACCTTTTCAAAGCACTTGGTGGCATTGAAGAGAAAGAGTAACTTTAGAATAAAAAAGGGTGGTTTGAAATCATAATCAAGCCACCTTTTTCTCCTCGATACTCATACCTATCATCATTCATGAGAAAGGGCAGAATAAATCCAATCAGGAATAACCGCACAAGCAGCAATAGTAAATACAGCAAAAACTAATAAGCCATAATGACTTCGCAATGGTTTCGAAAATAACTGCTTTTGACCATCAATAAACATCTTCTGTTCAGCACTAATACTTCCCCAATAACGACTGACGAACACGCCTAAAACAAGAAAAACACACGTTCCAATCGGCGCATACCAAGGCCATGATATTTCCATCGACATTGTACCTAAAACAGAAAGAATACTCCCTAAGCTACCTACGATAACCCCCTTCTCGTTTGCCTTTT
>SAMEA5043648__coassemble_180_pt1 | contig 10657 bp, 11 predicted proteins | sample SAMEA5043648__metabat2_low_PE_006 | metagenome-assembled genome bin SAMEA5043648 (sample SAMEA5043648) | Gadus morhua
AATGAAAGCAGTTAATCCTTTAACAGACTATGAAAAAACAACCCTAAGAGAAGCGATTGCTAATCATCCGAAAAATAGAGTAAGAATACGAGCACATGCGATTATTCTCAGCGATAAAGGCTACTCTATTTTAGCGTTAACTGATATTTTAGACGCTAAATTTGAGACCATATCGTCATGGATCGACCATTGGGAAGCCAGTGGAATGGTCGGATTGTATGATGCTGTTCGTATAGGCAGAAAACCTATTTACACAGAAACAGAAGTATATCGTTTAAAGTCATTGGTTGATGAAGAGCCACATCAACTTAAACGAGCACAAGCAATACTTGAAGAAGAAACAGGTAAAAAATCCAGCTTAGACACCATTAAACGAAATATAAAAAAAGTGATTACAGTTACAAAAGAGCTCGACACTCATTAAAGTTAAAACGTGACGATGTGAAATTCAATAATTTCAGTAATATACTGAATTCATTGATTGAAATGGAACGTACGGATAAATGTGAACTCTTTTATTTTGATGAGTCAGGCTTTAGTCAGAAATCTAATCTTCCTTATTGTTGGGGACCTATCGGTGTTCAATCGCTAAGACCAGCTTATTCACATAGTAAACGACTCAATGTCCTTGGTTTCTTAAGTCGACAAGGTAAATTGATTTATCAAACGACGGTAGGAAAAGTAACGACCGATACAGTAATCGACGCATTTGAGTACTTCATCAACGCAAGACAAAACGATAAACCGTGCTTTATTATCTTAGATAATGCCTCTTTTCATAGGTCAGCAAAATTCAAACAAAAAATACAGGAGTGGTTGATGAATGATGTGCTCGTTTGCTATTTACCACCGTACTCTCCAGAGCTCAATATCATTGAGATATTGTGGAAGAAAGTAAAATATGAATGGTTACCATGTGAAGCGTTCAAAACGTTTGAAGACCTCAGTATTAACATCAAAAACATATTAAATTATTACGGCGAAAAATTCACAATAACTTTTGCGTGACTACTTAGTTTGTTATTAAACAAGAAAGCTCGGCTAATATGCCAACACGAGACTGGAAACATAATAATTATCACCAAGCTTGGTATCAAGGCGATACGATCCCTGTTGGTATTGGACAAGGTTATTGGACTGCAACGCCAATGCAAATTGCAAAAGCGACCGCGGTTGTTGCAGATAAAGGTGTGGTACATCGACCACATTTGCTAAAATCAGTGATGGAAGATGGGCAGTTTGAATCTGTGGCATTTAAAGATTTTCCGCCCGTCAGTGGTGCTAAAGAACAATATTGGGATTTAGCAAAAGAAGGAATGCATCGCGTATTAGTGTCAGGGACGGCACGTAAATTATTTCAAAATTTAGCGTACGAAGCGGGTGGTAAAACAGGGACGAGTCAGGTATTTGGTTTAGCAAAAGGTGAAGAATACGATTCAGAAGAGGTGGCAGAGCACTTGCGAGATCATGCTTTATTTACGAGTTTTGCCCCATTAAATACGCCCAAGGTTTTAGTTGCAGCGGTACTAGAGAATGCAGGATGGGGGAAATATGCGGCTCCAATTGGTCGTAATATCATGGATTATGTCCTGGTCAGTCCTAAAGTTAATTTAGATGATAATTCATCTAAATTACCACCAACTTAAATTAGACAATATTGAGAAAATAAAGGGATGTGTAGATGAATGGAATAGTAGATTTAAAGATATTATTGAAATCGATGTCACCAGAACTTCAGAGTGATGAGTATGTTTTTTGTTCTTTGCCTGGTGAGTATGGTGACTATCAGCATTTAATGCCATTGGCGTCTTTTAGAGAAAAAGAAGGGCTTACTTTAGTGGTGACTAAAAATCACGCAGAGCAAGAAGGAATTGAATTTGAATCGACATTCAAAGTCATTACCTTAACAATTCATTCAAGTTTAGATGCTGTGGGTTTAACCGCGGAAGTTGCTAGAAAATTAACTGAGCATAATATTAGTGCGAACGTTATTGCGGCTTATTATCATGATCACATTCTTGTTCAAACAGAGAAAGCCGATGCGGCAATGTTAGCGTTGTATGAATTCTCTGCTTGATGTAAGTTGATCGCCCCCTCATACCTTACCGCTCAAGCTGCTCAGAAAATCAGCCCTGAAACACTAAATGTATAGTCTTATTGAAAATGTAAGGTTGAAAAGGTGATATAGCGGAATATCCTCGCTAAATGACGTCGTTTTTTCTCCAATTAAAATAATATATGTATTTAGTGTTCTATTCCTCTATAAAGCTCATCTATAACAGCGTAGGATCAGGTAACTTTAGATAAAACCAAGTTTGCACTTAGGTGCACTAAGAGAAAATAATGAAACTAACAGAAAAAGCATCACTTACTAATGCTTTACTTATTTCTATCTGCACACCGCAGTTTAAAGGTGATGAGGCAAAAGACTCACTTGCAGAACTTGCTCGCTTAGTGACTACCCTAGGGTTTAAAGTCGTCGGTACGCAGTCGCAAAAACAAAGTTCTACTCAAAAAGTGAATGTTCTGGGGTCTGGTAAATTGGCTGAAATAGCGCATCTTACTGGTAATCAAGGTGAGAGTGATGACGCTGATACTGAAGATTTCTTTGATGAGACAGATTTTGACGACGTTCCTTCAGAAGATCTGCCATTTGCATGCGCTGATGTAGTGGTATTTGATTGCGATTTAAGTCCGTCACAGTTACGTAATGTCGAAAACCAATTAGGCATTAGAGTGTATGACCGTACCGGGATTATTATTGAAATCTTTAGTCGTCACGCTCGTACTCGAACAGCACGTTTACAAGTTGAAATGGCTCGCCTTAATTATGTCGCACCGCGATTAAGAGAATCGACCATTGGTGATAACGAACGCCAAATGGGTAAAGGTGCCGGTGAAACAGATCTAGAGCTAGATCGCCGTAAAGTTCGAGATCAATTAGCTGAATTACGTCGAGAGTTAGAAAGCGTTCAAGGTGAGCTGAAAGGCCGCCGTAAACAACGTTCAGAGCTTTTCTGTGTGGCTTTAGTTGGGTATACCAATGCCGGTAAATCCTCCATGATGCGAGCGCTTACGGGAAGTGAAGTATTAGTAGAAGATAAACTTTTTGCTACGCTTGATACGACTGTACGTGCACTCTATCCAGTTACTCAGCCTCGTATCTTAGTATCAGATACTGTTGGTTTTATTAAAAAGCTGCCTCACGACTTAGTTGCCTCATTTCACTCAACACTAGCGGAAGCACATGATGCTTCATTACTGCTTTATGTTGTTGATGCCTCTGATGCGTCTTTCCGTACACAACTTGATGTTGTGCATGAAGTACTAAAAGAAGTCGGGGTTGAAGACGTTAAGAAACTACTTGTACTTAATAAATCAGACCAACTGACTGTTGAGCAACAAGAAGAGTTAATGGAAGAGTTTCCTGATGCGATGATGACGTCAACTCGAAACCCTCTTGATATTGCTAAACTGCACAAATATATCGTTGGTGTTTCTCAACATGAAATGATTGAAGAAGAGATCATTGTGCCTTATACCGCTAAAGGTATTATTGGGGAAATTCGTTCAAGCATGAGTGTCGTTAAAGAAGAATATGAATACAGTCATATTAAACTGACAGTACGATCAAGTGCCATTGACTTAGCAAGATTAGAAAAGTTAATGTCGAATTTAGACGAAGAAAATAACGAAGAGTTATAAGTCTACGTTTCGTGTGTACTGATAGAGGTTGAAGGTATTAATGCTTTCAATCTCTATAACATACCCTAATACTAATTTGATAATAAATATAGCGTGAGTATTAACATGTTTGAAGTTAAGAATGTTGAATATACCGGTGATCATAAAAGTGCGATCCGTAGCATCCGTGATACGGTGTTTATTAAGGAACAGCAGATTGATCCTGAGATTGAATTCGATGGTTTGGATGAGGTCGCGGTACATGCGCTTGTGTTATCTGATGGTAAAGCGGTAGGAACGGGTCGCATTCTTAATGATGGGCATATCGGACGTATTGCAATTATTAAAGAGTACCGTGCGCAAGGTTTAGGCTCTAAAATTGTGTTATCGCTGATGAGTGTTGCTGAAAATAATGAGTATCAACGTGTTTATTTAGGTTCGCAAAAGCACGCAATAGACTTTTATACTAAATTAGGGTTTCAACCTTATGGCGAAGAGTTTATGGAAGCGGGTATTCCGCACTTATCAATGGAAAAACAATTAAATAAATAATGCGTTTGTCGTTCAATACGGTTTTTAATTCCATACAGTATTGAACGAGAGCATTAAAATGTAATCAGTATTTTTCCTTTTTTTGTCTTTTTCTTATCTTGAATATAAGTGATGGCTTTATGGATGTCATTTAAAGAAAAATGAGCGCTAATGATCGTATCTGCAATGCCACTATAAACGAGCAGCATGACTTCATTGAGTTTTTCTTGGATGATGTTTTTTTCTGAAGAATGAATCCATTGTCTTAGATGAAAATAAGAAAAATCAATATCAGGTCGTTCACGCCAAAAAGTAGGGGGGATTGGTTTTCCTGATAATAAACCGTAGTTAATGAATTGTCCGCCTTCTTTAAGTAAGTGTGATAATTGCAAGGCTTCTATCCCTCCAACACAATCAAGAACCGCGTCTATTCCAGTACTCTGTTTACTCTCCAAAAGTTTCTGTATGCTATTTTTATTTTGTATATTGATGATGCGACGAACATTACATCCTTCAAAATCTGCTTCTGTGTTATCTCGACGAACCAATGCTATTGGCGTTATTCCCAGATGATTGAGCATCCGTATCAGTATGAGTCCAATCGCTGAGTTGGCCGCATTGATGACTAATGTCATTTCTTTGTGTCGATGTAAGCGTTCCGATACGATCAGCCATGCTGTCATTGGGTTTATGTAAGAGGTTGCCGCTTGTTCATCGCTTAGTTGGTTTGGGATCGTAAAGCACCATTTTTCGTCTATATTTCGATAGCGTTGCCACGCGCCAGCACTGCCAATAGGGAGAACTCGGTCGCCAATAGAAAATGCAGAGTGTGAATCGTAGCGTTCTTTTATTATCCCAAGGCCTTCAAAACCTGGAATAAAAGGGAGCGGTATACGCGAGCGATAAGCCCCTGAAATGGTAATTAAATCAGATGGGTTTATTGTGCTGTAACGCATTTTTAGTTGAATCTGAAAGGGAGTCAAAGGTTCTGAAGTATAAGGTTCTACTGTGATAGATTGTGGTGCTAAACCAAATTGATGAACAATTGCTCTCATTGATAACTGCCTAGATACGCGCTTGAAAATGGAAGACAATATGTAACATATCAGAACGAATGATGAAAGAATTACCGAGATAAGTCTATTTACTAGAGACTAAACGAAAAAAGCACACCGTTAATTAAACCGTGTGCTCTTATTATTCGATTAAAAAATTATTTAGTAATCGCCGTCGCTTGGTTCGATGAAGAACTCACCATCAGCGGTTTCTGTAATTTCTAGAATTTTCACAATCTCACCATTAATGGTGATGTTTGCTAGACGAACAGGATCTTCATCATAAGGATGGAAAGGTGCTAACTGCATCTCGATACGATATTCTTCATCGTCAGGGCCTTGGAACCAACCTTCACCAAAGTCTAGCTCAATCTCATCGCCTTCTTCTGGGCAAGTGTGATATGCAGAAACAATTTGGGCGCCTTCAAAGCTTAGGGTAATCGTATCACCCCATTCCACAACGTATTGTGTATCTTCCATTGGTCATTACTCATCAAGAATTCTTAGGGCTATTGTATCGCTATGAACCCTAAGAACCTAGTTTTTATGAAAAGAAAGGCTTTACGGTTAGAAGTTATTCACCAGCAACCATTGGTCGCTGTTGGCGCATACTCGCTAGTAACATATAAATAGCGGTCGCTAGTAGAATGGCGAATAAATAGCTCATTAAACCTTCAGCAGTGTTCATTAGTGTATTTGCTAATACAGGGCCACATACAGAACCAATGCTATAGCTAAATAGCATTACTTGTGTTGCTGAAACAATGTAAGACTCATCCAACTGATCACAACCCAAAGAGATAGCAATAGGATAAATAGCAAAAGCGGCCATACCTAGAAGCACCAATGAGGTTGCTAGAACGGCAGCATGGTCACTTAGCGTAGTTAATCCAATAGCAAAAACGCCCAGCACGCAGAATAATGCCATCAATAATGTTTTCCCTAAGTGTCGAGATAAGTACGAAACTAATGGTTGAACTGCCATTCCACCTAAAACAATCAACGCCATTAAGCTGCCAATTTGAGTGATATTAATATTACGGTGTTTTAGTTCTAGAGGCATCAGTCCATAAACTGCACCGAGTAATAAACCAGAAACAACACAGCCCATAATCGACGCTTTGTTTAGTTTTAAAATTTGTTTTAGGTTTAATACATTATGATGCTGAACTTGGGGCTGAGCACCTTTACCAAACAGTAAGCATGCAATAGCCATCATAAGTAAGCCAATGATCATGTAATAAGGAAGTAACCCTTCAATACCAATAAAACCGATACCCAGTTGACCTAAAGATGAACCACCGTATAAAGCACCCATGTATAAACCTAAGCGTTTTGGACGACTTTCAGCGTCACCAATAAGCAGCCAAGATTCAACAACAACAAAAACGCCTGCAACCGCAATACCAGCCACAAAACGAAGAGTCATCCATACCCACTCAACAGGGGCTACAGGTAAGATCACGATAGTTGCAGCAAGTAATGCTAAGAATAATACAAATGCATTTTTGTGACCAAGACGAGCAACAAAAGGTTCAATTAGCCCTGCGCCAACTAATAGGCCTGCATAGAAAGCACTTGCTAACCAACTGGCGTATTTCGCCTCCATTCCATATTGACTTAACATCAATGGGATAAGACTCATTAAGTACCCAGATGCTATAGCAAATAAAGAAAGTGCAATCACTGGAACGAATAAACCAGATTGTGATTGAGTTGATGTTGTTGTGTTCACCGCAGTGCCTCAAATAATGAATAGGAAGTAGATTTTCCGCGACTATGAGGCTAAAAAGCGACCAAGTAAAACGAGTAATTTTTCTTGTAATGATTAAATTTACTAATGGTAAAAGGGATGTTTTAGAAAGTTAAATTTTGTATAAATATATAGATATTACAGGGCGAAACACACTATTTATGCTAGTTATTGATAAGGTTGTTATTATTTGTTTTGTTGATTGAATTGGGTTAAATGGAAAGTTATGTTTTTATTATGTATTAATAAATTTAATCTAAATTATCAAGACGTAAAGATAACCTCTATTTTAATTTGGTCTTAATTTTAAGAGGGCAGCGGCGTTGCTATTGTCATTTGAGAGGCAGAATATTGGAGCTTGTAAATTACGTCATATTCCTATCAACCGTATTAGAGGTAGCCTTTTGAATCACATTATCCGCCAGATCTTTGAACCTAAAAAAATAATGCTTTATTTTGTTTTTGCATTTATTCCTGCAATCTTATTTTATGCACTTTCACTTGTTGGATTGCATCAGGCTCTTGGATTTACACCAATGCAGGTCTTGCGTGATTTAGCGCAACAAACAGAAGTACATAGCTTTTTAGGTTTTCTTTCTAATATTGGAGTCTGGTTTTGGATTTCCTCACTCGCGGTTGCTTATTTCAGTGCTATTTATCTACACAGTGGCAAACACAGAAGGTTGTTGATATTAATGGGAATGCTGGCATCTATCTTAGCGGTAGATGATTTCTTCTTGATTCATGATCGTTATGTAAATCAATATATCTGTTATTTCTTTTATGTGGTGGTGGCATTAGCGCTATTGGCTTTTCATTTTAAAGATATTGTTGAAATCGATGGATTTGCATTTTTAGTTGCTGGAGGATTACTTGCGGGTTCTATCGCTACAGATGTCATTCAAGGGTATTTGCCGTTTGGTTATGAAGTGACTCAAGTATTTGAAGAAGGCTGTAAATTTATTGGTGCAGCTTCATGGTTATATTTTACTTGTACTGCTGCATCCTATGGTTGCAAGAGAGTAGAGAAGTAATTGGTAAAGGGGCACTATTTATTATTTAAATAGTGCCCCATTTATTTATCGAGAACGTCGTTTTTCTAATTGTTGGTTGACGATTAAAGCGATGAGAATTAATCCTCCACCAAGGCTTAAACGGAATATATCAGCATCGCGATTCCAAATGACTAAGTTGACTAATATCCCCGCTGGAATTAATAAATTATTCATGACTGCTAGAACGCCAACATTGACCAGTGTTGCCCCTTTATTCCACATGAAATAGCCAAGCCCAGAAGCAATTATCCCTAGATAAACTAATACTCCCCATTGTGTCGATGTTGTTGGAAGTTTTTCACTATTTCCAAAAAGGGCATAACACACGCTTGCCACAACCAACGCGCCAATAAAGAAAAAACCAAATACGTTTTTTTGTTCAAGTTGGTTATCTTTCATTAATCGTTTATAAGTGACTTGTCCTGTTGCAAAGCAAAGGTTCGCGCCTTGTACGGTAGCAAAGCCTAATAAAAACCCGGCATCTATACCATTGTATCGGATAGCTATTGCTCCAAGAGTGGCAATGAGAGCGCTGATCATAAAGTGAGGGTGAAATTTACCTTCAAAAGCATCGTTTAATAAGGTGATATAAATGGGTGTCATTACGGTGAAAAGTAAAACTTCAGGAACCGTTAAATAGAGAAAAGATTGATAATAGAAAACGTACATTAACCCAAGTTGGATCGCGCCAATGAGCATTAATTTAATAGCGATTGGCAAAGGGACTTGTTTTGGACGTAAGAAAGGAAGAAAAACAAGTGTCGCTAGGCCTATTCGCATTAAGACAGAGAACCAAGCATCGACTTGTCCTGCTAAATACACGCCAATTAAACTGAATGAAAAGGCCCAAAGTAAGGTTATTGAAAGTAAATACGACATGTCTAATCCATTAATAAAAGCAATGAAGGCATTCTAAATGAGATTTACTATCAGTAAAGAAAAAGATAATAAAAAAGGCTGAGAAATCAGATTTAGAAATAAGCTTAACTTGATGATTTATAAACTAATCAATAATTATACCGCCACAAATTGACCACATACCGTTAGAAATCAACACAAAAGCCGCTATATATTATATGTGCGGCTTTTTATTACCATATTAGTTAGCCGTATGAAAAACACACATCCAAGCTTAGGTAGTTTTAAATATAAAAGTAAATGGTACGTGCTAGACATTGGTTGGGATAATTTACTTTTGGTGGTGTTTATTAATTTTTTGACTATGAATGCTAGGTAAACAGATTGTTTCATGTTCTGAATATGCCAAGGAGTATAAATGAAAAACTCTAATCAAGTTAAGTCAGCAGTACTAGAGTTACTCTCAATCGCTGGCTTTATTAACTACATATAAACAGACGATGATTACACTCAATATTTGAGTTAATGTAGGGTTTACTTGAAGAGTATGATAAGTACAAACCATTAATAGAAGTACTAACCGTATCTATTTAATATGGGAAGATAATGCAGATGAGTTCGCTGAATTTAATTCTAGTATAAGATTATTAATGAGGGCACGAATCATAGATAATGATTAATGCCCTAAGGTTATTTATAAATTTTTAATCTCTTCTAACACAATGAGGAGAAAGCGTTGTTCCCCATGCATCATAATTTATAATGCCAGAATCTTCTTTTATTTCAATAGTCCCACAAGATTTGTGTACACCTGCTACAACATTAAATTGAGGATAGAAAATGTCTCCCGACTTACCATCAGAACAAATGGAGCTCCCTACGCCGTAAGGTCCTGAATATTCGCCATTTCCTTTTATATCAATATTTGCAAGAAAAGCTGTACCAGATATTAGTGAAAGGCAAACTTTAGGTTTTTGTCTATCGTTAATTATTTTTTCTAAACCATCTATTGCATCTTCATTTAAATTATCTGAATTATAAAACCAATGCTTATCATTAACTTTAATAAATGCAGTATAGGAAGATACTCCATCACATCTTATGTCACCTAGAGAGTTATCTCGCACATTAGTAAGGCTTTTTAATAGTTTTTCAATGAAAAAATCTTGTTCTTGTGTGTAACCTTCATACATGGTTTGTAATGTGTTGGGAAATAAAGTATTACCAGCAATAACAACATTTTTGTTGATAATCGATCCTTTATCAGAAGGTACTTCAGTACCAGTATATGCAAAACCTTCTACAGGACCTGAAGACGGGTTATTTAGTATTAGATACTGTCGAGATTTATTCTCAAATTCGTCATCTTGATGATCATGAAGCCACTCAAGAATTTGATTTCCTCTAACATTATCGATAATTTGATCTTTTCCATTTTTCAAATTTATATTGTCGTAATTAACTGTTGCTTGTGTTGTAATTGTACCTATAGGTGTTATGGCATTAACGTATTCAGTGATATCCGTCTCAGGAGGTAAAAATACACAACTAGCAAATGCTGCACCATAATATCCACTAATTTCGTCATAAGCGACTATAGAGAAAGTTGCATTTGCATTGAATGTGAAAAATGAAAATAAGGTTCCTGAAATAAGTAAAAATATTTTTTTCATAATATATCCTTAATGTGAGGTTATTTAGCATGAATGATTAAATCACTA
>SAMEA5043648__coassemble_316_pt1 | contig 10507 bp, 11 predicted proteins | sample SAMEA5043648__metabat2_low_PE_006 | metagenome-assembled genome bin SAMEA5043648 (sample SAMEA5043648) | Gadus morhua
TTCACAACCTCAAGATTCTTTTTCGCATCTTCCATGTCAGGATTGTTATTTAACAACGACTCGTATTTTTCTTTTGCTTCTTCAAGCTGACCACTTTGTGCCAATGCATTTGCCAGATTATATTGAGATTGACGGTCTTTTAATCCAGACAGACTTTCAATGGCTCCTTTATAATCACCGGCTTTGTATTGTGCTGCGCCTTTCCACTCTTTCGAGTTAAATTGCCCACTGGCTTCTTGGTAATTCTTTTGTTCAAATTGTTGATGCGCATTGTAGTCATCAGACAACAGAGTATTTGCCATCGATTTATCTACCGGAAGCAATACCAACAATAAGGCTAAGATCAGCCCTTTTCTAAAAGAAAGCAGAGTTAATAAGACAATAGGGAAGAGTAACCAATACCCATGATTCGCTCGGCTATTTACTTGTGTATCACTGTTTTGAGTGATTTGCTCTACGGGAGTTTTGGTTAATCGAGCAATGGCTTCAATGTCACTGTTGTCTGATTGAATTAACTCAGCAATGCCTTTGGTTTCATTCGCTAAGGTAATGAGCGGTTGAGAATCCAAGGTTGCAACAACGGTTTTTCCTGAACGGTCTGTCAATAATTGACCTGAAGGCAATTCAATGGGCGCGCCATTTTTAGTCCCAATACCTAACAAGCTAATGCGCCATTTTGTGCCTTTTACCCGTTCGGTGACTTTATCTAGCTGTGCGTTTGAAATGCCATCGGTGATAACGATAATGTCCCCTTGCTGATGGCCTGATTTTTTCATCATCTCAATACTTTGAGAAATCGCGCTAGATAAATTACTGCCTTTGCCTTTGTAGGGCATGATTTCTGGCGATAAATTTTGAATCAAGTTCTCCAACGTTTTACTGTCTTCGGTTAATGGACTAATCAAATAGCTGTTATTGGCGTAGGCAACTAACCCTGTCATGCCTTCTTTCCAATAAGGCAGAAGATCATTCGCTTTGTATTTTGCCTGCGTTAAGCGATTGGGCTTTACGTCTGTCGCATAAAGCGAGCGAGACATGTCCATCACTAAAATACGAGCACCAGAAAGCTGAAAGCTCGGCGTGTCTTTATAGCCAAAACTTGGGCCTGCTAATGCCGTCGTAATACATACCCACGTCAATATTAAGCCAGATAAAAACGTATTGGATTGCTTTTTCTGAACCATTCCAAGTTGTTTAGCAATGTGCGGCGCAATTAAGCCCACATGATGGCGGTTTTTACGCTGAATAATAACCAACAATCCCAAAGGGATAAGCGCTAAAAACCACATCGGATAAAGGAAAGTAAAATCAGCCATGGCGTTTTATTACTCCTACGATAATGAAAATAATGAATAAATAGCCCATGAGAGGGTAACGGAACCATTCCTCATGAGGTCGCCAAGTTTGAGTTGCTTGAGTCACTGGTTCTAACTTATCAATGGTTTGATAAATCTCTGCCAATTCATCGGCATTACGTGCACGGAAATACTGTCCACCGGTCATCGTCGCTATTTTTGTTAGTGTGTCTTCGTCTAAATCTCGCGCCGTGTTGACGGTTTGATTACCAAAGAATCCACGTACCTGCATTTCACCAGCACCAATACCCACCGTATAAATTTTGGCGTTATTGTCTTTGGCCAGTTGTGCCGCTTCAATTGGATCTAATACGCCAGCGGTATTTGCACCGTCACTCAATAGAATGATGGTTCGCTGAGGTGCGTTACTCTCAATAAAGGTTTTGGTGGCTAATCCTAACCCTTCACCAATGGCGGTTCGTTGTCCTACCAAACCAAGTACCGTACGATTGAGCTGTTCTTGTACTGTGTTTCTATCAAACGTAAGGGGGGTTTGTAGATACGCATGATCGCCAAATAAGACTAACCCTAATCGGTCGCCTTTGCGTTTCTCGATAAAATCAGACACTACGTGTTTTACCGCCGTTAAGCGATCCACAAAACCGGAATCTGTTTTCATGTCTTCTTCTGACATTGAGCCGGATAAATCGACCACCAGCATCATGTCTCTGTGTTCTGGTTGAATATCAACAGGGTCGCCATACCAAACGGGGCGAGCCAATGCGCCAACCAATAAAACCCAAGCGACTGACATCAAACCGATATTGACGCGTTTATTCGGTTGCTTATATTCGCCTTGCTCTGGTAAGCGAGGAAGATGAATCGCTTCGCCTACGTTTTCTTCTGGCACAAAGAAATAAAAGAGAAAAGGAATTGGCAATAAAAACCATGCCCACCACCACACAAACTCAATCATGTTGTTTTCCTTTTGATGATTTTGATGAGAGTAGTGAGCCTACTCGTTTAACGGGCAGTGCATGGGTGAACCAATAACGAGTGTCATCATAGAAACGCTGTTGATTGATTTCTGATAATTCGTGTTGTCCATACAGTGCCTGTTCTAACATTTCTGAACGGGAAGAGAAATGCACGTTTGCTTGTTTCTTCACGGGCAGTTTTTGCTCAATAAAGTGCCACCATGCAAGGCCATGTAATGCCGCAATGTCTTGGCGAGGAAAATGGCTCAATGCCGCTTGCTTTAATAAAGTCGCAATTTCTCGGGTTTGTGTTGGTTTTAGCGTTGATAATTTAGCTAAAGCAACACGTTGTAATTGACGTTTTTTACGATAACGAATCAAAGCCCAGACGAGTAGGGCGATCACTAAGATGATGAAAACAATCATCCCATAACCTTGCCATGATAAAGACAGGCTTGGAGCCGCTGGCAAGTGAATATCCGCTAAAGGTAAAGCGGGAGACTGCGGTGCAGCGCCGGGATCTGCGATGGAAGATAAAGACATTATTTCGCTCCTTTATCCGATAACGAGGTCAGTTGACTTAACAGGGGTAAGCCTGATGACAACGTATGAAGATGAATACCTAATTGCATTGCCATGTTGTGCACGTACGCTTTATGTAAATTCGCTTGTTGTTGCAATGCATTCTTGGTGGAAAGAGAAGAGAAATCCAACCACGCGGTTCGTTTATTATCAGACACATGCTCAACGCCATTAAAGCGGGTAACACCTTGCTCAAGAGGATCGTTAATCATCACAAATTGAATTCGATTGTGCTTACTCAATTGGCTGAAGATGGCTTTACACTCACCAGTGAGGGCGTAAAAATCACTGATGATCACAATCTCGCTGCCTTTAGGGCAAAGACGGTGAAGTTGTTGTAATCCTTTCACAAAAGAATCCGCTTGCTCTGCCGCGTTTTTCGTTTCACTACTTGTGCTAGTGTTGTGTTTTTCTATGATTTTTTGAAGAAACTGCAACACCACTTTTTGACGAGAAGACGGTTTACAATCAAGAGTCGAAAGACCATCAAAAATGATCCCTCCGACACGATCCTTCTCTGCTAAGGTTATCCAACTTAATAAACTGGCAAAGTGCGCGGCTTGTACGGATTTAAACAGTAATTGAGAACCAAAACGCATGGTGTCACTGACATCCACAAACAGCATGGTTGGCTGCTCACGTTCTTCACTGTATAACTTAGTGTGTGTTTTTCCTGTACGTGCGGTAACGCGCCAGTCAATCGAACGAATGTCATCGCCCGGTTGATATTGACGTACTTCAGAAAAGTTCATGCCACGGCCTTTTTGTCGGCTTTGATGACTGCCATTCATTTTTGACCAAACAGATTGAGATGGCGGTAACCACTGTAATGAATGGTTCTTGTAGTGAACCAGTTCACTAAGTGACAATGTAACGCCGTTACTGTGTGGTGGCAGTGATAGAGTATTTGTTTTCTTCACAATATCTGCTTATTTATTAGCGTTGTGTTTAGCGATACGTAATCACTAACTAAGACGCGGCAACCATTTGCAATAAACGCTCAACCACTTTATTTGCCGTCATGCCTTCTGCTTGAGCTTGAAAGCTAAGAAGCAGACGGTGACGCAATACCGGGTAGGCCATTGCTTGCACATCTTCAGGGCTAACAAAATCACGGCCAGCTAACCATGCATGCGCTCGAGCACAGCGATCTAACGCGAGTGTGGCACGAGGGCTGACACCCATTTCAAGTTGGCTTGCTAACTCTTGGCAGTATTGCATTGGCTTACGTGTCGCCATGGTAATACGAATAATGTATTGCTCAATTTCAGGTGCCATATAAATAGACAGCACTTCTTTACGAGCCGAGAAGATCTCACTTTGCGCTAATGGTTGTGGTTTCTCTGCTTGTTTGCCTAATGCTTCACCACGGTTCAAACGAAGAATGGCAAGCTCGTCTTCCGCGCCAGGGTAATCCACATCCAAATGCATTAAGAAGCGGTCAAGTTGTGCTTCTGGCAGTGGGTAAGTCCCTTCTTGCTCGATCGGGTTTTGCGTTGCCATTACTAAGAACAAATCAGGCAGTTGATACGTATTGCGACCTGCGGTGATTTGTTTTTCTGCCATGGCTTCAAGCATGGCGGCTTGAACTTTGGCTGGCGCACGATTGATCTCATCCGCAAGCACTAAAGAGTTAAAGATAGGCCCCGGTTGGAAAGTAAATTCGCCGGTTTCTTGGCGATAGATATCCGTTCCCGTTAAATCCGATGGCAATAGATCAGGGGTAAATTGAATGCGGTGGAAATCCCCCTCAATAGAATCGGCTAAAATTTTAACGGCACGTGTTTTTGCAAGACCTGGAGGGCCTTCAACGAGGATATGTCCATCGGCAAGCAAGGCAATCAATAATTGTTTTACTAAATCCGGTTGACCAATAACTTGAGATTCAAGATAAGTTTGTAATTGCTGAATTTTTAACGCTGGCATAGTTCACCCAATGTATCGATTGTTTCGTAATTATTGTGTTGTGACTGATGAAAGCCACATTAGTTCCTAATAATATTGGGTTTAATTACGATTATTCAACTATTTAGTAAATGAATTTAAATCCAATTATTTATTAAAGTAATGATTGGATCGGTCGTTATACAAAGGGTCTATTTTAGCTGTGGAAAAATTATGATTAATCTAACAATAAAACAGAAACTCGTGGGCGGTATTGTTATCGCTATTATTGCTTCAACGTCTCTTGTGGGCATTGTTGCTCAAAAAAAAGCGTATGAAACCCTTGATGAAAGGCTAACAACGCTAGAACTGCCGACCATTCTTGACCGCATTGGTGGTGAAGTCGACAAAGAAGTCTCTATTATATCATCAGCCGCTGAACAAATGGCGAATAACCCGTTTATTCTTAATGCCATCGCTGATACTGATATGACCGCAGACGAAGAAACGATCCTTATCGATCAACTCAAACAATTAAAACAACAGTTTAGTCTGAATGATGCTTCGGTTGCTAACCGTAAAACGGCGGATTATTGGAATCAAGATGGCTTCTTGCGCCGATTAACGCCACAGCAAGATGCATGGTTCTTCGATTTTATTCAAAGTGGCCCTGAGCGCATGCTGAACGTATTCACTGAACAAAATGGCGATGTGAAGCTGTTTGTTAACTTTCAGCAATTGAATGGGTTATCCATGGCGGGTTTCTCTAAATCCTTAGATGACATGGTTTCATTATTAAACGGTTTTCGTATTGAGAAAACGGGTTTTGTGTACTTAATGGATGGCGAAGGTAACATTAAAATCCACAAAAATAGCGCCATTATGGGTAAACAATCCATCAGTGATGTTGTGGGAAGAGAAGAAGCCGCGGTATTACTGAAAAAACAAAACTTCAATTTAAGCCGCATGGACAAAAATGGCAAAGAGATCTTTATTGCCTCGCATTACATTCCTTCGATGGCGTGGTTTATTGTGACTGAAGTGCCTGTCGATGAAGTATTTGAAAGCCTTCACGGATCAACTCAAGATATTGGTTCAATCCTTGATGTGATCCGTGGTATTTCAGACCAAACTAATTTATTGGCACTGAATGCGGCGATTGAAGCAGCACGTGCGGGGGAACATGGTCGTGGGTTTGCTGTTGTTGCGGATGAAGTGCGTCAGTTAGCGAGCCGTACTTCCGTGTCTACTGATGAAATTCAAAAGATGATTGATCAACTCCAAAGTGAAGCCAAAAATGCCGTTGATGCGATGGAAGCCAGTCACGCAGTTACTGCGCGTGGTGTAAAATCAGCAGACACGGCAACAGAGGTGCTTGCGGGTATCGCATTAAGCATTACTGATATTTCAGACATGAATACACAAGTCGCCACCGCAACAGAAGAGCAATCAACCGTGGTTTATACGATTAATCAAAATATTGAAGAGATTAATGGCATTAATGAGCTAACCACGGCGACAGCGCAAGAGCTTGCCGATTCAAGTCAGCAGCTTAATTCGCTTTCACAACGATTAGATCAATTAGTTGGTGCATTCAAAGTTTAACTTTTATGGGGAACTCTTGTAGAATCCCCCTAATTGTTTTAATGAATTGAGAAAATAATCATGAGTGATGTTGAAAAAGAACTTCAAGAAATGGTACAGCAGGGTTCAAATGAACCAGAAGTGGCATTGCCTTCAATTGAAGATCAAAAAGCGATTGTTGCCGAACTAAAACGTCTTGAAGCCGCGGGGGAATTAACCCCTGAAATACTTGAAGCACATTTTGGTAAGTTCAATACCGATGACGATGCCCCAATTCATTAATTAATGTTTGGGTGACATCAATAAAAAATGCCAGTCTCTCTCGATGCTGGCATTTTTATTTGTTTGTAATAATAAGAATATCTATAAATACAAATTAGATTAGGGTTGATAGCAAGCCGATCACACCACCGAATATACCGCCCCAGACCACAAGCCAGCCAAGATGCTTCTTAATCATATCTTGAACCATTTCTTTAACTAATTTTGGGGTTAGTTCACTAAGGCGTTGGTCAATCATCTCTTCAATGGTCTTTTGAATATCATCCATCATATCTGGCGTTTCAAGTTGAGCCTTTAATGCCGTTTTAAATTGCTCTTGTTGGCTGATTTCAGTGATTGATAGCTTCATCTTTTCCATGAAGGGTTCACGCAAAGGTTGAATGGCCTCACTGCCACCCATCATCGCGATCATCCCGCCAAATTGTGAGTTCATGATCACGTCGACTAAAGAATCAAACGTCGGTGATAAGTCAATCGTATCAATGACGGGTTCTAGGTTGATATTAAGTGATGAACCCATTCCTTTTGATAAAAACTTATCAACGTTCGATTTAGTAAAGAATTGATCCATCATTAGGCGTTTGATGCTTGCTTTAAATTCTTCAAAGCGTGCAGGAATCACTCCTGATCCATATAAACCTGGTACTTTCTCAAACAACATGTGAATGGCTAACCAGTTTGTTAACGCGCCAGAGAAAGCAAACAAACCAATGTAATATACGGTATTTTGTTGCGTGTAATAACCAACTGCTAACAATACCAATGAGATTAAGTTAGTGATCATGCTTTTATTTAACATATCAATCCTGATGTAAGGGTAGGGCTAAAAATTTCATGAAGTTTATCAGTTAGTAAAAGGGCTCAACAAGCGAAAATATGTTTTTCAACTCGATTGTTGAGTGTAAACTGTCAAGACACACGGTCATGGCACACATTAAGGAGATAACGATGAGTATTTGGAAGCGAGTAATGGATTTAAGTGTTTTAAACGCGACCTCTCGAAATACCTTAATGGAGGCGCTTAATATTGAATATTGCGCTTACGATGACGAGTCGATTACCGCATCAATGCCAGTGACCCCTACGGTACATCAACCGCTAGGCATGTTACATGGTGGTGCTTCGGTAGCGCTTGCTGAATCGGTTGCTTCAATTGCGGCCAATTGGTGTGTTGATGAATCTAAATATTGTGTTGGCTTAGAGATTAACGCCAATCATATTCGTGCAGTACGTGAAGGCACTGTCTTCGCGACTGCAAAACCTTTGCACTTAGGTGCAACCACTCAGGTTTGGGTGATTGATATTAAAGATCAACGAGAACGCTTAGTCTGCACAAGCCGCTTTACTGTGGCTGTGATGAAGAGAAAAAAGTAGCGACTTGTTGTGGAGATATGTATGGAAGAAAATGAAATTCTAAGTCACGCTCATGAGCTACCAAAAATTCCTAAAGTTATCCGTGAGATGATGGAATTAGTGAATGATCCTGAGGTTGAACTGCAAGAACTATCACAAACCATCTCATTAGAGCAAGTTGTGAGCGGACGTGTATTGCGTTTGGCTAATTCGGCACATTTCTCCCGTGGGAAAAGTGTGTCTTCAGTAAACCAAGCGGTGGTTCGTTTAGGTCTTGAACCATTAAAAACGTTGATCATTGCGTCTTCGTTAGTTAGCGCCTTCCCGTATGTTGAAGTCATCGATTTAGAAGGCTTTTGGCAAGAAACGTTTGAAATTGCAGTGCTAAGTAAAGCGATTGCCCAAAGTTGTGCGGTTAATCCAAACGATGCTTTTACGGCTGGAATGATGCATAACATTGGCGATTTGATGATTTATACCGTTATGACAGATCACGTTCCTGCGATTCTTGAGAAAATAGAAGCGGGCAGCTTAAAAGTGAATGCGCAGAGGTCAACCATTGGTACTGATAGTGCGATATTAGGCGCTAAATTAGCTGAGAGTTGGCGCTTTTCTGAAGAGCTTGTTTTTGCTATTTCAGAGCAGTATGAACCAAAAGTGGATAACATTTATTCACCATTAGCGGCTACGATTCGTTTGGCTAATGCGATTAATCGTGATTGGGATAGATTAGAAACGTTTGATGCTAAAAAAGTATGGCTATCTGAGCAGATTGAAGCGGATATATTATTTTTAAATACCGATGTGATTGGTAGCCTTGATGAAGTAAGAGGTTCGGGCGTTGAAATGGCTCGATTAGTAATTTAACTATGCAAAGAGAATGGATGTCGTCTGCACTTATTGGGGCATTTTGTGTGATTGTGTCTTATCTATCACCTGATTTTATGGTGAGCAAGTTTTTTGTGGTGGTGGCTGTCTTCTTTTTGGCGAAAGCAATTCGATCTATTGTGTTATTGCTAAAACATCGCCAATATGAACTGTAATTAATTGAGCTGATTCGTTAGGTTTTAATCAAAATCTAACGGACTCTTAGTTCCTGAAAAATGCAAACCGATTACATGTGTGTAGATCTGAGTCGTCTTAATATCAGAATGACCTAGAAGTTCTTGTATTGTTCTTAAATCTGCCCCTCTTTCTAATACTCGCGTTGCAAAGCTGTGTCTAAATGTGTGACAACTTGCTTTTTTATCAATGCCGACTTTTAGTATGGATTTTTTTACTGCGGATTGAATTGTTCTATCCAACAAATGATGTCTACGATGTTTCTCTGATCGTGGGTCTTTACTGATTTGTGGGGATGGGAAGACATATTGCCAACCATAACTTTTTGCTTGCGTTGGGTATTTTTCAGCCAAAGCGTAGGGCATATAGACTTCATCATTACCGTTTATCGCATCGAGTTTATGCTGTTGTTTAACAAACGCAAGTTGTGTTTTTATCGCGTCGACAATACTTTCAGGCAATATTGAGGTGCGATCTTTATTCCCTTTGCCGCTTTTAATCGTGATTATCTTTTTATCTAGGTCAATATCATTAACTCGAAGTCGAAGCGCTTCATTGATCCTCAATCCACTGCCATACATCAGTTGTGCAATGAGCTTAATTGGGTGATTTAGATTGTGAATAACATCCATGGCTTCTTTATGCGTAAATACGGTTGGCAGTTTTGTGGCCTTTTTTGAGCGTTTAAAATCTAAACTATCAACGGATTGTTGTAAAAATTCTCGACATAAAAAGACAAGCGCATTAAGGGCCGTTTTCTGTGTATTAGGCGATACGTTTTGTTTTATGACGAGATGCTCAAGGTAACTTGGGATGTCAAAGGCTTCAATTTCTTCTTTAGAGGTGTAGTTTTTAAAGCGAATAAAACTGCTTATCCAATAAATATAGTGCTTTTCTGTATTGTAAGCTAAACCACGAGTGCGAATGAAAATACGAAGTTGATCAATAAAGCGTTGTGAGGTGGGATTGAGGTTTAATGGAATGTCCATAATCTCTGATTTTTGATAAATAGTGAAGGTAGTGTAGTTACTTGATAATAACTTTCCATGTAGTTTCGCATATTTATAGCTGAGTTATGATTTTACTGGAAATGTTAAATTAATCAGTTACATGCGAATAGGGTTTTAATCAGGATATACGAATTACATTCTGCTATTTCTATCACGTTTTATGATGCGATGGCTGCTATGATATTGGTTTTAAAGTAGAATGTGATGACTTGATTGTATTGAGATAGATAGTAGAGATATTACGAATCTAGTTGGTATAATTAAATGTTAAATCTGCCGAGCAAGCTCGAAGAGTGCGCTGCCTCGTAATTCTCTCTCTTAAACATCTTCTTTATGGTTAGATTTACTATGTTTACTGTATGAGTAAGCATACAGTTCAAGCCTTTTTGCAAAAAAGGTTTGAATCATATTCGAAGAACCATCGACTACCTTTATATCAACTTAAGGGGATCAGTCGGCTTTCATCTTGTCGAACTTC
>SAMEA5043648__coassemble_336_pt1 | contig 10484 bp, 7 predicted proteins | sample SAMEA5043648__metabat2_low_PE_006 | metagenome-assembled genome bin SAMEA5043648 (sample SAMEA5043648) | Gadus morhua
CTTAACTTCATTATTAATATTAGCAACGCGATAATTGAACATACCGCGATTGATAACAAGTAAACAGGATCACTACTTTGACTAATCAATTCCATTTTATCCACCTAAATATTGTATTTATTATTGGTTATTTTTAGTTTACAGCCCTAAGAGTTACGGGTAACATGTTACCCGTAACTTAAATAATATAAAGTTAAATTTATCAGTATCTATCAAAAATGAGATCTCGCTCAGATTACTAAACAGGAGTCAGTATGAGTGGTAACAGCATTATAGTAATGGGTGTGTGTGCAAGTGGTAAAAGTACGATTGGCGAAAAAATAGCACAGCACCTTGGCGCAAAATTTATTGACGGCGATGACCTACATCCAAAAGCTAACATACAAAAAATGTCACGTGGCGAGCCACTTAATGACGATGATCGTAAGCCTTGGTTAGAGCGTATCCGTGACGCTGCATTCAGTTTAGAAAGTAAGAATGAACAAGGCATTATTGTGTGTTCAGCGTTGAAAAAAAGTTACCGAGATCAAATCCGCGATGGAAACCAAAATGTAACCTTCCTTTTTCTTGATGGCAGTTTTGATCTGATCATGAGTCGAATGACCGCACGTAAGGGCCATTTTATGAAATCTAATATGGTAGAAAGCCAATTTAATACATTAGAGCGCCCTGATAATGAAGATCAAGTAGCCGTTGTCGATATAGACACTGACATTGATACCATCGTTAAGCATTCTATTGTGGCGCTAAATGATCTAAAAGAAAAAACAACAGCATAAAGGTAGCACTATGATTCATAAAACGATTATTTCGGTAACTCAACGAATTACAGAGCGTAGCCAAACCCTTCGCGCTGCTTTCATGAAAAAAACAGAAGAACAAAAACTAAGTGGGAAAGGAAAAGCGTCACTCTCTTGCGGTAATTTAGCTCACGCCGTTGCCGCGTCTTGTTCTACTGAAAAAGCAAACATTCTGAATTTAACAAGCATGAATTTAGCGATCATTACCGCTTATAACGACATGCTTAGCGCACACCAAGTTTACAAAACTTACCCTGACCAAATTAAACAAATCTTGGCGCAGTATGGGCACACAGCTCAAATAGCAGGAGGTGTCCCTGCTATGTGTGACGGTGTAACACAAGGGCAAGCAGGCATGGATATGTCTCTTTTCTCTCGTGATTTAATTGCACAAGCAACGGCATTCTCATTAAGCCATAACATGTTTGATGGCACATTATTACTCGGTATTTGTGACAAAATAGCACCTGGACAGGTCATGGGCGCATTAACGTATGCTCATTTACCTACCGCTTTTATACCTGCGGGCCCTATGTCTACCGGCGTCACTAATGATGAGAAAGTAGATATTCGTCAAAAATATGCAGCAGGTAAAATCGGACGTGATGCTTTATTAGAAATGGAATGTGGTTCTTATCATTCCCCGGGAACTTGTACGTTTTATGGTACAGCAAATACAAATCAACTCGTTTTTGAAGCGATGGGATTAATGCTTCCCGGATCTGCTTTTGTTGCTCCTCATACCGAATTACGTGACGCATTAACAGAACACGCAACAATACGTATTGCATCAATGACCGCTGATTCATCAAATTATCGCCCTCTTTGTGATGTCATTACAGAAAAAAGCGTTGTTAATGGTGTCGTTGCTTTACTCGCCTCTGGTGGCAGTACAAACCACACTATTCATCTTGTGGCGATGGCTCGCGCGGCGGGCATTCATCTTACATGGCAAGATTTCAGCGACTTATCTGATATTGTTCCACTGCTTGTTAATGTTTATCCAAATGGATCTGCTGATATCAATGAATTTGAACGTGCTGGTGGCGTACCAATGCTAATGAAGCGTTTGAATGAAAATGGGTTACTAAATACCGATGCACTGCCCGCTTTTGGTGATTTTTCTGACTACATGAAACGCCCAAGCTTAATTGATAATAAGTTAGAGTGGCATGACTGTGGAGAAACAACCAATCCTGCGGTCATCGCCTCATCAGGTTCTGTATTCCAACGTTCTGGTGGCATCAAAATGCTATCAGGAAACCTTGGTAAATCTGTTATCAAAGTTTCAGCCGTTGCTGAACAACATCGCATTATTGAAGCGCCAGCGAAAATATTTCATTGCCAGCATGAGGTCGAAGCCGCCTATAAACGTGGGGAACTAAATCAAGATTGTATCGTAGTTGTCCGTTTCAATGGCCCAGCAGCGAATGGGATGCCAGAGCTTCACAAACTGATGCCAATTTTAGGTAACATTCAAAAATCAGGTTACCAAGTTGCCTTAGTGACTGACGGTCGCCTTTCTGGTGCATCAGGGAAAATCCCAGCAGCAATTCACATGTCTCCAGAAGCTCTTCGTGGTGGTGCAATCAGCTTAATTCAAGAAGGTGATATTATCCGCCTAGATGCAACGCAAGGTACCGTTAATAATCTTTCAGATACGAACCTTAGAGCAATTGAGCACTGTGATACAGAACTAAGCCAGCAAACATGGGGAAGAGACATTTTTAAAGTATTTAGAGATAACGTCTCTGGTGCTGATGAAGGCGCCTCATTCTTGTATAGCTAAATGAGTCTCTAAATAAAAAACACCAATAAATAAAAGAGGGCTTATTCATAATAAGCCCTCTTTTATATCTATGATTATCTTACGTTGTCATTGATTACAGACTATCGCCTTCAGTCAATGAAAAGCCCATATCGACCACTTTCTGATCTTGTCTTTTATTCGCTAAAGCATCTAATAATAATTCTGCACTTTTTTTACCAATGTCAAAACGAGGCGTATCAACACTAACCAGTCTTGGCGAGATAGCTTGACCAATATCTAACGCATTATAACCTACAATACTGATGTCATTAGGAACCGAAATACCTCTATGCGCACATTCCATCATTGCACCAATAGCGATATCATCATTAGTACAAAAGATACCATCAAGCTCAGGCATAAGCTCAAGCCCTTCAATTAACAAGGCTCCACCTAACGTAAAACTTGAATGTTCATCAGTCAAAATATGACGAGCAAGCAAACCAGCTTCGAGCATTGCTTTATCATACCCTTGTCGGCGCAGCTTGGTTCGAGTATCTAAACGAGCCCCAAAATACATAATATGACGTTTGCCACTGGCTATCATTTGGGTCACTACATGGTATGCAGCCTCCATATGATCCAGCCCTACCGCCATGTCTATTGGGTTTTCTGGTAATTCCATCGTTTCAACAACAGGAACGCCCGCGGACTTAAGCATTTGACGAGTTCTATCAGTGTGTTTCGTTTCTGTTAAGATCAAACCATCCACTTGATATGAAAGTAGAAATGCAATTTGTTCCTCTTCTTCTAATTCATCATAATTACAATGCGCAATCAGTGTTTGATAACCACGTTCTTTCGTGACTTGCTCAATACCTTGAACTAAATTGGCAAAAACTTGATTAGATAAAGATGGGAGAAGAATGCCAATCGCTTTACTGGAAGATTTAGATAACATTGCTGGAGCGCGGTTTTGAATATAGCCAAGCTCATTAATCATCGCGGATATTTTTTCGCGCGTTTTTTCTGCGACCGAATTCGGATCACGAATAAACCTAGAAACCGTCATTTTTGTCACGCCAACCCGGTCAGCGATGTCTTGTAATGTCGGTCGCGTTTTACGCTGTGTATGTAAATTACTCATAAAACTCTCAATCAATGTTACTTGTAACAAGTAAACCAGTTGTATGTCATCATTTCAATAACTTACTAATAATTTAAGTCATTAATTGCGACACTTACAAAAATATAAGTAACGTTTGATTAACCAACCACCTTATTTTTACCATTTTTGACTTTCAAGGTTATTACTTAATCAAATTAGCGTCATTACAACAACAAAACCACCACACAGCGTAACTTCCCTTTACTCTTGCTACTTTGCCGTTAAAATAGCGTTTTTGATTTTTAAAGGATTCACGCTATGTCCATCCAATGGTTCCCTGGTCACATGCACAAAGCTCAAAAAGAGATCGCAGAAGTGATCCCTAAAATGGATGTGATCATCGAAGTACTTGATGCTCGTATCCCTTTCAGTAGTGAGAATCCAATGATCGCCTCTCTACGTCAAGATAAGCCTTGTATTAAAGTATTGAACAAGCGTGATTTAGCTGATCCAGAAGTGACTCAACTTTGGATTGAGCATCTTGAGAAAGAGCAAGGTGTCACAGCAATGGCAGTGACAACTAACAACCCAGATGAAATCCATAAAATTATGGAAAGATGCCGTAAATTAGTTCCACACCGTGAAGCGATGGGGAAAAATGTACGTACTATGATCATGGGTATCCCAAACGTAGGGAAATCAACCATCATTAATACACTTGCTGGCCGAATGATTGCAATCACGGGTAACCAACCAGCAGTAACACGTCGCCAACAACGAATTAATCTTCAAAATGGTGTGGTTCTTTCTGATACCCCAGGGATTTTGTGGCCAAAAGTAGAGAACCCACACAGTGGTTTCCGTCTTGCTGCAACTGGTGCGGTAAAAGATACGGCAATGGAATACGATGAAGTTGCTTTCTATACCGTTGAGTATCTAGCACAGCAATATCCAGAACGTTTAAAAGAGCGTTACAATTTAGAAGATTTGCCAGATAACGATTTAGAATTAATGGAAGCCATTGGTCGCAGTCGTGGTTGTTTACAATCTGGTGGACGAATCAATATCTACAAAGCGTCTGAAATTCTACTTCATGAACTTCGCTCTGGTACATTAGGTCAATTGACTCTAGAACGACCTGAAATGATTTCAGCTGAATTAGAACAAGTTGAGCGTGATGCTGCGTTAAAAATTGAATTACAGATTAAGAAAAAAGAAGAACGTCGTAAGCGTTACTTAAAAAATAAACGTTAATTCTTTTAGCTCCAATAAAAAAGAGACCAATCATAGGTCTCTTTTTTATGCATTTATATTAAAAAAAACATTCTTACTCTTTATCGTTAATCAATAAACTCAGTAATACTTCTTCTAACGTGTTCCAAGGCAATAATTGAGTATCAATCACTTCTAGTTTTGATTCCATGCCATCAAGACTTAACTGATTGACTGACACCACACGATTTGCCACATTAAAAGCATAAAAGCCTTTGTTCGTGTTCATTACCGCTTTAATTCGCTCAGCATTCAAATCCGACAACATCGAAAACAGCTCATCAAAATCAAATACCGATTCCGCACCAAAGAACCAACCACAGCTAACATAGCCTTGACCCTTATTTTCTTTACGAAGAAATTTTTGTCCAGGTTCCAGTATCATTTCCACAATATCTTGCTCTGCATGATGGTGATGATGCTCTTCTATCGTCAATTCAACCGTTCTGTCTTCATCTAACCAATGTAAAGGCAGTTCACCATGATTGATCGTTGCGGTCTTTGGTTGATGAGGTAACGATTTTGCCCATGAAGAAAATAAACATTTATCGTAGTCTGAAGCCATGTCCATTTTCGTTGCCACGATCACATCAGAGATACCGAGTTGGTCATTAAAATTTTGATTACTGGTGTACTTCTCATCCGATAAATTTCGAGGATCTACAAGCCCGATGGTTGATTTTAAATCAATGTATTTTTCATAGTTTTCAGATTGGAGAATCGCAATGATCTTTTTAGGATGCCCTAAGCCTGTTGGCTCAATGATTAAACGATCTGGTTTTTGACGTAATAGCGCATTAATCCCAACTGACATAGGTAAACCAGCAGTACAACACATACAACCACCAGGCACTTCTTTTATTAATGCCCCTGCTTCAGATAAGAAAGCACCATCAATACCCACCTCACCAAATTCATTGACTAAAACAGCCCAAGATTCGCCTTCAGGTTTGTTCTTCAATAACTGCAAGATCGTGGTTGTTTTCCCTACCCCTAAGAAACCGGTGATAATATTTGTTGGGATCTTTTTCATTGGTTTAACCATCATAATTTGTATTTCTTTTATCATACCTCTCTCACATCCCTTGCGACCACTTATTTATCTAAACACGTTGATTTAATTTACAAAATTGATTACATAAATACGCTATTTAGGTTATGTTAACGGCATGTAGAAAGCAAAATCTGCACACGTATTCCTTGTTTAATCATTCATTAGATTAAACAAACAATTTCTTTATAATTATAGGCTTAAAGTATGTTTAAATTCTTTGAGCGGATCACTACCGCTTTCCCTGAACAAGAACCAGAACAACCACCAAAAGGGTTGTATGCTTTTTGTCGCCATTACACCAAAGGGTTCGGAGTTCCTTTAATCGGCATGTCAGCACTTAGTGCTATCATCGCCATGGTTGAAGTCTCTCTTTTTGGGTTTATGGGACAATTAGTTGATTGGTTATCCACTCATGACAGAGAGACCTTTTTAGCACAGGAAGGACAAACCTTAATGTGGTTGGGTATTCTTGTTGTTATTGGAATGCCAATTTTAATCTTGATTCATTCATTAATTACACACCAAACGTTATTGGGTAATTATCCAATGGCTATTCGCTGGCAAGCGCATCGATACCTTTTAAAACAAAGTGTTTCTTTTTATTCAGATGATTTTGCTGGTCGTATTGCAACAAAAGTAATGCAAACTTCATTAGCGGTCCGTGAAACCGTAATGAAGCTACTTGATGTGCTTATCTATATCTCAGTTTATTTTACCTCCATGATTGTGATGGTAGGAAAGGCAGATTGGCGTCTCATGTTACCTATGCTTATTTGGCTTGCGGCATACATTGCAATTCAATTTTACTTCGTCCCTAGAATGAAAGCCGTTTCAGAGAAGCAGGCCGATGCTCGTTCTACAATGACAGGACGCATTGTAGACAGTTACACCAACATCAATACGATCAAATTGTTCAGCCACAGTAAGCGCGAAACTGAATACGCGAAAGAAGGCATGGACGATTTTTTAGTGACTGTTCATAAACAAATGCGTTTAGCTACTGGCATTAATATCTCTGTAGAGATCATTAACTACTTATTGGTTTTCTCAATTACCGCAGTTTCTATCATGCTGTGGATTGATAATGAGTTATCTGTTGGTGCTATTGCGATTGCGATCAGTTTAGCGTTACGTATCAATGGTATGTCTCATTGGATCATGTGGGAAATAAGCTCCCTATTTGAAAACCTAGGCACGGTGACGGATGGAATGAATACCTTATCCAAACCAATTACCATCAATGATAAACCTGACGCTACAGAGCTTTCTGTTAAGCATGGAAATATTCAATTTAAGAATGTTAACTTCCATTATGGCGAGAACAAAGGAGTTATTAATAATCTAAACCTTGATATCAAACCAGGAGAAAAAATAGGGTTGGTGGGACGTTCTGGTGCTGGTAAATCAACATTAGTGAACTTGTTACTTCGTTTCCATGATATTGAATCAGGGTCTATCTCTATTGATGGCCATGATATTCGCGATGTTTCTCAAGATTCACTACGTAGTCAGATAGGCATGGTGAGCCAAGATACTTCCCTACTTCATCGCTCTATTCGTGACAATATCAAATATGGTCGTCCTGATGCGTCTGATGAAGAGTTGTTTGCAGCAACCAGACAAGCACAAGCTCATGAGTTTATAGAAACCTTAACGGATTCTTATGGCAGTACTGGCTATGATGCACAAGTTGGTGAAAGAGGAGTGAAACTCTCTGGTGGTCAACGCCAACGAGTTGCTATATCTCGCGTGTTGTTAAAAGATGCCCCTCTATTGATTTTAGATGAGGCAACCTCTGCACTTGATTCTGAAGTAGAATCCGCTATTCAAGACAGCCTAGATGAATTAATGGAAGGAAAAACCGTTATTGCTATTGCTCATCGTCTATCAACGATTGCCGCAATGGATCGCTTAATTGTCATGGACCAAGGCCAAGTTGTTGAGCAAGGAACCCATAAAGAACTCGTTGAGTTCGGTGGTATTTATGCCCAATTATGGACCCATCAAACTGGTGGCTTTATAAAATAAGCAATAGGTTATAAATACGTTACCTTAAAGCACGCTACTTTACGCAAATGTAATGGCGTGCTTTTTTATTTATACATTGTCTTATCAGTTTTAGGAAAATAGGAAATAACACTCTGATTTTTAGTGGAATAAACCATTATTTTAGACTAAATTATAGAGATGATTTTTTAAAGGGTACACGAATGACGCGAGGCCTATTTTCTTTACTTATTGCTTTTCTGTTTATTCACACAATAAATAAAGCCTCAGCTCGTGAATTCACGCCTGCACAACAGTTTGAAGAGTCTTTTGCCACGGCTCTTGTTCTCTCCGACAGCAACATGATCACCTTCGGGATTGCAGATTTTAATCCCAATAGATACATTTCTAAAGATGAAAATCCAGATAACGGATTAGGAAGTTCAGACTCCGTTCAATTACGAAATCAAATGACAGTTTATTCGTTGCCATACACCTTCACATTAAATGATGATGCAGATTCTTTATGGTCTCATGAGATAACGGTAAGAGCCTCTTACGTCAATACCGACATTGATGTCAAGTTTCAAAATAAAGCGATCCCTGATTCAGATGTTGATGAAGTGTTCGGGCTGTATTCCGAATACGCTCAAAATTATATTTTTGCAGAAAATTGGACCATCTCATTTGGTACTGCACTACACTTGATGCATTACCGTAATTCACACAGCTACAATAGTGTGTACAGCCAAAAGTTTTCTCCCGCTTTAGATGGTGTCTTTTATAACGTATCCACGAATGTATTTATGATTGAACCTAAAATGAGCTTCGAATATAAAAAAGTCGCGCCATGGGGAGAGTGGCGTTTTAACAACAGTTATCATTATGCTAACGGACAAGGTTTTGGTGGTTCATCAGACTACAGCTCAGAGGTTCATCCTGAGGTGTGGCGTTTTGTAAATAGCGTACAATTACGTTACAACATGACCCGATGGAACCAGTTTGCTCAAGTATTGTACCTAAAAGCCAAACGTGTTGATCTTGGCGGCGATGTAAATAAGCCACTCGGAACCGATTATTATTATGAGTTCAATATTGCATGGTTAATCGATACGCGTAAATGGATCGATTTAGTAGATAATGTAGGCATTGGGTTTACTTTTAATGTCGGGAGTGCTCTTCGTGGTGGCAGTATTGTTCTTTTTTATGATGAATAATCAAGTATATACACCTAATTTCATCAGCCATTAACAGTATTATTATATTTTTTACATTAAGGCAACCCAAACCGCAGCAAAAAAGTGCTACTATCCGCTCCTGAAATTAAACAATATCAATCCAGTAAGTGAATTTAAATACATAAATTTTTAATTTATTCTCGTACTTTCGTATTACTAGGACAGCCTATTGGTTTGATATTTGAACTTCGAGGTACTATGACAAACACTCTATCTATCGGCGCACTAGAATCTTTTTTAATTGCCATCGCCGTACTTTTTCTAGGCCACCTAATCAACTCTAAAGTTGTGTTTTTTAAGAAATACAATATTCCAGAACCCATTGTTGGCGGATTAATCGTCGCTTTTGCTATTACCGCTTTGCATTTTCAAGGGATTAATCTTGAGTTTTCATTGCCGCTACAAAGTACATTCATGTTGATGTTCTTCAGTACTGTCGGTTTAGCAGCGAACTATACACAACTGATAAAAGGCGGAACAAAGGTATTCTTATTCCTTGCTGTTGCCTCTTTCTATATCATTATTCAAAATGCAGTTGGTGTTAGTTTAGCAAGTGCTATGGGCTTAAATCCATTAATGGGTCTTATTGCTGGTTCGATCACTTTATCTGGTGGTCATGGTACGGGTGCTGCTTGGTCCCAAACGTTTGCTGAAACTTATCATCTAAACACGCTAGAGCTAGCAATGGCATCTGCGACCTTTGGTTTGGTTATGGGTGGCTTAATCGGTAGCCCGATTGCACAAAAATTGATTCATAAACATAAATTAGAATCAGAATATGGCACCGGTGTGGATACCCATACCCGCTTTCCTGAACTCGTCACTTACAATGAACGAGAAGAAGAAAAAGTGACGGCAAAAAAAGTGACCGAAACCTTATTCATTCTACTCATTTGTGTTGTAGGCGCTGGCCATTTAAGTGATTTTGTAGGCAGCTTTGATATTGCTTGGCTTAAAATTCCTGATTTTGTTTACGCTTTATTTATTGGTGTTTTCATCACTAATATTACTGAGGTAACAAAAATCCATAAGATTGATACTGAAACTGTTGATATCTTAGGAACCGTTTCGTTGGCTCTGTTCTTAGCAATGGCATTAATGAGTTTAAAATTGTGGAACATCTTTGATCTTGCGATTCCACTTCTTATTATTTTATCGGTTCAAACCGTTGTTCTTGCTTTCTTCTCTTACTTTGTCACTTTCAGAGTAATGGGGTCAAACTATGACGCCGCTGTTATGGCTGGTGGCCATTGTGGCTTTGGATTAGGAGCAACAC
>SAMEA5043648__coassemble_837_pt1 | contig 10385 bp, 6 predicted proteins | sample SAMEA5043648__metabat2_low_PE_006 | metagenome-assembled genome bin SAMEA5043648 (sample SAMEA5043648) | Gadus morhua
CTGATGTTTTTAGGCTCGCTTCACAAGCGAGCCTTTTTTATATTGGCAAAACCTCATTTACACGCAACACTCCTTACACACACTACAACACTCGCCATTTAACGAATTGTATTGTTATGCATAAACTAAACGAGATTTCACTTTTGAAGTAGCTTATTGAAATCAAATAATAACCATCATCAATGGTGGAACCATGCCTCATACCTACATCGTACTTTTATTTCTTAGCCTATTCTCCCTACCTTCTACCGCAAATACCGTTTACACATGGGAAGATAAATCGGGTGTCCGACATTTCAGTGACACTCCCCCAGCAAGTAATACAAAATCAACACAACTGTCTTTTTCTTCGAATGAAAATGAAATGGAAAACATTCCAGCCCCCACGGCCTCAAACTCTTCGGTCCCAAAAAAGAAAAGACCAGAGCAAAAGACCACCTTAGCTAAGTTAAGCATATCAATTAATAACTTATCTCAAGAAGAAACCATCCGTAGCTCTCGCGGGCACATCATGGTGTTAACAGACTTAACTCGTCAGCTTGCTGTTGATGAGAAACTTCAATTAGTGCTCGATGGATCTCCTTATGGCTTGCCTCAAACATCAAAAGAATGGAAGCTCACCAACATAGAAAGAGGCACGCACATTATTACTGTCGTGGCTCAAAAAAACGGCAAGAGAATTGCATCATCACCAATAATAACTGTGCACTTGCATCGACCATCCAAGCTATAAGTACCTATAGCGAGTAAGAGCGTATAAATTCACGCGATTTGGGTTGTCACTGCCTTTCATGAAAGGTAACGATGCACTAGAATGGTGCATTAGAATGTGATGACAAGGATGTGGTTCTATTTATGGATTTTTCAACGCAATTACTCGACCATCAAGTCACCGCAATTTTATTACTTGATGACCAACGTAATATTCATTATGCCAACCCTGCCGCTGAACAGCTTTTTTCTCAAAGCGCTCAACGTATGGCTCTACATACTTTTGATGACTTATTTCAACACACTCGATTTGACCTATCTACGTTAATGATCCCTCTTGAAACGGGGCAAAGTGTTACCGACAGTGATGTGTGTATGATCGTAGGAAACAGCCCTCTCTACATTGAAGTAACATCCAGTCCAATTGCCATTAAAAAGTCACTGTATCTCTTAATTGAAATTCGTCAGATTGAGCAGCAACGTCGTTTATCACAAGAAATTAATCAGCATGCCCAACAACAAGCAGCAAAAGTATTAGTTCGCAGCCTTGCTCATGAAATCAAAAATCCATTAGGAGGATTACGTGGTGCGGCCCAACTTTTAGAGCGTATGCTCCCAGACCCTGAACTGCACGAATACACTCAAATAATTATTGAGCAAGCCGATCGTTTACGTAATTTAGTCGACCGACTTTTGGGGCCACAACGTCTTGGCCTAAAGCAACCCGAAAACCTGCACGCCATCATAGAAAAAGTACGTCAAATTATTGAATTAAACCCAAGCTATCAAGTAAAAATACAACGAGATTATGATCCAAGCCTGCCTGATTTTGAAATGGATGCAGAACAAATTGAACAGGCGATTCTAAATATCGTGAGTAACGCCGCCGAAGTATTAAAGAACCAACCGGATGGTCGCATTACCCTAAGAACGCGCACCGATTATCAAACCAACATTTATGGTCAGCGCCATCGCCTTGCCGCAAAAATAGAAGTGATAGATAACGGTCCGGGAATACCAAGTCATATCCAAGACACGTTATTTTACCCCATGGTCAGCGCGCGAGAAGGCGGAACCGGCTTAGGCCTTTCTATTTCTCAAAACTTAATAGACCAACATAATGGCAAGATTGATGTCGACAGTTGGCCAGGAAAAACCATATTTACGATTTACCTCCCACTAAAATAACAATGAATAAGACCATGAAATATCATGGCAATGGAGAAAAACAATGAGCAAAGGATTTATTTGGGTTGTTGACGATGACAGCTCTATTCGCTGGGTATTAGAAAAGACACTAACGAGTGCCAACATGTTATGCGAAAGTTTTGGCGATGCAGAGAGCGTACTGCAAGCGCTAGAACGCAATGTGCCAGACGTTATTATCTCAGATATTCGTATGCCCGGGATGGACGGATTAACCCTCCTCAAAAACATTCAAGAAAACTACCCCGAGTTACCCGTCATCATCATGACGGCACACTCAGATCTTGATGCGGCGGTAAGTGCTTATCAAAAAGGGGCCTTTGAATATTTACCAAAACCGTTTGATATTGATGAAGCATTAACCTTAGTTGAACGAGCTCTTGCTCATAGCCAAGAACAAAAAAAACAGCACAACCAGCAACCAAAACAAGAACACCATGTTCCAGAGATCATTGGTGAAGCCCCTGCCATGCAGGAAGTATTTAGAGCCATTGGTCGACTTTCTCGCTCTTCAATTTCGGTATTAATTAACGGAGAATCCGGTACGGGTAAAGAACTTGTTGCCCATGCCTTACACCGTCATAGCCCAAGAGCCAATAACGAATTCATCGCACTCAACATGGCAGCCATACCAAAAGATTTGATTGAGTCTGAATTGTTTGGTCATGAAAAAGGGGCATTTACTGGCGCGAATTCAATACGAAAAGGGCGTTTTGAACAAGCCAATAATGGCACCCTATTTCTTGATGAGATTGGAGACATGCCATTAGACATTCAAACCAGATTATTGCGTGTTCTCGCTGATGGGCAATTTTATCGTGTCGGTGGGCACTCACCCGTGCAAGTGGATGTACGTATCATCGCCGCCACTCATCAACACTTAGAAAAGTTAGTCACCGATGGTGGCTTTCGTGAAGATTTGTTTCACCGTTTGAATGTTATCCGAGTGCATATTCCTGCACTACGTGAGCGCCGTGAAGACATAACGAAACTCACCGAACATTTTTTACGTCTTGCCGCAAAAGAGTTGAGTGTCGAATGCAAAACACTGAGTAAAGAAGCCAGTCATAAACTCAGCGAATGTGAATGGCCTGGTAACGTAAGACAATTAGAAAACACTTGTCGATGGCTTACGGTAATGGCCAGCAGCCAAGAAGTACTTCCTTCGGATCTTCCACCCGAATTATTCACCACTCAATCAAAAGCAAGCCATCTTGAAACATTAGATTGGCAATCCTCACTTCAATTATGGGTTGAAGAACAACTTAACCAAGGTGAGACTGAAATCTTAAATTATGTGATACCTCAAGTTGAAAGAATATTGCTTGAAAAAGCACTCACACACACACATGGTCACAAGCAAGAGGCAGCAAAACTATTAGGTTGGGGACGCAACACCCTAACAAGGAAATTGAAAGAATTAGAATAATCATTGTAGCTTTTACGATTTTGGCCGATTAATTACTAATACCATTTAAATTAATCGGCTACGGCATAGCAAAATGCGGTACCTTATAATGAAGTTACTATGATTGAAAAGACACCGAAAAGACAATTCTCATTAAGAACAGCAGTTATGCTGCCCTTTATTACCGTGTTATCACTAACACTCGGTGTTATTTTTTATACTCAAAACAGTAGTTACGAAAAAATGGTTGATGATGTCAGCCAAAAGATACTGTCCTCTTACACCCAAAATACCCATGATGACCTCAACAAATTTTTAGAAAGCCCATTTTTCGCCGTTCAAAACATCGTCGACCAAATTGAACGTTATAAAATGTACCAACCGAACAACATCACACACATTCAGTCTTATTTAGAAGGTGCCTTCTTAGGCTTATATCAAGACCTTGAACAAATGGATGTTCTCTCTTTTGGTGGGGAGAAAAAAGAATACATCGGGTTCCGACGCGAGCCAAACACCGGCCTATCCCTGATGTTGCAAGACAAAAGGACGGGGGACGATCTCATCATTTACCGTGGAAAAAAAGAATCGAAAGACATACGATCGGTCATTAAAAACTACGATCCAAGAGAACGCCCTTGGTATATCCCTGCCGCGAACACATTCAGGCCTTCTTGGTCGGCAATTTACGCCAATGCGGACGAACGTAAAGACATTACCATGTCAGCAATACAGCCTGTTTTTTATAATGATGATTTTATTGGCGTCTTTGCCGCTGACATCAAATTAGACTCTTTTAATCGTTTTTTATTGAAAGAAACAAAACAGACGAAAGGGTCGATTTATCTTATTGATGAGCAACAGCAACTCATTGCGCATTCCAGCACAGGAAGTGTTATTTCTTTAGGTACTGATAAAAGCCAAATTGGCTCTCGGTTGTACGCCACCGAAAGCTCAGATATAGCCATTAATCAAAGCGCCCAATACATCAAAGAGCACAATTTAATTCATGCGACCACCGCGACACCCTTTAATTTCACTAATAATAAAGAACGCTATTTCAGTCAAATAACGCCTTACATAGATGATTATGGGCTGCATTGGTATATCGTTATTTCTATTTCAGAAAGCGATTTGTTGGGTCAATTACAACAAGAACAACGCAGAGGCTTAGGGTTTGGCTTTTTGCTTGCGATTGCAGGTCTTTTGATCGGTATTTATTTTATTACTCAAGTCACTAAACCGATATTTACCACAGCAAAAGCAGCCCGAAATATTGCCAGTGGTCACTGGAACAACCTTGAAGCCACAGGCAGTATCTATGAAACCACGATGCTGATGAACGCCTTTAACGATATGACCAATAAACTGCAATCTTCGTTTGAAGCCATGCGCCAACAAATTATATTCGACCCTTTAACCCAAGTATTCAGTCGCCAAGGCTTAATTGAACACAGTAAAGAAATAATCCAAGCAGGAAAAAAACAAGGTCTCTTAATCATTGGGGTGAATAACTTCCGAGATATTAACGACAGCTTAGGCATTATCGAAGGCGACAAATTACTTCAAAGCATTACTGATCGCCTTCAATTAAGTTTTCCAGAAAAAGACATTGCCATCAGCCGAGTGGGTGGAGATGAGTTCGCTGTTTTCTTTTCGCAATTGGACAATGTAAAACAATTAGAACAACACGCCATTGAGATACAAGCGCGATTTATCACACCATTTTTTAGCGCAAACGACAGCGTGTTAGTCAGTATTTCCATAGGCTTAGTGGCAGGAGATCTTAGCTCGGATTCCATGACTATATGGTTACGTAACGCCAGCATTGCACTTGGCCAAGCCAAAAAGAATAATTTCAATATCTCGCTATACACACCTGAAATGGCAGAGGCATCATTAAATAAAGCCATCATGACAAGGGAGCTCGTGTTAGCGATTGAGAACAAAGAAATGGTGCCTTTCTATCAACCCATCATTGATATAAAAACAGGTAAAACCATTGGTGCAGAAGCATTAGTACGCTGGTTGCATCCGACCCGAGGGATGATATCGCCATTAGATTTCATTCCCCTTGCTGAAGATAATGGAATGATTATTCCTATTGGCAAACAGATCCTGACCCAAGCCTGTTTAGACACGGTTTCACAGATAGAAAAAGGCTTATGGTCAAAAGACTTCCATATGCACGTTAATTTATCGGTTTGCCAACTCATGCAGGACGATTTCTTAGAAGAGTTAGATTCGGTGTTAACTCAAACGACGATTCCACCACAAAACCTAACCTTAGAGATAACGGAATCTCGCTTAGTCAATCATGATAAAACCACCACAGACACAATGCAGAAAATACGAGATTTGGGTATTCAAATTGCGATAGATGACTTCGGTACTGGCTATTCGTCATTGGCGTACATTCATAAACTTCCTTTTGATGTACTCAAAGTCGATCGTTCATTTATCAAAGATTTAACCACTGAAAATGTAGAATCTTCTATCGCTGCTGCGGTCATTAATATGACCAAAGGATTTAATATCACTTTAGTTGCCGAGGGGATTGAAACTCAAGAGCAAGCCGAATTACTCGTTAAATTAAATTATCAACACGCTCAAGGCTTCTTATACAGTCGCCCGCTTCCTCTGAGTGAATGGCCAACAGAATAAGTTAACATAACAGCGCAATCGGTAAAATTGCGCTGTTTTCCCCCGTTTTGCTGCTGACATCATCATCACTACTCTCTATACTTATTTCTTACTATTTATACGCATTCATGTCTTCTTTGTAGGAATAATCCAATAATGATAACTAAAACACTCCCTCTTACGGATCTTCATCGTCACCTTGATGGCAATATCCGCATTGAAACCATTTTAGATTTAGGCCAAAAATTTGGTCTTGCATTACCCGCTTATGACTTAGAAGCATTACGTCCACACGTTCAAATTGTAGAAGCAGAACCAAGCTTGGTTGCCTTTCTTTCTAAATTGGACTGGGGTGTTGCTGTTCTGGGTGACTTAGACGCATGTCGTCGCGTGGCTTATGAAAATGTTCAAGATGCCATGAATGCACAGATTGATTACGCCGAATTACGTTTCTCCCCTTACTACATGGCAATGAAACATAACCTATCGATTGCGGGTGTTGTTGAAGCCGTTGTTGATGGCGTAGAGGCAGGTTGTCGTGATTTTGGTATCAAGACAAACCTTATTGGGATCATGAGCCGTACGTTTGGACAAGAAGCCTGTCAGCAAGAATTAGATGGTCTTCTTTCTCAAAAAAATAAGTTAGTTGCTATCGATTTAGCAGGCGATGAACTCGGTCAACCGGGTGATCGTTTTGTAAATCACTTTAAACAAGTACGTGATGCCGATTTACGTGTGACTGTGCATGCTGGTGAAGCGGCGGGTGCAGAAAGCATGTGGCAAGCAATTAATGAATTGGGTGCCATTCGTATTGGGCACGGCGTTAAAGCCGTTGAAGATCCAAAACTGTTGGCATTTCTAGCCAAAAACAACATCGGTATCGAGTCATGCTTAACCTCAAACATTCAAACAAGTACCGTTGCTTCATTTGAATCTCACCCAATCAAAACCTTCTTGGAATATGGTGTAAAAGTCTGTTTAAACACCGATGATCCTGCGGTTGAAGGCATTGAGCTTCCTCATGAATACAACGTTGCGGCACCAAAAGTCGGCCTGACTCAAGAGCAAATCCGTCAGATTCAAATTAATGGCTTAGAGTTGGCTTTCTTATCTGACGCAGAAAAACAAGCGTTACGAGACATGGCAGCAAAGCGTTAATCATATAAAACGTCCTCATTAATAATAAGAGCCATTGGCTCTTATTATTAAATTCACCTCGTAACACTCACTTACCCTACTCATTCATCTTAACTTTAAGAATTCGATTCATCTTACCGGGCTTATTGATAAATGGCCTCTTGAGTCATTGTTAAGACAATTTTCTTCTCATTATTACTGGTAGCATCAGACCGCTAAAGTTTACTCTCTAAATTTTGAACTCTGATAGGCCATTCTCGTCATGTTGTTTAAACAAAAAATCTCATTAAAGCTCGCAATAACACTGCCTTTTTTAGTCATCTTTATTATAACGATGACCATTATGCTCAATGAACAACAAAAAATGTACGACGATATGCTAAGTATTACGAGTGAGAAACTTCTTCAATCGTCTTCTCGTAGCATTAAAGTCGGCCTACATCATTTTTTAGAAGACCCATTCAATGCCAATTTAACGATGCGTAATACCATAGAGCACTATCAGCTTTATTTACCAAATAAAGCATTCGAATTACAAGATTATTTAAAACAGCATTTTTCAAAAGAACTTAATGTTCTCCAGCAAGTCGATATTATTGGTTTTGGCAGTAATACTGGTGATTACTTTGGTTTTCGTCGAAACAAAAGTGCTCATACTTTATCTTTATTCTTAAAAGATCAATCCACCGATAATGACCTTAATATTTACACTAACGCATCGACCAATGCACCGCTCCTAAAAACAATTCCAGCGTATGATCCTCGTTTACGCCCATGGTACATAAAATCAAAAGAGAACCCGAAAGCACAATGGAGTGATATTTATACCAACATAGACGAAGATGATGCCTCCATTTTGTCAGCATTAGCGCCTATTTATGATAAAAAACATCATCTTGCTGGCGTCTTAACGACCGATGTTATGCTCAGTTCGTTTAATACCTTTTTAAATCAGGAAGCAAAAGAAATATCAGGCAGTATTTCAATTTTAGATGAGAAAGGAAATGTGTGGATTCATTCAAACCACAATGAAAAATACGCAACCCACAAAATAGATCGCTTAAAAGACATTAATGATCCCGTCACTCGAGAAACCATTCGTTATATCTCTAACATCGGATTTAGCAAAGCAATCACAAAAAAAATCATCACGTTAAAAATTAATGGTAAAAACCATTTTTTAACCATTACCCCTTTTAAAAATAATACCGATATTGGAGCCTACATTGTGGCATCAATACCTGAATCCGTTTTACTCGGGAAGCTCCCAGAACAGAGGGACCGTTCTATTTTATTTATTATACTACTCAGCTTACTGTGTTTTATTTTAACGGCTTATATTGCCCGTCGCTTAATTCAGCCAATCATCGATACCTCAAATTCAGCAAAAGCCTTATCTCAAGGAGAATGGGATACACCCTTACCTTCTCACTGCAGCACAAAGGAGATCTCAACATTAACCGAGTCATTCGAATTAATGGCGAGAAATTTAAAATCCTCCTTTCAAGAACTCCAAGATAAAGTGACCTACGATACGTTAACCACACTGTATAGCCGATCTGGATTGACCGAAGCGATATCGCCTTATTTATCAAAAGAATCAGGGCTCATCTCTTTTAGTATTAACGAATTTAGAAATATTAATGACGCCATTGGGCACGTAAGCGGTGATCTCCTGTTAGTCAATATCGCGCAACGTTTAAAAACACATTATCAAATAGACAATATTGAACTTGCCAGAATTGGTGGTTCGGAATTCGCGCTTTTTTTCTATTCCGTAAAAAGCGTCGATGAGCTAAAGAAATACGCTCAACAATTGCATTCTATTTTCAACACTCCGATTCAATCAAACTCAGGGGAAATAGCGATTCAAATCTCGATTGGGATTGTTTACGAACTCAATGACGATAATGTGATGCATTGGCTTCGCAGTGCCAGTTTGGCATTAGCTCAAGCACAATCAACAGCTGGGTATATCATCACTTTTACACCTTGCATGGCGATTGCTTCTACCCAAAAAACACAATTAACAACAGACCTTGCCTACGCCATAAAAAATAATGAATTCATTCCGTATTATCAGCCATTAATCGATTTTAAAACCGGTAACGTTCAAGGTGCAGAGGCATTAATACGCTGGCAATCTCCCCTTTATGGGTTAATTCCACCGAATCAATTTATTCCACTAGCTGAAGATAATGGCATGATTATAGACATTGGCCGTTACATTCTTCAGCAAGCCTGTTCCGATACGGCTAAAAAAATAAAATCAGGAGAATGGCCTGCTGACTTTATTATTCACGTTAATGTATCAATAGAACAATTTCACCACTCCAACAGCTACGAAGGACTTGTTCGTATTTTACAATCATCAGGGTTATCAGCAAAAAATCTAAGCCTTGAGCTCATTGAATCTCGTTTGCTTAATGAAGATGACACCATGATAGAGCTAATGCGAAAAATAAGATCACTAGGGGTTCATTTGGCCATTGATGATTTTGGTACTGGCTATTCATCGCTTTCTTATTTACACACGCTGCCGTTTGATTGCCTCAAAATAGACCGTTCTTTTGTTAAAGGGTTAAACACAGAAAATGCATCGACTTCCATTGCAAACGCGATTGTGAATATTGCGAAAGGGTTTAATGTGTCGATTGTAGCAGAGGGTATTGAAACGGAAGAACAAGCCTTAATTTTAAAAGAAATGGGGTGCGATACCGCTCAAGGGTTTTTATACAGCAAGCCACTACCACTTTCTTCATGGCCAAAAGACTTAACCGATTTTTAAATCACTCTCTCGTGATAATAAAAAAGACAACCACTTAAGTAAGTCATTGCCTTTATGTGAAAAGAAGATCGAATATTGTGCTTATTTAATTAGCTCAATCGCTTCTTTTGCAAGCGTGGTTATTTTTGACCAGTCTTTAGCGGCAATGACGTCTTTTGGTAGCATCCAAGAGCCACCCACCGTCGCCACACACTCTAACGCAGTGTAGTCATTTACATTCTGTGGATTAATCCCACCAGTAGGACAAAACTGCACTTGAGGTAATGGAGCCGCCATCGCTTTCAATACAGATGGTCCACCAAACGCACTTGCTGGAAAGAATTTAAGGTGCGTATAACCTAACTCAATGGCACGAATGACTTCTGACGGCGTAGCAACACCAGGGATCAAAGGAACATCTGCCGATTTTGCATGAGCTAATAAACTGGGAGTAAATCCAGGAGAGATAATAAACTTAGCGCCAGCCTCTACCGCTTGATCATATTGTTGAGT
>SAMEA5043648__coassemble_308_pt1 | contig 10364 bp, 10 predicted proteins | sample SAMEA5043648__metabat2_low_PE_006 | metagenome-assembled genome bin SAMEA5043648 (sample SAMEA5043648) | Gadus morhua
TTTCGGTGTCATTTAAACGTGTTAGAACATCGCCATATTTACAATAATGATGACTTAATAACGTGATATTCCTTATTTTTTCTTTTGATGGATCAGTAATCACAACAACATGATATTGAGTACTCATTAGTGATGAATTAATGTCATGAAGCCTCTGCTGCCATTTATCTACGGGAATTAGGTAGGTGAGTGAAGAAAGACTGTTATATTCAAGTTGGTCTTTAATTCGATTGATTAATCTTATGGCTCGGATGTCTAACTGTTTTTTAGAGGTATTGGATTTATCACGTCCGAGATTATTGGATTGTTCTTGTAAAAGTGTTATTTCATATTGGCGATAGCGTTTATAAGAATAGAGTGCTTGCTCATCGTCATTGGTTAACTCAGCAACGTGTGACTGCTCAAGGCATATTTGCGATCGTAACTCACCTTTATCGAATTGTTCTGATAATATTTCGGCTTTGGTTAATAATTCATACGCCGTCGTAAAATTACCTTTCGCTGTTTCTATCCGAGCTAAACAGATTGCTGAATGTGCCTTCATCCATATTAAATTATGCTGCTTAGCCAGTTGGTTTGAATAGAGACAGCATTGCTGAGCTGAGGTTAGATCATTGAGGCCTAAAAATGCCAGTCCTCTAAAGTCATAAATTTCCGCTTTCCATGTTAGATTCGTATTGTCTTTTAATAATTCTTCTGCTTTTAGAAGAATGGGCAGCATTTCTTGATGGTGGTGAAGTAAGTAGTTATCCCATGCCTGTAATATATAAGCTTTTGCCTCTAGATGAGGAATACGATAAAAATTAGCCCGTTGAGCGGCAATATAATGGGTAGAGTTTGCTTGTGCTAAATTGTTTGTCATACGCCAAACGTTGCCAAGACCAATTAATGCCTCAATTTCAATTTGATAGTTTCCCAATAAAGAAGCTTGCTCTAACGCTTGAATCCAATAATTCTGAGCGGTATAGAGTTTAGCTTCTCCCCAAGAATGCAAAGCGAGCGTGTGTAATATAGAAGGTAATAGGTCATCATCTTCTAATTCTTGATGAAGTTGTAGGACTTCTTTAGCAATTTTTAATCCTTCTGAATAAAGGACTAAATGCCAGTAAGTATTTGAAATTATGAGTTTAGAATAGGCGATGCCGTACTTGAAGTTGATGTCTTCGCAAAGTGTTAATAATTGTTCAGCTTCTGATTTTGCCGCTTCTGATTCATTTTCTACGGTCAACTCTAATACAGTAAGCCGTGTAATTATCTTATCTTTAGAGTTAATCACAAATACCCTCCCTTATTGGTGTTATCAATATAATACTATCATTATATTGATGTCACGGAGTATATTAAGGATGTGCGACTCAAGTATAAACTGTGGTTAAGGTTCTCTTGTCATATAGAATATTGTATAAGTTAGCGTTCATTTTCTGCGAGATTAAGCAGGGCCATTGCGCAACTAACGCTTGTGGCAAGAACATCAATAACACCCGTTCTTAATGCACCCATGATTGACAATGCTTTGCGACTTTCACTTGCCATTGCGACTACGTTAGGAATTTGACGAAGATCTTCCATTTCTAAGCCAATGACTCTTCCTCTCATTAACGTATCCGCATCACTGCCATCTAATTTAAAGAAATCAAATCCGCCAATATCACCCACAATGCCATCATTTAAACGCGCTTCTACAAATTCTTTAGGCGTAAAAAAGCCAAGTTTAACCATGTGGCTGTTTTCATCCATATCACCGATCCCAACCAATGCAAACTCTGCTTTTCTGGCTTGGTTCAGTGTTTCCTTAATTGTTGCGTGCTCCATAAAAGCAGAACGAAGGCTCGGGTCATTCACATACGCGGGTGCGTAAAGCGTTTCACTGCTTCCACCGTATTTTTTTGCTAAACGTCGACAAATATGATCAGCGTTAATAATATCACCACTGCGGTGAGTACCACCGATAGCGGATACAAATCGAGCATTACGATGAGAGACAATCCCAGCGTGATCAGCGACAGCAGCAACGTTTTGACCTTGACCAACGGCAACCGCCATATCATCTTGCAAGTTATTGTTTAAATAAGAGCTAACGAGAGCGGCAACTTGTTTGCGTTGTTCACTGGTATTGGGTTGATCTAATGAAATCAATGCGCGTTTTAAATTGAATTTTTCAACCAACTTTTGTTCTAGCTGTGCGCTATAAACGGGATGAAATTTTACGGTAATTTCGACAATACCTTCTTCTCGTGCTTTTCTAAGCATGCGTCCGACTTTAGCGCGAGATAAGCCAAATTTTTTCGAGATCTCTTCTTGAGTCGCACCTTCTTGATAATAAAGGATGGCGATTTCTGTCAACATATCGGTGTTTTCAGTGTGATCTTGAGAAGGTGACGAGCTCATTGTTATTCCTAACTTAATAATTCAGCAAGTGTAATGGGTTTTGAAATTAACCCTAACTTTTGTGCTGGTGTTGTACCTAGTTTATCTTGATGACACAGATTATGCCATGCTCTAAAGATATCTAATAAAGGAAGTAGGCTAGCCGGACGAAGTTTTCGTCTCGGTTCATTCACTAAACTTGTAAATTGATTATAAAAACGTTGCTGATAATCAGCGGCTGAAGTGGCAGAAGCACGCTTTAACCAATATTGTTCATTGTTCTCTGCGCCATTAAGATGGCAAATCCCTTTATGTAGCCCTGAGACTTCGGTAAAAGCCCAGCGGTCTCGCCACCAACCCACAAGATGAATATCTACCTTCTCGCCGCTTTGCTCAATAGGAAAGGCATCGTCTTGAGTGACGTACAGTAAATCAATATTGTTGTTTTTAATGCGTTCAAGAAAAACAGACATTGCTGCCGATCGAAGCATAGGCTCTTGAGGCATATAAATCTCAATAGAATCACAATGTGAAAAAGCGTCTTGGATTTCTAAATAATGAGCGTAAGACGTATAAGGCGGTCGTATTAACGCCCCTTTCGATGGGTAATTTAAAGAGACGTAATTACCTAAAGGATCTTCAACATTTGCACGGGCTAATATCTCTTGATATTTGCTGTCTACGCGGCTGAATATACTGTTTGTGGCGATAGCGGATTGAGAATTGGCTTCACCAATAAAGGTATTCGATAAATATTGTGCTTCGGGTAAGAACGGGTCGTGATCCAACTGATTACCAGGTTGGTCATTTTCTGAATAGTTAATATGTTGAGCGATGAGATAACCAGAACTCATTTCCGCTGTACAGTACCAGAAAACCCCATTATTACTCAGAGGCTGCAATGGGGTGGCATTTGATGCTAATTGAATTTGGGTTCTGTCATGCTGTAAACGGACATCAAACAAAGACATATGACGTCGGCAGCGACTGGCTATTTGGTTAATATGGTCATAAAAGGTTTTAGGATTTATATGTAAACGACGGCAAATCTCGCGTACAGAGTACCCAGTAAATAAAAAACCTAAAATCTTTTGTTGAATAGGGCTTTTTTGGTTTTCTCCAGACCATTTATCGACAAAGGTAGAAGCGCAAGATTTACAACGATAACGTTGACGATCACCACTATAACCGAAGGCATGATAAAGCTCACGATGAGTAAGAACATCTAAACCAAAATGAGAGCAATGGGAATTATTACAAGCAGGTAAAGAATGGCATTGCACTTTTTGCTGACGTGCAAGTTCGTTCAATACTTCGTTGTTATTGATTAAGGGAGGAAAAGCACCACATTTCCGACAAACTAATGCAGGTCGCTTCGGGTTCGTGCGTTGAACTAAATAATGTTGTTCATCGCTATCACCAAAATTGTCACACGCCAATGTTTTACAAAAATTGAGTTGTAACCCTTTAGCAGCCAACGGCAGTTTTTCAGTTGGCACTAGACACCCCTTATGTTTTTAAAACGCCAGAATATTCTGGCGTTGAGGATAGGACTACAGTTTAATGGCGGTTTCTAGTGCCACTGTCATCATATCATTGAATGATTTTTGACGATCTTCTGAACTTAATTTCTCACCGCGTTTTATGTGGTCAGATACCGTCAGGATAGTAAGTGCTTTCGCGCCTAGATCCGCTGCCACACCATAAATGCCAGCCGCTTCCATATCAACACCCAAGATGCCTAATTTTTCCATTTTGTCGAACAGATCAGCTTCTGGAGAGTAGAATAGGTCAGCAGAGAATACGTTACCTACTTTTACTGGTACATTAAGTTCGCGAGCTTGAGCAACCGCCGTTTCTAATAAACCAAAATCAGCAATGGCTGCAAAATCATGGTTGTTAAAACGAATACGGTTAACTTTTGAATCGGTAGAAGCACCCATTCCAATAACAACGTCCATTAGTTTCACGTCATCGTGTACTGCGCCACAGCTGCCAACGCGAATGATATTTTTAACACCAAATTCCGCGATCAGTTCGTGTACATAGATACAACAAGAAGGGATACCCATGCCGTGACCCATAACGGAGACTTTTTTACCTTTATAAGTACCGGTGTAACCGAACATATTACGAACGTCACATACTTGAGTTACGTCTTCCAAGAAGTTTTCAGCAATGAATTTAGCTCGTAGTGGATCTCCAGGCATTAGAACCGTTTCTGCGAAATCACCAACTTGTGCATTAATATGTGGGGTAGCCATAATCAAGGTCTCCAGTCTATAAGGTATAAAAATTCAAGTTTAACTAAATTTGTTGAACATTTTTGTTCGATATGACGCTATTTTAGGCCTATATTTTAAGGTGTCATGAGATTGATGTCACATTTTTTATCAGAATGTACATTATTTTTATCCTTGATAACGAAATCTGTTGAAACTAAAGAGGCAATCGTAAACGCTTGGTCTGTTCTTATCTTTAATACAGAGTATTGGTTTCATTCTGAGTGGTTCTATTTTAAATTGAAGTTATTGTCTTCTAAGAGGATGATATACCAAGTTTATCTATGATATTAAAAGTGAGTAAATTGATGAAAGCAAAAAATAAACAATACGCTGTAATTGGTTTAGGCCGTTTTGGTTTAACAGTTTGTGAAGAGTTGCATCAATATGGTTCACAAGTGTTAGCCGTTGATATTAATGAAGAACGAGTAAAAAAAGCGACTGATTTTGTGTCTACCGCTGTGGTGGCAAATTGCGCGAGCGAAGAGACCGTTGCTGAACTAAAATTAGATGAATACGATATGGTAATGGTAGCTATTGGTTCTGATATTAATGCCAGTATCTTAACCACATTGGTACTTAAAGAAGCGGGTGTTAAAACCGTTTGGGTGAAAGCGAATGATAAATTTCATGCGAAAATTTTAACTAAGATCGGCGCTGATCATATTATTCTTCCTGAAAGAGACATGGGTATCCGAGTCGCAAGGAAAATGCTCGATCGCCGTGTATTTGATTTCCATCTTCTAGGCAGTGGACTCGCTATTACCGAGATTGTGATTGGTGGGCAAAATATGGGAAAATCGTTAGGGCAGCTTGATTTTTGTCAAATGTCAGACGTGAAGATCTTAGCCATTAAGCGCGGACCTGAAATCATATCAGCGCCTGAATACAGCAAAGAATTAGAAATGGGAGATATTCTTATTATTGTTGGCCCAGAAGTGAAACTGGCACAAAAAATCAGAGCATTATGAATTATTTACCCAAACGTGGCCTATTCCCGTTAAAAAATAGTCAAAAATCAAAAGAGTGGTCAGAACCTAGGATCATTCTCTTTTCATTTTTGGCTATTCTGCTGCCCTCCGCATTGCTATTAACATTGCCGATATTTTCAGTGTCAGGCTTAAGCTTTATGGACGCTTTATTTACTGCAACCTCAGCCATCAGTGTGACAGGGTTGGGTGTTGTTGATACTGGTACACATTTCACGACCAGTGGCAAAGTGGTCTTAATGTTTTTAATGCAGATTGGTGGTCTTGGCCAAATGACATTGTCAGCGGTATTGCTGTATGTTTTTGGTTTGAGATTAAGTTTACGTCAACAAGCGTTAGCGAAAGAAGCCTTGGGGCAAGAGAAGAAGATAAACTTACGCAAATTAATTAAGAATATTATTTACTTTGCACTGGCGGCTGAGTTAATTGGGATGTTTATTCTTTCATTTCGTTGGGTACCAGAGTTAGGGTTGGCAAAAGGAATGTTCTATGCCGCTTTTCACTCCATATCGGCGTTTAATAATGCAGGCTTTTCTTTATTCTCAGACAGCTTAATGGGGTATGTTAGCGATCCACTTGTTATATTTACTCTGTCTTTCCTCTTTATTGGAGGCGGTCTTGGGTTTACGGTTATTGTTGATTTAGTTAAAAATGGATCTAAAGGATTCAGTCGACTGCAATTGCATACCAAAATCATGCTCATAGCAACGCCGACATTGTTACTTATCGGTACGTTATTTTTCTATGTACTTGAATATAACAATCCGAATACCTTGGCTTCGTTATCTGTGGGTGATCAATGGTTGGCGGCTTTTTTCCAATCAGCGAGTGCACGTACTGCGGGCTTTAATAGTGTCGATTTAACACAGTTCACTCAACCTGCGTTATTTATTATGATTATATTAATGCTCATTGGTGCTGGTTCTACATCGACAGGGGGGGGCTTAAAAGTCTCAACAGTGACAGTAGCAGCAGTGGCAACGTGGACTTTTTTACGACAGAAGAAAAACGTTGTGATGTTTAAAAGAACGATAGGCTGGCCAATAGTAACTAAATCGTTAGCGATTATTGTCGTGAGTGGATTGCTGCTTTCTATCGCTATGTTTTCGTTAATGCTGACAGAAAATGCCGGTTTTGACAAAGTGATGTTTGAGGTTATCTCAGCGTTCGCAACGGTAGGTTTAACGGCGGGGTTAACGGCGGAGTTATCTGAACCTGGTAAATTTATTATGGTTATTGTTATGATTATTGGTCGAATTGGGCCATTAACATTAGCGTATATGTTAGCTAGACCTGAATCTTCATGCGTGAAATACCCAGAAGAAAATGTATTAACAGGGTAGATAATTCGGATTAATACCACATTAAAAAGGGCATTGCACAAAACGTGTAATGCCCTTTTTTGTTAGTGACTTATTTCTTCAATAAAAAGTATTAATTAGCCGGTAATTGTTCAATTTTTAGAGTCTGAGTCGGGAAGGCAATCTCTGCACCGTGTTGGCCAATAATGTCCCCAATTTTGATTAATACATCTTGTTTAACATGGTGATATTCAATCCAATTGACCGTCTTCGTAAAGGTGTAGACCAATAGATCTAATGAAGAAGGGCCAAAACCATTGAAGTTAACAATTAAGGTCTGATTCGAATCGATGCCTTCATGATTAACCAGCATTGCTTTTACTTCGATTACAATTTGCTCAATATTGTTAATGTCATCATAGCGAATACCAATGTCTTCTTTAATTCTTCGATTTAGCATACGAGATGGGTTTTCAACCACAATGCTACTAAATACGGAGTTGGGCACATAAAGGGGGCGTTTATCAAAAGTACGTATTACCGTCATACGCCAACCGATGGTTTCAACCGTTCCTTCAATCGAACGGTCAGGAGAGCGGATCCAATCTCCGACTTTGAAAGGGCGATCAAAATAGATCATCATTCCACCAAAAAAGTTGGACAAGAGATCTTTAGCTGCTAAACCGACCACTAAGCCACCGACGCCACCAAAGGTTAATAAACCGGATAAACTGAGTCCAATCCCCTGCATTAATGATAATAAACCAAGAGAAATAAAAATTAAGCGAACGACTTTTCCAAGGGCTAAAACGGTTGTAATGTCATGTTTTTGATTGGTGAGAACTTGTTTTTCAATTAACGTTGTTAAACGTAACGCGGTCCAAATAAAACCCCAAACCAGAATGAATACTTGAAGGGTGGGGATCCAATCGGGTACTAACTTTAAATGCCCTGCCAGCATTATTTTAAACGAGGCAGTTGCTGGCCAGACCCAAATAATCAGACTGACAGGGGAGGAGAGCGCTGTAATTACCGCGTCATCCCAAGGTAATGCCGTTTTTTTTGTAATATGTTGAAGACGGTTGACTACAATGCGCCATACGACCCATAAAAATGCACTAAACAGAGTAATGACGAGTACGTTCTGTACCCAATCATTCTCTTGAAAATTCAGAAGTGCATTCCACCAATTTAAGAAAGGAGTCATGTATTTACTACTCAATAATTAAAAAAGGTAGTTTAGCACTTCACTTGCCCAAAAATAGTATACAAATGATAATATTACCGCAAAAATTAACCATGCTATTAAGGTATGTTTCATTTTGGGTGCATTTCCGGTCAAATCCGCAGACCCAGTAAACATAGGTAAAATTAGATTAATGCCTTTAATACGATAAAATAATACAGCGGCAATGTGCAGCCCAATGAAACCAAGTAAAACATCAAAGCTTTGGTGATGAATCGTGGTTAGAAAACTACTTGTATCATAGCTCACTAAAGAGGCTAGAGGTCCTTCAGAGAGAATGTCATCATTACTAAATAATCCAGTCACTAATTGTAATGTAAGTAAGAAAAATAGACCTAATACCATATAGCCACCAGCAGGGTTATGGCCTATCGCATGTGATGCTTTTCTTGCTTTTAGATAAGTAATCGCTTTCTTGGGCGAGGTGATAAAATGAGTGAACTTTGCCGTATCACTGCCAATAACTCCCCAAACAATACGAGTGAGTAAAAACACCATTAAAAGATAGGCGAGCGCAAAATGCCACTCCATTAATCCTTCGTCCGCTGTATACCAAAGAGAGCCAAGTAAGACTACTTGGCTCCAATGATAAACTCGGATAAAACTATCCCAGATTTTCATGAATTCCCTTTCATTACTTTGCTTTATAATCGGTGTGGCAAGCCTTACAGTTTTTTACTGTTTTGCCAAACGCTTTGCGTATTGCGTCTTTATCACCTTTATCAGAGATACTTGCTAAAGCAGCTGCATCTTCTTGAAATTGAGCTAAACGCGATTCAAAATCTGGGAAGTTTGTCCATACTTTAGGTAATGCGTTTGTTTTTCCTTTATCAGAGCCTTCTACATAAAAAGCATCTAATGGCATTAACGTTAACTGTGATAATTGATTTGCGCGTTTTGAAAAGATCGCGTCACTCCAATCTGTTTTTCCTTTAATCATCTCACCCATTTCACTGACATTACCTGCAATCATAGTGAATGCGGCTTGACGGTAAGCAATGGCTTTATCGGCTTCATTAAAAGTATGTGCTAAGACAGAGGTTGAAGCGAACAGTGTTGAGGCAATAATCAGTGTTTTTATTGAGCTATTTTTTGTGAACATAAGGCTTCCTTGGCTTGTCATTATTATTAAGCCTTGATTATATGAAATTAAACTTAAAAGAAATAGATTTAAACCACATTATTTACATTGTCTTTACATTCGGCTTATTCATATGCTTTTAATTCAACACCCAATTTGATTGCTGCATCTAATTCTCATTTGCGTATAATGTTAAGGTATTTTCCAATTAGGCTAGTCAGTTTTATGCGCATTTTAAATATTACAACGCATCCCGATCTAGAACATCTAGACAATCAGAAAATTCTTCAACGTAATGCAACCAGAGCAATTATTTTAAAAGGAGAAGAGATTCTTCTACTGTATACAGAGCGTTATCATGATTATTCTTTACCAGGTGGTGGTATTGATGAAGGTGAAGACGTAATTGCAGGGTTAGTACGTGAAATTGAAGAAGAAACAGGGGCTAAAAATATTTCAAATATTGTGCCTTTTGGTATATATGAAGAATTCCGACCTTGGTATAAGCATGAATGTAATGTATTGCATATGATTTCTTATTGTTATACCTGTAATGCTGATAGGACTCTTGGCGAAACAAGCTATGAGAGTTATGAAATCAGAAATGGAATGCGTCCTGTTTGGATTAATATTCATGAAGCCATTGCGCATAATGAACATATTCTAATAAACAGTGATAAAAAAGGCATGAGCATTGAGCGTGAGACGTTCTTACTTCATTTAATTGTAAAAGAGTGCCTATAAATGTTCACAAAAGAACAAATCGTTAAATTAACTCAAATGAAGATGCCTTTTGGTAAATATGGCGGCAGAGTGCTGATTGATTTACCCGAAGAGTATTTATTGTGGTTTGAGCGTAAAAATGGCTTTCCAAAAGGGGAGTTAGGCGAGTTAATGGCCTTATGTTTAGCGATGAAAATTGAAGGGCTCGATGAAGTGATTCGACCGCTAAAATATCGTAGTTAACACTTTAATAAACGAATGCTAGGTAAATTGATGAGTCAGTTACCTAGCATTGTGTCGCCGTATATCGCTTTTTATTTAAATTGAGATTCACCCGCTTTCGCGTTGTTAAAATCGTCAGCTAATCGGTCAGAT
>SAMEA5043648__coassemble_89_pt1 | contig 9988 bp, 8 predicted proteins | sample SAMEA5043648__metabat2_low_PE_006 | metagenome-assembled genome bin SAMEA5043648 (sample SAMEA5043648) | Gadus morhua
TGAAGAGACAAGATAGCTTAGTTTTTCTAACGTTAAGCTATCTTGCCTTAGACCAATTAATAGAAGCGTTACAGATTTTTAAGGAAGAAATTGTGGAATTTGAAATCGTTAAACACAGCCAACGTTTAGCTGAAATTTGCCAACAGGCAAGTAATAAACCTTTTTTAATGCTGGATACTGAGTTCGTACGTACGAGAACTTTGTATGCACGTTTAGGTTTAATTCAAATGTTTGATGGTGAAACATTAGCATTAGTTGATCCTGTTGAAATTGATGATTTAACGCCGCTTTGGGATTTATTAAAAAACGAAAGTGTGACAAAAGTTCTTCATGCTTGTGGTGAAGATTTAGAAGTATTTCAACATTATGCTGGCTGTATGCCGACACCAATGATTGATACTCAAATTATGGCGGCATTTTTAGGCTATGGTTTGTCGACAGGCTTTGCGAAATTAGTGTCTGATTATTTAGGTGTTGATCTCGATAAAGGTGAATCTCGTACTGATTGGATGGCGCGTCCTTTATCAGATAAACAATTGGATTATGCCGCAGCCGATGTGCATTATTTATTGCCATTGTTTGAGAAACTACAAGCAGAATTAGCTCAAACAGAGTGGGAAAAAGCAGCGTATCAAGAATCGTTACTTGCGGTTAAAAAACGTGAAAAACAACCTGATCCTGAGAAAGCGTATTTAGATATTAAAAATGCTTGGCAGTTAAATGGTAAGCAGTTAGCTATTTTAAAAATGGCAGCACAATGGCGATTAGAAGAAGCAAGAAAGCGCGATTTGGCGGTTAACTTTGTTGTACAAGAAGTAAACTTATGGAAATTAGCTCGATTTGGACTTCGCAGTAAAGAGCAAATGCTAAAAGAAGAGTTTGATTCGAGAGAGGTTCAACGTCATGGTGGAAAACTATTGCGTTTCACATACCTTGCAGATGAGCTAAATGAAAACGAATATCCAGAAACGTTAACACGATTAATGGATTATCCGGGCTATAAGCAAATTTTTAAGTTGTTAAAAGATGAAGTAAAAGCGGCCTCTGATCAATCGGGTTTGATGCCTGAGTTTTTAGCGTCTAAAAAACAGCTTAATCAATTATTGTCTTGGAAATGGAAGAAAAACAGTCACCCTGATTTAAAACCAGACGTATTAAAAGAGTGGAGAGAAGGGCTGCTTGCTGAGCGCTTTATGGCGGTGTTAGATAAAAGCTAATCTCAATAAACAGAAACAAAAAAGGTGACTCTGATAGGTCACCTTTTTTATAGACTTTGATTAACGAAATAGTGTTTAATTATCGTCTTCTGGCAGAGTGATATTTAGCTCTAATACTGAGAGGTCTTCTTCTTTTTGTTCTAGTGAAACCGTGATCATATCAGGGCTTACGTTAACATATTTACTAATTACTTTAAGAATGTCTTCTTTAAGTTGTGGTAAATACGAAGGTGCTGGACCTCCATTCCTGCGTTCAGCAACAATGATCTGTAGCCTTTCCTTCGCTATGTTAGCAGTGGCTTTTTTTTGTGGTCTAAAAAACTCTAGCAGTGCCATGCTTAACCTCCAAATAGTCGTTTAAAGATACCTTTCTTCTCTTCTTCTAAGAAGCGGAACGAAACTTCCTTGCCTAACAGACGGTCAACTGCATCTTGGTATGCAGAGCCTGCGTTTGATTCTTCGTCAAAAATTACTGGTACACCTTTGTTTGATGCATTCAATACTGATTGGCTTTCTGGAATCACACCCAATAGAGGGATATTTAGAATCTCTTCAACATCACCCACACTTAACATTTCGCCTTGATTTACACGTGTTGGGCAATAGCGAGTTAATAATAGGTGTTGTTTTACTGGCTCTAAAGCTTCTTCTGAACGGTGAGATTTAGAGTCTAAAATACCTAAAATGCGGTCAGAATCTCGAACAGATGATACTTCAGGGTTTGTGGTAATGATGGCTTCATCCGCAAAATATAACGCCATTAATGCGCCAGCTTCAATACCTGCTGGAGAATCACAAATAATGAAATCAAAATTCATTGCGATTAACTCATCAAGAACACGACGAACGCCTTCTTTGGTTAATGCATCTTTATCACGAGTTTGAGACGCAGGAAGGATAAATAAATTACCTACGCGCTTATCTTTAATTAATGCTTGGTTTAGCGTTGCTTCACCATTAATAACATTAACAAAATCGTAAACAACGCGACGTTCACAACCCATGATTAAATCAAGATTACGTAAGCCAATATCAAAATCAATTACCGCGGTTTTCTTGCCAGCCAGAGCAAGCCCCGATGCAATGGCAGAGCTGGAAGTAGTTTTACCTACGCCACCCTTACCAGAAGTCACAACGACAATACGTGCCATTTTATTATTCCTTTTATGTTGTGCTATAACGTTAGGGTATCGATCTTAATATGGTCTTCAACCATAGTGACCATGACATTTTGATGCCAATACTCTTTGTTAATTTGATCGCTTAGCCAATAATTTCCGGCAATGGATATCAGCTCCGCTTGTAAATTTTTGCAAAATATCTTTGCTTCTTTTTGGCCACTGGCACCGGCAATTGCTCTGCCTCTTAACGTGCCGTGAATATGTATGCTGCCATCGGCGATAACTTCGGCCCCAGGGCTTACATGATTTAAGATCACAAGGTCAGCATCCTTGGCATACACTTGTTGTCCAGAACGAATAGGGGTTCTTACCACTTTCGTTGGTTGCATATTTGCTTTTTGTGTTACTTGCTGAGGTGTAAAAGAAGTCATTACCGCAAAACCTGCAGACGTTGCCTGCGCTTGCTTTTCTTTATCTTTGCAACCAGTAATGCCAACAGGGATCATACCTGTGCGCTCTACACCTAATTTAAGGTCAACAAAATTAATTTCATTCGATACATTTTCAATATTAATGACCACTGGAGCGGAAGCAAAAAAAGAAGGCGCTTGTGCTACTTTTTGCTCAAGCATACTAAGGGCTTGAGTGATGTCATCATTAGGTAAATGTAATACTGAAAGGGTGAAATTACTGCCCTTTAAATCGGCTGTTTTTGTCATGCTCTCGGTATCTTCGCTGTTATGAATATTCAGATTTTCAGACGGTAATTTTAATACCACAAATCTGATACCATGTTATAGTCAGTTTGACCACACAGCAAGTTATCTTATTGTCTTAAGTGTACTTTCTAACAAGGCTCTCATCAAATAGACAGGAGAAGAGACTTCTGGATTGGGAGCAATATCAACTCTATCAATATTAGGTTCTAAAATGTACTGTTCGATTTATAAAAGCTCTAAAAAGCAAGGTGCTTATCTTTATATTGAGAAAAAAGATGATTTTTCTCCAGTACCTCAAGAATTGATGACAATGTTTGGTACGCCAAAAATGGTTATGGTGGTAAATTTAGAAGGCAGAAAATTAGCCTCTGTTGATATTGAAAAAGTAGAAGTTTCTTTAAAAAATGACGGCTATTTTTTACAATTACCGCCACCTCCTGAAAATTTGCTTGAGAAATACAAGCAAGATAAAGCCAAACGAAACGAGAAATAATATGAAGAAAAGATTACTGCTAGGGATAGTCAGTTTGTTAATGGCCACAAGCGTATCTGCGAATACGCCTGAAGGGGATTTCCAGGATTATATCGTTAACTTAAAAAATGAAGCGCGCGAGAATGGTATTTCAGAGCCTATTTTAGAACGAGCGTTTAAAAATGTGGCTTTTAAAGAAAAAGCGGTTAAATCTGATCGGAATCAGCCAGAAAAAAAATTAACACTAGATGAATATATTCCACGAGCAGTACCAAAGTGGAAGATAAAACAAGCGAACGATTTATATCAAAAACACCATGAAGTGCTTACTAGAATTGGCAAAGAATATGGGGTTCAACCTCGATTTATCGTCGCATTATGGGGTGTTGAAAGTAATTTTGGTAAGCTAACGGGGGGTTATAATGTGATAGAAGCATTAACTACGTTGGCTTATGATGGTCGCCGTGAAGCCTTTTTTAGAAAGCAAACAATGGCGGCATTAACCATTTTAGAACAAGGTCACATTACCCCTGAAAACATGAAAGGTTCATGGGCAGGTGCAATGGGGCAATGCCAGTTTATGCCAACGTCATTTTTGGCTTATGCTGTTGATGGCAATGATGATGGTCGTAAAGATATTTGGACGACTCATGCCGATGTGTTCGCTTCTGCGGCGAATTACTTAAAACAAGTGGGTTGGGATGATACGTATACTTGGGGTCGTCAGGTAACATTGCCTGATGCTTTTGATGCCGAAGCCCTAAAGGGACTTTCTGAAGATAAAGGAAAGTTACTCTCTGAATGGGGGGCATTAGGGGTTCGTCGTTTAAATGGAAAGTCGTTACCTAATGTTGAGTTAGAAGCATGGTTAGTGCAACCAGACGATAATGATGGTCGTGCTTACCTTGTTTATAATAACTATCAAGTGTTAATGGATTGGAATCGCTCGCATTATTTTGCATTAGCGGTGAGCCACTTGGCTGATTCTATTAAGTAAAAGATCAAGATTTAGGTAGCTGTGATCAGAGGAGTTCGTTATGAGTTTATCATTTACAACGAACTCCCCTGAAACGGGTAAGAGAGCTTGCGACCGAGCTAAAATCGGCTCTTCCTTTCTCTTAAATATCCAACGGTTTTCCTTTCAATAACCTTCTTACCCATAATCTTCCCGGATGTAGACCTTCAAGCACTGAATTAGGCAATGGGATTGGATCGCCCATTATTTGAGAAACTAAGGTTTCCGCTAATAAAGGAGCCGAGCTTAAGCCTCTAGAACCCAGCGTCAACATACAGAATAAACCTTCATAGATAGGGATCTCTTTTGCATCGCGCTGCCAATGACGCTTTTTATAAAGGTTCTTATATTCTTCCTGCATCGCTTCAAATCGAACGACATTACCAATGAAGGGCAAGTGGTCACGACTGGCGCAGCGAATACCAACACGAGCTTGGTTTGAGCTTGTATCTGCTTCTTTTGGCCATACTTCGTTAGGAATACATTTATGTAAACGCTCACCATTTTCAACTTGGTCTGATTCTTTAAATTTTAAATCTAAATCACGACGATCGTAACTCGCTCCAATACAATGAGTTTGGTATTTGGTGTTTTCTGGTGTCAAGTAACCGTCATAGCACAATACGGTGTTGAGTTTTTTCAATGATTCAGTGGTGGGAATATGACTCACTTGCCCACGAACTGCGGTCGCAGGGATATCTTTCGTTTGTTCAAAATCAGTGAAACGATGCCCATTAGCGACAATGACGGTTTGATGTGGATGTACGCTATCGCCTAATAACACATGCCATTGTTTATCATTGCTTTGTTGAAGAGAGGTTACTTCTGAATCACAGTGTAAGGTAAATAATGGGTTGGCAGCAAAATGATCAAATAACCCACGAGTGAGTTGTTTTGGGCAAAGCCATCCACCAAGAGGATAATGAACACTTTCCATGTTAATAGGTAACCCAACGTGTAGATTGGTGTCTTCTTTGTTTAATTCTGTGACTAATTCATTTGGAAAATGGGCAGTAAGCATCTTGTTGAGTTTTTTTTCTGATTTATCGTCCCATTTTAGTTGAGTTACGCCACACCAATCGTGATCAAATTCGACCTGTTCAGCGGCTTGTTCAATGAATTGACGTGCAAAAATAAACCCGGGAGCAAAAAAGCGAGAAAGTGAATTATATTTCTCATTTAATAGAGGGTAAACCGCGCCTTGTTGATTGCCTGATGCACCTTGTGCTGCTTTTTCATCTTTGCAATACACCGTCACTTTTACACCACGACGAAGCAGCGTCATAGCTAGTGCAGCACTGGCAACGCCTCCACCGATAATAGCGACATCAGTAACCTCTTTCGGAGTCGTTCGGGCATACCAAACTGCGTGATTTGCTTTTGCTTTTGCTTTTCGTTCCGTTAATGTGCCTGCGATCATCTCTCGTTTATGAGCGAATCCTTTGACTTTTTTCATGTCAAAGCCTGCTTCTATTAATCCTCGACGAACAAAGCCCGCAGAAGTGAATGTTGCACAAGTACAGTGTTCTTTCGCGAGGTTTGCCATATTATCGAAGAGATTTTGGTTCCACATCTCAGGGTTTTTACTTGGCGCAAAACCATCTAAGAACCATGCATCAATAATACCGTGATCATCCATCCAAATTTGAGGCATACAATCTTTTATGTCACCAAACCAGAGATCGAGTGTTATCATGCCTTCTTCTAGTACTAAACGATGGCAATCAGGAACGGCGGCAGGGTAATACTTATGTAGTTGCTCTGCGAATTCGGCCAACTCTGGCCATGCTTGGTGTGCTTTAACTAAATCAGATTTAGTGACTGGAAATTTTTCAAAGCTAACAAAATGAAGTTCTTTAAGTGGTGCATCAGGGTATTGGGCGCGAAATTCTTTAAAGCATTGCCACACGGCAAGGAAGTTTAAACCCGTCCCAAATCCCGTTTCGCCAATAACAAAACGACGTAAGTCACACTCTTGCCATCTTTGCAGGAGATGATTTTGTTGTAAAAAGACATAGCGTGTTTCTTCTAACCCATTATCATTAGAGAAATACACATCATCAAAATCATTGGAGACTGGTGTTCCAGACTCATTCCATTCTAAGACAGCATTGGTTATGTTGTTCTTTGGTATAACGTGGTTTTGTGACATAAATTTGAACCATTAAAGATAATCTACGTCGGATTTTAACGACTTATAGGAAAGCTGACCACTTTGTTGTGCTATCTTCGCTATTATCTACCAAGATTTATGACTTATTAGGAAAGAATCATGAAAAGAGCCGTAATTACAGGCATGGGCATTGTATCAAGTATCGGTAACAATGCAGAAGAAGTATTAGAGTCTCTGAAAGCTGGTAAATCAGGCATTAACTTCTCTGAGCAGTTCGCTGAAAAGGGTCTGCGCAGTAATGTTTGGGGCGATTTGAAAATGAACCCGGCTGACCACATCGATCGCAAAAAAATGCGTTTCATGGGTGATGCGGCTGCATTTGCTTACATCTCAATGGAGCAAGCAGTAGCAGATTCTGGCTTAACAGAAGATCAAGTTTCAAATGATCGTACAGGTATTGTTGCCGGTTCTGGTGGTGCATCATCATTTAACCAAGTTAATGCAGTGGATATCTTGCGTGAAAAAGGCGTTAAGCGTGTTGGTCCATATATGGTTCCACGTACAATGGCGTCAACGGTTTCTGCATGTCTTGCAACGCCGTTTAAAATTCGTGGTGTTAACTACTCAATGAGTTCTGCATGTGCAACTTCTGCACACTGTATTGGTCACGCGGTAGAGCTTATTCAACTAGGCAAACAAGACGTAATGTTTGCTGGTGGTGGTGAAGAGCTAGATTGGTCATTAACGATGATGTTTGATGCGATGGGCGCACTATCATCGAAATACAATGACACACCAGATAAAGCATCTCGTACGTACGATACAGACCGTGATGGTTTTGTTATCTCTGGCGGCGGCGGCATGGTTGTTATTGAAGAACTTGAACACGCATTAGCTCGTGGCGCAAAAATCTACGGTGAAGTCGTTGGTTACGGTGCAACATCAGACGGCTACGACATGGTAGCTCCGTCAGGTGAAGGCGCAGTTCGTTGTATGAAAATGGCGATGCAAAATGTAGACAGTGTTGATTACGTGAATACTCACGGTACATCAACGCCTGTTGGTGACGCGAAAGAGCTAGGCGCTATCCAAGAAGTCTTTGGTACCAATAGCCCAGCAATTTCTGCAACTAAAGCAATGACTGGTCACGCACTAGGTGCGGCGGGTGTTCATGAAGCTATTTATTCAACATTAATGTTAGAGCACGGTTTTATCGCGCCAAGCATCAATATTGAAACCTTAGATCCTGCTGCTGAAGGCCTTGATATCGTGACTGAAAAACGTGATCAAGAACTAACAACGGTAATGTCTAACAGCTTTGGCTTTGGTGGCACAAACGCAACGTTAGTAATTAAGAAATTCGAAGCATAATATTGCGCAGTGACTAACGTTTAAAATAATGAAAACCCAGCCAATTGGTTGGGTTTTTTTATGACTGTTTTTTATTGCTAGGATTAATACTTAGGTAGATAGGTGTAATCGAGCGGTGATACACTGAACCGATGAATCTAAAGGATAGATATTAAAAATATGAAAATATTGATTGATGAGAATATGCCTTATGCCGCAGAACTCTTTAGTGAACTTGGCGAAGTAATAGCTAAATCAGGAAGAACCTTGACGGCTGATGATTTAATTGACGTTGACGCGTTGATGATTCGTTCAGTCACTAAAGTGAATTCAGAATTATTGAGTAAAGCGAATAAACTGTCTTTTGTTGGTACTGCTACTGCTGGTATGGATCACGTTGACCAAGCTTTATTGAAAAATAAAGGTGTCTTTTTTACCGCGGCTCCAGGCTGTAATAAAGTAGGCGTTGCTGAATACGTATTAAGTTGTGTCATGGTATTAGCTCAGCAACATGGTTTTTCTATTTTTGATAAAACGTTCGGTATTATTGGTGCGGGCCAAGTGGGTTCATATTTAGCTCAATGTCTTGATGCGTTAAGTATTCCTTATCTATTGAATGATCCAATTAAAGAGCAAGAAGGGGACACTCGTTCTTTTGTTTCTTTAGATGAATTATTAGAAAAGTCAGATGTTATTAGTCTCCATACCCCTATTACACGTGATGGTAATTTCCCTACACATCATTTGATTGGTCAAGAGCGTTTATTAACATTGCGCCATGACCAAATATTGATCAATGCCGCTCGTGGTCCCGTGGTTGATAATGATGCGCTAAAAAATCGCCTATTAATCCAAGATGGTTTTAAAGCCGTATTGGATGTTTTTGAGTTTGAACCAGAGGTTGATATGGCGCTCTTGCCATTGCTTTCTTTTGCAACGCCGCACATTGCAGGTTATGGCTTGGAAGGTAAAGCTAGAGGAACGACCATGATATTTAATTCGTTCTGTGAGTTCTTACAACGGGAAGAGCGTGCGGATCCTCAAAATCTATTGCCTGTTGCTCCAATCCCTAATGTGACACTAAATCAGCAATGGGATCATTCAACACTGCACAATTTGATTCAGTTAGTCTATGATGTGCGAAAAGATGATGCCGTATTTAGAAAAGAGATCTCAACCGTCGGTGCATTTGATAAAATGCGTAAAGATTATTGGGATAGAAGAGAATACAGTGCTATCACGATCACCGGTAATAAATACTGTGGTCTTACCCCGTTAAAACAACTTGGATTTACAATCGAGGAAGTCTAATGACTCAAGAATTTGATGTTGCCATTCTAGGCGCAACTGGTGCCGTTGGCGAAGCAATTATAGATGTATTACAAGAACGTAAGTTTCCTGTGCGTAATTTATATCTTCTAGCTTCAGAGCGCAGTGAAGGCAAAACAGTTCGTTTTAATGGTAAAACATTAACGGTTGAAAACGTAGAAGAGTTTGATTGGAGTCAAGTGCAGTTAGGTCTATTTTCTGCTGGTAGCGAATTGTCTGCTAAGTGGGCACCTATTGCGGCTGAATCTGGTGTTGTTGTTATCGATAACACATCACACTTCCGTTACGATCAGGACATCCCATTAGTGATTCCTGAAGTGAATCCAGAAGCATTAGCTGATTTCCGTAACCGTAACATTATTGCGAACCCTAATTGTTCAACGATTCAAATGTTAGTGGCATTGAAACCAATTCACGATGCTGTTGGTATTGATCGTATCAACGTATCTACGTATCAGTCAGTATCTGGTTCAGGTAAAGCGGGTATTGATGAGCTTGCAGGCCAAACTGCAAAACTACTCAATGGACTGCCTGCAGAAAATAAAGCATACGATAAGCAAATTGCATTTAACTGTTTGCCTCATATTGATGAGTTTATGGATAATGGCTACACCAAAGAAGAAATGAAAATGGTGTGGGAAACGCAAAAAAT
>SAMEA5043648__coassemble_182_pt1 | contig 9960 bp, 9 predicted proteins | sample SAMEA5043648__metabat2_low_PE_006 | metagenome-assembled genome bin SAMEA5043648 (sample SAMEA5043648) | Gadus morhua
GCAACAGAAACAACAGTTAACCTATTTTAAATTGTAGGGTCTTTGTTTTAAGTCGAAATGAAAAAAGGCGTTAATCCAAATGGGTTAGCGCCTTTTTATTGATCTTGATATTGTGGAGCGTGCTATTTACCGCATACAGAACAGTGGGGTGTTTTTGCTAATTTCATCTCACGCCAGTTCATTGAAAGGGCATCTAAGATCAGAAGTTTCCCGATTAAGGGGTGTCCGTAATTAGTTAATACCTTGATGGCCTCAAGAGCTTGTGTTGCACCAATAATGCCAACAACAGGAGACATTACGCCGGCTTCAACACAAGTAAGCGCCTGCTCACCAAATAAGCTACTTAAGCATTGATAACAAGGCTCGTTGTCTTGATAAGTATAAACGCTCACTTGGCCTTCCATACGAATTGCCGCACCTGAGATTAACGGTGTTTTAGATTCAAAGCATAGTCGGTTTAACTGATTTCTGGTTTCTACGTTATCGGTGCCATCTAACACTAAATCATGAGATGAAATAAGAACACGTAACTCATCATCAGATAAACGTTTATCAATAGGGGTAATATGACAATTAGGATTAATACGGTTTAAGGCATTTTTCGCTGAAATGACTTTCTTTTCACCAATGGTATCGTCGCAATGCAAAATTTGACGTTGCAAGTTTGAGAGTTCGACAACGTCATCATCAACCAGTGTCATTGACCCTAATCCGGCAGCGGCTAAATATTGAGTTGAAGCACAACCTAACCCGCCAGCACCAATAATGAGAATGGTGCTGTCTTTGAGTTTCTCTTGGCCTTCAAAATCAAAATTTCTCAAAATGATTTGACGATTATAGCGCAGCATCTCTTGATCAGATAATTCAGACATTGGGATCACTTCTAATAAAGAGAGGCGTTAAATAGTTCGATATTAACGGTTTCGCCAACACTAATACGATCACGCTCTCGTTCCAGAACAACAAAACAATTAGCAATACTCATTGAGCTAAATGCCCCTGAACCTTGATTGCCCGTAGTGGCCACTTCAAATTGACCTTTATCATTAATGGAGTAAATACCGCGTTGATAATCAGTACGACCAGGACGTTTTTTAAAGACCGTCGTTGCCACTGCTGGGATCGCTTTAGGCGCTTCCCATTTAGAGTGACCAGCAAGTTTCGCTAGCATCGGCTGAACCAATACATACATTGTTAACATTGCAGAAACGGGGTTTCCCGGTAAACCACAGAAATAAGAATCAGGCAGCTGACCAAAGGCAAAAGGTTTACCCGGTTTTATGGCTAATTTCCAAAAGCCAATTTGGCCTAATTCATCTAAGATGTCTTTTGTGTAATCGGCTTCACCAACACTCACACCACCTGATGTCACCACCACATCCGCTTCTTTATCAGCTTTAAGAAAGACGTCTCTTAGCGTTTGTGGGCAATCTGGAATAATACCAAGGTCAATGGCTTCACAACCAAACCTCTCGATTAATACTTTAATACCGTAGCGATTACTGTCATAGATCTGACCATCTTCGAGTGGTTGACCTAATGGTGTCAGTTCGTCACCCGTTGAGAAAAAGGCAACTTTAGGTTTATGAACGACGGGAATATCATTAATACCAAGTGAAGCAATTAATGGAATGTCTCTTGGTGTTAAGCGGTGACCTTTCTCTAAGACGGTTTGTCCTTGTGAAACATCATCACCAATCGGACGAATATTGGTTTGAGGTTTTATATCAGAAAGAGTGACATCAAACGTAATGTTACCATCAGAATCCGAGGTGAGTTCTTGCATAATAACGGCATCACAACCAACAGGGATCTTCGCTCCAGTCATGATTCTAATTGTGCTTTGTTCTTGCCATTCACCTTCAAAAGGAATACCAGCAAAAGACTTACCTGCAACTGGTAATGTCAGAGAGAGTGCTAAATCAGACAGACGAACTGCATAACCATCCATTGCTGAGTTTGCAAAAGGAGGAACGTTAATTGGGGAGCAAATATCTTCAGCCAAAACAAAACCAATGGCATCAGAGAGAGGCAATGTTTTTGCTAATGAAATAGGGGTAACTTGGGATAAAAGGGTATCCAATGCCGTTTCTACGGGGATGAGACCTTGAGTTGCGCAGCAATCCATCATGATATTCTCTGAACTAGTAGTAATAAGGAAGAACATTACCATATTTTGGTGCTGAACATCTAATAGACCCATGAAAATCAGGGTGTATTTATTTTACAGAGCGGGTATCCTTAGCGCAGGATTTTTAAATAGAATACTCTGGAGTATATGATGTCATCATTCAGTGAATCAGCCATTTTGGTGCGTGATGCTCTTGTTGCGCGTGGCCTTGAGACGCCAATGAAAGAAAATGGAATTAGTCGTGAAGAGAAAAAAGAACGTATTGAAGAGCATATGCGTGAGATCTTGTCTCTGCTTACTCTCGATCTTAGTGATGACAGCCTTGAAGAGACGCCTCATCGAATTGCTAAGATGTACGTTGATGAAATCTTTTCTGGGTTAGATTATGCGAATTTCCCTAAAATTACCGTCATTGAAAATAAAATGAACTGTGATGAAATGGTTCGAGTGAACGACATTACATTAACGAGTACGTGTGAACATCATTTAGTGACTATTGATGGAAAAGCCACCGTTGCTTATATTCCTCGTGAAAAGATCATTGGTCTGTCGAAGATTAATCGTATTGTTCGATTTTTTGCCCAGCGTCCTCAAGTTCAAGAGCGTATGACACAGCAAATATTAGTGGCACTGCAAACATTACTTGGCAGTGATGATGTTGCGATCACAATGGAAGCGACACATTATTGTGTTAAGTCTCGTGGTGTCATGGATGCGACGAGTAGCACAACGACAACTGCGCTTGGCGGGATTTTCAAACGTAATCCAGCGACAAGACATGAATTTTTAAGTGGCATTCGTTAATATTTATGGATGTTAAAAAAGCCCACGATAATTAAATTATCGTGGGCTTTTTAATTTATGCTTTGTTTTAAAGTAAGGGGCTAAACATAGAGAAGAAACGCTCAGTAAATCGATGAGCCCAATTTCGTTGCTGCCAATTTTCTAAAACAATCGCATCAGAATGTTCTAGGTAGCCATCTAATACCCACGTTAATTGTTTTGTAAATTCAGGATCATCAACAATCAAACTGACTTCAAAATTCAACCAGAAGCTGCGCATATCTAAATTCACGGTACCAATAATGCAATAGTTATTATCAATGACCACTGATTTAGTATGCAATAACCCGCCTTTAAACTCAAAGATATGAACCCCTGCGTTTAGAAGCGTTTCAAAGAATGATTTTGAAGCCCAACTTACCATTAATGAATCGTTCTTCTTGGGTAAAATTAACGTAACTTTTACTCCTCGGTGAGCTGTGGTTCTTAAAGTATGGAGCAATAACTCACTAGGAACAAAATAAGGTGTTGTGATTGTGAGTGATTCTCTAGCTTGATTAATTGCGGTGATCAATACTTGCTGAATAATGTCATCTGGCATACCCGGACCCGAAGGCACTACCTGAGTAGTGTGGTTAAATGGGTCTATTTCAAATGGGCATTCAGGTATTGTTGGCAGTGCTCGTATTCCCGTTTCTACTTCCCAATCCCATGCATAAATCGTATTTAAGATCGCTACATTAGGGCCGGTAATACGAACCATTACGTCAACCCATTGGCCTACGCCCGAATTTTGTTTGAAATATTGAGGATCGACTAAATTCATTGATCCTGTATAGGCAATTTTATTATCGATAACGACAATTTTTCGATGTAATCGTAGGTCAAGTCGTCTAAAGAACATACGGAATGGACTCACGCTTAAGGCTTCAACAATATTGACCCCAGATTCTCGTAACATTCTTGGCCAGTGGCTTTTGAAAAAATCAATACTCCCAGCCGAATCCAGTAAAACATTAACGGTTACGCCTCGTTTAGCCGCTTGAATTAATGCGCTTGCGACACCATCGGCTAATCCACCATGATGCCAAATGTAGAATTCCATATTGATTTCATGCTCTGCTTTTTCAATATCTCGAATAATGGCGGTCAAAATTTCTGACGGGGTATTTAATAAAGAAAGGGTGTCGCCACTTAATGCTGGAATACCTAATCGATTTGAACACAAATTATGAATGGATGAAATTCGATGTGAAATAGAATGAGGCTGATGAGACTGACAGTGATGAACTTGAGCAAACCACTGTTCATAAGGAGTAAACATTGCTTTTGCTCGCTCACCACGAGTACGGCCTAAATTAAGCTCACCAATTAAGAAATAAGCCATTACACCAATAACGGGAAGGATATAAATAACCATTAACCAAGCAAGAGAGACGCCTACAGGCCTTGGTTTAAAGACGACACGAATCGTTACCCCGGCGACTAAAAGCCAATACAAGATAAAGCTAACGATAGTGAGTGCTTGGTAGAACTTATCCATTCGTGATTTCATATATATAGAGAGAATATGTATTAATATCAGGACTTGAGGCAAAAGAGTAGGTAAAGGGGATAAAAATTCGAAATAAGAGAGGTTTGATTATTTTGTAAACAGTTTATAACAAAAATAGAGAGTTTTGTTATAAAAATAAAAAGCATCGCTTTCAATTTTATTCTTAAACTGGTTTACTTGCCACTATTCTAATAATTTTAATACATACGGTATGTAAAATATAATTTACAACCTGTAATTTTTCAAGCACAGATGGAATAAACATGGATAGTAATGCTTCAAGAGGTCAGTTTACCTCAAAATTAGGTTTTATTATGGCAGCTGCAGGTTCAGCTGTTGGTTTAGGTAATGTATGGGGTTTTCCTACAAAAGCTGCCAGTAATGGTGGCGCTGCTTTTTTATTAATGTACCTTTTAATGGTTTTCCTATTGGCTTTCCCTATGTTAGTCGCAGAGCTAACCATTGGTCGTCATGGGCAATCTAACCCTATTGCTTCTCTAAAGAAAATTTGGACTAAAAATAAGCTCGCCGCTGGAGTGTTTGGTTTTATTGCCATGTTGGCCGCTTCTATGATTTTAAGTTTTTATTCTATTCTTGCTGGTTGGTTAATGGGCTTTGCTGCTGCTCCTATTTTAGAAATCATAGGCCTACAAAGTGTTGCTGATTGGCTAGTGAATTTTGGTGACAGTCGTAATGTGGTATTAACGATTCTATTTTCTGTATTTACTATTTATGTTGTTCAGAAAGGTGTTGCTGATGGTATTGAAAAGTGGTCAACACGTTTAATGCCAATGCTATTTATATTATTCGGGATCATGATTGCTTATATCTTTACTCAAGATGGTGCAATGGAAGGCCTTAAAATGTATCTAGTGCCTGACTTCTCTCACATCAATAGTGGTTTGTTAGTCGATGCTATGGGGCAGGCCTTTTTCTCTCTATCATTAGGTGTTGGCTCAATGATGGTATACGGTTCATATTTAAAGAAAGATGTGAATATTCCTAAAACGGCAGCTCAAGTAGCGGCTATTGATACCGGTGTTGCTTTTGCCGCAGGTCTTCTTATCCTTCCTGCGATGTTTGTTGCTAAAAATAATGGCGTTGAGATATTTAATGAAGCGGGTCAATTGATCAGTTCTGGTGACCTTGTCTTTGCTGTGTTACCTGCGATGTTTGAAACGATGGGGGGAATGGGTGTTGTTTTAGGTACGGCTTTCTTTGTACTCATGGTAATTGCTGCATTAACGTCTTCGATCTCACTGCTTGAAGTCCCTGTTTCTTGTGCGCAAGAAGAGTTAAAAACGGACAGAACAAAAGCAACGTGGCTTATTGGCGGAGCGATTCTTGTTCTGAGCTTATTTATTGTCTTTAATTTTGGCACATTGTTTGGATTGATTGCAGACATCTCTACGGTTTATATGCAACCGCTGCTAGGGGTTGTTTGGGCTATCATTGTTGGTTGGATTTGGAATCGTAATAAGGTATTAGAAGAGATCAAACAAGGTAACCCTGAGATTGCACAAGGACTATTCTGGAAAATTTGGCCTTGGTATGTACGAGTAGTATGTCCTGTCGCTATTCTTGTTGTATTTATGGTTTCTATTCTTTAAAAAGTAAAAGTAAAAACGCCGCATTTAAATAAATGCGGCGTTTTTTATGTCTTTATTATCTTTCAACAAGAACTATTGAGCTTAAATTATTTAATTTCACCATCAATGTAATACCATTTGCCATTTTCTTTAAGAAAACGAGAGTGCTCTTTTAGTTGATGAAGTTGATTGTTTTCTGAGTATGTTGCTTTAAAAGAAACGAAACCCTCATAAGGACTCATTGTTGATAAGTGACTTGATAGTACTTTTAGCTTTCGCCACTCTAATTCTGTGGATTCGACAATACCGTCTCTAAATTCTTCTGCATGACAAGAGGGATGGTAGGTATCAATAATGTACTGAATAAGTTGTTTAACATGAGCTGAATAACGTGAACGCATTAGTAGTTCGGGTGTTTTTGCTAGTTCATGTTGATTATGAATAGGTTCACAACAAACTGAATAATTTTTTTTAGTGCCACAAGGGCAATGGTTGCTTTTAGACATTATTACACTCGTTTAGTGGGCTAAATCATCAACCCATTCAGCGGATTCATTATAACAAGCTGAGAATTCTTGTTCAGTGATATGCAGATCAGAACAACATTTAGCGACAATGTCCCAATCGGCTTTTTCGTAGCTCTCTATCGCAAGGATAAGAGATCCAAGAGGGCCTTTTCTTAATGTTAGGGCGTGTTTTATTTCATCTGAAATAGGGAGATGTTGGATCAATACTTCTAAGGGTTGATCTAACAATGGCTCTAATAACGAAAATAAACCGACTAAAAAGGCTTGGCTTGGTTCTAAGTTGATTTTTGTTTTATTAACGATCAATTCGCACAATTTAGCGCGATGGATCGACAATGTATAAAGAGATTGAGGCTTATGCTGGGTTGCATGAGCGACAGCAACCAAAGATACGAATTGACGTAATTTGGTTTCACCAAGATAGACTAAAGCTTGCTTGAATGACGTGATAGGCTTGTCTATTACTGATGATGAGTTGACAAATCTCAGCAATTTATAAGATAACGAAACATCTTGAGCAATGTGTTTTTCAACCGCTACAAAATTAACAGTAGGAGCAGATATTTCTTGGTACAACTGTATTATTGACAGTTGATTGGGTTGAATCGCACGTTGTTGCAACATTTCAGGTTTACTAAAGAAATATCCCTGAAAATACGTAAACCCAGCTTCTTTTGCTTGCTCGAACTCTTCGTATGTTTCTACTTTTTCAGCCAAAAATACAATGTTGTATTTTGCACAGTGTCGTATAAATAGTTTTGCTTTTAGAACCGGAGTTACACGCATATCAAACTTTATGATGTCGATATAAGGTAAGAAAGGCGTCCATTGAGGGCTTGGCTCAAAATCGTCTAAAGCAAGCTTATACCCTCGTTCGGATAGCGTTTTAATCGCTTCAAGCAATTCGGGGGTAGGAATGCAATCTTCAAGAATTTCAATAACGAGGTTGCTAGCATTAAATAATGTAGGCACTAAGTTTAATAAACTTTGTTGTGGAAAGTTTACAAAACCTAATTTGTCATTGGTCGCATTGCAATGGGAACTCAAAAAATGGTCTGATAATAGACGACTCGTTGCTTCTTCAGCTTCTACTGCAGGAAATGTATTTTTAGGCCCGTCTCTAAATAAGAGTTCATACCCAATCGTGTTCTTTTTTAGGTCTAAAATAGGTTGACGAGCAACGTATGAATACATGAGTTATTTTCTCTACAGCATACTGGATCAATGAGTTTTAATGATAATCGTATTTACACAAAAAAACCATGTCTCAATAATGATTAAGCACCAAATGAACGCTTATAACTGTGAGTTATTTAAAGCTTTTATTTAAAAGTGTAAATGTATTGTCTTTATAGGTAAGTATTGAGCCTTGCGTGTACCAATCGCCAAGCACAATTCTTGTCATTTGATTATCATTTACTGTGAAAGAATGAGTGTCTGGACGATGAGTATGACCATGAATTAATAGGTTGACGCCTTCTTCATGCATGACTCTTTCGACTTCACTTTGGGTGACATCCATTATTGATAATGTTTTATGCTGTTTTTTTTCTTTTATTTTATCTTGTACATTTTTGACAATACGCTGGCGAATAAATAACGGGATACGATTGAAAATCCACTGTAGCCACGGTTGATGAACTTTTGCTCTGAATTCTTGATATTTAACGTCGTCAATGCAAAGCGTGTCACCATGCATGATCAGCACTTTTTTTCCATCAACATCAATTACGGTATGATCGGCAAGTAAGGTGATGCCCGTTTCTTTACAGAATCGTTTATTTAATAAAAAGTCACGATTTCCTTGGATGAAAAAACAATGGACACCTTGGTTGGTTAATGTCGTAAAGGCATTTTTAATTAATGAACTAAATGAAGAGTTATCATCATCACCAATCCAAAATTCGAAGAGATCACCTAAGACATACAGCTCTTTAGCGTGTACGGCTTCATTCTCCATAAAATCAAGAAAGCAGGTTGTGATTTCAGGGCGAGTAGGGCAGAGGTGCAGATCGGAGATAAATAGGATAGTCATAAGTCACATTGTAGTAGATAAAATGCCAGCGATTAACGCTGGCATAAAAAGAACAATTATTCTGTAATTGTTGTACCAGTGATGAATACTTCTTCAACAGGTACATCTTGGTGTACGTAACCGTAGTTACCAGTTGCAACACCTTTGATTTTGTTTACTACGTCCATGCCGTCAACAACTTCAGCAAATACACAGTAACCCCAACCATCTACAGACTCTGATTTAAAGTCTAAGAATTTGTTGTCATTAACGTTGATGAAGAACTGAGAACTTGCAGAATGCGGTTCCATAGTACGAGCCATTGCTAATGTACCTACTTTGTTGCTTAGGCCATTGTTTGCTTCGTTTTTGATTGTTGCACGGCTTGTTTTTTCTTCAAGACCAGCAGTCATGCCGCCGCCTTGAACCATAAAGCCATCAATTACACGGTGGAAAAGAGTGTTGTCGTAGAAACCTTCTTGACAGTATTGTAGGAAGTTAGCACAAGTTACTGGTGCTTTGTCTTCATGAAGTTTAACTGTAATGTCACCAAAAGAAGTGTGAAGGATGATCATGGAATTACCTTTGTAATTGTATTTAAATAGAATTTGATTTTACCTAAGATTAAGGCGGATCTACAGGGAATTTTCTTGCTATCATTACTTAATATAGGTTTAATAGCCTTTATATATCCTTTAAACAAATAATGAGTAAAAAAAGAGCATGTTGAAAATATATAACTCACTTACACGTCAAAAAGAAGAATTTAAACCAATTACCGAAGGTAAAGTCGGTATGTATGTGTGTGGGGTTACGATTTACGATTTGTGTCATATTGGCCATGGTCGTACTTTTGTATCTTTTGATGTGATTTCTCGTTACTTACGTTTTTTAGGCTACGATCTTACATTTGTTCGTAACATCACTGATATTGACGATAAAATCATTAAACGTGCTGCTGAAAACAACGAAAGCTGTGAAGCACTAACTGAACGTTTGATTGCAGAAATGCATGCGGATTTTGATGCTTTGAAAATGAAACGTCCAGATGTTGAACCACGAGCGACTGAATACATTACGGAAATTGTAGAATTAGTTGAGCGCTTAATTGAACGTGGTTTTGCATACGTTGCTTCAAATGGCGATGTAATGTTTGAAGTAAAGAAATTTGATGAATATGGTCGTCTTTCTCGTCAAGATCTTGAACAGCTTCAAGCGGGCTCTCGTGTGACTCTTGAAGAAACAAGTGTTAAGCGCAGTGGAATGGATTTTGTTTTATGGAAAATGTCTAAACCAGGTGAGCCAACATGGGAATCTCCTTGGGGTCCAGGTCGTCCAGGTTGGCACATTGAATGTTCTGC
>SAMEA5043648__coassemble_353_pt1 | contig 9849 bp, 8 predicted proteins | sample SAMEA5043648__metabat2_low_PE_006 | metagenome-assembled genome bin SAMEA5043648 (sample SAMEA5043648) | Gadus morhua
TCTTAATTAAAAGAGGGCAGAAACAAAACCGGCTCAATGATTTATACTGATTTCTTACATAAATATATTTGTGTAGTCACTCAGTTCATTGATAGTTGCTCACTTATAAATAAGTTAAGCTATTTTGACTATCAACCTATAAGTGTCCACACAGATTGCTAAGGTCTAATTATTAAAGAGCTCAAAACTAAGCTTTCACTTTCGTTTTGTTTGAAGTGTCATTTCAATTACTAAAAGTAAGTTGCAAGCAACTTTTGAAAACTCCGTTCGCGTTAATGTTTCACTTCACATCGAAACCGTAAACCCTTGCTAAGAAAGGTTTGCTGTAACAACGGATGCGAAGTATAGAGATTTAGAAAGCAGTTGCAAGTACTTTTTAAAACAAAGAAAACGATCGCTCAAAAAACAAACAGATCGATATGAAAACAGCCATAATTTACAACGACTAAGCTTGCCAATCCTTTTTCATTCTCTTTATTACTAGTTCAGGGACGTTGTGCGTACTTTTAAATTGGCCTTTGCACACTTCAATATTCAGTACTGCTCCGTATTGTTGGGCAATTTTCCGATAAGCATCGATTTCCCACTGCTTAACAAACGTATTCGCCACCACCACACTTCTACCATGATAAAGATTAAATTCACATTGAGATTGGCACCATTGATGAGCCGAGCTTAATAATGATCCTTCAAAGCAATACTCATTATCATCATTCACAAAAAACTGATCCGCCTCTATATGTACCAAATCCAATGTTTTTGCCAATGTTGATTTTCCACTACCAGGTAAGCCTCTCAATAATCGCAATTCTAATTTATTCATAACTAGCTCTGCTCTTTCATTAAATTCTGTCTTACAAACTCAGTAAATACTTTTATTCTTGATGGCATGTATTTATTTTGTGCATACTGCATCGCAATAACACCATGATAATTTCCTTTTATCTGCCAATCAGAAAGAACAGGAACAACATCGTTATTCGCTAACGCTTCTTTAATTACAAAATCAGGAAATATCCCAATACCAAATCCATCTCTCACTCCGTTTAATCTCATTTGAGAGTGATTAACAGCATATCGCCCCGTTACTGCAATTACGTGGCTCTCTTCTCCTTTAACAAATTCCCATATATGGTCTGTTGTTGTTTCTCCTAAATACAAACAATCATGATTAGATAATTCTTTTGGGTGAAGAGGCAACCCTCTCTCTTCTATATAAGAGGGGCTTGCACACAAACTTAAATTAACCTTCCCTATCTCCTTCATAATTAATCCTTCCGTCGGTTTATCCGTTAACCTAAAGACCACATCAATACCTTGAGCTATCATATCTATATCACCATCGGAGGCTCTTAGCTTTAATTGAATTTTAGGGTATTGGGTTAGAAAAGGAGTCACTAAAGGTTGAAGTACTATCGTTAAAAATGCTTTTGGCGCAGCCACCGTTAAGCTTCCAGACGGCACAATATGCTCTGAACTAGAAATATCAATCGCCTGCTGAGCCGCCTCAACCATAATGACGGATTGCTGATATATTTTTTTACCCGACTCAGTAATAAGCAAGCTACGTGTTGTTCGCTCAAACAACTTAACAGAGAGTGCATTTTCCAACCGAGTAATAAGCTTACTCAACGCCGACGGAGTTACGCCCAGTTTTTTAGCCGCAGCAGTAAAACTGCCTTCATTAACGACTACAATATACGTAGCCAGATCGGGTAATAAGTTTATTTGTGACCATGATTCACTAATGCTTTTCCATTTTTAGGGATAATAGTCGTAATTGATTTGAATTAGAATCTATTTATCGGATTTTAATTACACTCAATACGTAATAATCATAACTAAAAGAAGGGAACACAATGTCTTCTGCATTCTACACTCAAATCCAAAATCAAATTGAAGAAGTAAAAAGTGAAGGATTATACAAATCTGAACGCATCATTACTTCAGCTCAAAAAGCGTCTGTTTCTATTTCTACAGGCCAAGAAGTACTAAACTTTTGTGCAAACAACTACTTAGGATTAGCTAACCACCCTGCACTTATCCAAGCAGCTAAAGACGGCATGGATGAGCATGGCTTTGGCATGGCATCTGTTCGTTTTATTTGTGGTACTCAAGACTCTCATAAAGTACTGGAAGAAAAGCTTTCTACTTTTTTAGGTAAAGAAGACACCATTCTTTACACCTCATGTTTTGATGCAAATGCAGGTTTATTCGAAACAATTTTAGGCAAAGAAGATGCAATCATCTCTGATGCTCTAAACCACGCATCAATCATTGATGGCGTTCGTCTTTGTAAAGCAATGCGTTTCCGCTATGCAAACAACAACATGACTGAATTAGAAGAACAACTGATTGCCGCGAAAGAAGCGGGTGCTCGTCATACGCTTATCGTTACAGACGGCGTATTCTCAATGGATGGCGTAGTTGCTAACCTTCCTGCTATTTGTGATTTAGCCGATAAATACAATGCACTTGTTATGGTTGATGATTCTCACGCTGTTGGTTTCATGGGCGAAAATGGCGCAGGTACTCACGAACACCACAATGTTATCGACCGTATTGATATCATCACAGGTACGCTAGGTAAAGCAATGGGTGGCGCATCAGGCGGCTACACTTCGGGCAAAAAAGAAGTGATCGATTGGTTACGTCAACGCTCTCGTCCGTACCTATTCTCAAACTCAGTTGCGCCTGCCATTGTTTCTGCGTCTATTCGTGTTCTCGATTTACTGGCTGAATCTGGCGATCTACGCACAAACTTATGGGAAAACTCTGCACATTTCCGCACTCGTATGGAAGCTGCTGGTTTCACTATGGGCGGAGCTGACCACGCTATCATCCCAATTATGTTAGGCGATGCAAAATTAGCTGCTGAATTCGCAGAGCGTGCGTTAGAAAAAGGCATCTATGTTGTTGCTTTCTCTTTCCCAGTCGTGCCTAAAGGCCAAGCTCGTATTCGTACACAAATGTCTGCTGCTCATTCTCGTGAGCAACTAGATCGCGCAATTGATGCCTTTATCGCTGTAGGTAAAGACATGGAGATCATCAAATAATGAAAATTAAAGCACTATCAAAACTAAAACCTGAAGAAGGCATTTGGATGACCGAGGTTGAAAAACCTGAAATGGGTCATAACGATATTCTTATCCGTATTAAGAAAACCGCAATTTGTGGTACTGATGTACATATCTACAATTGGGATGAGTGGTCACAAAAAACCATTCCTGTTCCTATGGTTGTTGGTCACGAATACGTGGGTGAAGTTGTTGGCATTGGCCAAGAAGTTCGTGGCTTTGAAATTGGTGACCGTGTTTCTGGCGAAGGTCACATTACTTGTGGTCACTGTCGTAACTGTCGTGGCGGCCGTACCCACCTTTGTCGTAATACAACAGGTGTTGGTGTTAACCGCACAGGCGCATTCTCTGAGTTCTTAGTTATTCCTGCATTCAATGCATTTAAGATCCCTGCTGGAATTTCTGATGATCTAGCATCAATCTTTGACCCATTTGGTAACGCGGTTCACACTGCCCTATCATTTGATTTAGTGGGTGAAGACGTTCTTATCACTGGTGCTGGTCCAATTGGTATTATGGCTGCTGCGGTTGCAAAACATGTAGGTGCTCGCCATGTTGTAATTACTGACGTTAACGAATTCCGTTTAGATCTTGCTAGAAAAATGGGCGTTACTCGTGCAGTAAACGTGATGAACGAGAAACTTGAAGACGTAATGTCAGATCTTGGTATGACTGAAGGCTTTGATGTTGGTCTTGAAATGTCTGGTAATCCATCAGCGTTCAACAGCATGCTAACCAACATGAACCATGGTGGTAAGATTTCTTTATTAGGAATTCCGCCATCAGACATGGCAGTAGATTGGAACCAAGTCATCTTTAAAGGCTTAGTTATCAAAGGTATTTACGGTCGTGAGATGTTTGAAACTTGGTATAAAATGGCAAGTTTGATCCAATCAGGCCTAGATCTAACGCCAATCATTACGCACCACTACAAAATTGACGATTTCCAAGCAGGCTTCGATATGATGCGTTCAGGAATGTCAGGAAAAGTAATCTTAGATTGGGAATAATCCCTAACTACAGATACTAACAAACGATAAAAGGCTAAACTTCGGTTTGGCCTTTATTATATTACTCGGCGCTTATTTATTCTCAAGAGATTCAAAGTATAATCATGTAGATATTAAACTGATGAATAGAATCCGCACTCGCAGTTATCTCAATCTATTGGGTAGTATATAATTAAAAAGAGAAAGTAGTATGAAGAATTCAGAACATAACGGGTTTCATGTTCATGTCTATTTTAATGAACATAATATTGATTGTGCAGTTGCTCTAACAGAAGCCTTATACCAAGCATTTGGTTTTGAGATTGGGAATATAAACACAAAACCGATTGGTCCCCATCCAGTATGGAGTCGCCAAGTTTCCTTTAGAAAAGACGATTATCAAGCTGTATTTCAATGGCTAGAGGCGAATCGTTCTGATTTGTCCATTTTAATTCATCCCTTAACCGAGGATGAATATCGTGATCATACTGAATCTGCAGTGTGGTTAGGAAACCCAATTAATCTTGATCTAACTATATTTTAATAAACAACATCAATAGTATTCACGTCTTCATTTATTATAAAAAGAAATGAAGACCTAAATACTCATTATAGGTTTAATTAAATCGTAAAGGTTTTATAAGCTAAAAACTCTTTATTAAAATGATAGTCAGACCACATCTTTTCATTTTCACGACTTTCAATAAACGCACGCTTCGCTGAAATAAAGGCCAGTTTCTCACCCATTTCTCTAGTAGAAAATTCTTTAAATTTATAACTACTTCGTGCTGTTTGGCCAACAATACCTTTGAATATTGTTTCATCTTCTCTTCGTTTAACAACGACTCCGATTATTCCTGAAGATGGATGCTTAGCAACAAAGTACTTCCCTTTCGCTGATTCTTCTTTACGTTTACTTTCAAAGTTAGCCCAGTTGTAGTTCGCTTTCATCAAGGCAACTTTACGCAATACATGCGCTGGATGTGTACATGTTTTGAATTTATTAATCTCTATTTTTGTACCTATTTTCGCATGTTCTTTTTTTACAATGAATTCAGATTTATCTTCTGATTCAATCATTTGAATTTTCTTTGGTTTTCTTTTAAATTCAAACCATGTTTTTTCAAACATCACTTTATTGCTATCCATTGCTTTTTGAATTAGTTGATCGCAGATTTCACGCATTTCAAATCTAGATAGCGGTGTTGTGATTAGTGTTTTACTCGGCTTGAACTTTTCAATTTCAGAACTATTCGTTTTCATATACGTATCTAATACCTCTCCTATTGCATTTAACTCTGCTAGGAAAGTACCGAGATCATCAAAATTAATGTTATATAAACTACGTGAGAAATTATGAGAGCGATAAGAACGCTTATTTTCATGGCGCTCAAAATGGCTATTAATGTAAGGAGTGCCATTTATCATTGATACTTTTAATTGAATATTAGGATGTAAGCCTTGATAAACAGATTTTGCAGTGAAGGTTTTTGTTTTTCTTGCGTCATCTGCCGTTTCATATTCTTCTTGTTCAATCAACTCTGCTATTGACCACGCCGCTTCAATAATTGCTTCAGAACGTGCATCAACATCATTATCTTCATTATCAAAATCAGCATAATACGCTTTGCTATAATATGGTTTTCCTTTACGAGCAAAACGGACTTGTGCAAATTCCATTCTTCGTCTTTTCGTTGATTGACCATCATTCCAATTAATACCGATAGGGATCCAATATTCAGTTCCACTAATATCAACAGGTTTTACCCGTAGTAATAAGTTTTCTTCTATGTAAGTTTTTTTACCACGAACGACAAGAAACGTATCGAAATCCAATCGTGGAGAAAGCGGATGGTACATATAGTAAAAACCTCAATATATGAAATAGATAAATTACAGTCGAGAAAAAACCTTGAAGGAAGCGCTTTTTATTTCATTGTTATCTGATTTTTTAATTATATCACTGTTTTAATTATTAGTTTAGACTTCTTACTAACAATATAAAAAAAGGCATAAGATTGATCTCATGCCTTTCTTGATAATTAAAGATTAAACGCTTAATTTAGAACGAATTATATCATAAATACCATCGTTACTTTTGGTATTAATCATTTCACCTATTAATAATTCAATAGCTTCGTTAACTCGTTTAACAGGCCAGATAGCAAATGTTCCCTTTTCAATGGCTTGAGTTACTTCAGTATTTAACATCAAATTTTGAACATTAGATTCAGGAATAATGACCCCTTGAGAGCTTTTTAATCCTTTAATTTTACAAACTTGATAAAACCCTTCAATTTTTTCATTTACTCCACCGATAGGTTGCGCCTCACCAAACTGATTCATTGAACCTGTAATAGCGATATCTTGTCTTATACCTTTTCCTGAAAATGCAGAAATAATAGAACAAAATTCAGCCATCGATGCACTATCTCCATCAACACCACCATAAGATTGCTCAAATGCTAAACACGTTTTTAATGGGATCGTTTTTTCACTTCCAAATAGAGAGGCAAGATATGCACTCAATATCAATACGCCTTTAGAATGGATACTTCCACCTAACTCAACTTTTCTTTCAATATCAAAAATTTCACCCTTACCAAATGACGTTGTGGCCGTAATTCTATTTGGCATTCCAAATTGATGATTTGACGTAGATAACACAGATAACGCATTAACCTGCCCTACCACACGGCCTTCGGTTTCCATCAACGTAGTTCCGTTAACAAAACTCTGCATAACCCCATCTTGCACCCGATTAACACGATGTTCTTTATTAGATAAAGCCAATTCTACATGCTTCAAACGGATCATATTTGAATTCGCAGCTCGTGCGATGTAGTTAGTTTCTTTCAATAAATTAGAAATATCCGCAGAGTGCAACGACAAACGATTTTGATCTCCCGTTTGACGAGAGCTGTATTCAATAATTCGTTCTATCGCTCTTTTATCGCATTGCAGCATATTACCATCATTTACAATGCTCGAAATAAATTGAGCATAATGAAACTCAGAAGCATCCGTTCTTGGCATATCATCTTCAAAATCAGCCGTAACTTTAAATAGCTCACTGAATTCAGAATCATAATGCTGTAACAGTTGATACGTTTGGTAATCACCAAATAAAATAATTTTCACATTAAGAGGGATCGGCTCTGGTTCTAAAGAAACCGTTCCAGATAGGGTTACCTCCCTTTCTAATGAGCTTAAATTGAGGTTTTGAGAACGCAATGCTCGCTTTAAACCATCCCAAACATAAGGGCGTTCAAGCACTTTTACGGCATCCATTAATAAAACACCGCCATTTGCCTTATGAAGACTACCAGGGCGAATTAAGGAAAAGTCAGTAAATACAGTTCCTTTGAAGGTTGCATTTTCTATATAACCAAACAAATTATGATAGCTAGGACTTTCCTCAACGATTAAGGGAAACTGTTCTGTCTTTTGACTAACAATAAGATTGATTTGATAACGTCGTGGTAATTTCTTTTCTAACGACGCATAAGCAAGTTCAGCATCTTCATTACCTTCTTGAATAAAAACATCAAAGTTTTCTAAAATGTCTTTTTCCATGTCTTTTAAATGCTGAGTGATCACCTTTGAATCTTGATATTTAACCTTAATCACTTCAAAGTTAACACTTAATACTTGAGAGACAACTTCTTGATTCAACTTCTCGATCTTATCCGAATATTTATCTTCCCATTCAGTCAGTTGACGAACCAAACTTCTTAATTTTATTTCCAGTTCATCGATAATAGATTCAAGCTGACGTTGTTCTTGTCTATCTAGCGCATCAAAGCTGTCTTCAGTATGTAATTCTTCGCCATTCATAGCAATAAATTGATACTCGCCTTGGGTTGTCACAGCAAGGCTGATCCCTTTACTCTTAGCCTCTTTAGTCAACGATTCAAGTAATGATTCTTGCTTATCGACTAACTGATTTTTTAATATACCCGTTCGGCTGTAATAGAGCTCATTGTCAAACGCAAGTGGAATTGCTTTAACAAATTTTAATGTTATTTTTTCAATTTCTTTTTTAAAGCTTAACCCACTGCCCACTGGTAACTGTAAAATTTTAGGGCTTCGCGTATCATCAAAATTAGTAACATAACACCAATCACATACTCCGTTCCCTACGGGTTTATGGCGCTTTAAATAACGTAAGACCATCGTTCTCTTGCCAAGACCATTTTGACCAACGGCATAAATATTATAACCACGGTCGGGAATAGACATCGCAAACTCAACAGCTTGTTGCGCCCTATCCTGACCAACAATTTCATCAATAGGTGTAATATACTTGGTAGATTTACAGGTGTTCTCATCTAGGTTTGCAGAGCGATATACTTGCTTATGCGTGAGAGGTAAAGTAGACATAAGGCGACCTCTTTTTATTAGTAATTTTTACCAGTATAGTTTGAAAAAATCGCTATTTTAGTGACCTGTCCTGTAAATATTTGAATTGATAGGTATTTTGGAAGAAATAAATAAACCCATCGGTTAATAAAATAACCATAATAAAATTAATTTTAGTCTTTAATGAAAACAATGCTTATCATTAAAATATAAATACGTTCAATTACAGATAAGCTCTGAAGGCATATTAGCTTCTAAGGTCGTTTTTGGGTTAATTCCATTGACAGACGAATACATCGATGATCTGCTTGAATAAATGAATTTAAATACTGTTAGATGTTAATTCAAAAAGACTGAAAATTTATTTTGATTTGGAACCAGAAGGGATAAAACTTGAAGAGTGGAGCGTGCAGTGGGAATCGAACCCACATCATCAGCTTGGAAGGCTGAGGTAATAGCCATTATACGATGCACGCACATCGTGAAGACGAGATAGATAATGCCATAATCATTTCATTCGTAAAGCTATTTCTTTCACTTAACTATTTGATTGCTCGATATTTAAACGAAAGAACGTGAAGAGTTCATTTATCATACAACATTGCATTGTTAACCATACCTTTCAAACAAAAGAGCCGCGTAAAAAGCGGCTCTTAACTCATGGTAACAATTACATTGTTCTAACTGTTATGATGATGCAGTCACTTTTGAACGCGTTATTTCTTTCTTTTCTTTATTTTCAGTCCATTTAGCCAAAGTAAACACTGAGATAAATTGCATAATCAAAGCAACAATAAATACGATAGGACTATCAATTAACCCTGCAATAATGAAACTTACAAATGCAATCGCACCATTTAATAACGCATAAGGCAATTGTGTTTTAAAATGTTCAAACTGATCACACCCAGCTCCTGTCGATGACAAGATCGTGGTTTCAGATATTGGAGAACAATGATCACCAAATAAACCTCCAGATAGCACGGCACCAATACAAACAAATAATGGCGCATCAATAGCAATAGCGGTTGGAATAACCAAAGGCATCATAATGGCGAACGTCCCCCAAGAAGAGCCTGTTGCAAATGAAATAATCGCAGCCAATAAGAAAGCCACTGCCGGTACCAACCAGTATGGGAAACCACTTTGAGCTTGCTCCGCAATATAAGCGGCGGCGCCTAGCTCTTTACCATTACACCAAACGTTTCTAATGGATCTCCGTGGGTAAAAAAACCATTCAGCATAGCAACCCCGCTAAGCACACCGGCAAATAAACCAACAACGACATTTTTCATCGTAAGGGAGATAAAGAGCGTAATAATAATGGGGATAAGGGAGCTAATGTCTGTCTGTTCCATAACGATATTCCTTTTGCTACTGCATAAAACAAAATTAAATATAAATTCACTATTGATGACTAT
>SAMEA5043648__coassemble_170_pt1 | contig 9745 bp, 10 predicted proteins | sample SAMEA5043648__metabat2_low_PE_006 | metagenome-assembled genome bin SAMEA5043648 (sample SAMEA5043648) | Gadus morhua
CTGATAAAAAACATATCTAACAAGTCAACGACAAACAGCGCCATTAACCCAACGGAAGACGTTCCTGACATCACTAAAATATGTCTCATGGTAGACCCTTGGACAAATTTAGCGGATTGATTACTCATACACCTTTCCCTTCATTACAACTTACAACGTAGTCTACTTTTAAACATATGCGAATCACTTAAATGCAAGTCATTCTCATCTCAAATTTACGATACAAAAAAACCACAGCAACTGTGGTTTCTATGCGTCAGTAGCATTAGTGGTACCGAAGTGAATCACATACCAATACTTTCACTAATACTATCAATTTCTTTAATGTCCATTTGCAGTAATTGCAGTTCGTCTTTCAATTGAGAAATTTGTTTATTTGCTTTCTCTTGCTTTTTACACACATCAGATTTTGCGTCCCAGCTTTTACCTTCAAGGTAAACAGCACAGTCTTTCGCGAGTTTCTTCTCATTACCACTAATGACATCAATCTTAACCTGTAAATCACCCGCTTCTTCTTTCAACTGCAGTTGACGTTGAAAAAGCTGTTTCGAACGCGTTAGCATTGTGACTTGCAGATCAACTTGATTTGTTAATTGGTCAATTTGTTTATTCTGCTCTTCAACTTGCATAAATAAAGAGGTTTTCTTCGATTTAAGCGTTTTCACTTCTTTGTTTAATGCCGTGTATTTCTTTGCTTCTTCAGCGACTGCTTGTGCTTTTTGCTCGTCTAATTCTTGTTTTTGTGCTTCTAACGCTTTTTGTTTTTCTTGTGCAATCAACACATCAACTTCGGCACTTTTCGTGCTCGCGTCTTTTAATTGACCTTGATAGTCTTTTGATTGAGATTCGAGTTGAGTGTAAGTCTCTGACCATTTGTTATCAGAAACACTTGAACCAATTAATCCACCCGCAATCAAGCCAATCACTAACGTTACGCCAGCAACCCAATGGCTTGATTTAGATTTCTCTTCAATGATTATTACCTCATCATCGTGCTCAGTTTCATTATTGTTTTTATTTTCTACACTCACGCGCTAACCTCGAACAATGGATATTTTTCTAGTGTAGCTATAAACACCACACTTTGTGTTAATGACAAGACAATTTACCGAATCAATTCACTAATCATGATATATGCCACATAAATCACAACGCCTGATATTGATGTATAAACCACCGATTTTTGCACCTTCTCGTTACTTCTAAATTTAAAAAGTAATATCGCTAATGCAAACAGTAAAATAATGACCGCAATTCGTAACATAGTACACCTCGCTTTTCTTCTACTTTAGCACACTTTGCCTTGCTAATTGTTTGAGTTTTAGCGGTTTCCCTAATTAAGCAAACGATTCCATCCTTCTTCTTAACTCTATATTTAAATAACTGATCTTGATTAACAAAAATCCCATTGATTTGGCTAAAAAACATGATAGAGTTCACACATAAATTTTGAGTCGTACAGATAAAAATTTATACAATTTGTTGATCCGATGAAGACTGCAGGAGAGCGGCAACGCCATTATTTGGCAACGCCCACCGAAGAAGTAAATCTTTCAGGTGCCTAATTCAAAACCATGAATAAGGTGAGGACTGTAGTTGGAGGAATCTCTGGAGAGAGTCGTTAAATCGACCGCCGAAGGAGCAAGCCCTTATCTGAAAAATGATAAAGGTGAAACTCTCAGGCAAAAGGACAGAGGAGAAAGTGATCCGATTAATCTCGGCTCTATACTATTGCCTATTTTTTGGTTTTGGTACACCACTCTCTCTTCTCCTTACTATATGCTTTATTAAGGGGAAACCATGAACACCTTTCACAACACACTTGTTACCGTTGATAATTTCATTTGGGGTCCACCTCTGTTGATGTTATTGGTTGGTACAGGTATCTACTTTACGTTCCGACTTCGTATATTCCAACTACGTCATTTGCCAACCGCGCTTAAAATGGTCTTCTCAAAAGAAGAAAATGAAAGCAAGGGGAAAGGCGATGTTTCAAGCTTTGCCGCTTTATGTACTGCGCTCTCTGCCACTATTGGTACGGGTAATATTGTTGGTGTTGCAACCGCGATTAAAATGGGTGGCCCAGGCGCTCTATTTTGGATGTGGCTTGCTGCCGTTTTTGGTATGGCAACAAAATATGCAGAATGTTTACTGGCGGTAAAATTCAGAAAAACAGACAGCAACGGCCAAATGATTGGCGGCCCAATGTATTACATTGAGTATGGCATGGGCAATAAATGGCTCGCTAAACTGTTTGCCTTATTCGCGTTAGGCGTGGCTTGTTTTGGTATCGGTACTTTTCCACAAATTAACGCCATTGTTGAATCAGCGCAATTAACCTTAAATTCACCCGCATGGTTAACTGGCGGTATTTTAACCGTATTGGTAGCGATTGTGACCCTTGGCGGTATTCAATCGATTGCTAAAGTTGCAGAGAAAGTCGTCCCAACGATGGCGGTGATTTATGTTGTGTCTTGTCTTACGGTATTAGTGATGCAAGCAGAAGCCGTACCTGCGGCTCTTCAATTAGTCATTACGTCTGCATTTACAGGAACCGCAGCCACTGGTGGCTTTATCGGTGCCTCTATTATGCTGGCCATTCAATCTGGTGTTGCTCGTGGTGTATTCTCAAACGAATCGGGTTTGGGTAGTGCTCCTATCGCTGCTGCCGCTGCAAAAACAGATTCTTGTGTTAAACAGGGATTAGTATCGATGACAGGTACGTTCTTTGATACCGTGATTATCTGTACAATGACAGGCTTAACATTGATTGTTACCGGAGTCTGGCAAGGTGATGCTGCGGGTGCACTAATGACCACACAAGCTTTTGCTATTGGTTTAGGCTCTGACCAAATTGGCCCTTACCTTGTGTCTGTCGGTTTGATGTTCTTCGCCTTTACGACCATTTTAGGTTGGAACTATTACGGCGAACGTTGTGTCACCTATTTATTTGGTAATAAAGGGGTTTTACCTTACAAAATCATTTTTATCTCTTTAGTGGCTTCAGGTGCTTATATGCATTTAGACACTATCTGGGTGATTGCCGATATTGTAAATGGCTTAATGGCGATCCCAAATTTGATTGGTTTAATCGCGCTTCGCCATATAATTATTGAAGAAACGCACCTTTTCTTTAATCAAACAGACAATAAGAAAAAGAAATCAGTATTAACTAACGCATAGAAATGATGCATATATCACAGTGTGATTATTTAACTGTTATTTGACACATTTCCTTAACCTTTAGTTGGTCAAAGTATCATCTAAACTTGTTATTATCACCTCGTACTTACTGAACGAGGTGATATATGGAAATATTAACTCTGGTACTTGGATCTGTTATTCTTGTTATGGTTGCTGGCTTTGCTTTTTCATTTATCAAAGCCATTATTACTGAACTCAAGCGACTCTAAGTAACGTGTTAACAAGAAAACAGAAATCTTCAAAAGCAGCATTAATTGCTGCTTTTTCACATCTGTGACAAAGCTTTATCAAAAATACCTGCCACTCCCGATGCATTTTATCTACAATAGTACTTTAAGTTACGTGGACCCATTCTTTTCGGTCATAGAGGTAATATGCGCTATTTACTTTGTTTTCTTCTTTTATTTTCATCCCTTACCTATGCCAATGAAACTCAAGACATCAAACAATTACAGAATATCAATGCTGAAATTGCACGACTAAAGCAAGAGTCCGCCTCATTCAAAGGCAATGACTTAGCGGTAATTCGCGTACAGCAAGTAGAAAAAAACAATGAACTCAGAATCGTTCTCTCTGAGTTAATCAACAAGCACACCGCAGAAAACACCCCACTTTTAGTGAACGAAGTCGAAGATCAAATTCGTTATGCTGATCGTTCTTTTCTCTATTTAGGCAAAGAGCTAAAATCAAAAAAAGATAAAATAGATACGGCGGATGTCGAGCATAAACTCGCTTTACAAAACACATTAAATGAATCAAGAAGTTATTATTACACTTCCCTCTCAGATCAACTTCAAAATTACCGCTGGTTAAACAAGCTCGGCAAACCAAACCAAGCAAAAGTCGATGCATTCAAGTTAGTTATCGACCAAAAAATTAAGTTTCTGTCTGCCTCTTTGAGTTTTGATTCAAGCAGAGAACAGTTATTAGCGGATCAACTTCAGCGTTCGTCTGATTCAGAGAAATCCTCTCTAACCTTAGAGCACCTCTTCTTTCAAAGAAAAGTGACTAACTCAACGGGTGGGTTAATTAAACTGATTAACATTGCTGACCAATTAAATATCAGCACGACAAACTACAAACGTCAGGTCTTTGCCACTACGGGCAATTTAACGGAAGATATTTTAAGCTTTCCCGTGATTGCCGCGATTTTAAGTAATTGGATCACCGACGGCAGTAACTGGTTATTCAAACACGCCCCTGATCAGCTCTTAAAATTCTTTGTCTTTATCTTAATCATTTTTGCTACTCGTTTATTAGCAAGGCTGACTCGACGTGTGGTACTCAAAGCCGTTGTTCAACCTCATTTACGTATGAGTAAATTGATGCAAGATTTCTTTGTTTCGATGTCGAGTAAACTGATTTTCTTCATTGGTATTCTCATTGCCTTTTCTAAAATTGGCTTGGATTTGGCTCCGGTTCTCACCGGTTTCGGTGTTGCTGGTATTATTATTGGTTTTGCATTGCAAGATACGCTATCCAACTTTGCATCAGGCATGATGCTGCTGATTTATCGCCCGTTTGATGTGGGTGATTTAGTGGATGCAGGGGGCGTATCAGGAAAAGTGAGCCACATGAGTTTAGTAAACACCACGATTAAAACGTTTGATAACCAAATTATCATCTTACCCAACAGTAAAATTTGGGGAGACGTAATAAAAAACGTAACTCACGAACGATTACGCCGTGTCGATATGGTGTTTGGCATTGGCTACGAAGACAGCATCGAACACGCTGAAAAAATCTTAGCCGAAATTATTGATGCTCACCCTGCGGCCTTAAAAAAACCAGAGCCCAATATTCGAGTACATACTCTTGGTGCCTCATCGGTTGATTTTATTGTACGACCTTGGGTAAAAACCGAAGATTATTGGGATGTGTATTGGGATGTGACTCGTGAAGTAAAATTACGCTTTGATAAAGAAGGGCTCTCGATTCCTTTTGCTCAACAAGATGTGCATGTACATTTTGCTAAAAAAGCGAAGAAACCAAAAGCAACAACAGGGATAGCGGGAAAACTGAGTAACGTCATTGACTCTGTTCGATCAAAAGACAGCTAAACCATCCCATAAAAAAGAGCATCTTAAATTAGGTGCTCTTTTCAAGAATAGCATTCTTATTTTATCTACATCATCAATTTATTTTGAAACCAACAAATTGAAACCCAAGGCAATTAATACTCCCCCCGTGATCCTTTCAATTCTTTTTGTAACTGTTGGGCTAGACATAAACTGCTTTGCTTTTTCAACCAACAACGCAATCCCTCCCTGCCAACACATCGCAATAATAAAATGGATGCTCGCCATCAATAAAGATTGAAGAAACGCATTATATTCAGGGTTAATAAATTGAGGCAATAATGCCAAATAGAAAACCGCCGTTTTTGGATTTAAAATATTAGATAAAAAACCCTCTTTAAACGAAAGCGTTAAAGGTATGTCTTCATGCGATACGTTCTTTTCTATCGTCAGCCCTGCCCCTGCTTTAAACGTACTTCTTATTGATTGAATACCTAACCATATCAAATAGATAGCACCGATGGTTTTTATCACAGTAAACAACTCAGAAGAGCTGACTAGCAACACTGACAAACCAATGGCTGACATAGTGGCATGCACAAACAAGCCACAACAAATACCAAAACTGCAAGTAATGCCGTCTTTCCAGCCACCACGCGTGGTATTACGAATAACCAGAGCAGTATCCAACCCCGGTGTCATCGTTAATAAGAGAATAGCGATAAAAAACGCCCAAAAATCAAGAATCACGTTAATGTCCATTTAATTGTGAGATTAATTAATATATCGGTTTTTCTTTTAATTACTACTTAAAATTAATATCAATTATAAAACAGAGTAATTACTCGACACATATATTTACATTTAACTTATTTGTCTCGTTTATATAAAATAACCCAAATATCGAACCATTTGACCTGAATACGAAAGTTATTTGGAACCAAGATCGATAAAGTACGCACATCAATCGGGGGAGACAAATAATGCATCACGTAACGTTAGAATATCAAGTAATGGGCATTGGCAAATGGGTTTCAGCAACGGTATCCGCTGAAATCGCAAAAAAACTCGCGGAAGAATACAAATCTTATGGATGGCCAGTAAAAGTTAGTTAATTTACTTTCATATTCATAACCAAATTTACAAGCCTCATCATAATGACGAGGCTTTTTTATTTGAAAAATAACCAACTAGGGAGTTACAATTTAACGATATTACTAATAATAAAAATAGGGATGCCTCATGAGCCATTATCAGAAACTCGTTCAACATCATTTGAAAATTTCTCGCTTTGAACACCTCTCCGCTATTTGTGGTTGGGATCAAGCCGCTGTTATGCCATCGGGCGGTAATGAAGCACGATCAGAAGCCATGGCAGAGCTGTCTGTTCACCTACATCAACTTGGTAATGCCCCACAATTAGCTGAATGGTTTACTAACGCAGAATCAGAATCTCTTTCTGAACATGAACTCGCTAGTCTGCGTGAAATGAAATCTCAATGGCAACAAACCACAGCATTACCAGAGAAACTGGTTCAAGCACAATCCCTTGCAGGATCTAAATGTGAGCATGCATGGCGAACACAGCGTGGAGAAAATGACTGGGCAGGATTCAGTAAAAACTTTGCCGAAGTTGTCGCACTTTCTCAAGAAGAAGCACAAATTCGAGCCGACATTTCAGGATTAACACCTTACGATGCCATGCTTGATTTGTATGAACCGGGCACAACCACGGCAAAATTAGACATCGTCTTTGATAATGTAAAAACATGGCTTCCGACTCTTATTCAACAAATCCAAGAGAAACAAGCAACTGAATCTATTTATCTTCCAAAAGGTCACTACCCTACAGAGCAACAACGCCAATTAAGTTTAGACGTAATGAAGTTGCTTAAATTCGATTTCGATCATGGCCGCTTAGATGTCAGCATGCACCCTTTTTGTGGTGGTGTTCCAACAGACGTTCGTATTACCACACGTTATGATGAAAATGATTTTGTTCAATCCTTAATGGGCACCGTTCATGAAACGGGTCACGCTCGTTATGAACAAGGCTTACCAAAAACGTTTGCAGGGCTGCCTGTTGGCCAAGCTCGCTCTATGGGTATTCATGAGTCTCAGAGCTTGTTCTTTGAAATGCAATTAGGTCGTAGCCAAGAGTTTATCTCTCAACTGTCTCCGTTAGTAACTAAGAACTTTAGCAATGCTGACCAAGCCATCTTTGAACCGACTAACCTACAAGCCATTTACACGCGCGTAAACCCTGATTTCATCCGTGTTGATGCTGATGAGGCAACTTATCCTGCTCACGTTATTCTTCGTTATGAAATTGAGCGAGATTTGATGAACGGTAAAATCAGCTATAAAGACATCCCTGAGTTGTGGGATACAAAGATGCAGCAATACTTAGGCTTATCAACTAAAAACAATTACAAAAATGGCTGTATGCAAGACATTCACTGGACAGACGGAAGTTTCGGATACTTCCCAAGCTACACACTCGGCGCAATGTACGCAGCCCAATTTATGGCAGCAATGAAGCAAACCGTAGATGTAGAGACAGCCACATTAAGCGGCGATTTAAACCCTATCTTCACTTGGCTATCAGACAATATCTGGAGCAAAGCATCGCTGTTCTCAACCGATGAATTAGTGAAACAAGCGACAGGTGATGTGCTGAATGCTAATTTCTTTAAAGATCATTTAGAGAAGCGTTATTTGGGATAAGAGCGAGAAGCTTATTTTTAGTTTTGAGTAATGAAGAGAATGGATGCAGTTATTGGCTGCATCCATTTTTTGTATTTGAATCACCATTTTATCCCCGACAAGGGATAGCACCCACTTTATCCTCGATCGGGGATATATATTGACTTATCCCCGATAGGGGATATATTGTTAATTATCCTCTATCGGGGATATCACATAATATGATGGGGTAATATGATGATTTATAATCCAAAACAATTAGCTAACCACTTAAAGCTTATTAGAACCAAACACAATTTGACTCAAACAGAGCTTGCTAAAAAAGTTGGTGTAAAACAATCCACCCTATCTAGCTTTGAGAATCATCCTGAAACTACTCAGTTACAGACACTCTTTAAGATCCTTCATGCGTTAGAAGTTCATTGCATTATTCAAGAGCAAGTGCCAACGAGTCTCGATAATAATCTAGACGATGAGGCATGGTAATGGCTGTATTAATTGCATACATGAATGGTGAGCGTGTTGGAGAATTTACTAAACTCAGTAACGGTGCGCACCAGTTTCAATACGATAAATCATGGATTGAAAGCACGGTAGGAAGACCTCTGTCATTATCCCTCCCCCTACAATATCCAAAGATAACCAGTGATTGCGTTATTAATTACTTCGACAACCTATTACCTGATTTGTCAGAAGTCAGAGATCGCATCGTTGCCAGATACCAAGCTAAATCTCGTCAAACATTCGATTTACTTCATGAAGTTGGTAAAGACAGCGTCGGTGCTATTTCTTTATTAACTAACGATGAAGAACCAAATACCAAACAACTGGATTATGATGTTTTAACTCCAGCACGGCTCAAACAAGTACTCTCAGCCTATCAATCCAATATTCCATTAGGAATGCTAGAAGATGAATCAGACTTTCGAATTTCGGTTGCCGGAGCACAAGAAAAAACAGCGTTACTCAAAATAAATGATGAATGGTGCATACCGAAAGCATCTACCCCAACAACGCATATAATCAAATTACCCATTGGAAAAATTCAACAACCTAATGCCACTCTCGATATGAGTGATAGTGTAGAAAATGAATACCTGTGCATCCAATTAGCTAAGAAGTTAGGATTCAATGTACCTAATGTTGAAATAATTCATTGTGATGGAATAAAAGCCATTGCTGTAGAACGATTTGATAGAAGATGGATTAAAAATAACACCAAGCTATTAAGATTGCCGCAAGAAGATATGTGCCAAGCATTTGGATTACCCTCATCAATCAAATATGAAGCAGATGGAGGCCCAAGTATAAAAACCATTATGGATCTTCTTATGGGCTCAAGCCAATCACTAAAAGATCGTGATGCTTTCATGCGATTTCAGGTATTTCAATGGTTAATTGGTGCAACAGACGGACACGCAAAAAACTTTTCCATTTTTATTAATGCACAAGGCAGTTATCACCTTACGCCCTTTTATGACATTTTATCCGCCTACCCAATCTTAGGTGGTAAAGGGATGAATATCCGCTCATTAAAACTGGCAATGGGACTAACAGCATCGAAAGGAAAGAAATACCCTATTGATAAAATATACACACGTCATTTTATTGATACGGCTAAATCTGTTGGATTTGATACTGCGAGAATGGAAGAGATAATGAAGGAATTTGCGGTAGATATGCCTAAGGCCATTAAGGAATTAGAAGCAGAATTACCAAGCGATTTTCCAAAAAGTATCTCTGACAGCATATTCAGTAATGCATTGAGAATGGTAAATAAGATCCGCTTGAGTAATGATTTACAGTAACGATGATTT
>SAMEA5043648__coassemble_88_pt1 | contig 9584 bp, 9 predicted proteins | sample SAMEA5043648__metabat2_low_PE_006 | metagenome-assembled genome bin SAMEA5043648 (sample SAMEA5043648) | Gadus morhua
TGATCACATTACGAATCATCCAAATAGATAACGTGTATGTCTGATAAACCAAAAACACAAAAACCTGACCGTAAAACTGCGATGCTGAATATCATCGAATTAGTGAAAGCGGATTTTCCATTTGATGCGCCAGAAGCTCAGATATGTGGTGATACGTGTGTTGGTTGTCCGCGTAAATTGATTGAATTGGTGGAAGGTGAATTATTGTATTGGGAGTCTTACGTTGAACGTGGAGAAACCCCCAATTTTTCAGAGATCGAAAGTTTTGCCAAACTGTGTAAAAACGTTCGCCGTGGCTTAGTTAGAAATGGAATTTTAGAGCCGCTACCAAGGTAACTTAGTACTATCAAAATTTAATAATTGCCCGCTATTGTTAATCGATAGCTGGGTAATATCCCTCCATGAATGTTCTTCTTTTTCTCTTCATTGTTGTTGCACGGAATACTTGTGTTTCTCTATGTAAACAAATTGTTGTCTGTTTTTAGACATTAGCGCTTGAGGCTATCCACGCATCTTAATACAATTTAACAATACATTATAAGAAACAAATAATAGAAACCAGTCAGCCAACAATAAGATAATTATTATGAAATTAGAAGCGATCGATTACACTGCTGAAAATGCAGCAGAGCTGTTTGTTAAGTCATTAAGAGAAACGGGATTTGGTGTACTGAAAAATCATCCAATTCAACAAGATCTTGTACAAAGTATTTACGATAATTGGTATTCATTTTTTAATAATGAAGAGAAAGAAAACTTTCAGTTTAATGTAGACACGCAAGACGGTTTCTTCCCAGCCTCAGTATCTGAAGTTGCGAAAGGTCATACAAAAAAAGACATTAAAGAATACTTCCATTACTACCCTACAGGGCAATGTCCTGCTGAATTGAAAGCACAAATTCAAGAGTATTATGATAATGCGAATACTTTAGCATCAGAATTGCTTTCTTGGGTTGAAGCGCACTCACCATCAGACGTGTCTGAGTTATTCTCTCAATCGCTTTCTAGCATGGTTGAGCAGAGTGATAAGACCTTACTTCGTATTCTTCATTACCCACCGTTAGAGGGCGATGAGGAGCTTGGTGCTATTCGTGCTGGTGCACATGAAGACATCAATTTATTAACGATACTTCCTGCCGCTAATGAACCAGGTTTGCAAGTTAAGACAAAAGAAAACGAATGGTTAGATGTGCCGTGTGATTTTGGTAATCTAATTATTAATATTGGCGATATGCTGCAAGAAGCGTCAGAAGGGTATTATCCATCAACAACACATCGCGTCGTGAACCCTGAAGGTGCTGACAAAACAAAATCTCGTATTTCATTGCCTTTGTTTTTACACCCTAAACCCGATGTGGTTTTATCTGAACGCCACACCGCAAATAGTTATTTGATGGAACGTTTACGTGAGTTGGGCGTAATTTAATTGCCCTAGTAGTTTATAAAAAGCGAGTAGCCTTGGTTACTCGCTTTTTTTGTATTCTGTGTGACCTAGATTGTCTATTGATGTTTACTCTGTGGAGAGGCGCGTACATAAGTGATTTTATTTTTCTATAATGACATGAGATGAAAAATGAAGGAGTAAAGATATGGAATATCGAATCGTCAAGATAACCCCTGAACATGATAATGATATTTGTTACATCATCAAAAATGTTGGCGTTGAGTTTGGTGCGGTAGGAGAGGGTTTTGGCCCTTCAGATGATGAGGTTCTTGAAATGAGTAAGCATTATCATGAAAAGAATCGAAGCCGATATTTAATACTATTGCTGAATGGGCGAGTTGTTGGCGGTTGTGGTATTGCCCCTTTTGATAGCAGTGAAACGACCTGTGAGCTAAGAAAACTCTTTTTGTTACCAGAGGCTCGTGGGCGGGGTTTTGGTAAAACCATTGCAGATAAAATATTAAACTTTGCTAAAGAAGCGGGTTTTACTCAATGTTATTTAGATACACTTTCAAGTATGAAATCAGCCGTTAAATTGTATGAGAATTTGGGTTTTGAGCATTTACCAAAACCGATTGATGGAACGTTACATAATGGCTGTGATGTTTGGATGTTAAAAAGCTTAGTTAAGGAAAGATAGATTCGATATCTTTCTTTTATAGATATAAGCAATCGTTTGCTTATATTGTCTATTCATGTATTATCCGCCGCATATTTTCGTGTAACAATGTAATTCAAACAGGGTATAAATATATGAAAGGCTTTCGTTGTTGTTTTATTGCTTTAACTATGATGTTTTCATTTTCGGTAAGTGCAATGCCACAACCCATTCTTCTTCAAGGCGCAATGGATATTGAAGTTGAGTATATGGTTGCTCAATTGGAAAATAAAAAAGAAGAGACGATTGGGTCTTGGACTTTTTGGGAAGGAACAATTGACGGCTATCCAGTGGTTGTCTCAAGAACGGAAGTTGGTATTGCTAATGCTTCAGCCTCTACCGTACTTGGGATTGAAAAGTTTTCACCAAGTATGATTGTTAACCAAGGCACATCGGGTGGACATGATCCTGAATTGTATCGAGGTGATATTGTTTTAGCTGTAAAGAGTTTCAATATGGGGGCAAACCGCTCTGAGTTTTCTGAAGCGAGTGCTGGTATTCAACCTGAAAAATGGAAAAACTTTACCGTTACTATGCGTCTTAGAGAAGATAACAAGCTAGTTGAGCATGATGCATTTTACTCTGAACCCACATTAGTTGATTTTGCTTTCGAGAATGTAAGTCACCCAGGTAAAGGTAAGGTAGTGAAGGGCGTGATTGGAACCGCTGATGAATGGAATCGCGAGGTGGCGAGAATTAACTGGTTGCATAAAACATATCAAACTTCAGCTGAAGAGATGGAAAGTTCTTCTGCTGCGTTAGTTGCTAAGGCTTACAATATTCCGTTTATAGGTATTCGTATTTTGTCAAACACTGACCTACACAATCAAGATTTTGATCCTGAGACCGCAACCGTGAATCAGAAGTACGTGATTGATTTTGTGAAAAAGTGGGTTGCGAGCCAAAAATAAATTTACTTTATATAACGAAAAAGCCCCAGCATTTCTGCTAGGGCTTCGAAATTGGTGGAGGGATAGGGATTTGAACCCTAGAACCGCTATTAACGGTTGCCGGTTTTCAAGACCGGTGCTTTCGACCACTCAGCCATCCCTCCAACGCCGTGAATAATAGGCGTAAGCCCTCATCATGTAAAGCATTCTTTTAAATATAAAAATCGTTCGCTCTAAATTCGATCAGATCGAGTGATTTTAAAGCGAAAATTAATGTTTTTTGTTTTATACCAACTCCAGTACTTCTCTGTTTATTCTTATTTGTTAAATCACTTAAGCGCGATGTTAAAAGTTTTAATGGTAAAATAACTACTTATCAGAACATTTACTTTGTTCTTAAGTGATTTTTCTTCGTGATAAATAGATAGCTACGTGAGTTAAGTGGTCTTATTTTAAAATCGGCCGAGCGTTTATTGCTTGAGTCGGACGATTATTACCATTATAAAGCGCTGTAAATTGTGCTAGCTGTTCTGATGAGATCTCAATAGGGTTTTTCATCACTAGCCAAGTAACCCCTTCCGAACAAGGTGGGGTAGTTAATGAACCGTTGAAACGGTAATAAGCTTGATCACGAGGAAGAAGCTTCGTTAGATCTAATTGATTTTCAAGATCTACTTGCCCTGATTGTGGCATTTTAGCCCATATTTTTGTCAATTCAGAATTAGGTTTTCCTTCTTTTAGCATCACTCCAATAACGGCAAGGTTGCCATCTTTATCTGCATGGACTAAGTGCATTTCTAATGGGAATGAGTGACCCTCAATGAGGTTTTCGCTTGGGGCATGGAAATGAAGTTGTAAAAGCGTAAAGGTTTTCCCTTCAATTTGAATGGATTGCTTTGCGTTAAAATTAACTTGTACCGTATGTCCATTATTGACGACATTTTTTCCCGCTTTTGAATAGTTGAAAATAATTGGGTCTAATGTGCTCTCGATAGCGTGAGTAATATCTATCGGTGACTGGTTTACTCCTGATTGACAGGTTCCATGCCAATTTGTGGGTGCGGTTTCACCTGAGTAACTCCATTCAGAGGCAGAAACAGTGTAGCTGGTTGATAGAACCGTTAAAGCCGCTAACGTTGTAATGATTTTTTTCATGGTATTTATATAACCTTATTGTTTTAGATAATCACCGATAGGCTAATATAAATACAATTTGGTTGATAATAGTTTAAATGAAGTTTTGCAACCTACTTCCAAATATTTGAAATGTTTTGATCGTTTGTTTTATTTTTAAAACATTTATAAAGGAAGATCGATTACACGGATATTGATGGGTTAATCGTGAAGACGTTAATAATGTTTTAGAGAATAATGGTGATGGAAAAGAGGGCGTTTGAATTGTGATTTCATAATGAGCAGATACAAAAAAGGCATCGTCTTTAGACAATGCCTTCGTTGTATTGGCGGAGCGGACGGGACTCGAACCCGCGACCCCCGGCGTGACAGGCCGGTATTCTAACCAACTGAACTACCGCTCCAATTTTTTGAAACCCAGACTCTATCTGAATTTCGAAAGTGGTGGAGGGATAGGGATTTGAACCCTAGAACCGCTATTAACGGTTGCCGGTTTTCAAGACCGGTGCTTTCGACCACTCAGCCATCCCTCCAGTGCGGTGAATAATAGTAATATCCTTACTTTTTGTAAAGCATAAAATTAAAAAAAACGACTGACTGCTCTATTTTTGTGCGTTATGCTTTATTTTTAACTTATTTTGTCTTTTTTACTCTATTAATTACTCATGCCTTTATTGGAATTTTAACTATTTCGTGTGAAAAAATGAATTATAAACAGAGAGATATAAAAAATCCCTTTATGAGTAAAGGGATTTTTAGTGCATTAATTTTTAAAAATTAATGTTTTTCGCAAGCGTTAGTTCTTTGGGTGATAAAAGCGTTTTAGCTCTGAAATACCTTGCATTAATAATGATAATTTTGGTTTTTCATCACGCAGACGTTGATAATTTTCATCGTATACTTTGTAGTTACCAAATTTATCAATGACGACGGTATTTTCGTCTGTAATTAATGCAATGTTTTGTCGGTCACCAGCAAGCAACCAACTGCGATCATCATTAGGACTAAATAAGTTTATGCCGCTACTGTAGCTTTCAGCCGGTGTTGTTGTGCTAAGAAATGACTCCATTAACGTTGGCGTTAAATCGAGATGACTTGAGCGTGTAGTGATCAGTTCAGGTTCAGCATTGGGCCAATGAATAAGCATTGGAACACGTAATTGGTATTGGCTAAAGTTTGTGTTTGAGCCCCAACTGTTACTATTTGTTTCATCAAATTCCATACCGTGATTTGATGTAATAATTACGATGGTTTTTTCCCAATCAGGAGATTGCTTAAGTGTGTTTAATACTGCTTTAAGCTGTTGATCCGTTTTTTGAACTGCTTTACGGTAGTTTGCTTCAAAGGCATGTTGACCTGCATTCGTTGATATTGACCCTACATCATCATATTCAGACACGGCAGTCAGTTCTAAATAGCTAAACCAAGGTTGATCTGTTGTTTGTTGAGTAAACCAAGTGTTCCACTGAGATATGGCTTTAGTATCACTCATCCTCTCTGGTTTTTCTGCTAACTCTCCATGAGTAAAGATAAGCTGTTTATAAAGAGAAGAGTCAAAGTCATCACCACTAAATAAACCAAAGGTATAATTACGATTATGTAATTCCGCTAATACTGGCGACGCTTTATGCGAGTTTCGGAAGTTATCAACGTAGCTGCCTGGTAATCCATAAAACAAGCCAAATAAACTGGTTGGATTATTACTGGCGCTGTAGTGATTATTATAATTTAAATTATTTTGAGCAAAACGAGTTAGGTTTGGAGTGTCAGTATGGTTTAGCGTATCGGCTCTTAGGCTATCGACCATAATAATCTGAAGGTTATACTCTTTTTGCTTGCTTTTAAATTTGATCGGTTCAAGAGGGTATCGCATGGCTTCTGTTGCGCCACCTGTTCCTTCGTCTTCGATTTGTTTTGCTAACGCTTCACGATCAATAAAACCATGCTTCTCTAAGAATGAGCGAGCCGTCATTGGATAAGACAGTGGGAAAGTCGCGCGTTGTGCTGTTACTGGGCCATAAGCAGATGCATCTGCCCAAGTATGAATTAGGTGGCTACCAATAAAGGCAACTGAAAATAAGATGGCAAAAGGGCGACCGACTTGTTTATGGGCCAATTTACGTAGTTTGTTCCATACCCATTCAGACAGAGATAGCTGCAATAAGAAAATAACGGGTACAACAATAAATAAATACTGCCATTGGGTATTTAAGTTTGATTTATCATTATTTAGCAGCATATCCCAGACTAAGGGGGTTATGTGCAAATGAAGGTTTTGATAAGCGTAAGTATCAAGCAGTAATAAGGTCATGCCTGCAGTAGCAATGATGACACTCAACACACGCATTAATCGTTGAGATGGGGTAATAAACGTTAAGGGAAACAGAACAAGTATATAGAATCCAAAAACGAGAAAACCAAAATGACCTATCCAGTTTAAAACCAGATAGGTCTGACCGAGAAGAGTTTCAGGCCATGGTGATTGCGAAATGTAACGCGAACCAATAAGCATTGCTGCAATGATATTGAAAAAGCTGAACCAGTGGCCCCAAGTAATTAACTTGGACACTTTATCGCCGTATGTATTTCCGCTATCAACCATGGTAATTGAATTCTCGCTCTTAGTGAGTTTTTGGTATATCTAATGAGCTAAGCAGTGCTTGAGCAAATTTTTCAGCGATAATTTTACGCTGTTCTGCTGGCACTTCTTGGTTTAGTACATTAGTCGCAATGTTACCAACCAACATTAGAGATAGATCTGCAGGAGAACGATGTTTATCTAATACATCGACCATCTCTGTTAGCATTTGTTCAATTTGTTTGTTGCTGTATTTAGAAGTAATAGCCATAAGTCTTTTCAGTTAATGATAGTGAAAGCGGCTTATGATAACCTACTATGTACGTCAACTAAAAACCTTTTCTATTATGAGTTTAATCCTTTCAAACGTAATTTTACATAAATTAGTAAAAAATGAGCAAGATGAGCTTGAAGTTTGTCTACGAAATCAACTTCTTGAGAATGAAGAATTTACTGAAGCCTTAGTTTCTGAGCTGCACAGAGTGTTTAATTCAAAAGCAGGTAAAGGTTTTGGTATTTTCAAGACTGAAAGTGAATTTGGTCACTGGTTAGGTTCTGTTCGTAAGAATGAAACTCCATTTTTAGAGTTTAGTAATAAATCAGCGGAAAAGCTGAAATCTGAGCTGATCAAATACCCATTTGCAGAAGAAGGTATCCTCGTTATCGCAGAGTATCAATCTTTAGCAACAGAATATTTATTTGTGGCAGTTTTGCCATCAAATGAGAGCATGAAAGTTACTGACGAGCTGAATATCAGTGCGACTGATTATCTTGATATTGCGAAAATGGATATCGCAGCGCGTATTGACTTATCAACATGGGAAACAGATTCAGACTCTAACCGATACCTTACTTTTATTAAGGGTAGAGTGGGTCGCAAAGTATCTGACTTCTTCTTAGATTTCTTACAAGCAGATGTTGGTATGGATACGAAGGTTCAAAACCAAGTATTAATGCAAGCCGTTGAAGATTTCTGTGCTGATGAACGGTTAGAGAAAGAAGAAAAACAGCAATACCGTAAGCAAGTATATGATTACTGTAATGGTCAATTACAAGCCGGTGAAGAGTTAACGGTAAAAGAATTATCAGGTGAATTACCGACATCTGAATCTGGTTCTAATTTTTATCAATTTGCTGAAGAGCAGGGTTATGAGTTAGAAGCGTCTTTTCCTGTTGATCGTACCGCATTACGTAAGCTGACTAAGTTTGTTGGTGCTGGTGGTGGTTTGTCATTGAATTTTGATGCGATGTTATTGGGGGAGCGTGTATTTTACGATCCAGAAACCGATACATTAACCATTAAGGGCACTCCTCCCAACCTAAAAGATCAATTAACACGCCGTTTAGGTTCTTCTGAATCATAGATGGTATGTATTTGTTCGTGTAATAAATGTGAAAATAGCGGTATTTTTATCGTAGATATTAACTATCTAAGTTAATTTTTTTTTACAAAATGCTACCCTATCTATTCTTAATTATCATAATTTGGCTAGGTAGGGTTCTTTATGAAACACACCTCAAAATTCTTTTCTATATTTCTATCTCTATTTGTACTTAATGGGTGTTCTCTACTGGAACTGAAAATTGAATCCCAATCGGTACCTCTAACAACCGCGGAGTTAAATACGCGTATTTTAACTCGCGCATACAGTAAACATTTCTTTAGTGAAGTTGAATCCGCCGCAGACGAAATCTCAGCGATGTATCCGAAAGACGATACCTTGCATCAATCTTATGTCTTGTTGTGGAAAATACACGCAGAAGAGGGGCTACAACATGCAGCGTATCAAGTGTCACCGACTATTTCGTTAATTGATACATGGGTCTTTGCCGCTCAAATGGAACAATTCTTTTCTGATGATGGGAAGGGTGCCGACGTGTTTGAAGGGAATCTTGATTTTAAAACGAGTCAATTACTGCATGTCGACATTGAGGCATTAGCGAAGAAGCTATTACCAAGTTCTGAATTTAATGAAGCAAAAGACTTTATTGCACAATTTGTTGCAGAGCATCCCTTTGATAGCGTAGCCATGAGAAGAACCCCTGCTCTAAAAGCATGGCTAGCCGATCAAAATATTGATGAGACAGAAGCGGTAGCAACGCTTGGTTCAATGCCTGAAGCGCTTGGTGATGTTTCTGATCAACTTAGTTTAGTCTCTGAGCAAACACCAAAAATCATGACATGGAAAGCTCAGCTTATCGCGATGAACAGCAATCTGAATGGCGATGACATTAATAAAACAATGGAAAGCTTACGAAACACATCGGAGTCATTCCAAGATTTTGTTAATAATAATCCAGAATACATGCAAAATTTAGCAGAACAAATGAGTTTGCAATTACAGCCATTATTGGATGATTTAGACAATAAAACAGATGATAAATTAAACCAGTTAAGTGCAGAGCGTATCGCTTTGGAAGCGATGGTAGCAAGAGAGCGCCAAGAACTGGTTAATATGGTAGAGAGAGAACGCAAAGCGATTGCAGTAATTGTTTCTCAAGAGCGAGAGAAGTTCACTCAAGATCTTGACCAAGTCTCACAAGATGTACTAACGCTTGCGATGGATAAAGTGATTGATTTGATTAAGAGCACGATCATTTACTTTATCTTGTTCATCTTGGCTATTTTCTTTGCTCCTTTAGGCTTAGGTTATTTCTTAGGGAAACGAGCGGCAGTAAAGAAAACAGTGGTATAAAAATCACAATGATGACAAATATCATGCAAAAGTAAATCAGATACAATAGACATAAAAAATGCCAGTGGTTGAATTAACAATCACTGGCATTTTTCTATTTAAAACAGAGTCGTTCTATTTTTATTATGCAGTTTTTGTTTCTACTGCAATAACGTCATCTGTTTCTTCGTAATAATTGGGTCAC
>SAMEA5043648__coassemble_81_pt1 | contig 9501 bp, 8 predicted proteins | sample SAMEA5043648__metabat2_low_PE_006 | metagenome-assembled genome bin SAMEA5043648 (sample SAMEA5043648) | Gadus morhua
GTTGGATGAGGTTTACCTACTGCTGCAACTTCTAATACTTTGCCATGCAGTGCAACAACATCTTCAATCTCATTAGGGTATACATTAAAACCAGAAACCAAAATCATGTCTTTTTTACGGTCAACAATATGTAGGAAGCCTTCATCAAACTTAACGATATCGCCAGTGCTTACCCAGCCATCTTCCGTGATCATATCTTTAGTGGCTTCAGGTTGATTCCAATAACCTTTCATAACTTGAGGGCCACGAACTTGAAGCTCACCAACCTCATCATTTCCAACAACGTTACCTTCATCATCAACCATACGAACTTCAGTTGATGGAACTGGCAAACCAATTGAACCATTATATGACGTTAAATTATGAGGATAAGCTGCAACTAGTGGTGAACACTCAGTCAAACCATAGCCTTCAAGTAAATAACAACCAGTATGCTGCTGCCATTGTTCTGCAACTGCACGTTGCACAGCCATGCCACCACCAACAGATAAGCGTAGGTTACTGAAATCTAACCCATGAAAATCTTCATTATTAACCAGCGCATTAAACAGTGTATTTACACCGGTTATGGCCGTAAATGGGTATTTCTGTAGCTCTTTAATAAAGCCAGGAATATCACGAGGATTCGTAATTAATAAATTACGGCCTCCCATTTCAATAAATAATAAACAGTTCACTGTTAATGCAAATACATGATACAGAGGCAATGCCGTAACGATAAGTTCACGCCCTTCCGTTAGTACAGGGCCATAAGCACCTTTAGCTTGCATGACATTCGCCACCATATTGCGGTGAGTTAGCATTGCACCTTTCGCAACGCCTGTCGTACCACCCGTATATTGTAGAAAAGCTAAGTCTTCACTATCAATAAATGGTTTTATGTACTGCATTCTACGACCTTTACGTAATGCATTACGCATAGAGGTCGCATGTGGCAAACTGTATTTAGGCACCATTTTTTTCACGTATTTAACAACGAAATTGACAATGGTCCCTTTCGCTCTTGGTAACTGCTCACCAAGATTCGTTAAAATAACGTGTTTAACCGGCGTATTATCTACGATTTTTTCTAGTGTACTGGCAAAGTTTGAAACAATAACAATCGCGGCAGCACCTGAATCGGTTAATTGATGCTCTAATTCACGTGGGGTATAAAGAGGATTAACATTGACCGCAATCATACCAGCACGTAATACACCAAATAATGCAATTGGGTATTGCAGTAAATTTGGCATCATCAATGCAACACGGTCACCTTTTTTAAGCTTCAGATCATTTTGTAAGTAAGCGGCAAAGGCACGACTGCGCTCTTCTAACTTACGAAACGTCATGACTGAACCCATGTTAATAAATGCAGGTTGGTCTGCATGTTTTTGAACTGATTGCTCAAACATATCAACTAATGAGGTGTATGCATCAGGGTTAATTTCTGCAGGTACGTCTTCTGGGTAACGTGAAAGCCAAACTTTATCCACGCTTTTCTCCTATATCTTTATAAGAGACTCATTGTTTATCTCACAATAAGCCTCAGGCTGTGATAAGCATCACTTTAAGTGGGTAGACTATTTACTCTAGTATTATAGTCAACTTATTTTATTATCAATTATAGATTTGACTGAAATTTCATCATGAATGTGACGAAAGTTTACATTTAAACGTTTTTTAAGTATTAATTTTGTTAAATAACACATTTAAATACGTTGATATTTTTTCCGGGTGTTGTAAATGACAATGATGCCCACCCTCGATTTGAAAAGACTCAACGTGTTGAATATAAGAATAGCGATGCTCTTTTTGCTTTAAATGTTCATACCCGTCAACCCCAATAATGACAATCACGGGACATGTTATATCAGACAGTAGAGCCAATGCGTGGGCTTCTGACATTCGATACAAAGATTCGCATTTTACTTTTGCATCCGTCGTCCACTGCACGCCATCAGAGGTTAAACGTACTGCTCTTTGCATTATAGGTTCTAATAACACTTCTGGTAATTGGTTTACCTTAGAGCGCAACGCTAACGCTGCTTGTCTATCTTTTAATGTTCTTTGTGGCTTATGACGATAACGCTGACGACTTAATACACCTTCACGTAATCGTTCGGATGTTTTCTCCGCCTCTTCACTTAAAGGGCCTAATGCTTCTATCATCATTAATGCAGCCACTTTTTCAGGAAAAGCCGCGCTATAAGCACTCGCAATCAACCCGCCCAATGAATGCCCCACCAAAATAACGCTATCTAGTTTTAAAGACAGTATCGCCTGATGAAGATCATCAACATAATCAAAAAAATGATAAAAATTATCGACGCCTTTATGATCAGATAATCCGTGCCCAAACCAATCAAATGCAATTAAGCGACAGGTCGGGTTAGAAACTGAAAAAGCCGTCATTGTACTTAAAAACGTAGCCGCGTTATCTTGCCAACCATGTAAAAATAAAACTACATTATCGGCATTGTTAGGTCCAAGCTCTATTACCGCTAACGAACCGTGATGAAGCGATAGGTCATATTGATGAAATGCGTGCATAATCGCTTATTGAACTTCCTGAACGACTTTGCCACGACGAGTATCAATATGGCTGCGTTGATACATACAGCGCGTTCCTCGACATGGCATATAATTCATATCAAAATCATTCGTTACTACGTATTCTTGAATTTGCCATAAATGCAGTGCACTGCCATTAATCACAGGAAATGAATATTCATAGTCACCAACATTCCCTTTTTCAATCGATGCTGTTTTTCCTAACACAGTAAGAAGTCGTCCCTTCGCGTAAGCGATTGGATCAACAAAACCATCCATATAAACAACAAATCGTCCATTCGGTTCTTCTGATATATCGGGTTTTCCAGCCGATGAGATCGGTAGGTTAACGACTTCAATTCGAGTTTTTTCTGCTTGATTATCAATACGAGCAATCACTCCCCCTAAACGAACAGCAACCGCGCTTCCTGATTCCGACGCATCAGAAAATGGCGTATAGGTAACAATCGTATTTTCTTGGTTTGACTCTAGCTCGGTCGGTAAAGAACTACACCCAGCTAAAAACAAAGCACATAATAAAAATAATGAACGTTTCATAATCACTTTCTCCTTATTAATTTAGATATAAAGATCGACACCCACTAATTGAGCAAGTTCGTCTCGACGTTTCTGCAACATGATATCCATGTATTCTTCCATCGCATGACGATTTCGCCCCTCAGGTAAATCATATTGAAGTCGAGAATCAGCATAAGCAGATGCATCAAGGTGTTTAATGTGATTAGTTACTGCTTTGGCCACTTGAGATGGCTGAGAAACAGAAGCTTTATCACCTCCTGCTTTCTTTACCTGATTTTTCTTTCCTACTGCTTGCTGCTTTTGTATTAGCGCAGGAGGTAAACCCTGAATAGAAACCATAGTGGCCTTTAAATTAATAATAACAGCGAGCTAATTAAGCTCGCTGTTAGAGATAGAAAGATTACTCACGACCTGGTAATTTTTTCCATGTCACGGTATCACGAACATAAACAGGCGTTGATTCCTCAACAGGAACCGCTAAGCCTTGTTCAAATTTTTGTAATGCAAGTATCGCCATATCCTGAGCTTCAGGGTATAGAATATCACTCGCCTTTGTCTCAAGAGGCAATGTCTCTAATGCATCAGGATAAGCATCCCAACCAGTGCCTACCGTTAGCCATTCACCCGTTTGATCTGGTAGTTTAGCCGCTAATTCAGCCGGAACTGAAACCATATCAGAGACAAGTGGTGACCACGTTGCATCGTCATTACGTTGATACATGCCAAAATAGACTTCACTCATTCGTGCATCAATTGCGCCTGCAATTTGTGTTGCACCATGAATACGGTAAGCCGCTTGAGCCATTGCTTCTAATGTAGAAATACCTATCATAGGTAAATCGGCACCAAACGCCAAACCTTGAGCAATACCAATACCAATACGAACACCGGTAAAGCTACCAGGACCTTGTCCAAATGCTAATGCATCTAAATCTTGCAAACGCACACCCGCTTCTTTTAATACTTCATCCACAAACGGAAGAATCTTAATGGTGTGTTCACGCGGTGCCACTGCACTTCGAGAATGGACTTTTCCGTCAATGATTAATGCGACAGAACAGTTTTCAGTGGCGGTATCTACCGCTAAAATTTTTACGCTCATTAGTGCCTCAATTTTCTAAAATAACTTCTTGTTTCTCTAATTTTTTATGTTGATCTGCTTTCGCTAAAAATTCAGACACATTTTTTAAATCTCGAGTTCTTGGTATCGGCGGTAAACTTTGTAGAAACGTAGCCCCATAAGGCCTAGTAACTAAACGATTGTCACAAATAATCAATACCCCTTTGTCTTTGGTATCGCGAATTAATCGTCCTACCCCTTGCTTTAAGGTAATAACAGCATCAGGTATTTGTACTTGTGAAAATGCGTCACCACCACTTAGCTGACAATCTTCAATACGCGCTTTCAAGAGCGGATCATCAGGGGCAGTAAAGGGAAGTTTGTCGATGATAACACAGCTTAGCGCATCACCTCTAACGTCAATACCTTCCCAGAAAGCCCCTGTAGCAACCAATAACGCGTTGCCAAGTTCCATAAACTCCGCCAACAATTTTTGCTTGGTCGTCTCACCTTGCATTAATACCGGCAGATCTAACATCTCTCTGAACTGTCCTGCCAAATCCCGCATCATTTGATGTGACGTGCACAAAAAGAAACACCGACCATTATTTTGTTTAATCACTGGTAGCAGTAATTCCACAAGTTTATTCGCAATACCATGACTGTTCGGTTCAGGAAGAAAACGCGGAACACACAACAACGCTTGAGTTTGATAATCAAACGGACTCGGTAATGAAAACTGTTTTGTTGGTTCCAACCCCAGGCGCTCGGTAAAATGAGAAAAATCATCATTTACGGCCAGTGTTGCCGACGTAAATATCCAAGCCCCTTCTTTATCTGCCACTTGTTCTTTAAACTTATCAGCGACAGACAATGGTGTAATATTCAAACTAAAATGACGAGGAGTACATTCAAACCAATAGGAATAACCACCAATCGTGGTATCACATACACGCTCTAGACGATTCTTTAATAAGGCACAACGATCAAAAGCGGCATCCAATAGCTGGCTACGCCCTAATGCTAATTTCAAAACATCATGAGCCAACTCAAACGCATCATTTATACGTACAATTTCACGTTGAACCGCCGCCGACTTAATGGCCTCTCGCCAATTACCTCGAAATCCGGGTTCACCTAATACAATACGTAAGTCCATTGCTGCACCCGCTAGACGCTCTGCTACTTTTTGCAATTGGCGCATGTCTCTTGCTTCGGTGCGATAGCCAATTTCGATGTCTTTTGCTAATTCGGTCAACTGGCGGCTAGATAGGTTTTGCCCAAAATATTGACTCGCAATATCCGGTAATTGATGGGCTTCATCAAAAATAAAAATATCGGCTTCTGGAATCAGTTCACCAAAACCTGTTTCTTTGATCGCTAAATCAGCAAGAAATAGATGATGGTTCACCACCACGACATCAGCATCCATTGCTTTCTTTCGCGCTTTAACCACAAAACACTCATCAAAGCTCGGGCAATCTTTACCTAAACAGTTGTCGTTGGTGGAAGTAATTGAAGGAATTATCGGGCTGTCTTCGGCAATCGCGGTGCAATCACCAAGATCCCCTGTTTTTGTTTCTGATGACCAAGCACGCACCTTAACAAGTTGCGTTAATAACTCAGGATCAGCTTGAGGAGTATGACTTTCGACTAATTGCTGGTTTAAACGCTCTGGACAAAGGTAGTTTGAGCGTCCTTTTAATAAAGCCACTTGACCATAAAAACCCAGTGAAGATGTCATTAAAGGTAAATCACGATGAAAAAGCTGTTCTTGTAAGTTTTTAGAACCCGTACTGATAATGGTCTTCTTGCCACTAATCAGGGCAGGAACAAGATAAGCAAACGTCTTTCCTGTTCCCGTACCCGCTTCTACCACTAATTGTGTACCATCTTTGATAGCAGCATGAACCGCATGAGCCATATCTAATTGAGGTTGACGAGGTTGGAAACCCGGAATCGCTTTTCCTAACGCGCCTGATGACGAAAAAATCTTAGCAATCATATCAACCCATACTCATCGTGATTTTAAAATAGGGTTAAGATTATGCCAAGATTTACAGAGAAACTAAACGTTAAGTTTACTTATTCAGATAACGAGTTGACCATAAACGTTGAATTCACGGACTCAGTACTTTGTCTTCATAACTCCAATAAATATTATTTCTAACAAACCAAGTAATTTACTCTCATCAACATGACATTGTGGCGTTTTACATAATTGATGCCCCACCGACTTTATAATGTTTATTCGCCAGCATCTTAACCATCGCACAGTTCCTTAATTACAATGCATTATGATCGGTATCTTATTTATATTTTTTGATTTTTCAGGGCGGAAAACACTTTACGTTCTCTTCTTTTGTCGGTACAACCATAGACAGTCCAAATTTATAGACACACTTTGTGAGCACGAGAGATATAATGGAAAAGAAAATATTATTAACGGATTGCCCTGATTCTCGTGGGCTAATCGCCAAAATAACCAACATTTGTTACAAACATCAACTGAACATTGTTCACAATAATGAATACGTAGACAACGTTACGGGTCAATTTTTCATGAGAACGGAACTTGAAGGGATCTTTAATGATGAAACCTTCTTACTCGATATTGATCAAGCATTGCCGCCAGGCAGCCAACGAAAGTTAGTATTAGAACCAAAAAAGAAAGTCGTTATTCTTGTCACTAAAGAAGCTCATTGTATTGGCGATATTCTAATCAAAGCCTATTCTGGTGCGATGAACATCGAGATCTCGGCGGTTATTGGCAACCACGATACATTAGGTGCCTTGATTGAGAAGTTTGATATTCCTTTTCATTATGTATCTCATGAAGGCTTGTCACGTGGCGAGCATGAAGACAAAATGCTAAGCATTATTCATTCATACGATCCTGAATACGTCGTTTTAGCAAAATACATGCGTGTACTTACCCCTGAATTTGTTGAGCAATTTCCAAAAAGAATCATCAATATCCATCACAGTTTCTTACCTGCATTCATTGGTGCAAAACCGTATCAGCAAGCTTATGATCGTGGTGTGAAAATCATTGGTGCCACAGCACACTTTGTCACCAATAATTTAGATGAAGGTCCAATCATCAAACAAGATGTTATCCCTATTGATCATAACTTCAGTGCAGAAGATATGGCAATGGCAGGACGTGACGTTGAGAAATCAGTATTAAGTAAAGCCTTAACAAAAGTTCTGAATGACCATGTATTTGTTTATGGTAATAAGACCGTTATTCTTTAAATAATGTCGTAAATACAAAAAAACGGAGATCATCATGATCTCCGTTTTTATTTGTTCTTAATTTGAATTCAATTATTGTGCAGTAATAAACTCTATCGCGTGTTTATTAAATTCTCTCGGCCTGTCGATATTACATACGTGACCACATTCTGGAATTTGCAATAAATGACTGTGTTCATGTACCGCAACCATTTCTTGTACTGGTTTCATGAACATGTAGTCATTTTCACCCATGACATACAGCGTGGGGATTGGTAATTCTTTATCTTTAAAACAGCGCATTAATGGATTCACATCCGCAGCTAATTTAAACCAACGTTTAAACTCTTTCTGGCATAATTTCTTAGCTTCTCTGGTGAAAATATGACGCGATTCTTTTTGGCTTTTTTGTGGCATCACAACATAAGCAAACAATTTATACAGCCACATATAAGGCATGATATTTTTAGTAATATCGCCCATTTTAATCAAAAACTGAGAGCGGAAATTAAAACGCGTAATTGCACCGGCTAATACCATCGAACTGACTCTGTCTTGTGCCAGTTCCGCTAGGTTACGAATAATGATGGTACCAAGAGACATACCAACAAAATGTGCTGATTTAATATTAAGGTGATCAAGGACATCGATAATATCTTGGCTTACGACCTTAAAAGAATACTGTTTATTAATGAATTCTTTTAATTGTGAGAAGTGACTTGAGCGACCGTGGCCACGTAAATCAATAAGCAAAATATTAAAATTCTTTCTAAAAGCAGCGATTTGTTTGAACCATGTAGTGGAACTTCCACCTGCTCCATGAACAAATACAACCCACTTTGAGCTTGATTCATGTTCATAGGTTTTATGGAATAACAAAGAATTAGACATTCACTCTACTTTTAATATGAGAAAGATATGGAGTCAGACTATACCATCCTATATCAACGATGAATACTCACAAGGAAGTAGACTGATAGAAATCTGACATACGGTTACAAAACATTACTAAGTTATTGATTTTTTAGTTAAGTTCAGAGTTATTACTCTATATATACTATTAAAATAATCAATATAAGCTAAGCTACCTTGTTCTTTTTCTATGTAACAATTTAATACAAACAGTGCATTTGTCTCATAAAAATCATACTCATCAAGACCATCAAACTGAGGAATATTAATTTGCGACACTAATTGTGCTATCAAATTGACAAGAAGAGACCTAAAACAACTTTAAGAGCTTATTAGTTGCGAGGTATTTTATAGCATCTATATTTAATATAAATAGCTAATCATTAGATTTAACAAAATGTACGGCGTCATTTGGTTATTTTACATAAATATCAATAAAGATGAACTGATGTTACTTCGAAAAATCACATAACCCTTGATATATCGCTTAACAAAAAGACAGCATACAAACTATATGCATTTATTTAACAAACTTAATTAGGGATATCATGAACAAGCTCGTATTAATTATTCTGTGTGTTTTACTTCCTCCTGTCGGTGTTTTCTTTGCTAAAGGCGTAGGTAAAGATCTATTGATCAATATCATTCTAACTGTCTTTTTCTGGATACCAGGAGTGATTCATGGTCTTTGGATCGCAACTCGATAATCATAACTATTTAAACAATAAAAAAGCGAAGCTAATATAGCTTCGCTTTTTCTATTTAATACACGATATTTAAGCCGCGTTAACTTGCCATTTCTTACGTAATGCTTTTGCGGCTTTTACCATGTTTTCAAGCGCAGCTTCTGTCTCTTTCCAGTTTCGAGTTTTAAGGCCACAATCTGGGTTCACCCATAAACGCTCTACAGGAACTTTCGCTGCTGCTGTCTCAATTAAACCGATAATCCATTCTTCACTTGGAATATTGGGTGAGTGAATATCATAAACACCCGGTCCAATTTCGTTTGGATAATTAAAATCTTCAAACGCTTTTAATAATTCCATGTTTGAACGAGACGTTTCAATCGTTATCACATCCGCATCAAGTGCCGCCACCGATTCAATAATCTCATTAAATTCGCTGTAACACATGTGGGTATGAATTTGTGTTTCTGATTTTGCACTGGCTGCTGAGATCTTAAACGCTTCAACTGCCCAATCTAAATACGCTGACTTTTG
>SAMEA5043648__coassemble_882_pt1 | contig 9437 bp, 6 predicted proteins | sample SAMEA5043648__metabat2_low_PE_006 | metagenome-assembled genome bin SAMEA5043648 (sample SAMEA5043648) | Gadus morhua
GGCGGGTTGCTCTCCAATTGATGCGTTTGAACGTACCAATGCAGCGGTTGATTCTGTGATGAAAGAAACCTTCAAACAAGGTGCGTATGAGCTACAGCTTATTGCCTCACAAGAACAATTTAATGCGCCAAATATTACGGTAAAAGCGACGAAAGTAGCGTAATCCGTTATATTCACAATGAATAGAAAATGCAAAGCCCTTTAATCCCTATCGTCAGTGATTAAAGGGCTTTTTTATTGTGTTGATTTCTTTTTAATTATTGAATAGATCAGATTGACCATAGAGGTGTGTAAATTCTTGTAGTGTTAAACCTGCATTATTTTTAATATTTTCAGAGCAGTTGATCTTATATAGACGTTTCGCTATCGAAAACTCACCTTTTATTACGGCTCCCATGATTGCCGTATTCCCTCGTTTATCTTGTAAGCATGCATTAGCGCCTTTTTCTAACAGTAATTCGATGGACGACTGGTGTCCATAATAGGCGGCGGTCATTAATGCGGTATAACTTTTACTGTTGACTTGGTTTACTGGAAAACCCGCATTTAAAAATGTAGATAAAACGTCATCATTACCCGTTCTGGCTGCGGCAAAGTAAAGGGTAATTAATTCTTGATAATCTTCGTTGGTGGTTTGTTCTTTTTCTGTGGCAAAACCAGACAAAGGCAATAATAAAAATAGCAGATAAAAATAAGCGATGCTTTTTTTCATAGGGTTATCCTTGATGTTATTTTTAATAAAGTGGTTCGCAGGGCTCTCATTTCTGGGCAGAAAAGAGTCATTATTCCCTGCGAACCAAAGCTTTTACATCGAGGCTAATTGGATAACTTGTTTTATATTTCCGTTTGTCGCTTTCGTTAGTCGAGTGCCATATTCTTTATCTGCACGATAGAAATAACTCAGCATTGTTGCTTTGACATGTTCATCGTTAACTCGGCCCAAATCGGCGGCAAGGTTAGAGATTAAATCTTTTTTATCTTGTTTATTTAAGCTTCGATAAAATTCACCGGCTTGATAAAAGTTTCTTTGTTGGGTAATCGCTTTTTGCTGAACGTGACCACTAAGAGGTGTTTGTGTGGTTTTATATTGTGGGTTTTCAGCTAAATCTAAGTGATTACTTGGTTCATAATTAATATCTGTGTTCATATTTGCGTTATTACCACGGCCATCTTGGTTATGGTTATACACCGTTGTTTTCGGTTTATTAATAGGAAGTTGAAATAGATTGACCCCTAAACGGTATAATTGAGTGTCAGAATAAGCAAATAGACGACCTTGTAACAGTCTGTCTTCAGACGGTTCAATTCCGGGAATTAAATTGGATGGTGAAAAGGCAGATTGCTCCGTTTCCAAAAAGAAATTATCAGGCACTTTATTTAATGTCATTGTCCCGACTTTCTTTTCAGGGACATTAAGCCACATTTTTGTTGCATCTAAGCCGTTATAATCTAAAGAATTTAACTCGTTTGGAGAAAGTATTTTTACAAATAGATCCCATTTTGGGTAATTACCAAGATTAATTTGAGCGTAGAGGTCATTGGTTAAATGGTTAAAATCTTTACCTTGAACAGCCATGACTTCATTTGGACGAAGGTTTTTTATTCCTTGTTGACTCTTCCAGTGGAACTTAACATAGTTCACCTCTCCTGATTGATTGATCCATTTATAAGCATGGACACCAAATCCATCCATCTCTCGATAGCTCGCGGGTGTACCTAGGTTGCTGTAAACCCAACTTAGCATATGAGTACTGCCAGGTTCTTGGCTGAAAAAGTCAAAAAATCGGTTTGGATCTTGAATGTTCGTTACTGGTGATGGTTTCAGTGAGTGAACCATATCTGGAAACTTAATCGAATCACGAATAAAAAATACGGGTAAATTATTACCGACTAAATCCCAATTTCCTTGTTCAGTATAAAATTTGGTTGCAAAACCTCGAGGATCTCTGAGGGTTTCTGGTGATCCTTTTGAGTGAATGACACTTGAAAAGCGAACAAATACGGGGGTTTCTTTTCCTGTTTGAGCAAAAGGAGGTGATGCCGTTAAATGACTAAAATCAGCACTCGATACAAAGTTACCGTGCGCACCAGTTCCACGAGGGTGGACAACTCGTTCTGGGATACGCTCTCGTGCAAAACGCTGTAATTTTTGGATAAGCTGAACATCTTGCAACAATACGCTGCCATGTTCCCCTGCGGTTATTGAATTTTGGTTATCACCAACTGGCGCTCCATTATCTCGGGTTAACGTTTGTGCTTGAATCGACGTAGTTACTAAACCTAATGTTATATATAACAATTTTTTTTGTATTGTCATGATTGTTTTCCAATGCCGGATAAAACTCTTTTCTGCCCGCATAAAATATATAATAAAAACGTAATTTAACTTAACTGATAATAACGATTAATCTAATAGCCAATGCTTATCAATTTTATTCAGTTTTTTTAAATAGATACCGTTTAAAGTAAGATTTACTTTATGGGTTATGTTTTATTTAAGAGTGAATTTTTTGGTTTTATCTGAAGAGGTATTGGTTCAAAGCTATCAATTAGAATCATTGGATGTAAATCTAAATGAGAAACTTTTGAGATTGGAGTAGTTAAGATGCAAAAAAATGGGTTAAAAAACAAAGATAAAAAATAATGTGAATTTATTGCGTCTTTTTACCTATTTCACCGTCTTACTCAAATCCCCCCAACTATTTTTCTTTATTTGAGGTCTGTTTTTATGTTGTCAGAATGGCAAAATCACAAAGCACAATTGCGTAATTACGTTTACAAACGAGTGGATGATGCAAGTGCGGTAGATGACATTCTTCAAGATGTTTATATAAAAGCCAGCAGCAATTTACACCAGCTAAAATCGCAAGACAGTCTGAAAGGATGGCTATATAAAATTGCGTATAACACGATCATGGATTTTCATCGTAATAAACAACCTTTTGATGAGTTGCCGGATGATTTGGTCGCAGAAGACGAAGATACGGTAGAGAAGGCTCGAAAAGAGATGGCTGAATGTATACGCCCTTTAATTGATGATCTTCCTGAAAAATACAGTACGCCTTTGCGTTTGGCTGAATTGGAGGGGGTTCCTCAACAAGAAATCGCTGATCAGTTAGGGCTTTCTTTATCTGGAGCAAAAAGCCGTATCCAACGTGGTCGTGTTAAATTTCGAGAGAACTTAATGACGTGTTGTGATTTTGATATTAATGATGGGGGAACGGTCACTGGTTATTCTCCTAAAAAAGGAAAAAGTTGTTCTCCGCAATCAAAATAATGCGGTTCTTTTTTTAAATAAATGGGAAATAGCCACTCTATTTTCCGTTTATTTTCTCCTCTCTTTTTTATTTCTATTATTTGAAAAAATTTTGCGTCTTTTTTCCAGTTTTTACGTCTTTGATCCGTTAAAACTATTTTTATGAAGATCATAAATGAAAAATACTGATGTGAAATACCTAGAACCTAATACGCTTTCTTTTTTAAATAACGAAAATGCCATGAATACACTCCATGACATCCGACGTGGAATTGAAAGAGAGCTGATCCGCACCACGCCAGAAAGCTGTATTTCAAGCTTACCTCATCCAAAGGTACTGGGATCGGCATTAACGCATCCTTATATCACGACTGATTTTGCAGAAGCGCAATTAGAGTTAGTGACACCGGCAATGACGAAAAGAAAAGCAATGTTTGATTCATTGGCTTCTTTGCATCACTTCGTCGCAGCGCATTTACCTGATAATGAAATCACGTGGGGCGCAAGCATGCCGCCGGCGCTACCAAGTGATGATGATATTGTGATTGCGACATACGGGACCTCTAACGCAGGACAACATAAAGTGCGTTACCGTAAAGGGTTGGCAAATCGTTATGGTAAACGAATGCAGTTAATCTCAGGTATTCATTATAATTTTTCATTCCCTGATTCGTTTTGGGCGACATTACATTCGCACATGAGCAGTGACTTACCGTTAAGCGAATTTATTTCGGATCGTTATTTTCATTTGATCCGCAATGTTTTACGTAATGGTTGGATTATTCCTTATTTATTCGGCACATCGCCTGCGGTAGATAAAAGCTATGTAACGAATCAAGATCATCCTTTAGGTGTATTTGATGAAGATACGTATTACCTACCATGGGCGACGTCGTTACGCCTGAGTAACATGGGCTATAGCAGTAATGAACAATCTCTTTACCCTGTGAGCTTTAATAATAAACAAGAATACTTGGCGGATTTGTGTCACGCACTAAGCACACCAAGCGATCGCTATACCCACCTCAATGCAGACCAACAATTAAATGGGTCGGTATTACAGTTAGAAAATGAATTGTATGGTTCTGTAAGACCTAAAATCGTTAATGACCAATTGCGTCCTTTGTATGCTATGTGTCATCACGGTATTCAATACATTGAGTTACGCAGTTTAGATAACAACCCATTTTTACCGCTAGGGATTAATGAAGAGCAAAGCCATTTTATCGATATATTCCTTGCGTATAACGCATTAGCGCCAAGCCCTGAGTTAACAGACGAGGAGCGATTATTAATTGCACGTCGCCAAGAATTAGTTGCAACCGAAGGGAGAAAAGAAGGGTTACTATTACCCACTACTGAAGGGGAGATAGAGCTTAAACATCTTGGTGTCGAATTATTATCTTCAATGGAACCAATAGCATGTTGGTTTGATAAGGTATTTTCTACAGAAGGACACAAGCAAAGTATAGATCGTGAACGTGCGAAATTTTTAGACAGTAAATTAACGCCATCAGCACAAATGCTCGCGCTCATGAAAAATGAAAACGTATCTTATAAGCGAGCAACACAGACATTATCTGAAACGTATTTTAAACAGCATAAAAACGCAACGATTGATAAGGACGAAATGGATAATCTAACCCATCTGGTCACCGAATCTTTATTTAAACAGCAACAGATGGAAGCGAAACAAGACATGAGTTTTGATGAGTTTATTCAGAAAAAAAACGATTTACAGTGTGACTGTGAAATTCAAGAAGGCGTCGCGTAGTTTAATGAATATTTTGTGGAAGTTGCGTGGTTACATCAAGATGTTTTCACGCCAATACATCATTGCCATCATTGCTTTACAGGTGGTGGCATTACTCAATTTAATCCCATCTTGGTTAATCGGACGTATCGTCGATAGCATCAGTAAAAATGAATTAACGATGACGTATTTGTTGACTCATATTAGCGGGATTATTGTGTCAGCCATTGCGATGTATGGGTTGCGCTATGTATGGCAAAGCCAATTGTATGGCGCATCTATTGCGATTGCGAAAGTACTGCGTCGAGATTTATTTCGAAAGTTTTCAATGTTATCACCGTCGTTTTATTCTCGTCGAAGTACGGGAGATTTAATGGCTCATGCCACCAATGATTTGAATGCGGTTGAAGAAGCAACTGGTATGGGGATCATGACGTTAGTTGATTCTTTCATTGCTGGCCTGACGGTTATCTTCGGCATGATATTTATTGTCAGTGGTGAATTAACGGTGGTTGCGTTGTTGCCATTTCCATTATTGGTGCTTATTACTCAGCGTTACGGCAGTAACTTGCATAAAACGTTTGGCCGAGCACAAGCCAGTTTTTCTAACTTAAATGAAGAGGCGCGTGAAACCGTATCGGGTATTCGTGCTGTTCGATCTCACGGCATTGGTCAGCGTCAAGAACAACGCTTTGATAAAACATTGGACGATACGTTAGAAGCGAACTTGGCCGTTGCGAAAGTGGACGCGGCGTTTGCCCCAACCATTCAACTTATTTACGGCTTATCGTTTGTTATTTCATTAGGTTATGGCGGATGGCTAATCAGCCATGGGCAGATTTCGGTGGGTTTATTTACTACGTTTACCTTGTACCTTGGGCAACTATTAGGGCCGTTTCTACAATTTGGTTGGCAGTTTAATGTTTTCCAGCGTGGAAGTACGTCATGGCAACGTTTAGAGGTGCTTTTTTCAGAAAAAGAAGAAGTGGTTGAGGGAACGGTGACATTACCTAAGGAGGCGAAAGCGGCATTGAATATTAATATCGCCTCATTCTCTTACCAAAATGCGAATCGACGAGCACTTGATAAAATTAACATGACGGTATCTGACGGTGGTTTTATTGGAATAACAGGCCCAACAGGCAGCGGTAAAAGTACTTTATTGCAATTGGTATTAAGACAGTTTCAGCTATCAAATGGATCAAGCATTAGTATTGATGGGCACTCGATTAACTCATTAACGTTTCATTCATTACGCAATAAGATGGCGTGGGTTCCACAAAAACCGTTCTTATTTTCAGGCTCGATTTCTGAAAATATCGCACTGGCTAAACCGGATGCAACAGACGAACAAATTAAACACGTTGCTAATATGGCCGGAATTAAAAATGAAATCGATGACATGCCTGATGGGTTTAATACTCAGCTTCGTGAAGGTGGAAATAATCTTTCTGGTGGGCAGCGTCAACGATTAACGCTTGCAAGAGCCTTACTATCTGATGCGGATATTTTGTTGTTAGATGATCCATTCAGTGCGCTAGACATTAAAACCGAAGTGATTGTACGCCAAAACTTAAAGGAAAATTATGGCGATAAAACCATGATATTAGTGACGCAACGGTTACCTAATTTAATCGAAGCGGATCGGATCTTTGTGTTAAATGAAGGGCAAATAGAAGAGCAAGGATCACATCATGAATTACTTGCGAATCAGGGGTGGTACTCAATGGTTTATCAAAGACAAAGTCAGTTAGGTACCGTAATTAAAGACATACCAAGCGATAACACCAAAGAGCAGAAACAAACAGGAGAGAGTCATGCGTGAAGATAAAGCACCGCAATCAAGTGACACTTCCTTATTTAAACGATTATTTTCCTATTCTCTGCCCCATAAAGCGCGATTTTTAATGGCATTTATGATGCTAACGGTTGCGATCAGTGCCGAAATGGCGATCCCATGGTTAGCGAAAACCATTATTGATGACGTTATCGTGCCACAACAATTTGAGTGGCAGCATCTGATTGTTCTTATCAGCTTAGTGATGATGTTCTATGTGATATCGGCGCTATTTACTTACTTGCAAGCGGTGTCATTTCGTCATAGTGCCTTATTGGTGATTAATGATGTGAGAAAGCAATTATTTAATCATGTGTTGAATTTCTCGATCAGTACCTTTGATAAATTGTCTGCGGGTAAGTTGGTTTCTTATATTACGAATGATACTGAATCGATGCGTGATATGTTTGTGTCGACCATTCCAACCATCATTCAAGGCAGCTTACGTATCATTGCGATATTTATAGCGATAGCAATATTGGATTGGCGTTTGATGCTATTGAGCTTGGTATTGATCCCTGTGCTGCTGACGACAATGCATTTGTATCGAAAGATCTCTATGCCTGTATTTAATGGTATTCGAGAGCAAATCAGTAATATCAATGGACGCATTAATGAATCGCTACAAGGAATGGCGCTCATTCAAGCATTCAATCAAGAAAAAGCATTTAAAGAAAAGTTTGAACAAGAAAACCAACGTTGGTTTGAGTTTAGAACCAAATCAATAGCGATTGATAGTTTCATGTTGATCCCATTAACCCGTTTAGTGTCGAACCTAACGGCGGCAGGAATTGTGGCGTGGTTTGCTTATGGATCATTAAGTACCGCGGTTGAAGTGGGTACGTTATACGCATTTTTGAACTATATTGAACGGTTCTTTGACCCGTTTCGACAGCTATCAATGGAGCTGCGTAAATTACAAGTGGCAACGGTTGCCTCAAAACGTGTATTTGAATTATTAGATGAGCAATCTGATAAGAACCGTTATCCACAAGAGTGGGTTGAGTTGTCAGCACCACATGATATAGAGTTTCGTCACGTAGAGTTAAGCTATGATGAAGGTAACTTGGTACTGTCAGACGTTAACTTTGTCGCTAAAGGCGGACAGTTTACTGCGATTGTGGGTCATACCGGCAGCGGTAAGAGCTCGGTCATTAATTTGCTTATGCGATTCTATCAACACCAACAAGGTTCTATTTTAATTGGTGGGGAGCCGATTGAATCATTACCTGAAGTACAATTACGAAAAATGTTTGGCTTGGTCTCTCAAGACCCAACGATCTTCAGTGGCTCAATTGTTGAAAACATCGATTTATCACACTCAACACCAAATAAAGAAAAAGTCATTTCAGCGGCACAGCAGGTAAAAGCCCACCGATTTATTAATCGATTAACTAATGGCTATGATCATCAACCGGGTCATGGTGGGTCATCTCTTTCTGTTGGTGAAAGACAGCTTTTAGCATTAGCTCGTGCGATTTCACATCAACCTAATGTTTTTCTATTAGATGAAGCAACGGCAAATATTGATAGTGAAACCGAAGAAGCAGTAAAAGAAGCATTAGAAAACATTCAAGATGGCAGAACCGTAATCATGGTTGCTCACCGATTATCAACCATAAAAAATGCCGATAAAATCTTAGTGATGAATAAAGGTAAAATGGTTCAAAGTGGTACGCACGATGAGCTTATTGTTCAAGCCGGGGATTATCGAGATTTGTATCTGGCACAAAAAGCACAAGAAGAAAATGAACATCAGAACAGCACGCTTGGTTTAGCTAACACTAACGTTGCTTGAGTTATTGAATTTAAGAGTAATTAAAATGAATACAGAAAAAAAATCGTTTGTTTCTCAGCAAGTCATTGAAGATGCCTGTGAATGGGCAATTATGCACGGTGTGGCATTTCGACAAGCAGATAATACGGCACGACACTGTCCATTTAGCATTGCACCAATGACCATTGAGCGTGAGGTTTATCAGCACTTATTAGCCGTGACACCATTAATCACGAAGCTGATTAATAACGTGTCTGAAGATCATGATTTTCTGCAAGCGCCATTGGGTCACATGGCCAAAGCGGATCCTTTTTTCGGTCGCTTAATGTCATTACACAGTACGCTACACAGTGATGTGAATAACTACACCGCCGCCCGCCAACCTTTGTTATTAATGCGTACTGATTTCATGGATGATCGCAACCATGGTGCAAAAGTGATTGAATTTAATGGGATTGCAGCAGGCATGGGGCCTTTTGGTCAACGTGCCACTGAGTTTCATTCGTTTATGAAAAACCAATGGCCGGATACCTATAACCAATGGATTGAAGACCCATCAGCCACGCCTGCTGAGAATCATGGTTTAGAGCAATTGGCCTACGGTATTGCTATTGCTGCAAGATCGGTGAGTTCGGATTTTAATGATCAAAGTAAACCCACGTTTTTGATGGTCGTTCAAAAGAACGAAGATAACGTATATGACCAACATTTACTTGAAGTTGAGTTGCAAAAACAAGGTATACGGACGGTAAGACGTACATTTGAACAACTCAGCACCCAGCTGTCTAGTGGCGAAAATAAACGTCTGCTATTG
>SAMEA5043648__coassemble_109_pt1 | contig 9370 bp, 6 predicted proteins | sample SAMEA5043648__metabat2_low_PE_006 | metagenome-assembled genome bin SAMEA5043648 (sample SAMEA5043648) | Gadus morhua
GCGGAAATTACAACAGTATTTATGTTCAATTTGATATTTAACACTAATTGTTAGTAGTGTTAAAAATGGCTCTATATTCAATAATATAGAGCCATTTTTATATTTATAGTTTACTGGTTTTTACGATTAACCACACTTAGAGTCGCCACAGTTTAAGCAGGTTTGACAACCGTCTTTAACAACCACGGATTTATTATGGCACTTATAGCAAAGTGTTGCACTTGGTGGAAAACTAGATTCAATCTTCTCTTCTTTCGGTTCTTCTTTAGTCGCTAGTTCTGCTTTTTTTGCGTCTAAAAATGCTTTTTGGTGTTTATCCATTTCAGGATCTTCAATCAAACCAATATCTTTTAAATGTTGTTCAATGACATTACCAATTTCAGCGATTAAAGAAGGCACATATTTGCCTTTATTCCAGTAGCCACCACGAGGGTCAAACACAGAACGAAGCTCTTCTACTAAGAACGTACAATCGCCGCCTTTACGGAAAACGGCAGACATGATACGGGTGAGGGCGATAATCCATTGGTAGTGTTCTAAACTTTTTGAATTAATAAACATTTCGAATGGACGACGGATCTCATGCTTTGTTCCTTCATTTAATATCACATCATTAATCGTGATAAATAAAGAATGTTCAGAAACATGCTCAGGTGTTTTTAGTTTGTAGGTTGAACCTAATAACTTCTCTGGGCGTTGGATCATCTCATGCATTTGCTCTATTGTTTCTTCTGTCTCAGCAACCTGTACTTGTGCGATGTCTTCTTTTGATTTTACTTTAAAGCCAATGATTTTGCTGTCAATTTTCTTGACCATGGTAAACCCTTCTTAATCTTTAAATAGGGAGGAATGCTCTCTAATTTTTATTGTTAGTTATATTGAATTGGATGAGGGCGGTAAATTAAAATTTACCGTAGTAACCTTCTTTTAGCGCATCATATAAATTAGCGGCGGTATGCATCTCACCATCGTACTCAATTTTTTCGTTGCCTTTTGCTTCTAATGTCGAGCCATCTTCTAGCGTAAAGCAATACGTGGTATTTTCTAGGTCTTCTTCTTTAACGAGAACCCCTTGGAATACTTCAGGGTTAAAGCGGAAAGTTGTACAGCCCTTCAATCCTTTGTCGTAAGCATCCATATAAATGTCTTTGAACTCTTCGAATGGGAAGTCGGTTGGTATGTTCGCTGTTTTAGAAATCGATGAATCAATCCATTTCTGAGCCGCAGCCTGTACAGCAACATGTTGTTGAGGGGTTATGTCGTCAGCAGTAATAAAATAATCAGGTAGCTGGCTTTCTTCATTAGTACTGTATGGCATTGCTTTGTCGTTAATTAATGCACGGTATGCTAATAATTCATAGCTGTAGACATCAACACTTTCTTTTGATTTTTTACCTGTCTTAATGACATTACGAGTGTAATGGTGTGCAAAGCTTGGCTCTATGCCATTACTCGCATTATTAGCAAGAGATAATGAGATGGTGCCTGTTGGTGCAATAGAACTGTGGTGGGTAAAACGAACACCTTGTTCAGTGATCTTCGCGACGAGTTCTGGTTCAATGATTGCCAACTGTTGCATGTAACGACTGTATTTAGCATGCAATACTTTCCCTTTTACTTTATCACCCAGTTCAATACCATCCTCTGCCATCTCAGGGCGTTGGCGAAGCATTTTTGCTGTCACGACAAAGCTTTCTTCCATGATTGGTGCAGAGCCTTTCTCAGCGGCTAAATCGAGTCCTGATTTCCAACCCGTAACCGCCATTTCTTGAGCAACTTGTTCTGTAAACCCAATGGATTCAATACTGCCATATTTGTGTTGTAGCATCGTTAATGTTGAACCAAGGCCTAAGAAACCCATGCCATGACGACGTTTATGCATGATCTCATGACGTTGTTGCTCTAGTGGTAACTGATTAATTTCAACAACGTTATCAAGCATGCGAGTGAAGATAGACACGACATTACGATAAGCATCCCAATCAAAAAAAGCAGTGTCAGTAAATGGATTACGGACAAACTTAGTCAAATTAATCGATCCTAATAAACAAGCACCATAAGGAGGAAGAGGCTGTTCACCACAAGGGTTTGTTGCTCTTATTTCTTCACAGAACCAGTTGTTGTTCATCTGGTTTACTTTGTCGATTAGAATAAAGCCAGGTTCTGCGTAATCATACGTTGATGTCATTATGATGTTCCACAGATTTTGAGCTGGCATCGTACGATAGACCTTACAAGCAACTAAGCCTTCTTCGTTTTCTGCGAACCCTTCTTTTACTGGCCAGTCAGCCCATACCACACTGTTATCGCTGTATAGATCCATGTGATCTAATTTCGCTTCTTTTAGTGTAATTGGAAAAATCAGTTGCCAATCGTTTTGATTTTTAACTGCTTCTACAAAATCTTCGGTAATGAGCAGTGACAAGTTAAATTGGCGTAGGCGACCATCTTCTCGTTTTGCTCGAATAAAGTCGATAACGTCAGGGTGTCGAATATCCATAGTGCCCATTTGTGCGCCACGGCGTCCACCAGCAGAAGAGACGGTAAAACACATTTTATCGTAGATATCCATGAACGATAGAGGGCCTGACGTGTAAGCGCCAGCACCAGACACAAATGCGCCACGAGGACGTAATGTTGAAAAGTCGTACCCAATACCGCAGCCAGCTTTAAGCGTTAACCCAGCTTCGTGTACTTTTCCTAAAATGTCATCCATAGAGTCAACGATGGTGCCAGAAACGGTACAGTTAATGGTTGATGTTGCCGGTTTATGTTCGAAGGCACCTGCATTTGATGTGATGCGTCCAGCCGGGATTGCACCATTACGCAATGCCCATAAGAATTGTTCATTCCATTGTTTTTGTTCTGCGGGTTGTTCTAAATCAGACAGAGCTTTGGCAACGCGTTTAAAGGTATCGTCCATGGAAAGATCAACACGATTGCCTTGTTTGTTTTTAAGACAATATTTACTCTCCCAAATGTCCATTGAGGTCGATTGGTAAGCAATTTCAGTGGGATTCGCTAGGGAAACTGTCGCATTTTTAGATTGTGGCATGTAGAAGACCTTACTGCGTCATAAAGATAGAAAATGGAATGCAAAACTCAGGAGGGGGGATCAAACCATTATATAATATGATCTTCAAGTCTTGACAAAGAGAAATATGGACATTAGTCAAAAGTTTGTCATAGTGTCGAAAAAATGCCATTTAAATCATGGGTTTATATTGTTGATGTTCTTGTTAAAAAATATAAAAAATAGAGTTGAAAAGTTAGAGATTAGTCATAAAAAAAGAAGTAAAAACATGAGTCAGTCAATAACAAAGTATTATTTCTTTGCGATGAAAATTAAGTGCGGTATTATTTTTTTGGAATGGAGATCAACTTTTACTGGCTATGAAAGGAACGTCGTATGCGGGTATTTCAAAAAATAATAATAGGAATGCTAATCCTCTCAATTAGTGCACTTATTTGGCATCATTTTTGGGGGGATACTAAAACATTAACAATTAGTCCTGAAAAATACAGCTATTACGGCACTGATGATCGCAAGGTTGGAGGGATTAGTGAAGCAACATTAATCGATAAAAATAATGTGCCAAGCATGTTGTGTAATATGAAAAAAGGGGATTATGCTTGGCCTTATTGCGAGGCTGCGATTCATTTATCAGGCAGTATTTTTGAAGGTATCGATCTCTCGGATTATTCTACCCTGGTACTCGATATCGATTATAAAAGTACCGATCCTAATGGTCGTTTGCGGGTGTATTTACGAAACAGCAACCCGGCATACACTAAACGCAACGACGCGGCGTCATTAAAATTTAATGGCATCGAATATGAACCTGGATTTAAAACGGGTCCAAAAGAAATATTACTGTCGGATTTTCAAGTATTAACGTGGTGGATTGCGGATTACAAAGTAGCCGTAGAACATGCTGCGCCTGAATTTTCTAATGTATCGATTATTGAAATTGCGACGTCTTCAGGCCTTAGTGTCGGTAATTTTGAAATGACAATTAATAGTATTGAACTGCGTGGTTCTTGGGTTAAAGAAACGACCTTATTGAAATTTATTTTGTATGCTTGGTTGGTCATGATCATTGGTTACATCCTTTATGAACAAAAAGGGTTAAATCGACGTCTTAAAGCCAGTACGTATCGTGAAACCAAATTACAAAAGATGAATGATAATTTAAAAGAAAAAAATGTTGAGTTTGCCGAGTTAGCACACCGAGATTCGTTAACCGGTGCGAGAAATCGAAACGCAGTAAGGGATTGGTTAGACAGAATGTCTCAACAAGTACGTTGGGGTAAACAACAATTCTCTGTTATCTACATTGATATTGATTTTTTTAAAGGTATTAATGACAAGTTAGGTCACCAAGTTGGGGATGATATTTTACGAGAATTTGTTTTGGTGGTGACGGGATCGATTAAAACGACTGATTTCCTCGTTCGTTGGGGAGGTGAAGAGTTTATTGTTTTTAGTCCACAGACTGGTCTGGATCAAGCGTTTCAAAAAGCAGAGCATATTCGACGTACTGTTGAGCATCACCTTTGGTGTCATAATGAATCTTTGACGTGTAGCTTTGGTGTGGCAGAAATGGGGAATGAGCGTATTTCCGAAGTGATAGCAAGGGCGGATGACGCGCTATATAAAGCTAAAAATCAAGGGCGTAATAGGGTGGTGAGAAGTAATAATCTGCCCGATCAAAGATTGGTTTCTCGTTTTATGGATTAGTCTTCTGCTATAAAAAGCCTCGCTATTGTATATACATAGCGAGGCTTTTTTTATTTAATCGAATTATTCAACAGGAATAGTTTTATGCTGGATAGGTTCTTTAGGGCCTAAGAATTTAGGTTGCACATTAAAAATATACAAATCAAGCATTGCTTTGGTTCTTGCCAATACTTCTCTTATGCGAATTTTTGTATTTGCCCACCCTGTCGGAGAGGGAACCACAAGACACACTGCATCCATATCTGAGTGATTAGAAATAAACAGAGCTCGCTGACAATGAAATTGTTGAGTAACGATCGTTAAACTCTCGACATCAAAAATGTCTTTGGCTCTTAATACTGAATCTAAGGTTCGAAAGCCAGCATAGTCTAACGTTATATTTTCTTCGGGAACGCCTGCTTTGAGTAAATCTCGTTTCATCGTCCATGGTTCATTATAAGAACGATGGGCATTATCACCACTGAGCAAGAAATGGGACACTTTGTTTTGTTTAAATAATTCAATAGCAGCATCAATACGGTATTGATAATAAGGGTTGAGTGTTCGTCGGATGTACTTACTTGTCCCTAAGACCAATGCGGTTTCTTGAGTTGGAAGCGCCTGAATATCGTCATACAGCTGCGATTGAGTTGATAAGGAAATATAAAGGTCCATTAACAGTACGATGGCAACAAAAATGCCACTCACTAATAGAATAATTTTCAGCCATTTTTTTAATTTTGAAGGAAAAAGGATCTTCATTGTACCTCTGATAACTGTTTTTAAAATTTACACTTGACGATTTTTCTGTGCCCATGCACCAATGATAATAAAGGTGGAAAGTACAATCGCAAGCATAAATGCCGGTTGAATTGAACGTAAAGTAGAACTGAGAAGAGGGGCTGCTTTGACAATAAGTAACCCATAACCAAAGGCGTTAATGCCAATAAATGCGCCTGTGCGTATTAAAAAATGCTTGCCGGATAGAAAAGCTCGAACCGCACGATTAATATCGCCGCCTAACATGACAAGAGCACAAGCAATCATCGCAACAGAGATATCGGATAAATAAGGGGTCAAGTAGCTGCCCATTGTGTTAAAGAAAGAAATAATGAGATTCATGTAATGCGTCTTTTTATAAAATAGTAATGTAGTGGGTATTCTAGCGCTAATAGAAACAGATAGTTGAAAAAAAACCAGAGAAATTTTCTCTGGTTTTGATATCGATGGAAATTTTTAATTAAAAAGCAGTACGTTTGTAGCGACGGTATACTGGTTTCCAGAAATATTGTTCAATTTTCTGCATTAATGCTTCATCTGTAATCTCTAAGGCATAACCTTGTTCAATGGCTTTTTTAGCCACGGCAAAAGCAATTTTCTTCGATACAGTATGAATTTCTTCCAATGGTGGAAGAAGCGCACCTGAGCCATTTATGGCAAGTGGTGAGCATTCTGATAATGCACGGCTTGATTCTCTTAGCATTTCATCAGAGACACGAGTCGCTTTAATTGCCAATACGCCGAGACCAATACCTGGGAAGATGAAACTGTTGTTACATTGTGCGATTGGGTAGGTTTGACCATTGTGTGTTACTGGATCAAATGGGCTACCTGTTGCCACTAATGCTTGTCCGTCTGTCCAACGAATAATGTCGTTTGGTGTTGCTTCTACACGACTTGTTGGATTCGATAATGGGAATACAATTGGGCGCTCACAATGCTTGTGCATTTCTTGGATAACTTCTTTGCTAAATAAGCCAGGAGCACCAGATACGCCAATAAGAACGGTTGGTTTTGCATTATGCATGACATCAACAAGAGAGTAGTTTGGCTCTTCAGAAACCCATTCTTTCGTATTTTCTGCTTTTTGAACTAAGCGTTGTTGGAAATCAAGCAGGTTAGGCATGCCTTCTTGCAATAAGCCCCAACGGTCAACCATGTACACTTGTGAACGAGCTTGAGCATCAGAAATACCTTCAGATACCATTTGAGCAATGATCGCTTCTGCAATACCACAACCCGCTGAACCTGCACCAAGGAAAGTAACTCGTTGCTGAGCTAATGAACTTCCTGCTGCTTTACATGCCGCAAGTAAAGACCCAACAGTAACCGCAGCGGTACCTTGAATATCATCATTAAAGCAACAAATGCGATTTTTGTAACGTTCAAGTAAAGGCATCGCATTTTTCTGAGCGAAATCTTCAAATTGAACGAGAGCTTGAGGCCAGCGACGTTGAACAGCTTGAATGAACTCTTCAACAAAATCTTTATATTCGTCACCAGTAACACGAGGATGACGCCAGCCCATGTACATAGGGTCAGCAAGGCGTTGAGGGTTATTTGTACCCACATCAAGAACGATTGGTAGAGTATGAGCAGGGCTGATACCACCACAAGCGGTATACAGTGCTAATTTACCAATTGGGATACCCATGCCGCCGATCCCCTGATCACCTAGACCAAGAATACGCTCACCATCAGTCACCACGATAACTTTTACGTTTTGGTTTGCGGCGTTGTTTAGTAGATCATCAATGCGGTTTTTGTTTTCATAAGAGATGAATAATCCACGACCACGACGATAAATATTAGAGAAGTTTTCACAAGCAGCGCCAACCGTAGGGGTGTAAATAATGGGCATCATTTCGCTGATGTGATTTTGAACTAAACGGTAAAACAAAGTTTCATTCGTGTCTTGAATATTACGAAGATAGATATGTTTATCCATATCATTTTCAAAACTTTGATATTGCTTATAAGCACGACCAGTTTGTTCTTCGATACTTTCGATAGCTTCAGGAAGTAAGCCTTCTAAGTTAAAATATTTACGCTCAGTAGTGCTGAATGCGCTGCCTTTATTTAGCAGAGGAGTACTTAGAAGTGCTGGGCCAGCATAAGGGATATATAGGGGACGTTTGTTGTTATTCATTGTTATGCTTCTTCAAATCAAGAATGAACCACAGATCCTATGCCTACTTAACGCAAATATCAAAGCGTGAATGAAAATAAAGTGCGAATAGAGTCATGTTTTTATCAATCAAATCCGCTAGAGTAGTGAAATATTCTTTTATCTTTCGGTTTATATGTCTTTATTACCAATAAATGCGATTCATTCTGACTTTTGTTCTTTAATTCGCCATAAAAATTTAGTGGTGAAATCTGAAACAGGGTCAGGAAAGTCGACTCATCTTCCTTTGTGGGCGGCTGAATACGGACGAATCTTAGTCATAGAGCCAAGACGAATTGCGTGTACTGCATTAGGCGAATATTTAGCGGAACAAAGAAAAGAGAAGGTGGGGGACTCTATTGGTTATGCTATTAAATTAGATAGCCAATACTCAGATCAAAGCCAAGTGATTTTTGTTACTCCAGGAGTCGCATTAAAATGGTTCATGGAAGATAAATTAGCACATTTTGATATTGTCATGATTGATGAGTTTCATGAACGTCGTTGGGACAGTGATCTTTTGTTATCTTTGTTGAATACACACAATAAACATCGATTACTGCTTACTTCCGCGACAATGGAGAGTGAACGACTGGCACAGTATATTGATGGCGTTGTATTAAAAGCAGAAGGTCGCCAATATCCGGTATCGATCTCTTTTCTTGCCACTCAATCACAGTTGATGCCTTCTGGTAAAGATCTTGAATCCCGAATTGTGTCTACTTTACAGGAGGCGCTGTTTAATGGGGAAGAAGGCGATGTACTTATTTTTCTTCCCGGGAAAAAAGAGATAACTCAATGTGTTGAAATGGCGAGTTCACTCTTTCCTGCGTTAGATATGATCCCTTTGTATGCGGGTGTGTCTGATGAATTACGTCAACGAGCATTAAGCCAGTCTAAAAAACAGCGGGTTATTTTCTCAACCAATGTGGCGGAAACGTCGTTAACCATTCCTAATATTACGTTGGTCATTGATTCTGGTTTAGAAAGAAGAACACACCAACGCAATGGACGCACAGCATTAGCGTTACACTCTATTTCTAAAGCAAGTGCGGATCAGAGAGTAGGCCGAGCAGGTAGAACACAAGCAGGTCATGCTATTCGTTTGTATGGACAACATGCCCCGCTAGAGCTAATGACACCTCCAGAATTACAACGTGAAGAATTGGTCGAGCCTGTGTTAGCCGCTGCCAGTTGTGGGTCGGCATTGCGTGAATTGTCTTTTTTAGAACCGTTACCAGAAAAAGCATTGGGTTTAGCTGAAACGAAATTACAAACCATGTTAGCGCTGGATGATAACAAAGCGATAACGGAGTACGGGTTACGATTATTTCCATTGCCAATCGATACCTTATTTGCCCATTTAATTTCTATCATTAAGGGAAAAGCAGAAAAAGAGACCGTGGTTGATTTAGTCTCGGCATTGTCTGCTTCCCAAAAATTGTATTCGTTTGAAAAATCAGAAATGGCATTAGATTCTTTTTTACGATGGAATCCAAAACGTTGTGATGTTGTCACGTTAGTCTCTCTTCTTCGTGGGCATGATTGCGCTGGTTTAGTCATTAATGAAGAGGTACTAAAAGAAGCTAAGGCACTTTCAGAACAAATACGACATGAGCTTGAGCTGCCTTCTTTAGACGTGAGTAGCCGACTTAAAAGAGAGTCTGTGTTGGCTCAAATTGTACATAAGCTGCCAGAGCTTG